>Ga0056912_1000883_pt1 | contig 17263 bp, 10 predicted proteins | sample EBPBio232013_DNA_FD_55028 | JGI IMG/M metagenome (GOLD analysis project Ga0056912, IMG submission 55028) | Wastewater treatment Type I Accumulibacter community from EBPR Bioreactor in Madison, WI, USA - Reactor 1_5/23/2013_ DNA | ecosystem: Engineered > Bioreactor > EBPR > Anaerobic-Aerobic >... | reverse complement strand
AATCCGATCGATAGATTTGTTGGCTGCGTTCCTCTTGATTCCAGTTCTATCCGCCAATTCCAATAGATGTTTGCGGCTGGGTGTCCGTGCTTCGCCGCAAATGTCCATCTGGTGTTCACCATTTGGTCCTAGGCTGTAAGTTAGGTCGTAAGCTGGTGAAAACCTCCATCGACCGTCCTTCTCCATAAGAAACGAAAAATTCTTCGAGTGATCGTCCCGATTATTAAATAGCACGTTGAAGATGCAGCGTTCGAATGCATGGAGCACCTCGCGCATATCTTTCGTCATAAACTTGGTCAATCGCAACAGGGAAATATAGTCCGGTTGTGGATGCCGGAAATCTACATGTGCTGCGCCAGCGGCCGTGTGCATGGGCACGCGCATTCCCTCAACACGGTCGAAGCGTTCGATACCAAAGGCAGAAATATCTTTATCCAGATCGAAAAAATGACAAGCCGGAACGGTTATGCCGCTCGCCTTTGCGAGCCCGCAATATAGCGCCTCGATAGCACATGCTTCTTTGTGCTCATTCTGTGCCGGAAATTTAACCAGCATCGGCGTTCCTCGGCCAGACGCTGGTGTGGAAATTAGATTCGCATTCTTGTCGAAATTGACTAGTACCTTTGGTCTCGCACCGTGCGGTGAGCCTCCCATTAGTACAAGCTTCCGAAGCACTTCTTCGCTTTCATCTTCTTCGTATACATGGCGAATGTCTTGAGCGAGTTCGAGTAGCTCCACGTCTTCTGCTGGCAAACTATCGATCTCGCTAGGCTCAAATGCAAGAGCGCCCATCGCCATCTCGCCGATACATCCCAGTCTGAAAAGCGGTGACACCTCAGCGGGATCTCGTCCTTGCTTGCGGAAGAGTCTGTCCATCACCTCCATGCCCCAGCCATCGGGCAAGGAGTCGCTTACTAGTCCGGGCAGTCCCAGTTGATGCGCAGGATGATTTCCAAAGGACTTGCTGCTCAGGGGCATTTTAAATGGCGAGAGTTCCAAGCCCCGCTTAATAGCTTCAGCCGTGTACTCGAACAGAATATCTCTGCCGTTGTCGGCTAAGACCCCTAGAGTGAACCGTTCTCCCCAGCCCGTATAAATGACATTCAATTTTTTCATGGATGTCTTCGCGATGCTCGTTGTCGCCTCTGTTGAGTTGCTTCCATTTCCTTAATCGTTTGTTGCTTTAGTTCGAAAAGTGTCGACAGTGACTCAGATAGCCCAAGGGCCGCGACAATACGCAAAAATACATCGAGCGAAACTCTGCCAGACTGCTCGAAGGTTGTTAGTGTCTTATTGGAAATTCCGGCACGGGCCGCCAATTCTCTCTGTGAAATGTTTTGTGAAAGTCTATGCGCGCGTAGCTTCGCTGCGAGTTCCTCGGCTATCTCGTCGGTAGTTGCTAATCCGAAATGAACCATGCTCTTTCCTTTGTTCAACGCGTAAAATATTACGGGTTAAGTGTCGATAACGAGGTTAATAGGAGGTATTTTACCACTTATCGGTCGCGATTGATTCAATTGGCTTCCGAGACCTTACCGTATTGTGGGCCACCGTCTGCGCGCCGCAGTGACGTAGTCAAGCCGGAGTCCTGGTTGTATTGAAATCAACGCAACTCTGGATGGGGCTGTAGAAGTCAGCATTCTCGCCGTTTTTCGAAATCGATACATAGCAGCAACCTTCGAGTTTTCGCTTTTCGCCGCTATAAATAAAGGTACAATGGCAGCAAGACTTTCTACACCGGGAGATACTCGTGGTTTACGTTTGGTGGCAAAAGCTCGCGCGGAAGCTGCAGTCGATAATCCGAGCTAGCAAATCAGAGCCGGCTGGTCAACAACAGCCCGCTCGTCAACAACAGCCTGCTGTGACGAATCTTCGGATGGTGTGCGATCTGACCAGAGAGCCGAAACCAAATTTAGGGCTACCACCAAATGCAATTCCTGGTCTGTCTGTAATTAAGGAACTAGTTCGCGGATTGCGGTATCGATCTATAGACACCCTAATTGGGCATACATTGGAGCTGACTTCCATTGAAAGAGCGCCCGACGAAGTTAGTGCTTTCATTCGACATCATGGTATTGAAGTCGCAGACTTGCGGGATTTGAGCGCTGGTGTATTCTTGAAGTATGGTATTTTGGACTATGAATTTAATACAGTCGTCACCGATATTGTGCCTGAGCGGCAGCGAGTGCGATTTCTAAAGGACTTAGGGCTTTTGCTCGATAAGAGCGATGTAGACGATTCTATGTTCTTTGATGCTGGAATCGGTTTTCTTGAAGAAATGGTTGATGAGACAAAAGAGAACAAATTACTGTTCAAAATCATGCTCGACCGCCAAGGAGAAAGAGAGGTTCTCTCTGCGCCTGGTCCTATAAGTAATGAATGGCTCAATACTGATCCGAACAACCATTTTCCATGCAAGTTTACGGTTAGAGATGTCTGTCTTACTAATTGTGGATCCATTTGGCTCAATAAGCACTTCTATCTGTAGAGAGCTTCCACGAGATGGAGTCAATCCCGAGTCTGCTCAGGTATTCAGCTGAGGACCTAGCTTCTTGCCGCTGAGCTAAAGTTTCAGTAAATCTGCCACGTCCGCCTCTCTGCCGATGAGGGTCTTGTAGGCAATTAGGTCTTTCAGTGGCTGCACCATAACCGATAGTCCTGAGATAGTTCGCCGTTCAGCCTTCTTTAGATCAAATACAATCGGTACGCGGCTGCCGTCTTTGGTGAATGCAAATGAATCTTCAACTTGGTTTATGTCAACCTCGATGTCATCAATCATCAGTGTCATCAGGCACATTTCGAATTCTTCATCGATATGGTGATAAGGTTGCTTTATAAGTTCAGCCGCAAACAATTCGGCAACGCGCTCAAAATCGGCGGCTCCCACTTCCAGGTCTATGTCGTGAGGAGGCCAGAGCGAGCCGTGTATGTTTCCGGCGATGCCACCTGTGACTTGATAGGCTATACCCCTCGATTCAAGTCGTTGAACGACTATGGATAATGCGTTAATGTGCCTGTCCAGCATAACTTTATCGGGTAAGACCTTTTTGTGAGGCATTATTAGATGGGGGCTCAGTGAACGTATGGTTTCGGATTTTCTCAGCAATTGCTCTATCTTGTTGTGCTCGCTCGTTCTTGCCAAGTTTCTCAAAGTTCAAGGCGCGTTCGTCGTAGAACTCGGCAGCGCCCCGTATCTTGATTGCCTTTGTGCAATCTTCCACCGCTAGGTTGTATTTACCCATCGCTCGATAGGCGGCAGCACGTTGCAAAAGACAGCTTGGACTTTCCTCTGGAGCCAACTCGATTGCTTGGGTAAAGTCTTCAATTGCAGCAGCATGGTGCTTTAACTCAAGATGCAAAAGACCTAGTGTAGCGTAGGGAACTGGGTCTTTCCTGTCAAGCGCAATTGCCTGATTCAAATCGGCAATTGCCTTTTCCATTTTTCCCAACTTCTCGTAAATCTTGGCACGTTCAATCAGGACTTCTACCGAAGGCTTCAGGCTTATGATGCGACTGTACGCGTCTACTGCTGAATGATAATCCCCAATTTCGCTTTGCGATCTGGCCACTCCCAACAATGCTGCGGCATCCTTTGGAGCGCTCTCTAGAGTGAGGTTGTATTGAACGATTGCTTCGCGATGCTTGCCCTGGCTTGCCAGTGCCATAGCCTTCTCAAACGGTTCATAGGCGGAAGCCTTTGGATTTGTTACTGCAAGAGATTCGGCTGCTTTTTTCATCGTTTCAAAACTGGATTTTTCGCCAGCCAGCACCGAGATGTGAAGTACTATGTCCTCTCTAGTCGGAAGGGGCAGTATGGTTTCCGCGCCTTTCGCGCCATCTTCAGAATTCATCTCGAACCAATCGACCTTTTGACCAAGTATCGTTCCGGTGAATAACTTCGCTTTCGTGTCCGGTCTAAAGTCTGGATGATTGCCCTCGTAGATAATCAAGCATACCGGGGAATCGCCTAAGGGAATCATTTTAGAGCAGCGAAATACACTGAAGTCTGGTCCTCTTTTTATTGATACCGAAGTTGATTCCGGAATTTTAATAGAGAGTCCTAGATGTTCAGAAACGGTTACCGTGCGCTCATTGAACTTCGTGGGTGAAGTTCCCGGTGCTGCGGATTTCAGAATTTGCTCTGCTAAATTTGAAACGCGACTCCATTCTTTTGCCGCCACATGATTTGCGTATATAGCCAGATACTGCACTGTTCCATCATTATTTGCTACTACTGCTGCGCTGACTAGGATTGATTTGGACCTTTTGCTTAAGGCGTTCACGTCCTTTACCAGAACTGCCTTTAGTCCGCCTGCCGTTGTAATAGTTCCAGGCTGACGGACTAGGTCTGGCTCTTTCGAATCTGGCTGATTGGGATCTTGCCATTGTTTGAGTAGGCGGTCTACACCTTGGGACAAATCATCACTCGTGTAAGCGTAAAGGTCAGTCGCCATGAGAACCAACTTGCCATCCGCCGAGTCAAAGACGATTCTGGTTTCGCTTTCGTCTGGTTGTGGGGCTGACATTATGTCAAATCCGCGTGGTTTGCTCTTTGCCTCTTTCGGCATCTTTACCACAAGTCGTCCCTTCAATAGGCCAATCTCTTTCGTCTTTTGCGCGGTTTTGATATTTTCTGATGATCCATTAGGGCAAGCTATCGCAATTAGACTCACTAACGAAAAGAGCACACATATTGCTTCTCGGCGACAAATACTGGTAGTAAGCTTTAGTTTGAACATTTCTAAGTCTTCCGCTCTGATGTCTCATCAGCTTCGTAAACCGATAATTATAATGAAGTTCTATAGCCGTCGCCAGTTTGGCGCCGATTCGTATCACTAGTGTCCGTAAGAGTGTCGAGTTGCAGTTTTTATCGTATCTTGGGCAAGTGCAGTTTCTCTATTTGCTGCGTGGCTTTTTACGTGGTTCATTCGGGCTTTTGGAGCCGGATTGTCGGCTTATAGAGGGATGGAATTTTAGTGGCTTGCTGTGAGTCAGGCAAAGTTTTCAGTGGTCTTCGATTGAACACAGCTACATTGAGGAGATGTCGACAGTTATGATTCACAGATACCCGGCATCCTTTGCTTCAGGCTTAGGAAGAGCGATACGCTTGGATTTAGCGGGTGAAGATCTGCTCGCCAGAATTAAGTTTTCGGAGGTGTGAGAATTGGACTGGATTATGTTGAACTTCTTATGGCGATAGAAACAGAGTTAGGACCAGAGATTAGTCAATCCCAGTATCTCTAAGAATTGAGGCTGCAGAGTGTTCGGTCACTTGATATTCGATAGGTTAGCAATTGAGATTCTAGAGTTTTTCCTTTTAGTAGAGCAGTTGCTGTACTTTACTTGGCAGTCCTGCCATAGGAAGAGCCGTTTTGAGAGCTTTTGACTTCCTTCCTTTACTCACTGCCAGGATTGCATCTTGACAAGTGATGAGTTTGCCTTTGAGAAGCCGGATACAAGTTAAAATAAGTGATCTCAAAGTTCTGGGACTTGCGCAACTATGACCAATGTTGCCGGCTAGTTCTATTTGGGCTTTTGACAGCGCTCGATATTTACAGTTCAGTTACTGGCTGCAGGCCATGGGAGAAAGCGATGTATTTTACTGATGATTCACTCTTGCCTGAAAATCAAGACCCTTTGATTATCACAGCGGCGCCGTATGGACCGGTGTGGCTGCCGTCAGATTACCCTGAAGACATTGCGCTAACCTGGGACCAGCAAGTGCAGAAAGCTGTCGATTGCTATAACGCCGGTGCAACCATTTTGCACATTCACGTTAGAGATCCCAAGACCGGCAAGATTTCCAAGAACTTCAAAGAGTACGGTGAGCTGATCGGGCGCTTGCGTGAAGCTGTACCAAAGATGATTTTGCAAGTTGGCGGCTCAATTAGTTTTTCGCCTCCGGACGATCACAGTAAAGCGCAGTGGCAAGGCTACGACACCCGCCACATGTTGGCAGAGCTAGACCCAAAGCCAGATCAGGTCACGGTTGCTATAGGTTCGTGTCAGTGGGATATCACATCATTGACGACAATGGAAGACTGGGCTAATACCCATGTTGCTACAGAGGAAATGTTGTGGGCATTCTCAAATATGGTTGTTGATGCCACCCCTGATTTTTATATTGAGCATCTGAAGCGTCTCCGGCAGCATGGCATACAGCCTTATTTCGCATTGGCGCATATTCACAGTCTTGAAATTGTTGAGCGATTGATTCGGAGAGGGCTCTATATGGGGCCTGTTAATGGATTTTTCAGTATGGGCGGTGGTGGCTCATGTGGTGCAAATCCATTCGATTGGATGGAGCTTGTGCGTCGCACTCCGCATGGTTCAGTGTTCACCTATCAATCAGTGCATCGACTTTCTCACCCGCTTGCTGCCATTATGATTGCTCTTGGTCAGCATACACGTGCCGGTATAGAAGAGAACCTCTGGGATTCGACAAAGGGCAAGCGACTTACTTCTGTGCAGATGATTGAAAAACATGTGCGAATCGCTAACGAGCTTGGTCGAAAAGTTGCCACCGGTGATGATGCTCGCCGCATTCTTAAAATAGGTACTTGGTATAACTCGACGGAAGAAACTTTACAGAATTTGGGACTGCCGCCAAATCGTCAAACGGGGCAAACTGGCTTTATCGGCTGCCCTGTAACCGATGGCAAATTGCGAACAATACAGATGGCAGGCTCTGATGGACATCCCTTGGTCGGGGAGTTGTAATAACGTATCTGCTCACTTCTCGGTAACTTTATTTCTGCGTGGCTTGCCATTTTGCCAGTGATGCTGCATAAGTTACGACTGAATTTTCGCCAACTATCACATCTTTTGCCACCATAGCTCCTGTGAATTGACAATTTTTGCCTAATCTGATTCTTGCTTTTGGCGCATAGATGATACCCGAGAAGGCGGTGTAATCGCCAAGATTAATCTCTCCGTTGCCGTCGTACCAAAATTCTAACAAGCCTGCTCGACTGGCTTGAAGCCAATTTGGCACAGAATTGATACTTGCGCCGATATCTGTTCTTAGAACAATTGGTGCAGTTGATTTCGGTGAGATAAAAATGCGTATTTTTCGAGTCTTTAAAATAATCAGGCTCTTTAGGTCTAGGCTATCTGCTATGTAGTCGCCTTCTTGAGGAACTAGCTCCTCTAAAGTTGAGTCTAGCCTCTGAGCTTTGGCTGGTGCCTCAAGGGCTGGCTTTAGCGGCAAGTGCATTACTGCTGGTGGTGCGGAATATCCGAGACCGCCCACATATCCGCCTCCAGCAGTGCCTACTGGACCATTAAAAAAGGCGCCAGTACTGCCGCCCACGCCGGTACCGCCCGCGCCGGTGCCGCCGCTCCACGGTATGTTTGGTGTTGGCGTGGACTGTGGCACAATTAGATTGCCTCCATCGAATAAGAATTGGAAGGAACCCGCCTTATGGATGGGCTGACTTGCCGTTAAAGATTTGAACGCCCCGGCAAAGGAGTATTCAAACATACCCCCCTGTTGAGTGTTGCGCTTCACAAACGCGCCATTTTCAAGTACCAGGTTCTCGCAAAGAATCGCATAGTTAAGCGAGTATTTGTCTTCGCCTTGTTTTACATCTTGCGGAAATGAGACCGGGGTGGCGGGAATTATGTCGTCTATTGAACTGGCTTGCCTTATCGGCGGTTTTTTGAGCACCAAGCTCGACTGGTTTTCCTTTTGCTTCGAGTTGGCATACTGTCTGTACATCTCCACTTGATTCTGGTACATAAGCAGCTCTTGCTGTTCTGCAGTTTGTTTTTGCTCTTGCTCTGAACCTGCCATTTTCATAAGTTCAGCAATTTCGTATTGGTAGTTGGCATATTGCGGAAGCTTCTTGGCGATAACTTCTTGTTTCGCTTCTTTGCAGAGTTCTCTCGTTCTGTTTTTATTGCCGCACAAGTACTCTATCTTCGCAAGAAAGAGTAGTTCTTCCACCGAAGAGTTATAGCATTTCTCAGAATTCGCTTGCTGTAGCCAGTTTAGTGCGCTACTACGATCATTTGTATTTTGGCATGCTTCAATTAGAGCCTTATAGCAAAAGTACTTCTGAGTGGCTGGGGAAGGCGAAGAAATACAACCGCCTGAAAGAAAGAGTGAATTGTGAGCAAGGGTCCGTAGAAACCACGGTGCATCTCGTTTAATCTGTTGCCAGTTTTTAGCCTGGTAGGCCTCATTGAGCATCTGATACTGCAATGCAATAGTCATTGGTTGATATGGCGAGATTTGACGCCAATAGTTTAGGTACTCTTGTTTTTGTTTGCTTGTTGCGGACGGTGCCAATGACCAATGCTTCTCACTTTCTTTGCTTCTTTCTTTATAGTATTCATCTAGGGCAGCTAGATTAGCCTTATTATCTTGTTTTGAGTAAATCTCAAAGAGAAGCGACTTCGAAAGATTGTAGCCTAAGCCCAATGTATTCACCGCTCCATAAAGTTCTTCTATGCGTTGCGCCTCTTTTGCCAACAATTCTGCTTTCGCTAGATTTCCGCAATTAACCTCAAGTTTGGCTTGAGAGGCTAATATACGTGCCACGTGTATATCATCTGAGCCATAATAGACCTTTGTACGAGCGAGTAACTTATTGAGGGCTGTTTTGGAAAACTCGGCAGTGCTGGCTTTCTTGGCTAGTGCAACAAAGGTCTCTTCTAGCCTGCTGGGAGTGGCGTAAGTATTGTAAGTGCCAAGTTCTATTTTTCTGGGATCAATCTCAAGATACGATTCAAGATAATTGCTTGCCTTGATTAGGTTTCCTTTTTCTGCATAAAATGGAATCAAAAGAGATAGTACTTCTTTTGTCTCAGCACTTTTTTCTCCATATAGCTCCTTGGCTTTATCGAGCAGCGCTAAATAGATTGTTTCAACAGCACTACCTCTGCCGGCTTTGCTTAGTTGGTGTAAAGCCCCCCATGACTGGCTGCTAAAGATTTTGTCGCAGTAGTTGGTTTTGTCTACCTTTCTTTGAATTTGTCTGATTGCTTCCAAGTAATTTTTGACCGCGTTATCAAATTGACCTCCCTGAATCTCTTCATTAGCCAAACCTATTTGTAGTTGCGCAGCGTCTGGGCTGTTTCTTCTTGTTGCGACATTAGATGCTCTGGCGAGCAGATCAATTCTGAGTTTTGAATCGGTAGACTTCGTTTCGAGGCGAGCAATTTTAAGACTCAGGTCTTTAGCGATTTCAGAATCTGGATCCGAAAGGGCAAGAGCTTTCTTGTAAAGTACAGTTCTCTCCGCTATTTCGTTTGGTGTATCTAGCATTTCGGCTAGATCTTTATAAAGTCGGATGAGCTGCTCCGCAGGAAAATCTTTAGCCTTTAGTGCAGAGGCAATGGACTCTCGAGCGTAGGTCTCTCTTAAGTCTGATAGCAATCTTGGCGATGAGATTGCTTGGGGAAAATAGCTGTTTTTCGCCAGGTTGCTATACGCCTGACTGGCCTCAACAAAGTCGCCTTTTGCATAAGCGCACTTTGCAAGAGTGAGAAGAAGTTGGCGTGTGCTCCAGTCCTTTAGTTCAGAACTAGCAGTCTTTAGATAAGGCAAGGCTTTGTCTTGTTCGCCTGCTTCAAAGAGTAGTATGCCTAAGCTGGCTTTTAGATGTGCCTGCGGGCGCAGCAAGTTAATGCTGTTTGCCGAATATTGGAAGACCCCAAGCCAGCAGCTCTTATCATTCATTTTCTCTATTGTTAGACTGCAAATTTCAATGGCTTTATCTCGGTGTCCCTTTCTGTTGACAATATTGATGATTTCGATAACTCGATTGAGATACTTTTGATTGAATGAGTCAAGAAGACTTGATGGTGCAGTCAGTCTAATGGCGTCGATATCGAATATGCTTTTGTTGAACTGCTTCATCAAATTTGAGATATCGTCGTTTAGAGCGGCGATTTTGCAGCGATCTAAAGCTATCAGGGGTTTGACTAGTTGTGTTTCGATGACTCTTTCATCGTCCTGATTCTGGGTTGAGGCTGTCAATGACTCTTTCTCTTGCAGCTGTTGTTCGGCATGCGCAAGAAATTTTTCTGCTTTGGCAGTTTCACCTGTTGCGATATAGATATCTGCCAGTCCCCTCATCGGGGTGACTTCAGACCAGTGAGAAACAGGCTTTAGCATTTCATCTAGTTTGCTGAAATTGTTTGTGATGGCGGCTATTTCGAGTTCAATGGGAAGCTTGATGTATGGAGAGTTTTTGAGTGCTGATGCAGAGCCCTTAAGCTTTTCAAACAATGCTATCGATTCGGCTTTGTGGCCAGAGGCAGCTAATTCCTTGGCTAGATAGAAAAGGCAGGAGTAATAATCTATTTGCTTTTGGCCTACCCCGTAGTCAAAGCTCCTTTCAGTACTTTTGCTGACTAGGCTTTCAATAGCGCTTTTTAGCGAGATGTTCTTCTTGTCTTTTGCAATTGACGCGTTGCTGGTGTTTTCTAGTTTTTCGTAGAGCTTATTAAGCTCTCTCGCGAAAACATCAGTATTGGTGAAGGTGGTTTCCGGAAAATAGAATTCTTTTCGCCAGCCTCCATTTTGAATATTCCTCAGTTCCGTCAATCTTGTTGTTGTTGTTGTTGCTTGTTTCCTAGTCTTGTCTGCTAGAGTTTCTTCCAGCAGTTTTTCTGCTTTGCGCTTTGAGCCTGCATCTCCTTTGCGCAAGTATGACTCTATCAAGGCATAATCAATCAGTCTTGGAGTCGGGCACAAAAGCGGCAACTCCTCCAGTTTTGGAAGCATCTCCGGTTTCAAACTTGCTAAATAGCTGTCTCTTGATTGTTCTAGATATTCAACTGATTTGTCAATTTGATCTAGCTTTAGCGCCAGCTCTGACAGTCGTAGCAGTATATAGTTGTATCGGCTTAACGCATTTATATCTTGCGCTTTATATTTCTGCAGACCGCTTGGTAAAGCCGGTCCTGTAAATTCCTTCAAAGAGTTCTCGTATTCTTGCGAGGCCCGTTTATAGTTTCCACAGGTTGCGTAGAATTCGGCATTCCAATTGAGAGGACCTTGCCATGGAAAGCTCTGCGGATTTCTTCCAGCAATTTGGCCGCAGTCTTCCAATAACTTGAGGGCATCTTTGGGTGATGTCTGTGCTAGATTGCCGGCGAATGCTCTGACAAAGAGCAGCTCTTCATCTTCCTTGTTTGTTTCTCTTTGCGATTGCTTGGAAGAACTGCCAACTATTCCTCGACATACGGCCCATCCTAAGGCTTCAGCTTCTTTGTCGAGCCCGCAGGCAACGGACTTTTCATATACTTCTCTTAGCTTGGAGTTAAATAAGGTATCGTTTGCATTCTGCTTTGTTTGTAACTCTATCAGTCTCTGCAGGTTTTTCTTTGCGACAGGTATCATACCCATAGTGAGCTGTGTGGAAGTGCAATAAGTTAGAGCCGCAGAAAGTGAGGCATCGGAGTTCTCTTTGTCATCTTCGGCGAGGTTAATTAGCTCATTAGCGTCTGCCTCAGCCATGAGCGTATTGCTAAAGAACTCATCATCTTTTAAGTCGTTTGCTCTCAATGCGTTTTCAAATATTGAGCTGGCACCATTATATTTTGAGGTGAAATTAGCTAGAATTGCTTCCCTGTCTGAATCTTGGTTTGGCGTCGGTTGTTCATATGGTGAAGCGTAGACACTAATTTCTTCGCCTTGGTCTGAAATTAGATGTAGTTTGTTTTTTCCGGTCAATAGCAGGCCTATTTGTTCTTGGTTCAATCCGCTTAGAGTTGTGTTGTTTATCTTGATCAAGTAGGCTTGGCTGGGAAAGCCTGGAACACTTGGCATTAGAGTTATCTGTATTCCGGCGCCATCTCTGACCGTCGCTCTAAATTTAGGCTCCCCAGTTGTGTAATTTTGAGTTGCCCTAGAAAAGAGTAGATTTCTTTGTCTGTTGTTTACAACTGGGCTCGCTTGGGCGCTGTCTATAGAGCACCGCTGGGCAAGGCTCCAGGTTACTGAGCCGATGGACAAGGTTAATGAAACGGCGACTAGCTGGGAACTATTGATTGAAAGTGGTCTTTTCATAGTTGTTTTCTTGCTTGTTAGTTTGGCTCTGTGCTTATTGAATTTCTCGGGCTCCAATTATGGTAGCAGTATCGCTGGTCTAAGACTTTATTTTGATGATTCATTGCCTAAGGTCTCAGAGAGGCGATTCTAATGAAGTCATTCCTACTCTCATCTATACTTCAATCTGGCTAGCCAGTTTAGAGGTCATTATTTGTGAAGAAAATCGCCTTGGAGGAACACTTCTCTGGACCCGGCTTTGGCAAGTACATGGCAGTGATGAAAGGTCTATTTGAGGGTGCGGTGCTAGCTTCAATGGAAGCCCTTCTCTCTGATTTCGATGATAAGAGGCTCAAGGCTATGGACGAAGCCGGCATCGAGATCTCGGTGCTTTCCCAGACTGCGCCTGGCTTGCAGGCTGAGGTTGATGCGGCTGTGGCTATAGAGTCTGCTAGGCGCTGCAACGACTTTCTGTTTAAGCAGATTGAAAGGCACCCCAGTCGATATCGAGGTTTTGCCTGTTTGCCTCTGCAAGACCCAGAAGCTGCCGCTCGTGAATTAGAGCGCTGTGTGCGCGATTATAAGTTCGTTGGAGCTCTTGTGAACGGTCATACGCAGGGCGTCTATCTCGATGATAAGCGCTACTGGCCATTTTGGCAGAACGTGCAGGAGTTAGATGTGCCCTTCTATCTGCACCCGATGAATCCCTTTGATGAGCCTCATGTCTACTCTGGGCGTCCAGAGCTCAATGGTGCTGTTTACAGCTGGACCTGTGAGACTGCGGCTCATGCATTGAGGCTTGTTTTTGGTGGAGTCTTTGATAACTTTCCTGGCCTGAAGGTGATTCTTGGGCATATGGGTGAAGGTCTACCCTTTATGCTCTGGCGTCTAGATAGCCGCATCAAAGCTACGCCTTTTGCCAAGGCTTTAAAGCGGATGCCATCAGAGATTATTCGTCAGCATTTTGTTGTCACTACATCTGGTGCCTGCGCCAATAATCCTTTGCTTTGCACGGTCGCAGAGCTTGGTGAAGACAATGTTATGTTCTCTGTAGATTATCCCTATGAAAGCAGTGCTATCGCCGCTGACTTTATTGAGAACGTACCGCTAAGCCAGTCTACGCGCGAGAAACTTTGTTTCAGAAATGCCGAGCGACTGCTAAAAATTAGGGTATAGGGCTATAGCGCTCTGCTAAGCCCTGGCTTGGGAAATTTCGAAAGCGCCGATCTGATTTCATCGTATAGCTCGGGCAGCCATGGCGGAGGAGCGTCAATAGTCGGGGCTTCTTCACTTCTAAAATCTACCGGGGCAATGACTAGATTTGCCGTTTTTTCTTTTGTGTCGTGTACTAGCACAAAAAGGTCTTCCGCCACTATGTCGCCCATTGCCAGGCAGCCTATTGAGCCTGTATTGCCATGAATTAAAATGTCGCTACCGGGGCTCTCTCTCCCATCGGCTTTGGCTCTAGCCCAGTCGCTCTGGTTTGGATAGTTGAGGCGCAAGGCTAAATGATAGGGGGTATCGGGCTCGAGCGTCAGTTTGTAAATGCCCTCTGGCACCTGACGGTCGCCCTCTTTAAGTTTAGGACCAAGATAGCCGCTGGCGCCCAGTATCGGATAAGTACAAACATGATAGAAAGAATCTTCCTTTCCCTTGGCATAGACTTGCAAAGCTTTTATGTTTTTCAGAGCAACAAAGGCAACTGTATCGGGCGGGTAAGTTTTGCCTATGGCACTAAACTGATTTTGCAGACGTTCTCTTGTGGCTTGTCCATATTGCTCAATTTGCATGGCCACAGTGGGTTTGATGTAGGGCTTGAGCTTCTCGCCGCCAAAAATGCTAACCGCCTGCGAGACTATCTGTCTTGGGCTTTTTTGTCTTAGCTCGGCAAACAGATAACCCAGAGAAAGGGCTATAAAGCAGCAGGTAAGAGAGAAGGCAAACTTTATTGCGCGGTTTGATTTCAATTGCTAGATCGCTCCATAAAACACCACAGGTTCTATGTTTCGACATTATATAGGCAAAGTTTTCATGCCGCCCAATATGCTATTGTTTTGCTTTCGGGCTAATTCAGCAGCTCTTTGGTTTTGACCTTTATTATTCTTCCTTGGTCGGGTGTCTTTAATGCTTGCAAGCGATATTGAGCAAATTAGAAAATACGTGGAGTCTTTTGAGCTTTCAGAGCTTCATAGTGCAGAAGATTGGGACAGTTATTTTGACAAGACAGTCAAACTTTTGGCTTCTGATGATTTAGAGTGTCGCGACTATGCTGTCAATCGCATGCAAAACGCTGTATGGGCTGAGAATAGTCAGAAATATAGAGAGCCTGGATTTAATCCTGCAGCGGCGGCCGATAGACTTGCCCCCATTTTGGACGGCATTTTGTCGGTTGACGAACCGGTCTATTTGCTGATGTCGTTTTTGCGTTGGGGTAATTATGACGGCGAGCATAAAGAGTTTCTGGAAAAGTGGCTTGCCTCTAAACCAGTTGCAGAGGCTTTGTCGGCTGATGTAGTTTTGGTATGCAAGATTATGACTGAAATGTTCGATGCTGATGATTGGAGCAAGAGTCGAGAGTTTCTAGAGCCACTTTTTGATCATCAGTCTGATTTGGTTCGAGCTGCAGCTGCCGCCGCTATTGGTGACATGTATAACAATGATGCCGCGCACTTACCGCCGCTTGCTGACTTTTTAGTGCGGGCGCGAGATATTGAGATTGAAAGACCTGGATTTGCCGGACCGTTTATTGGTCCACTTTTGATGAATGGTTTGACCGATGCCGACTTGCAGGGCTCGGGGATTGTTATCGGTGACTGGATGCTCGAGATTATTGCCAAGCGCAAGTCGATTGAGTCTGACGTTCCCTTCTATAATGGTATTGATTTCTATGCGCACGAGCATCTTAGTACAGATAGCCGGTCGATTGCCAAGTTAATTGAGTATGGTGCGGAAGAGACCGCCGCTATGGCCGCCACCGAGGAAGATTTTGTCGTTGATGGTCTGCAGCCTTTGCTTGAGCAGTTGGCTAATTCGGGAAATGACTTTATCGCTCGCATATGTGCCTGGCATCTTGCCTATCATTATCGTTTTCTGCACCCACATGGTCTGGCTCGTGGTTTTGTCGATAGTACCGAGTTGGCTGATGCACAGGTGTATTTCGTCTATGACCGAGAGGCCCATGGAGACAGACCCTACGCTGCGGCTGTCTATCCCAAAGAGCAGCACTTTACTGAGCAACAGGCTTGGCGTTTGATTGACAGGCTGGTGCCGCCGGCGGTGCGTCCCCCTATGGAGAATAATGACTTTCCCTATAAGACGCCTCAATTTTATGAGGGGCGGGCAGTTTATGTTTATGGTGCTTACTTTATTAAGCTCTATGGCGATAGCACCAACAAACTTTGGACCAAGCTTTGGGTGAAGTGGCCGCTTAGTGCGCAGGCTCTAAAAGAGGAAGCAGCGCATCAGTAGGTCTGTGCGCTGCCTCAAGCTTTGATTTTTGCTGCCTCTAGTCGGAAATGGCTTTCTTTATGTGGGCATCGGTCTGAGCTTTCTGATGCTCTCTTTTGTCTAGTTCGCTGATTGGTTTTACTTCGACTATAACTTTAGAGATCTTGCCTTCAAACTTGAAGGGGGCTTGATATTCGCTTGAAACTGGCGTGGCCAAGTCCATACCAATGTCAGCACCTTCGTCGGCAGAGAACATTCCCAGCTGGGTTTGGTCTATGCGTCCGGAGGCGACTTTTTTGTCATTGACATAAATGGTGCCGGTGCCGCCTTTACCTGCGCCGCCGCCGTCATAGGCAAAATCAAACTTGATGGTGGCTTTGCCTTTGGGTAGGGCTTCGCTGGCTGCAATTTTGTAGTTTGCTTGGCCCAAGAAGTTGTAATAGAAGGTTGGTTTGCCATCTTTTAGATAGAAGCTCCAGCCACCGAATTTTCCAGCTTGGGCGACTATGACGCCGTTGGTCTGATTGTTGTCCAGCTCGGTTTCGGCTGTGATTGTGTAGGACCGGTTTTTGGTGCTCATGAAAGTGCTTTCGGTAAGACCGGTCATACCCTCATAAAGAGTCTGGCTGTTTCTGCCGGCTAGAAGTTCCGGGCGTCCTACCGTGGCAGCATTCATGCGCAAGAGTGTTCTGTCATCGATGGGCAGCACATGATATTTTTCCGCTTCTTTCATGAACAGTGCTTTCATTTCTTTCAACTTCTCTGGATTTTTTGCTGCCAGGTCGTTGGTCAAGCTGAAATCGTTGCGAGTGTCATAAAGTTCCCAAACATCGTTTTCGAGCGTGTTTAGTGCTTCGTATGCCCAGGGGGCGCGGTGCACTGTTCCTGCCAACCAGCCGTCGTGATAGATGGCCCGGTTGCCGAATATTTCAAAATACTGCGTCTTGTGTCTAGATTCAGACTTTGGATCATTAAAGGCATAGAGCATACTAACGCCTTCGATGGGGGTCTGAGCCGTGCCGTTCACCGACTTGGGTTCTGGCAAGCCAGCTGCTTCTAGAATAGTAGGGGCAATATCGATGACGTGGTGAAATTGCGAGCGCAACTCGCCTTTCGATTTGATGCCTTTTGGCCAGTGCACGGCCATGCCGTTCATAGTGCCACCATAGTTAGAGGCAACCTGCTTGGTCCAGCTAAAGGGCGTATCGCCTGCTACAGCCCAACCGGCTGCATAGTGTCCGTATGAGTTGGGACCGCCTAGTTCGTCATAATGCTTGAGCACGTCTGAGACTTTTTCCGGCACTGCGTTAAAATAGCTCATCTCGTTGAAGAGACCGTTAAAGCCACCCTCTGCGCTGGCGCCGTTGTCTCCGGCAATATAAAAGACCAAGGTGTTGTCCATCTGTCCTAGATCTTCTATCGCTCTGAACAGTTTACCGACATTATGATCTGTGAATTCTCCGTAGGCGGCAAATACTTCCATCTGTCTGGCAAAGAGTTTTTTCTCGTCGGCGGTTAGTTTGTCCCAGTCTTTGATGCCCGGTGGTTTGGGTGCCAAAGTGGCGTTGGCCGGCGCCACACCGAGAGCTTTTTGCTTAGCCAGGGTTTCTTCTCTGACTTTGTCCCAGCCTTGATCAAACTTACCCTTGTATTTTGCTATCCACTCTTTTGGCACGTGGTGCGGCGCATGGGTTGCACCTGGGGCAAAGTACATAAAGAAAGGTTTGTCGGGGGTCAATGATTTTTCAGCTTTTACCCAGCTGATAGCCTTTTCGGTCATATCGTTGACCAGGTGATAGTCTTTATCTCTGGTCT
>Ga0056912_1000882_pt1 | contig 17266 bp, 10 predicted proteins | sample EBPBio232013_DNA_FD_55028 | JGI IMG/M metagenome (GOLD analysis project Ga0056912, IMG submission 55028) | Wastewater treatment Type I Accumulibacter community from EBPR Bioreactor in Madison, WI, USA - Reactor 1_5/23/2013_ DNA | ecosystem: Engineered > Bioreactor > EBPR > Anaerobic-Aerobic >... | reverse complement strand
GCGCAGGCCCAGGCGGTCGCGGATCGGGCCGGGGCATCCCCGCCCGCGCCGGATGGCGCAGCCGCCGCCCGGCACCCGGAACAGCCCCACCAGGCCGGGACACAAGCCAAGGCTGACGCGGGCCAGGACCGCGCGCGCCAGGCCGCCATCGCCGCGGCCAGCCGGCGCTCCAGCGAACGGGCCGAACAGGCGGCGCGCCAGGACAGCGCGGCGACGGCGGCAACCGCCGCTTCCGAAGCGCAGCCGGCCGACGCCTACCGCGAGCCGTTGCCAGCGCCGCCCCCGCCCGCAGCCCCCGCCGCCCCGAGCGTCCGGATCACCGCCACGGTCGATGGATCGACGGTGGACATCGACTCGCGCCGCCTGTCCGAGCTCGAGGCCGCCAGCCGCGCCGAGGCGCCGGCCGCATTCGCCGACATGGCCGGCCTGCCACCCGGCGCCGAGGCGGCCGCGCTGGAGGACGATGCACGCCTGCCCGCGGCACAGTGGCTGCAGCGCATCGGCGAGCGCCGGCAGCGCGGCGAGACCGAGCTGGCGCGGGCCAGCCTGGCGCGTTTCGTCCATGCCCACCCCGAGGTTCCGGTCCCGGCCGAATTGCGCCCGCTGCTGCCCTGAGCGGCGCGGCCGATCCGGGGATCGGGGCGGCCCGGCGNCGGCGGCTACAATGGCCGACGATGACCGACACCCTCGCCGCCCCGGCCAGCCACCTCCTCGACGTGCGCCACAGCCGTTTCCTGGCCCAGGCCGCCGCCGCGGACGCGCCGGCCGCGGCGATGGACTTCATCGCCCGCGCGTCCGATCCCGACGCGACCCACAACTGCTGGGCCTGGCGGATCGGCCAGGACTACCGTTCCAGCGACGACGGCGAGCCGGCCGGCACCGCCGGACGCCCGATCCTGGCGGCGATCGATGGCCAGGGCTACGACCGGATCGCGGTGGTGGTGAGCCGCTGGTTCGGCGGAATCAAGCTCGGCGCCGGGGGGCTGGTGCGCGCCTACGGCGGCGCGGCGGCCGAGTGCCTGCGCCTGGCGCAACGCCAGCCGCTGGTGGCGATGGCCGAACTGGAACTGGCCTGCGCCTTCGAGGACCTGGGCACGGTGCATGCGGCCCTGCACGCGCATGCGGCGGAGAAGACCGGCGAACGCTTCGAGACCGACGGCGCGCACCTGTCGTTGCGCCTGCCCGCCAGCGAGGCTGCCGCATTGCAGGCGCGCCTGCGCGACGCCACCCGCGACCGGGTGCGGATCGCCACGCCCATGACCGCGGAGACGGACTGATGGCCTTCCACGGCTCGGCGGACGGCGCCGCCACCCCCGCCCGCCCCGCCGCCATTCCCGAGGCCGGGCGCGAGGGGCGCATGCGCAAGCTCGGCAGCCTGCGCACCCTGTGGCCGTTCGTGGCCCGCCACCGCGGCCTGTTCAGCGCCTGGCTGCTGGCCCTGGCGGTGTCCTCCACTGCCACCCTGAGCCTGCCGGTGGCGGTGCGCTACATGATCGACCACGGCTTCGGTGGCGGCTCCCAGATCAACCAGGCCTTCGGCCTGCTGTTCGTGGTCGCGGTGGTGCTGGCGGTGGCCACGGCCGCGCGCTTCTTCTTCGTGTCGCTGCTGGGCGAGAAAGTGGTGGCCGATCTGCGCGGACAGTTGTACGCGCACCTGGTCGGGCTGGACCCGGGTTTCCACGACCGCAGCCGCAGCGGCGAACTGGTCTCGCGCCTGTCGGCCGACAGCGAACTGCTGCGCAGCGTGATCGGCACCACCATGTCGGTGGCCCTGCGCAGCACCGTCACCGTGGTCGGCTCGCTGGTGATGCTGTTCGTGACCAGCCCGCGGCTGGCCGCGTATGCGCTGGTCGGCATCCCGCTGGCGGTGCTGCCTATTGTCCTGGGCGCGCGGCGGCTGGAGAAGGCTTCGCGCGCCAGCCAGGACCGGGTCGCCGATGCCAATGCGCTGGCCGCCGAAACCCTGGCCTCGGTGCGCACGGTCCAGGCCTACGCGCGCGAACCCTACGAGCGCGGCCGCTTCGGCCAGGCGCTGGAGGTGGCCGTGGCCACCGCGCGCCGGCGCATCGGCGCCCAGGCGGCCGTTACCGCCGCCGCGATCGTGCTGGTATTCGGCGCGATCGTGCTGGTGCTGTGGTCGGGCGCGCACAAAGTGATCGAGGGCACGATGAGCGCCGGCACCCTGGGCCAGTTCGTGCTGTACGCCCTGATCGGCGGCGGCTCGGTNGGCGCCCTGGCCGAGGTNTGGAACGAATTGCAGCGCGCGGCCGGCGGCATGGGCCGGATTTCCGAACTGCTGCAGGAACGGCCGGCGATCGCCGCACCGGCGCACCCGCTTGCGCTGCCGGTGCCGCTGCGNGGGGAGATNCGCTTCGAGCAGGTGCAGTTCCATTACCCGGAACGCGAGGATGCGCCGGCCCTGCACGGCTTCGACCTGCATGTGCGCCCCGGCGAGACGGTCGCGCTGGTGGGGCCGTCGGGCGCGGGCAAGAGCACCGTGCTGTCGCTGCTGCTGCGCTTCCACGACCCCCAGGCCGGCGCGGTGCGGATCGACGGCATCGACCTGCGCGACGTCGACCCGGCGCCGTTGCGCGCGCAGGTGGCGCTGGTGCCGCAGCAGCCGGTGCTGTTCGCCTCCAGCGCGATGGACAACATCCGCTACGGCCGGCTGGAAGCCAGCGACGCAGAAGTGCGTGCCGCCGCGCGCGCGGCCGAGGCCGACGGCTTCATCGAAGCGCTGCCGCAGGGCTATGCCAGCGAACTGGGCGAGCGCGGCGCGCGCCTGTCCGGCGGCCAGCAGCAGCGCGTCGCCATCGCCCGCGCCCTGCTCAAGGACGCGCCGGTGCTGCTGCTGGACGAGGCCACCAGCGCCCTGGACGCGCAGAGCGAGCGCGCCGTGCAGCATGCGCTGGAGAACCTGATGCGCGGGCGCACCACCCTGGTGGTGGCGCACCGCCTGGCCACGGTGCTGCGCGCGGACCGGATCGTGGTGATGGACCGTGGCGGATCGTGGCCGAAGGCACCCACGCCGAGTTGCTGGCCCAGGACGGGCTCTACGCCGAGCTCGCGCGTTTGCAGTTCCTGGATTGATCCGCGGCGAAGGGCAGCCGACCAGCGGCCGGCTCCGCACGTGGCCGCCGGACGGGGGCTCGGTCGCAGGCGCCCACTGGCTGCGGGCGTCGTCCGCGGGTGCCGACAGGCGGTCGCCCGCGGAACTCAGCCGAAGTCGAAATTCATCGCCGCACCCACCGGGGCGACGAAGTCGCCGGATACGTAGTCCACCCCGGCGCTGAACAGCTGGCTCATCGCATGCGCGTCGTCCACGTGCTCGGCCAGAGCGATGATGCCCTCCGCGCGCGCGCGCGCGGTGATCTCGCGGACCTTGTCCTGGCCGTCGCCGGTCTTGCCGATGCCTTCGGTCAAGCCGGGATCGATCTTGACGAAGGCCGGCTTGAAGTGCGCCAGCAACTGGAACGAATCCAGTCCCGAGCCGAACTGTTCCAGGCCGACGCGGCACCCCAGCGGCGCCAGCGCGGCCAGGAACTGCTGGGCGTTGCGCAGGTGGGTGAAGACCCGGGCCTCGGGCGCCTCCAGCCACAGCCGCTCGCCGGGCACGCCCTGGGCGCCGAGTTCGCCACGCACCAGTTCGATGAATTCGGCGCTGGCGAAGGACGCCGGGCTGACCCGCGCGATCAACCGGGTGCGGTGGCCGGCGCGCTCGCGCTCGCCGAGCACGGCGATCGCCCGGCGCACCACCCAGCGGTCGATCTCGCCGAGCAGGCCATGCTCCTCGGCAATGCCCAGGAATCCGGAAGGGGTGACCAGTTCGCCATTGGCGTCCACCCGCAGGCAGGCCTCGTACAGTTCGCCCGGCTCGCCCTGCAGGTTCATCACCGGCTGCCAGTGCAGGACGAAGCCTTCGCCGGCCAGCGCCTCGCGGATCCGCGCCACCCACAGGGCGATGCGCTCCTCCTCGGCACGGTCGGCCGCGCCGGGATCGAACAGTTGCACCGTGTTGCCGCCCAGCTCGACCGCGGCGGCCTGGCACTGGCTGGCCTTGGCCAGGACCTGGGCCACGCTGGCGATCTTCTCGCCGACCTGCACGCCGCCGATGCTGGCGGTTACCGCCAGCGAGCGTTCGCCCACGGCCAGCACTTCGGCGGAGAAGGCATGGCGCAGGGCATCGGCCGCGGCCCGGGTACGGGCGTGGTTGCCCTCCAGGAGCACCGCGAAGCTGTGTTCACCGAAACGCGCCGTGCGCACGTCGGGGTCCAGCGCCCCGCGCACGCGCTCGGCCAACGCCGCGGCCAGCGCATCGGCCGAATCCAGGCCGATATCGGGCAGCAGCCGCGCATAGTGGTCCGGCTCGACCAGCAGGAACCCGTACTGGCCGCCATCGCGACCGACCACGGCCACCGCGTCCTCGAGCAGGCGCATGAAGGTCTGGCGGTTGAGCAGGCCGGTGGCCTGGTCGCGCTGGCGCAGTTCCTCGACCTCGCGCGCCAGTTCCGGGTCCAGTTCCTCGCGGCGCCGGAACACCACCTGCACGCAGGCCTCGCCCTCGTAGGTGGCGGTGGCGAATTCCATCTTCGCCGGGAAGGTGCTGCCGTCGATCCGGCGTGCCTCCATCAGATACTCCGGCGGCGGCGACTCGCCGCGCGAGAGCGACTTGAGCAATTGCTTGAAACTCTCGATGTGCTGCGGCCCGACCAGGTCCAGCAGCGACATGCCCTCCACGTCCTCGAACGACTCGAACCCGAACATCTCCAGGTAGGCGTCGTTGGCGCGGATGTGCATGCCCTCGTGGATGTAGGCGATCGGATCGCGCGAGGAGGCGATCAGCGAATCGCANCGGCGCTCGGTCTCGCGCACCTGGGCTTCGAGCCGGCGCAGGCCGCGGCGCGCCTCGAGATCGGCCCATTCGCGGCGCAGGGTCTCCAGCAGGTGCTCGGGCCGGTGCTTGAGCACCAGCGCACGCGCGCCACCNTCGAGCATGCCCAGCACCGCGGCGTCGTCGATCCGGTCCAGCAGCAGCAGCAGCGGCAGGTCCTTGCCGCTGGCGGCCACCTGCGCCCGCACCTGCTCCAGCGGCATGGCCGCCGAGGCGGCGGCCAGGACCAGGTCCACCGGCTGGCTGGCGAGCATGTGTTCGAGCTCTGCCGCGTTCTGCGGCCGCAGCGGGCGCACCGCGATGCCACCGTTGCGCAGGGCGCTGACGATCGCTTCGGCGTCCTCGACCCGATCATCGACGATCAACAGGCGGATCGCGCTGTCTTTCTGCATTCAGGGGACCGGACAATGCGACGGGGGAGCGGCCTTAATACACGATGCCCGCCGGAGCGTCCATGACCGGCACTGCGAAACCGGCGCGGCGCCACGTTCGCCCGGGCCTTGCGCATGCCGGCCAGCGGCCCCATCTTCATGGCCATGAGAGTCGATATCTGGTCCGACGTGGTCTGTCCCTGGTGCTGGATCGGCAAGCACCGGTTCCAGCGCGGCGTGGAACTGCTCGGCGCCGAGGCGCCGCCGCTGGACGTGCACTGGCACCCGTTCCAGCTCGATCCGGACGCCGGCAGCGAGCCGGTGCCGCTGCGCCAGGCCTATGCGGCCAAGTTCGGTGGCGCCCAGCGCACCGAGCAGATCCTGGCCCAGACCCAGGCCACGGCCCGCGCCGAGGGCCTGCCCATGGACTTCGACCGCGGTCAGGTCCGGGTCACCACCCTGCCCGCGCACCGGCTGATGTGGCTGGCCTCCCGTGAAGGCGACGCCCAGGCGGTGGCCGAGGCACTGTTCCGTGCCCACTTCGCCGCAGGCCGCAACCTGGCCGATCCGCAGACCCTGGCCGAGGCCGGCGCCGCCGGGGGGCTGGCGCCGGACCGCATCGGCGCCATGCTCGACTCCGACGAAGGCCTGGCGGAGGTGCGCGCNCAGCTCGGCCAGGCCCAGGCCATGGGCATCCGCGCGGTACCCACCTTCGTCATCGGCGGCCGCTACGCGGTCCAGGGCGGGCAGGCGCCGGACGTGTTCGCCCAGGCGCTGCGCCAGGCCCTGGCCGATGCCGCCCCGGCAACCGCAGCCCCCGGCGACGCCAGCTGCGGGCCCGACGGCTGCTCCGTGTAGCGCCGCCTGCGGGACGGGTTCTGGAGGCCCGGCCGCATCTGCGACAATGGCCGGGTGCGCGGACGGCGCACGAACGGAGTCCTTCCGCATGCTCGTGATCGGCGTCGCCGGCACCGAACTGACCGCGCAGGANCGCGCCTGGCTGNAGCACGACGCGGTGGCCGGCGTGATCCTGTTCAAGCGCAATTTCGCCTCGCGCCGGCAGGTGACCGAATTGTCCGCCGCGATCCGCGCCGCCGCGCCGCGCCCGCAGNTGATCTGCGTGGACCAGGAAGGCGGCCGGGTGCAGCGCTTCCGCGACGGCTACAGCGACCTGCCGCCGCTGCAGAGCTTCGACGCGATCTACCGCCGCGACCCGGACGCCGCCCTGGCCCTGGCCCAGGAGCACGCCTGGCTGATGGCCAGCGAGATCCGCGCCAGCGGCGTGGACCTGAGCTTCGCCCCGGTGGTGGACCTGGCCCGCGGCAACCGCGCCATCGGCGACCGCGCCTTCAGCGACGACCCGCAGGTGGTGGCCGCGTTCACCCGCGCCTACGTGCGCGGCATGCACAGTGTCGGCATGGCGGCCACGCTCAAGCACTTCCCCGGCCACGGCACCGTGCTGGAGGACACCCACTTCGACGATGCGGTCGATCCACGCCCGCTGGAGGCNCTGCGCGCGCANGACCTGGTCCCGTTCGCCGCCGGCATCGAGGCCGGGGCCGACGCGGTGATGATGGCGCACGTAGCCTACCCGGCGGTGGCGCCGGAGCCGGCCGGCTATTCCCGGCGCTGGATCGAGGAGATCCTGCGCGGCGACCGCGCCGATGGCGGGCTCGGTTTCCGNGGGGTGGTGTTCTCCGACGACATCGGCATGGCCGCCGCATACTCGGCCGGCGGGATCCGGGCGCGCATCGACGCCCACCTGGATGCCGGCTGCGACGTGGTCCTGGTCTGCCATCCCGAACTGGTCGACGAATCGCTGCGCGCGGTCGAAGGCCGCAGGCTCAACACCGCCGCGCTGGCCGGCCTGATCGGCCGCGGCGCGCTGGGCTGGGACGGCCTGCTCGCGGACGCCCGCTACGGCGACGCGCAGTCGCGCCTGCCGCCCGCGTCACTGGCCTGAATCCACCCGCCNTCCCCTTGCACCCGTTTCCGGTACCCTGAACCGATGTCCGACCTCCTGATCGCCGAAGCCCTGGAAAAATCCGACCTGCTGTACGACCGTGCGGCGATCGACGCCGCCATCGCCGGCATGGCCGACGCCATCGCCGCCGACTACATCGGCGAGGTCCCGGCCAATCGCCTNGGCGACAGCTTCGTGCCGGTGTTCCTGACCGTGATGCACGGCGCCCTGCCCTTTGCCGGGCAGCTGGCGCTGGAGCTGGGCGCGCGCGGCCTGGACCTGCAGTTCGACTACCTGCACGCCACCCGCTACCGCGGCAACAACCAGGGCGGCGAACTGGTCTGGAAGCACCGCCCGGCCACCGCCCTGTACGGGCGCCGGGTGCTGATCGCCGACGACATCCTCGACGAAGGCCACACCCTGGCCGAGGTGCGCCGCTGGTGCATCGAGCAAGGCGCCACCGACGTGCGCATCGCGGCGATGACGGTCAAGGACCACGACCGCTGCGTGCAGGGCGTGCGCGCCGACTACGTCGGCCTGCACCTGCCCGACCGCTACGTGTTCGGCTTCGGCATGGACTACTACGAGCAGGGCCGCAACCTGCCGGCGATCTACGCGCTGAAGGCGTGAGCCGGATGGACATCGCCCTGGCCGTGATCGGCGGCACCGGCGTGTATCGCCTGGCCGCACTCGAGGACGTCCAGGCCCGGCATTTCGACACGCCCTACGGCGCACCGTCGGGCCCGCTGCGGCTCGGTCGCCTCGGTGGCGCCCGGGTCGCCTTCCTGGCCCGCCACGGCGAGGGCCACGCGCTGCCGCCGCACCGGGTCAACTACCGCGCCAACCTGCACGCGCTGCAGCAGGTCGGTGCGCGCCGGGTGCTGGCACTGAACACCGTGGGCGGCATCACCGCGGCCTACGGCCCGCGCGTGCTGGCCTGCCCGGACCAGTTGATCGACTACACCTGGGGCCGCGAGTCCAGTTTCTGGGACGGCCAGGGCGAGGCCCTGCACGTGGACTTCGGCCAGCCCTACAGCCCGGCGTTCCGTGGCCANGTGCTGGCCGCGGCACAGGCCGCCGGCGTGGCCGTGCTCGACGGCGGCTGCTACGGCGCCACCCAGGGCCCACGCCTGGAAACCAACGCGGAGATCGCGCGCATGCGCCGCGACGGCTGCGACCTGGTCGGCATGACCGGCATGCCCGAAGCCGGCCTGGCCCGCGAACTGGGCCTGGACTACGCCTGCCTGGCGATCGTGGCCAACTGGGCCGCCGGTTGCGGCGATGCCGGGGAAATCACCCTGGCCGAAGTGCTGGAGAACGTGGCGGCCGCTTCGGCCGGGTTGCCGGCGCTGGTGGCGGGGTTGGCGCGCGGCTGAACTTCATGCACGAACGCGCCGTGGCGCAGGAAGTGCAGGGTCTGCCCGATCACCACGTCGTTGATCACCATGAAGGTGTGGTTGACCGGCAGCACCAGGAAGTCGTGCATGCCCTCCACCTTGGCCCGCGCCACCGCGACCTTGCCGTCGTTCGCGCCGTGGATGCGGGTGGCCATCACGCTGTCGATGGCGGTCTGCTCGTTGCCGGCGATGACACCCAGCGCGAAACCGACCGGCCCCAGCCGCGCGGGCATGCCTTCCGGCCCGGTCACCAGCTGCCCCCCCGCCGGCCCGTTGATCCGGTCGTAGAGCGCGGTGCCGGCCAGCGCGTCGGCCACCTCGCTGCCCTGGTTGGGCGGGCCGAGCATCACCACCCGGCCCAACTCGGGCACCTTGTGCCCGGACAGGTAGTAGCGCAATACCAGCCCACCCATCGAATGGGTGACGAAATGGACGGTGTGCGCCCCGGCGGCACGGCATTCGCGCAGGCCCTCCGGCACGGCCTGCAGGGCCGAGGCCTCGATGGACTGGCTCTGCGACGGATAGTCGATGTTGGCGGTGGCGAAGCCNGCTTCGCGCAGCGCCGATTCGATCCGGCCCATCGAGCGATGGGTCCGGCCCAGCCCGTGCAGCAGCACCACGCATTGCCCANCCACCGGGCCGTGCTGCGGTTCGTCCAGTTCCGCTTCCAGCGACTGCGCGCCGGCCATGCCGACCGCCAACCACGGCAACAGCGCCGCCAATCCGGCGGCCACGAGCACCCGGTGCCGCGAAACATGGAAGCGAAAAGCCGTGCGCATCGAAAGATCCTTCATCGGGGACGCCACCGCCCCGCGGCGATGCGGAGCCCTGCGATTCTACGGGCTCCGGCTTTCGCCGTTGACAGGCCGGCACGCCTGAGGCGACCGGGCGCCCTGCCAGCCCACGGGAAGCAAAGGCGGAGGTCCTGGCCGCAGGCCAGGGCCGGGGACATCCGCGACGCCATGCATCGCGCCGGGGCGCCTGCGACCCGGCAGGCCCNATGACCGCACCCGGAGACCATGACCGTCGCCCGTATCTGCAAGAATGCGCCATCCCATGCCCCGATGCCGCGATCGGCATCGCACCCCGAGACCCCGATGATCCGACTCCTCGCNTGCCTGCTCGCCGCGTTCGTCCTGACCGCCTGCCAGCCGCCGGTGCGGCTGATGCCGCCGCCNACCCTGTTCCTCAACGGCGAGCACAACCTGTTCGGCGCCAACGCCAACCTCGACCAGAGCCCCAGGATCCAGGTCTTCTACGCCACCAACCGCGCCGCCCTGGGCCCCGCCGGGGCNCCGGTATACACCGTGTTCCCCGGCGACGACCTGCACATGGGGGTGGCCACCCTGGACATGGGCGGCGGCGGCCAGACCTGGGACTGGCTGTACGAACAGTCCACCACCGGTCCCAGCGGCCGGCGCCCGCAGATCCTGCTCGAATCCATGCAGCGCCAGGCCTCCGTGCCCGTGGGNGCCGGCATCGACGCGCCCGGCGCCGAAGCCCTGGCCTATTTCAAGGCGATCGACGAGGCACTGGCCCACAGCGCCGATCCGGACCTGACCATCTACGTGCACGGCGCCAACACCAGCATCGGCCGCGCCACCGCGCAGGCCGCGCAGTACCGCCACTTCACCGGGCGCAACTCGGTGGTGCTGTCCTACCTGTGGCCCTCGGCGGAGAACTTCCTGCGCTTCGGCCACGACGTGTCCAAGGCCGGCCANGCCGGGCCGGTGCTGGCCCAGCTGGTCCGGCTGCTGGCCCGCCACACCCGCGCCCGNCACATCAACCTGATCGGCTACAGCTCCGGGGCGATGGTCGTCTCGCCCGGCATGGCCCTGCTGGGCACGCCGGCGCCGGGCTACGACCCGCAATCGGTGCGCCTGGGCGAGGTCTACTACCCGGCCCCGGATGCCGACTTCCGGCAGTGGACGACCGAGCTGCAGGCCTACCACAGCCTGCCCAAGCGGATCACGGTGACGGTGAACATGCGCGACTCGGTGCTGGTGCTCTCGCGCCTGCACCAGCGCGGCTCGCGCACCGGCCGGCCGGACCCGACCGAATTGTCGGAGGAGGACGCACGCTGGATGGTCGAAGCCTCCAACCGGCTGGGCTTCGACCTGATCGACGCGCGCGCGGCCGACCTGCCCGGCATGGACAAGCGTTCGCACGTGTTCTGGTACGACCACCCCTGGGTCAGCAGCGACGTGGTGCTGAAGATGCTGTTCCACCTCGACCCGCCGCAGCGTGGCCTGGCGCGCAACGAGACCGATGCCGGCCTGGAGTACTGGACCTTCCCGGCAGACTACGAGGCGCGCCTGGACCAGGTCATGGGCCAGCTGGTCGAAGCCGGGGCGGCGCAGCGCGCAGCCGAACAGGAAGCCCAAGGCCCCACGCCGTGACTCGTGCCCGGCGCGCCCGCAGGCGCGCCGGTGCGCCGCCCCGTCAGGGCGGCGTGACCTTGATCGTCGCCGGCCGTGCGGCACCGGTGCCGCGCAGGCTGGGCTGGTACATGTCCTCGGCCTGCGGCGGCGGCACCGTGTAGGTGCCCGGGGTGACCGCGCGCACCAGGTAGTACAGCCGCGCGGTGNCGCCCTGCCCCAGGTTGAGCGCGGCCACGTAGCGGTCGTCGCGGTATTCCTCGTGGCGCAGCTGCGCCTGTTCGCCGCGATCCGACAGGGCCACGCCATCGACCTGCACCCCGTCCCACTGCGCGCCATCGCCGAGGTTGAGGTTCTCCGCCTCCAGCCCGGCCGGCAGCAGGTCCACCACCAGTGCGTCGGGCATCGCCTGTTCGGCCTGCAAGGTCAGGCGCACGACCAGCACCTGGCCTTCCTTCAGTTCGCCGCCCTTCCACGGCGAGCCGTCCGGCAGGAACCAGTCGCGGACGATGCCGACCCGGCGCTTGTCCTCGGCCGGCGCCTGGCGCGGGATGCCGGCGACCTCCAGGCTCACGTAGTACGGGCCACCCTCCGGTTCGAAGCGCGCGCCGCGCGCCAACGCCGCGTGATCGAGGGTGCGCGCGAATGCCGCGGCCGGCGCGACGACCGTCTCCGCCTCGCCGCCGACACGCCAGCGCCCTGAGAGGGTGCGTCCGCCGCCGGCCTCCAGCGCCTTGCCCAGCCGCGCCAGCGCCATCTGCTCCTGGGTGCTCAGCCACAGCCGGCCCTGGCCGTCGCCGTCGCGGCGCACCTGCACCGCGCGGGCCAGATCGATCGCGCGCGCGTCGTACTTCGCATCGGCGCGGCCGCGCTCGTGCAGCAGCGCGATCATCAGCGCGTCGTCGCGAATCCGGCTGCCGTAATCCCACAGCCATGCCGGGCGCTTGTCCGGATCGCGGGCGAAGCCGTCGGCGATCGCCGCCGCGCCGCGCTTGGCGTCGCCCTGCAGTTCCAGCGCCAGGCCCAGCTGGACCAGCGGCAGGCCGGTCAGGCTGCGGTCCTTCTCCTGGTCGTACAACGCNCGCAGGGTGCCCAGCGGCGCGCGGTTGACCCGCGCCAGCACGTAGCCGGCATAGGCGCGGTTGGCGAAGCGCAGGTGCTCGCGGTGGTCGCGGCCGTAGAACTGCGGACCGCCCGAGAGCAGGTCCTCCGCAAGCCGGTCCAGCGCCTTCTGCAGCACGCCTTCCGGCACCGCGAAGCCCGCTTCGCGCGCGTCCAGCAGGAACTCGGCGATATACGGGGTCAGCGCCGGCTCGGCGTCGCCCGAACCGCCACCCCACATCGAGAAGTGGCCGTTGCCGGCCTGCATCGCCGCCAGCCGCCCGAACGCGCCTTCCATGCGCGCGCGCCGGACCGCCGGGTCCAGTGCCGGCACGCCCAGGCGCGCGGCGGTGTCCGCGTCCATCACCAGCGCCGCGTAGCCCTTGCTGGTGGTCTGCTCGGCGCAGCCGTAGGGATAGTCGAACAGGCCGCGCAANGCGCTGGCGAACGGGATCGGCGGNGAAGCGGTGATGCGCAGGTGCGCCTGCACCGTCTCCGGGATCAACCCTTCGGCCAGCGAGGCGTCCAGCGCCAGCGGCACCCCGGCCTGCAGCACCTGGGTGCGTCCGCGCAGCACGCCCGGCCAGGCCGCGCGCACCGGCAGCTCGTAGCGCCGGTCCACCGCGTAGCCGCCGCCGTCCACGCGCACCCGTACCTTCGCCACCCCGTGGCCGGGCTTGGCCAGCAACGGGAACTCGAGCGTGGCCTTGGCTCCGTCCTCCAGGCGCAGGCGGCGCTCGCCATCGCCTACCGACAACGGGCCCTCGCCTTCCACCCGCACCCGGAACTCGCCGGCCTTGCCGCTGAAGTTCTGCACGTCCAGCGCGACCGCACCGCGGTCGCCAGGCGCCATCACCCGCGGCATCCCGGCCTCGGCCACCACCGGCGCGCGCACCAGCACCTCGGCATCGCGCTTGCCGTAACGGTCGTCCGAATACACCAGCGCCGACACCCGCAGGGTGCCGTTGAAGTCCGGCAGCGCCAGCTTCAGCCGCGCGTTGCCCTGTGCGTCCAGCACCACCGGCCCGGAGAACAGGTCCACGGTCTGCACCCGCGCGGTCGGTCGCCGCGCCTGCGGCAAGGCCTCCAGCGCCAGGTCGCCGCCGAAGCGCAGCCGCGCGGTCCCGCCGGCGAAGGCCTCGATCACCCGGCCGTACACGTCCCAGGCATCGGTGGCCAGGCGCCGCTGGGCGAAGAAATGGGCACCGGCATCCGGCACCGGGAAACGGGTGATGTTGAGGATGCCCACGTCCACCGCCGAGACCGTGACGTGCGCCTGCCGTCCGGCCAGTTGCGGCACGCTGACCGTCACCGGCAGATCCTGCTGCGGCCGGGTCTGCGCCGGCACCTTCAGGCCGACGGCGACCCGGCGTTCGTCGCGGCGCATCGGCACGTGGGCCACGCCCACCGCGCGTGCCGGGGTGACCTGGCTGGCTGCCGATCCGCCGCGGAACACCAGTGCGGTGACGTAGACGTCGTGGCGCTCCCAGTCCTCGGTGACCGGNATCCGGAAGGTGCCGGCGACCTTGCCCTCGCCGCCCTTCAACTCGATGTCGTGCACGTACAGCAGCCGNTCGCTCTCCACCAGCAGCACGCCGCGACCGGCGTGCGGCGGGGTCACGGTGACCTCCAGGGTGTCGCCGGCGCGGTAGCCGGTGCGGTCCAGGGCCAGCTTGACCCGGTCCGGGCGCGCGTCCGGTCCGCGGTTGTCGTCGCCCCAGCTCCAGCCGGCGCGGAAGGGATAGCGCATCGTCAAGCCAGTGGCCGGATCCAGCACGTCGATCCGGTACTCGCCCCACTCCACCGGGACATCGAAGCGCGTCGCGGTCGTGCCGGCATCGAGCGTGCGCGTCTCCACGGTCTCGAAGCGGCGGGTGAAGTCGTAGTCCCAACCGCCGTCGTCGTCGAAGCGCCAGTGGTAGTCGCGCAGTTCGCGCACCAGGGTAACCTTCAGGCCCTGCACCGGCTGCGGTTTTCCCGCCGCATCCACCCGCACCAGTTCGAAGCGCGCGTTGGCATTGGCGTCGGCGCCATCCTCCGGGTCGAACAGCGGGTGCACGCCGACCAGCGCCGGCGCCGGCCACAGCACCCGTTGCAGGGTGCGGTTCACCGGCCGCCCGCCGCTCTCGTGGACGCTGCCGGCGATGGTCACCCGTACCGGCGTCTTCGCCTTGGCCGCCTCCTCCGGCAGTTCCAGGGCCGCCTCGATCCGGCCCTGGGCGTCGAACTGCGTGTCCAGCACCTCGCGCGGCTCCTTCGGCAGGTCCACCGTCGGATCGCCGAAGGCGTAGCCCGGGAAGCCTTCCAGCGGCTCGCGCGCCACCGCCAGGGCCATCTTCGCGGTGAAGCGGTTGTCGGCGGCCGGCGCTCCATACAGATAAGCGGCCTCGGCCTGCAGCTTCAGCGGCTCGCCGGGCTTGAGCGTGGCCTGCGCCTGCGGCGTGGACAGCTCCAGCTTCATCCGTTCCGGCAGGAATTCCTCGATCCGCAGGGTCATCCCCTGCACCGCATCCTTGGCCGCCGGATCGGTGCGGAACTCGACCTGCCAGCGCCCGGTCGGCGCGTCGGCGGGGATCGCCTGCTCGAANGCGTAATAGCCCTGCGCCCCCGGCTCCAGCCGGGTCTCGCGGAAGATCCGCCCGTCAGGCTGCTTCAGGCGCAGGAACAGCGGCTGCGCCTGTCCGTCCTTGCCACCGNCCAGCGGCCNGCCGTCGAAGTCGCGCAGCAGCGCCGACAGGCGCACGCTCTCGCCCGGTCGGTACAGGTCGCGCCCGGACCAGGCGAACACGTCGAACGCGGCCTGCGGGCGCCCGCCCACCGCGAATTCGGACAGGTCCAGCGCCGGCTGGTTGAACGGCAGCAGCGACACGTCCTTGCCGCGCCGGGCCACCAGCACCTGCGAGGCGTCCATGCGGTAGTCCAGCAGCGCGTTGCCGTTGCCGTCGGTGGCCGACTTCAGCAGCGCCTCGCCCTTCGCATCGAGCACGCGCAACTCCACGCCCTTGAGCGGCGAGCCGTCGTGCAGCGAGGCGGCGTGCACGTACAGCGTGTCGCGGTAGGCGCGTGCGTGCAGGCCGATGTCGCTGACGCTGAAGAACGCGGTATCGAACTGGTTGGAGAAGGTGCCGACCCGGCGCAGCACCGCGAAGTACAGGCCCGGTTGCTGCAACTCGGCGATCTCCTGGATCGGCAGGTAGTTGAGCACCCGCTCGTTGCGCTCCCCGCCGAGCACGAAGCGGTTGAGGTAGACCGGGTCGGCCAGGTCGCGNAGCGGCGCGTTGTCGTCGTAGTCGCGGTCCAGCTCCCAGCCGCCGCGGCGCCCGCCGCGCTGGAACTGGGCGAAGAAGCGCGGCAGCTCGCTTTCGCGCACGCGCAGGAACTCCACGTCCACTTCCGGCACGTTCACCGACACCACCGGCAGGCCGCGGCTGTCGCGTGCCGGCAACACGCTGCCCTGCGAGGCNAANCCGGCCACCGGGTCCAGTTCGCCGGTGTGCACGACCTGGACCAGTTCCCGCTCCAGGCGGNCGCCGTCGGCGGCGAGCAGGCCGGCGGCCACGGTCACGGTGTAGTCGCGCGCAGGCTCGACGTAGGGATAGCGCAAGGTCTTGCCATCGTCGGACAGCGACCAGCCGCTGTCGCCGGAGCCGGCCGGCTCGACCTTCAGCAGGGCATCGAANTCCTGGGTACCGACCAGCGGCCGGGAAAACTCCAGGGCCAGGGCCAGGCTGCCGTCCCGCTGGTCCGGCCAGGCGCGGACCAGGCCGAAGCCNTCGACCGGNGCGCGGGTGGCCTGCAGCTTCTCGCCGCCGACCTGCGGCAACTGCCCGCCGGGATCGCGGCGGCAGCCGGCCAGCGCCAGCACCGCGAGCGCCGTCAGGACCAGCGCCAGTCGCCACGGGCCCGTCCGGCCCAGGTCCCGTGCCGCCTGTGGACAACCCGCGTTGATCCGCTCCATGCCTCGCGCTCCCGGCTCCGTTGCCGGAAGTATAGGAGGCGTACAAGAAAAAAGCCGGCCATGGGCCGGCTTTCGGAACTGGTGGGCGGTGCAGGGATCGAACCTGCGACCCTTGCCGTGTGAAGGCAATGCTCTACCGCTGAGCTAACCGCCCGGATCGTGCGCCGCACCNGTGGATGCGGGGCTGCGCATGTTAATGGCAGGCCGCGACCGGGTCAACGCCGCGAGGCCTTGCGGCGCCCCGCGGGCCGGCTCAGCGGACCTTGCTCCGGCGCAGCGCCTCGAGCCGGACCGGCGGCACGAAGGCGTCGCTGCGCGCCTGCCCCCAATAGTCGCGGAACACCGCGTGTTCGGGGATGCCCTGCAGCAGCTCGCCCGGACGCAGGTAGCGGTACANCGAAGCCAGCGAACGGATCTCCACCGGCGAAACCCGGCGCAGGATGTGTTCCGGCCCCAGTTCGCTCGGGTCGCTCAGCCCTGCCGCGCACAACAGGTCGCGCAGCGCGGCCAGGGTATGGTCATGGAAGCGGTGGACCCGGGCGGCCTTGTCGGCCGGATCCAGGTGCTTCCAGCGCCCCGGATCCTGGGTGGCGATGCCCGTCGGGCAGCGATCGGTGTGGCAGCTCAGCGACTGGATGCAGCCCAGCGCGAACATGTAGCCGCGCGCGGCGTTGCACCAGTCGGCGCCCAGCGCCAGGGTGCGGGCGATATCGAAGGCGCTGGTGATCTTGCCGGCCGCCGCCACCTTCACCCGTTCCCGCAAGTCCAGACCGACCAGGGTGTTGTGGACCAGCAGCAGCGCCTCGTGCATCGGCAGGCCGACATGGTCGATGAACTCGGCCGGCGCCGCGCCGGTGCCGCCCTCGGCGCCGTCGACCACGATGAAGTCCGGCAGTGACCCGGGCTCGCNCGCGGCACGTTCGTGCATGGCCTTNGCGATCCCGAACCATTCCCAGGGATGGCCGATNGCCAGCTTGAAGCCCACCGGCTTGCCCCCCGACAGCTCGCGCAGCCGGGCGATGAAATCCAGCAGCCCGAGCGGCGAATCGAACGCCGAATGGCGGGCCGGCGACACGCAGTCCACGCCCATCGGCACGCCGCGGGTNGCGGCGATCTCGGCGCTGACCTTGGCCGCCGGCAGCACCCCGCCGTGGCCGGGCTTGGCGCCCTGCGAGAGCTTGATCTCGATCATCTTCACCTGCGGTCG
>Ga0056912_1000847_pt1 | contig 17772 bp, 15 predicted proteins | sample EBPBio232013_DNA_FD_55028 | JGI IMG/M metagenome (GOLD analysis project Ga0056912, IMG submission 55028) | Wastewater treatment Type I Accumulibacter community from EBPR Bioreactor in Madison, WI, USA - Reactor 1_5/23/2013_ DNA | ecosystem: Engineered > Bioreactor > EBPR > Anaerobic-Aerobic >... | reverse complement strand
CAACACAATTTCACAGTTTAGTTACCGATATGACCCAGCCGGGCAGATAAAGCAATGGCAGCAGCTGCAGGGCAATACAAGCTTGAACTATGCCCTCGACTATGACCAAGCCGGTCAGCTGGTCTCGGCAGCAGCCAGCGGAGGACCTTTGAGCCCGAATTATCTGAAGCAATATTATTATGCCTATGATAGCGCCTCAAACAGAACCGGCGTGCAGACAAGCACGGTGACCAGAGGCAGGATTACAGGAGCAATTACTGCAGGAAACGTGCTAACAGTCACTGTAACCGACCAAGCACTCACCTCTGGCTCAAAGGCCATAAATTACACTGTCGTGGGCGGCGACACGCTTTCGACTATCGCTACCAAAATGGCTGCCGCTATTGCAGCAGATGCCGACATGATAAACATTGGCGTGACCGCATCGGCAAACGCAGCAGTCTTGAGCATTAAGTCGGCTTCGCCAAATGTCACTTCATACTCTGCCTCTACCAGTGGTGGTGCCACAGCAAGCATTACTTTGAATGCCACCGACAACTTTGTTGAGAACGCAGTTATCGCAGGCACCAAAAAGACTGGAGATATTCTGACGATAACCTTTAAGGACCCAGCGCTATCTGGCGGCAGTAAAAATGTCAACTACACAGTGCTGGCTGCCGATACCCTGACGACAATAGCCACGGCGTTGAGGAACGCCATTAATGCCGACACAGCCTTGCAGGCAATCGGGGTGACGGCGACTTCAACAGGCACGACCATCACAATCAGGTCTACTTCGCAGAATGCCACAACCTATGCCCAGTCTGTGAGCACTGGATCAACTGAGACCATCAGCCTATCTGTAAATCAGAATGGACCGGTTAGAATAGGCATTGGTGGCAGCAAGACAACCGGCGATGCGGTCTCTCTAGTCACCTATGATGCAGCGCTGAGCGGCGGCACCAGAACGACCACATATACTGTGCTTGCCGGCGACACCCTCTCGACGATAGCCAGCGGCTTGGCCGCGGCAATCAATGCCGATACAAACTTGCAAGGCATCGGAGTATCAGCAGCCGCCAGCGGCACTGTAGTGACAGTGCAGTCAAACTCGACAAACCCGACAACCTATAGAGGCACAACCAGCACAACAGCCACCGAGACAATCTTGATTGGCTTGCCGACTAATGGCGCCCAGGTTCTTGTTATCGGAGGCACCAAGACGACCGGCGATACCCTCACAGTCACGGTCTTTGACCCGCAACTGAGTGGCGGCTCTAAGGCGGTGAACTATGTTGTGCAGGCGGGCGACACGCTGGCAAGCATCGCGACCAATATGGCGTCGGCAATAACGGCAGACACCGACTTGCAAGCGATAGCTGTAGCTGCTACAGCCAGCGGCACGGTCGTTTTCATAAACTCCGGCTCGAAGCTACTGACGACATATGCGTCTTCCACCAGCGGTGGTGCGACAGAGACTCTGAGCTTAGCTTCGTCCACCAGCGCCAATCAGTATGGTTATAACAATCTCAATGAACTGACCAGCATAGCAGCGGGCGGCGCGACAAGATTTGAAGGAACGGCAAACAAGGCTCTGAAGTCTGCCACCGTTAACAGCAATGCTGCGACTTTGCCTGACTCACAGAAGTTTGTAGGTAATGCGACACTGAACAGTGGAGCCAATACCATTCCGGCTAGTGTCACCGATGGTACCAACACGACCAAGACCAGTTCTTACAGAGTGAGTACCAAAGGCTCTGCATCGAGTAGCCCGACATTTGATGCAAACGGCAATATGACCAGCGATGGCACTAACACTTATGAGTGGGATGCTGAGAATAGGCTGGTGAAGATAAGTTATCCAGGTGTTAATAATTTTAGCCAATTTTCTTATGATGGACTGAGGCGAAATACCAAAAATATCGAAACAGTTGCTGGTTCTGTCACGAGTGTTAATCAGTTTGTCTGGGAAGATTTTGAACGTGTCGAGGCTCGTGATGTTTCAGCAAGCCTTACTGCTAGATTTTATGACTTTGGAGAAGTTAGTTCCGGCAGCTCAGAATATTACACTACGGATCATCTAGGATCTGTTCGAGAGATGACTAGTACATCAGGCACCATTGACGCACAGTATCAATACCAAGCATGGGGAGAAACACAAAAAATCCAAGGAACTGCTAATTCCCGCTATAGTTTTACTGGTCATTATCTTCACAGCAGAAGTGGCTTTATCTTGGCTCCCTTTAGAGCCTATGCTTCGTCAATGGCAAGATGGCTCAACAGAGATCCTTTTGAGGAATCGGAAGGACTAAATCTGTACGCGTACTTGGAAAATGATCCGATTGATTTTACTGACGACTTTGGCCTTGGAAAAGGAAAAGGTAGCGGCAAGGGCGGTGGAAAAGGCGGCTCTGGCTCTAGTCCGTACTGTTATCAGGATGCGTGCTGCTGGCAGCAATATAAAAGGTGCTATGCTAGGGTAGTAATGGCCTGGGTGTCACTCATGACGATGGGCAAATCTGACGCCCAACACTTCAATCATGCGAGCGGCTGCTGTCGAGAAAGACGCTCTGAGTGTAACGGAACTGTAGCTCTGAGAAGAAAATATCCGAAATCACGATTTAATTGTGCAGAAGAATGTCTTTCGGAATAGGCAATATGTGTATGAGCAATGAAGATTCTCTAAGAAGAGTGATAAATTCAAATCGAAAATTTGACGATGCTGCTGCAGAAGAGGCAGAGCGAGCCCTTCTCATAAACTCTTTTGATTCGGAATTACGCGCTCGACTCTTGTTCTATTATTCAGTAGGGTGTAAAGAGAGCTACCAACAATTTTCTGAAACCAGATTTAAGCACATTTCTTGGTTCGTTGAAAATGTTCCGGACTCAAAGTTTTGTGGTGACGAGCTATTTTATTTGCCACAAGAAAGTGCGTTTTTCAAGCCTCTAAAGGACATTTGGCTAGAACAAATTAGCAAGAGCGAAAGTCTTGCGAGGCGCGTAAATGCATTCATGTTTCTGTTGAATGCAAATGATTCCAATATTCATCGGTATTATGAAGAGTTCTTTCAAAGCAGTAGGCACGATATTTGGGTACTCGCACTAGACGATCTATTGAATGAGAGCTACTCCTGTTTCGATGCCAGAATCGCAATCGAAGCCAAAAGGCTCAAAAGGCTCAAAAGGCTTGACTGTTGCTCCGAGCCAAACTCTGCGAAAGGAGAAACTCAAAAGTGGCTAAAGGAAGCCGTCGAATTTGAGGCTCTAGCATCTACTCAGGACTTTGCCGAAATACTTGAAGAATTTTCTGTGAATCCAACTATTTCCTCCATGGTCAAGCTCTCTGGGTATACTGCCAATAGATTTAACGCAAATTCGATTATCGGATTTGATCCTCAAATGGTGTCCGTTCGACTGGGTCTCGTCGCCTGGATTATCCAAGTATTGCCTAAGTCTATTTTTGCAAATAATCCATACTTCACGGGACCTTTTTCAGGCCCAATTGATTTCCAAATTTATCCGCGAAATGGAGTAAGTCCGCTCATAAATCCGATCGACTTCCTTTCGGATTTATGGATTGCGCAACTTCAGAAAAGCCCTGGTGAAAAAGTTCTCGCACGTAATGCGGCATTTTTTTCTAATGGAATTCAGCTATCCACACCATTGCAAGCCAAAAAAATTTCTGACGAACTAAAAAAAAGACCGCCGTTGGAAAAGATGAGCTGAGAGTTCGCCTGCTTTAGAATGCTCTTGTAATTGTAATAGGTACCCGTCTCCAGGAAATCATTGCATCAACGGCATCCTTGAGATGGTTGACCTGTCCCAGGTTTAGTAGACAACTAGAGAATTACGAAGCTGCCAACTCGAAGCATCTCTTTCCCTCCTGGTCGCACAGCAAAGCCAGTCGTTGCCCATGACTCCGAGTGACCCCACCCCCAAAACTTGAACCAAGCCAATCAGACGACTGAACAAATTTGAGTCATAGTTTCAATTAGTCAGGAGAAGGTCTAATGAAAAAGAGTAGATTCACTGATGAGCAGATTGTAACCATACTTAGGGAGTCGGAAACAGGCTCGGCCAACGCCGAGTTTTGCCGCAAACACGGAATCTCCAACAACACGCTGTATAACTGGATAGCTAAATTCGGCGGCATGCAATCTGCTGACGTGTGTCCGTTCGGATGGTTGAATATCCCCAAAACCTTCTAACCTCTTTCGCCTTAAACCCGCCATTGCTGGTGATGGCATATTTATCCAAGCCCTTAGCTGCGAGTGTCTTGTAAGATTAGTTAGATAGTGTGGTCGGCGTCAAGTTAGTTTTCGCCCAGGCCATTCCCTTTAGATGCTAATTTTATCGCAAGCAGAAGCATCGTCAACCCCAGCTACAATGGGTTGACTACACTTCTGCTTTGCGATCGGACAGCATCTACCAGGAAATGGTTTTTGCTGTCTGGCTGTAGGTCTTTTGTCGGTTTGTGCTCTCTATCCAGTTACGATTGCGGTCAAGGCGCCTGCTGGAGCCGGCAGCGGCCGTCTAGACTTGAAGTCGATCTCGAAGTGTCTGCCTGTCTTGACCACGGCGAACATGATCCTCAGAAGCTTTCGCATGACTGCACCAACAACGACCTTACCAGGTTTTCCCGCAGCCCTCAGTCGATCGGCAAAGTCGCGCAAGACCGGATTTGTTCGGAGAGCGCAGACTGCCGGCATGTATAGGGCCTTCCGTGTCCGCGCATTCCCGACTTTAGAAATTCGGGGTCTTCCTCTGACTGATGAGCCGGACTCGAATAGTCGGGGAGTTATTCCGCAGAATACTTCCAATTTTCGGCTGCTGGCAAAGTTACTGGCGGCTGATAATTCTCCCAAGAATGTCACTGCAGCGGTTTGCCCTACGCCAATTATGGAGGTAAAGAGATCAGAGTGTCGACGAAGCTTTGGATAGCGCTGGATCAACTCTAATATCTCCGTCTCCAAAGTCTCAATTTCATTGTCTAAATACTCGATATGCTGCTCAATCGAACGATGCACGAGTTCGTCCAGAACTCCGGATTTTAGTCTGTTTTTTCTTGGGTTCGATGCTCCGTGAGCTCTTCTACATATCGCTGCATGTCGCGAATAGCCTTTATCTCCGGAGGAGGAGGAACCCAAGCCATGGGCGTTTGCGCACGACTAAAGCGAGCAATTATTTTGGCATCAATCTTGTCTGTTTTCGAACGCCTCATGTCACTTTGAGCAAAGCCCCTTATTTGAGCTGGATTCACAACGCTAACGACAAATTTTTCTGCATGCAAGAAGTCTGCAAGAGGCTCCCAAAGCCGCCCGGTGCCCTCCATACACACATGAACTGCCTTTGCATCATGCTCAGCCAGCCAACCCACCAACTCCCGGAACCTGTCGTATGAGTTGCCGAAGGTTCTCTGTGGGGTTTTGCTGTCTAACAGCAGGCATGCATCGAATTTGGTCTTAGAAATATCAATTCTAAGCTGGTACATTCTTTTGTTCTTTCTAGTGGTGTTATTGCTGAGCGCCAGGTAGAATCTTGCCCAGGGCGAACCTTGTATACGAGCTAAATCCGGCCGATTTGCTTAAAGATAGTGTTCTGCCTTAGAGGACAAGATCAGGAAAGGGAATCCGAATCTAACCCACTGATTTGAAAATCATATGTTCAAAACTGGTTTCTCCCTTTCCTGCTATCCTCGCGCCCGAGAATAGCCTCGCCCGACTCTCAAGCAGAGTCAATCACTTCGTTCGAAGTCAAGTCCAACATACAATGCTCAAATTCGAAATTCGAAGAGGTCCTACGGCTGGGTGCTTTCAAATTAAATTTATCGTAAAGCTATTTTTGGGGTTATATGACAAGCCTTGAAATCGAGTTTTTATCTTTTTTCTACCAATTGTCTGGAAGAAGAGAATCTATTTGAACGCTGGGTCCAACTGCGAGTGTTTCAAGAATATCTTTGACATATTCCGCCGGGTTCATTCCGTCCTTTTGCAGGTGGAGGTGATCGAAAGGAGCACAGCCGCATGCTTTCCGGCATTATCGCTGCCTGGGAAATACCAATTCTTCCCCCGAGTTGCATCCCAGTCGATCCCCGTGCACAAAAGTCTTTTGCCTTTGATTTGCAGAGTAAGTAGGGGTGGGTTGATTCACTGGCGAAATCAAGGTCGAGGAGAGACAAAATGAAAGAGACTTTCTAAAGGACGGCGTTTACAAATTTTGCTAGTTCTCAAATCTATTCCTTCGGCAGCATCTTAATTTCTTCCAGCCAAAGCTCTGCCAGTTTGGGCCAATTTGAAATAGGCAAAAGTGTCGGTTTGATGCCGAAGGCGTGCTTGCCTTTGGCAAAGATATGCAGTTCAGCAGAGACTTTTGCCTCTTTCAAAGCAGCAAAATAGACCAGTGAATTGTCCACGGCATCAACTGGATCGTCTGCTGCCTGCACAATGAAAGTGGGCGGCGTGTTCTTTGTTACGGGCACATATTTGTTTAGTTCAAACTTCTTGGTGCTGTGTTCGGTTAAGTGCCCTGGATATACCGCTATAGCAAAGTCAGGGCGACAACTGACTTTGTCTATGGCATCGATTGGCTTATAGATATTTCTGTCATAGAGCGTGCTTGTGGCGGCGACAAGATGGCCTCCAGCTGAAAAACCGAGAACCCCTATTTTATGAGGATCTATTTTGAGCTCTTTCGCCCGCGAGCGCACTAGCCTTATCGTTCTTTGAGCGTCATCTAGGGCGGCTGCGTGGGACGGATAGCAGCCAGAGCGCGGATAGAGTTTGTCGCCCGGCACCCGGTATTTCAAGAGAATGCAGGTGATGCCTTGACTAGTGAGCCAGTCACAGACATCGGTGCCTTCCAATTTCATAGCCAGGCACCAATAGCCCCCGCCTGGAAAGATAATCACAGCGGTGTCGGTAGGCTTGCCTTTTGGCGGGTAAACGGTCATTGTCGGAACTGAGACTTTGCCAACAAATTCTCCTTCTTTGTTTAGCTCTTCCGGACCGGCTATTTTAAAGGCATCTGGAATTTGACCGGACCAGATTGGACATTGCTTAAATTCAGGGGCTGGCTGCCACTGCCCTGTATGCCATTGCGATTCATCTCTCTTTTCTGCTGCAAAACTTATCGGTGCTGCCGCCGTGAACATGTAAATTGAAAGAGCAAATGTGCTGCAAAGTTTGCGCCTTAGTTGTGCAGAATACTGCAAAGTGTCTCTCCTATATTTTTCGTCGTTGAAAGCTGTTGAGAAAACTTTCGACTATCTTGGCGCCGGTCGCTCCAAGGGTCTCAGTCTATTTTGTCTTTGCCCTCTGATGTTGAGCTGTTCGCTCGCCGGTAGCACCTTTAGTCCGGTGCCTGCAAAATATTTTTCTTGTATTTCTTGGTCGCTAAGTTCTTCGTTTACATAGCCTACCGAGCTTCCGTTCCAGTCGTAGCTCTCAATCTGCTGCTCGCTAAAGAAGCGCTTTCTAACCCGCGCCAGGTTGGGCAACCCTGGTCGGCTTGCATTGAGAAAATCTAGGGTGGCTTTCTCTGTCACTGCCGCATGGCTTAAGTCTAGATCGGTCAAAAGCGGTAGGTCGGCTTCACTTAATTGCGACAAAAAGTCGTCACCGAGTTCGGTGCCTAAAATTAGATACTCAAGTCTTGGTAGCTTGCTTGATAGAACAGTCTTGGCTAGATCGCGGTTGAGAAAGAATAAGCAAAGAATTCGCAAGTCTAGAGATCTATCTAACCAGAGATCTTGCCACAATTGGCTATCTTTCAGACTTGCCAGCTTTAATTCTAGCTGTGTTAGTTTTTCCCACCAAGGTGCTTGATACAAACCTTGCAAAATCGAATCTTTCGCCTCGGTGTATTCGGCTACTAAAATTTCTAAATTCGTCAGGCTGTGCAAAAATTTCCAGCCTTCCGGCTGGTCGAAAAAATAGAGACTTGGTATGACCAATTCTTTTAGGTTGGGTAGAGACAACTGATAGAGTCTGCCGCTCAATAAGAAAGATTGGCTGAGAAGAGTAAGACTCTTGAGCTTTGAACCGGCTGCTTCTATTTTGTCTTGAACGAGATCATCGTTGCTCTTATTATCAAACCATAGTTCGTCACCGGGCGGCATTGCTGTTATTACTCCGCGACTACAAGATAGCCTAGCCTAGTAATATTAGCAGTTGGTAAGTGAGTTAGTGAGCCGGTTAAATGACCGGTTATTTAGTAAGGATAGTCAAGTCTTTTGTACAAAGCTTCTTTGTCCTGGTCTTCATCGTTTTCGTTAGACCGGCTTGTTTCTCTAGCAACTGATTCGGCCAGAGCGACCAGCTTATCTGCCAATAAGTTTAAAGCCTGGCGATCAAGCCAGTATACATTCAACTCTTCTGGGGTATGGCACTCTATTTCGGTGAGCTTTTTGAGAGTAAGGGGAGGAGCAAGGGTTTCCATGTGTTTATCCTCAAGGTCGTAAGTATTAAAACGCCCTTGAGGGAAAGATGAGGTTAAGAAGATCCATTTAGAGTGCTGAAACTATTTTCTCGACTTCATCTAAATGCTTGAGTCGGTCGGCGATTAGCTGTTCTGGCAGACTGTTGTTTTTGCGCAAACGATTTTCATAGTTGATGCTTGCCAAAAGCCAAGCAACGTTGCCGACCAGGGCTAGGCTGGAGCCGACTGTGCCGACGATGGCACCTTTGTAGCCGAGGTCGAGTTGCTTGCGTGGTCTAGAAGGAAAATATTTATAGTAGCCTCTAGTACCAAGAATGCCTTGGGTCATAAGTAACCCGCCGATGATTGGACCAGTCACCGAACTTTGTACTGCTACTTTGTTCAGTCTATGAATTGTGGTCATTTCATTTTCTAGTTGCTTGGTGAAAAGTGAACCAGACTGCGAGTAGAGAGCAAAGCGCTGGGTTGAAGGTAGGGTGGGAATCAAGGCGCCGGTATTGTCTCCATCTACTGCGTGCAGATTGCGAATTTCTTTTTCCAGCTCTTGCAGGCTGGCTTCTTGTGATAGTTTGCGTTTCTTTTGGGCTTTCAATATCAGCTGTCGTTCGGTCCACAGCAGGGCAGAAGCCAGCAGAGGTGTGCCCATAGCCATAGCACCACTAATGGTGAAGCAAATATTTGAGGGACCGTTCCAGGTCGGCTCGGTCACTGCCTTATAGCCAAGACCGGCGCCGACTGCCCCGATGACATTGTAAGAGCAGTTCATCAAGAAAAATAAATTGCGGGCTGCTGCTTCGCTTCTAGAATTAGCGCTGAATTGTGCGTACTCATCTACGAAAGACTCTCTCAGGGCAAGCAAAATCTTACTTTCAATGAGGGCGCGACCATGTCCGGGATGAGCGGTGTTGGCGCTGATTAGTTTGTCTCTTTCGGCCATAAGGCGATCTATTTCTTTCAGTTTTTCGGTGACACGCCGGTTGGCTGAGGCAGTGTCATAGCCCTTTTGCTTAGCCTTGATATAGCGTGCGGCATTGACCGCCAATTGCATACCAGAACCGCTGGCGGCAATGATAGAGCCGACTTGGGCGGCTCTCAATCCACCTTTGAGATTATTCTGGTTTATGGTCAGCGGTCTTTTTCTACCTTTGTCAAACTCTTTCATGGCAATCACTTCAAAAGCCAAAAGCGTTGCGGCGCTTGCTTCTTGGCTGCCAAAATAGAGTAATTGGCAAGCACGAGATCTCTTGGTATTTTCAAGTCGATAGTTGAGGCTATATCTCTCTAGGGCGATGCTCTCGCTCAAGATTTTCTTGGTGAGCTGGGTGTATTGTCTGCTGAATTCGTCACCGCTAATAGCACTGGCGGCAGTATCGGCACCAGTTGTAATATCGGTACTATTTGTAGTATCAGCACCATTTGTAGTATCAGCATTAGCCACAAAGTCGGGGCGTGATACAGTGCCTGGGCTAGATACAGATTCTGGGCTTGATACAGATTTTGGGCTAGATAGAGAGCTTGGACTGGCTACATTGTCTATCTTGGCGGCGATCGAGTTTGAATCTTGGGCGGCTATAGTGGCAAGAGGTGTCTCTTGAATATCTACTGCGGTATTAGGTTGAGATTGAGCTTGGTAATCCGGCTTGAGAGACTCAGCGGCACATGGTAGTAAAAAGCAAGAGTTATTTGCCGCCAGTAAAAGAATAGCCAGGGCTGAGCGTTTTCCTGCTTGACCTAAGTTCCGACTCGTCATAAATCTCCCGAGAATCAATATAAATGGCGACTGCCTCTATAATACTGTTAGCTTCGCCAAGAGTATGAGCCGGGTTTAAACTGTGCCTGTTGAAAAGTCTATTTCTCGCCTTCTTTGGGTTCTATGTCTTTCGGCAATAGGCGCTGCATCAATTTCTTTAGGCTTTGGGTTAAATGTTGGATTAGCCAAAGATTTTTCCACCACGGTCGAGAACAAAGCTAAGCCCAAGCTGGTAGCGCCACCAGATATGGTGTGGATACCTGGTGGTGAGTTTGCTATGGGGATTTTTGATGCTAAGTGTGCCGATAGTGCAAAAGACGCCCTCCCTGTGCATCAAGTTTATGTCGACGGCTTTTATATGGACCGCACTGAAGTGACAAATGACCAGTTTGCTCGCTTTGTTAAAGAAACTGGTTATAAGACCGTGGCTGAGCTTAGCCCCGACCCTGCTGAATTTCCTGATGTGCCGGTGCAAGATCTTGTGCCTGGTTCGACGGTTTTTACGCCAAGCAATGTCAAAGATGGCTGTTCTTTAGATAATGCACTTGCCTGGTGGAGTTATGAGAAGGGCGCAGATTGGCGGCATCCTTCAGGACCGGCCTCGAACTTAGAAGGTAAGGGTAATTATCCTGTGGTGCATATTGCTTATGCCGATGCTTTGGCATATTGTCAGTGGGCGGGCAAGCGGTTGCCCACCGAAGCCGAGTGGGAGTTTGCTGCACGCGGCGGCAAGGTTGGGGAGCCTTATGTCTGGGGTAGGGAGTTGAAGCGGCATGGTAAGTGGATGGCGAACACCCATCAAGGGCGATTTCCTGCTCAAGACAGCGCCGCCGACGGCTTTGCTGGTTTGGCTCCGGTGGCTCAGTATGCGCCCAATCGCTATGGACTTTATGATATGGCGGGTAATGTTTGGGAATGGTGTCAGGATTGGTATCGCGCCGACTATTATCAAATGCTCGCCGACAAAGGTGGTGTGGCTGTCAATCCGCAGGGACCAGAGTCGTCTTTCGACCCTGAAGATAAGCAGGCGAAAAAGAGAGTGCAGCGCGGCGGGTCGTTCTTGTGCAATGAAGTTTTTTGCACTCGTTATGTTCTAGGTTCTCGCGGTAAGGGTGAAGTTTCCACTGCTTCCAATCATGTGGGCTTTCGCTGTGTGAGATTTGGACCCTAAGGGAAAACTATATTATGCGGATCTTTAGAGATAGAGATAGAGTTCGAGATTGTGGCAGTGTCGCCTGGGCTGGACGGCTGCGGGCTCTGGCTTTGGTGGTTTTATTGCTTGTCGCCACGCCTGGGGCTTACGCCGAACCAGCAAAGAAAAGTAGCAGCGGGGAGGGGCGCTTACAGGCGGCATGTTCAGCCCTTAAAAGGAAACAGTACAAGAAAGCTGTGCATACCCTTTTGAAGCTTGATCAGGCTAACGATGGTAAAGGACAGACTGTTTTGGGGCTCTTGCACGAGAAAGGTCTAGGGGTGAAGCAAGATTTTTCCGAGGCCCTGGCTTATTATCGTAAAGCCGCCAAGCAAGGCATACCTGAGGCTGAGTCTAACCTTGGCCATTTGCTTTTGCGACTGAAAAGGGATGTTGTACAAGACACTAAGGAAGGTATCGACTGGTTGGAGCGCGCCGCCAATCATGGAATTTTGGAGGCGCAGGTGACAATGGGTAAGCTGCTCAATGAAGGTCGTCGGCTGCCAATGAATAACAGCAAAGCTGCCTACTATTTGCATAGAGCAGCCCAGCGCGGCAGTCGAGAGGCTCAGCGGATGCTCGATGATATACCGCAGTTGCGAGAAGCACACCAAGCACTATTGCAAGGCGGCGCCCAGTATCAGACGGGCATGGAAAATCTCACCCGTTCTTGGGTAGGCTATGCCGACATAGTCAATAATCTCAATACTGCTTCCAGTTATTCAAGAAAGTAGCGCTATTTGTTTACTTTGAGCTGAGCGGCATGGTGACAATAGTCTTTGAGATGAATCGGCACCGAATGTACGTCCCAAATTTCTTGGCAGTACTCTTTGATTGAGCGGTCAGAAGAGAATTTGCCCATACGAGCCACGTTATAAATTGACTTGCGTGTCCAGCCGTCTTTATCTTTATAGGCTTTGCCCACTTGTTTATGGCAGTCTACGTAAGAGGCAAAGTCGGCGAGCAGCATAAAGTGGTCGTCGTAAAGCAGGTTGTCTACTAGCGGTTTAAAGAGACCGCGGTCGCCTCTAGAAAAGAGACCAGAGCCGAGAGAGTCAATTACTTGTTTGAGCTGGTCGTTGCTCTTATAGATATCGAGCGGTACATAGCCTTGGGCTTTTCTATCCATAGCTTCTTGGGCGGTCATGCCAAAGAGGAAGAAGTTTTCGTGACCGGCTTCTTCTCTGATTTCGATGTTGGCACCATCGAGAGTGCCGATGGTGACAGCACCGTTGAGGGCGAATTTCATGTTGCCGGTGCCGGAAGCTTCTTTACCGGCCAGTGAAATCTGTTCGCTTAGGTCGGCAGCCGGATAGACTCTTTGACCAAGTGAGACATTGAAGTCTGGCAGATATGCAACTTTGATTATTTTGCTTACCAGAGGATCACTGTTGACCACTTCGCCGATTGAATTGATCAGCTTGATGATTAGTTTGGCCATATGATAGCCGGGCGCCGCTTTGCCGCCAAATATAAAGGTGCGCGGCTGAACATCGGCATTAGGGTTTTCTTTGATGAGGTGATATAGTGCCACTATATGCAGTGCGCTAAGATGCTGCCGTTTGTATTCGTGTATACGCTTTACCTGAATGTCAAAGAGCGAATCAGGATCGACTTTTAGTTCGAGGCGATTGTGAATCCAGCGCGCCAATTGTTCTTTGTTGTGTTTCTTGACGGCGCGCCATTCTTGTCTAAACTCAGCGTTGTCTACGTGCTTCTCTAGGTTGCGCAATTCGTCGAGATTTTTGGTCCAGGTATTACCGATATTCTTATCGATTAACTTAGACATGGCTGGGTTAGCTAGTCTCATCCAGCGGCGAGGGGTGACGCCATTGGTTTTGTTGTTGAATTTTTCGGGGAAGATTTTGTAGAAATCTGCCAGGGTGTGTTTTTTCAAGAGGTCGGTGTGCAGTGCCGCTACGCCGTTAATCGAATGGCTGCCGACTGAAGCCAGGTTGGCCATGCGGACATAGCGTTCGCCGCTTTCATCGATGATTGAGAGTCTGGAGAGCATTTCCTCGTCGTTGGGGAAGCGCTCTTTCACCGAGGCGAGGAAGCGATAATTGATTTCAAAGATTATCTCAAGATGACGAGGCAAGACATCTCTGAAAAGTGAGATTGGCCATTTTTCCAAAGCTTCCGGCAGAAGAGTGTGATTGGTATAGGCCATGGTTTTGGTGGTGATATTCCAGGCTTCTTCCCAAGAAATATCATGCACATCGACGAGCAGTCTCATTAGCTCGGCGACAGCAATAGACGGATGGGTGTCGTTTAGCTGCACTGAGAACTTTTCGTGGAAGGTATGAACGGTTTGACCCTCTTTTTTATGCACTCTCAGCATGTCTTGCAGCGAGCAAGAAACAAAGAAGTATTGTTGCTCAAGGCGCAGTCTTTTGCCCTGTTGCGAGTTATCGTTAGGATAGAGAATTTTTGAGATTGTTTCTGATGCGATCTTTTGAGAAACAGCGCCTACATAGTCGCCATGGTTGAAAGCTTCTAGATTGAGCATCTCTGGAGATTCGGCTTTCCAGAGTCTGAGGTTATTGGCGGTATTGTTGTTATAGCCTGGTATGGGTGTATCGTAGGGTACACCAATGACGGTGCGTTCCGGTACCCAGTCTACTTTATATTTGCCTTTGGCATCGGTATATCTTCTTGTATAGCCGCCTAGATTTACTTCTACTGATGCCATCGGCCGCACGACTTCCCAGGGATTGCCGTTGCGCAGCCATTTGTCGGTAATTTCAACTTGCCAGCCGTCTCTAATGTCTTGGTCGAAAATACCAAATTCATAACGAATACCATAGCCTATAGCCGGTATTTCCATGGTGGCTAGAGAGTCGAGATAGCAAGCCGCCAGCCTGCCTAGACCACCGTTGCCTAAGCCCGGCTCCTCTTCCTGTTCGAGCAGTTCTTGCATGTTCAGACCTGACTCTTGCAAAGCTTTTTCCAGTTGGTCGTGGATGCCCATATTGATCATGGCATTGGCCAAGTGTGGTCCCAAGAGGAATTCAGCAGATAGATAGGCGACTACTTTTACGTCCTTTTGCAGATATGTTTGAATGGTGTTTATCCATCTCTCAAACAAACGGTCTCGCACTGTATAGGCGAGCATCATGTAATAGTCATAACGATTGGCAATTTCGGGAAACTTGCCCTGTATGTAGTAGAGGTTGTCCGCCAGTGCTCGCCTTAAGGTAGGCACGCTCATCCCAGTGCGGTCGTCTTCGACAGCCGGCAGCGAAGGCGAAGGTTTGTCCATCGGTGTTTCCTCTATCTATAAGTACGGGTCTAGCCCCATGCAGTTAGGGATTATACCGTTTTGTCGCAATTAGAGGTTAATTCGCCATCTTAAGCCTAGTGGCCAAGCAGAAAGCTTTACAATCTCATTTTCAGACTTCTACAGCCTTTTCGCTGAACTGCTTGCGAAACCAAGCGATGCCACGATCGCTGGGATAGAGTTTTTCTTCGCTGGCTAGTAGTGAAGAACTGGGGCTATGGGTAATCACTGCGGCCTTGTCTTGATTGAGAATGACGCGGTTTGAGGCTGCCAAAACTTTACCGACAAGCTTTTCAAGCAAGGGGAGGGTGACGAAAGCTTGATAGGCTCTGACATACATCACTGTTGTATTGTCGTCGACCGGCACAAAGGCAAGCATTTGCTTGAGTGTCGGTGAAATATTTAGGTACCAGATGTTGGGAAATTTGAAGTGAAAATAGCCTGACTTGAGAACCACTTTGATTGAGCTTTCATCAAGCAAAAAGTCGTATTTGCCTTGTACGTCGAAGTTTTTGCCTATAGAGGTGCGGTGCAGGTATGGTAAATGGGCATAGTCGAGCTGGTTTTCAATACAGCGAGAATAATGAATATTCCAGCTTTCCTTGAACTCGCTGTAGCAAAATTTCTTTTCTTGCAGTTCATTAAACCAGGGGATTGAATCTTCGCTGCCTATATCGTCTTCATTTTTCGGCACGTAAAGCCAAATAAAGCCGTTCTTTTCAGCGCTTTGCCAGGTCTTCACTCTTAGATTGGGCGCTTCTTTGCCTGTCTCTGGCACATGGCGGCATTGCCCCTGGCTGTCAAACTGAAAACCGTGAAAGGGACATGCTATATGGTTGCCGTTTTGGCAGACTTCGCCGCCGGAAAGCTTTACAGATCGGTGTGGGCAAAGGTCTTTCAGCACCGCCGGCCGACCGCTTTGATCTCGCCAAAAAACGAGGTCTTCGCCAAAGCGCTTTTGTCCGAGAGGTTTATTTGGCTTTAGTTCTGCGGCACTTAAGACGGCGTACCAACCGGAAGGAACTTTCAAAGTTAATGCACTCAGACCCTGTAGGGTGTCAGGAGCTTTATTTCGGCCGACAGGTTAATCGATGATTCTAGCAGTTTCATTCTTCTTCTGACCAGTGAGAGCGGATCATCCGGCAGGGTGCTATCCCATTTTTCAGCATCAGAAAGAATTTTTCTCAGTGGGCTTGTTTTCATGCGCTCGAACATTTCTTCCATGCTTTTCACTTCTATGGGCGGCGAGAAATCGACTGTTCCAGATTCATCATCGTTTTCTTTTTCTTCTTCTTCTCGATTGGCGAATTCGCCGTTTTCTTGACAGAGCATATGGATTATTGCCGGACGAACACCAGTGGTGCCTGTTTCGAAACCTTCTATGTTGATCTGGATCATGCCTTCCTGAAAGGGCAGCCAGAAAATGCCCACATAGACCATCGCCAGCGGATTGTAGGGGGCTCGATATTTGAACAGTCCAGAAAGAGCCTCGACGCCGTCTAGTTTGAGAGTTTTGCCGTCAAGCATGACACCTTGAGCTTCGCGGCACTGATTCTCATAAAAAGAAATGGCTTTTTCCGGTGTTCTTAGGTCGAAATCCCAGTCTATATCGGGATTGTAGCGCAGCATAATGCAGGTATGGGTTTCGTCAATAAAGCCTAGACAATTTTCGTCATTGATTTTGTTTTCACAGTTGCCCATGTCGAAATGGACGCCGCTCAGAAGTTTTCTGGGGTTATGCTTATCTTTCTTAAGCAAATTTTTGAATATGCCCATTAAATTCAACCCTGTTCAAAGCGATATACCCGGGTCGCTTGAAGGCAACACGGGTATTGCTTTGAATGCTGCGAAAAGTAAACTAAAGACTTACTGGGTCTGAATCTCTAGTTTGCGTCCCTCGGCTTTGGCGACTTGACTGCGCGGAGCTGTGATGACCAAAACTCCGTTTTTTAAGGTCGCTTTGGCTTTATCGCTTTCGATGCGGCAAGGCAGACTCATCGAGCGTTGAAACTCTCCGTATGATTTTTCTTTCGCGTCAGAGGCAACGGCTTTGCGCCCCTTAATGGTAAGAAAATCATCGGTGACAGTAAGTTCTAGGTCTTTCTCTTCTACCCCCGGTACTTCTGCCGTTATCTTCACTTCATTGCCGATCAATTTACTTTCTATTCTTGGCATTGAAAATTTAGACATAGACAATTTAGGCATCGAAAAATTATGCCAGCGCACAAAGTCATCAAAGGGGTTGAATAGTTCGGAGTCATACAGATCTATAGATTCTGCAAAACTGGCTCTCGGTTTTTCAGTGGGCTCGGCTTGACTATTGAGACCGTGACCGGCGGCAAAGCCTAAAGCCAGTCCTAGAGCGAGTGTAGGAATAGAAAGTTTGAAAGATTTCCAGTTCATATCGCACCTCCTAACTTATGAGTACCAGTTGTCTAAGCTAAGCTCAGTCGCAGCTGGTCACCGAGATTTTGCGAGGCAAAGAGGCTTTGCTCTTGGGCAAGAGCAGCTTCAATACACCATTTTTGATGGTGGCTTGAATGCCGTCTTTGTCGATTTCGTTTGAAAGTGTAAAGACCCTGCGATAGTCACCGACTCCGTATTCGCTATAGACCAGGTTATAGCCCTCCAGTTGAGGCTCTTCCACCTTGCCGTAAATAGTCAATATATTTTGTTCGATGGTTATATCAATTGATTCTTGCCTGACTCCTGGCATGTCGGCTAGTACCACCAGCTGATCTCCCGATTCATAAATGTCGGCTCTCGGGACATAAACCTGGGCTGCTTCTACTTTTTGGCGGGGTTCCAAAAGGGCGGTTGTCATAATTCAATCCTCCAGATTTGATTAAACTTCGCTGACCGAAATGCGCCGCGGTTTGTCTGCTTCTGCCCGCGGCAGAGTTAGTTGCAGAATACCGTTGCTATAGCCGGCGCTTACCTTGTCTGGGTCTACAGCAAAGGGCAGCTGCAAAGAACGAGTAAAGCGTCCCCAGCCTCTTTCTTGTCTGAGGCAGTTTTGTCCATCTGTTTCAGATTGGCATTTCTCACCTTTAATGGTGAGGGTATCATTCACTACCGTAATTTCCAGATCGGCCGCATTAATGCCTGGCATCTCGCAGCGCACCACAGCACCGC
>Ga0056912_1000795_pt1 | contig 18827 bp, 12 predicted proteins | sample EBPBio232013_DNA_FD_55028 | JGI IMG/M metagenome (GOLD analysis project Ga0056912, IMG submission 55028) | Wastewater treatment Type I Accumulibacter community from EBPR Bioreactor in Madison, WI, USA - Reactor 1_5/23/2013_ DNA | ecosystem: Engineered > Bioreactor > EBPR > Anaerobic-Aerobic >... | reverse complement strand
AAGGCTTCAGTTTGGACAATACCACAGCTATACCACACATGGTTGCTGCAATCCAATTATGCCCACAGGCATGGCCATTTCCATTTTCAGTATGATATCCAGGCAGTCCGTCATATTCGGCGAGTAGACCAATCACCGGTCCTTCGTCGTCACCAAACTCAGCAATGAAAGCCGTCTCCATATCCGCATAGGGAAATGACACTTTAAAGTCATGTCCGTTTAGATACGCGCCTAAATATCTTGAAGACAGATGTTCTTCTCCCCCTAATTCGGGGTGATCAAAAATGTACGTAGACACCTCTTGAAACTCATGATGATAGCGCTTTTCCATTTCTATAGCAAGTAACTTGATGTCGTTTTTATCATTCACTGTCATGAAACCACCCAAATCTATAAGATTGTCGTGGCGACAACCATCAACACCACTTGAAGAAGGACCATGATGCCAAATAATGGTGCCATGAACTTATACCACCTTAACATTGGAATCCCCATGATGCCACACTCGATGGCAACACCGGTTGGCCAAAACATGTTAGAGAATCCATCACCAAACTGGAAGGCCAAAATTGCAATCTGACGGTCTATTTTTGCCAAATCCGCAATCGGTCCCATGATTGGCATTGTAGCCATGGCTTGCGAAGGGCCACCTGTGATGAAGAGATTGATAATATTTTGTGAAAATAACATCCCCAGTGAAGTGACATAGTGACTGGTTCCGACGAGGAAGAATGACAAATAGTAAATGACCGTATCCAGTACTGCTGCTGACTCCATGGTAATGACAGCGCCTCTGATGAATCCAATGGTTAAAACGCCAAACATGATTTCTTTTGCGGCTTCAATGAATATGTCCATAATGGTTCCCAGTTTATATTTACTGATAAAACCAACCACAATAAACATCATTAAAAACACCGCTGCGAGTTCATCAATGTACCATCCCCAGTTTAATGTCGAATACAATACCAAGCCAAAGGTGAAGAGCATGGCAAGCAAACTGAGTTTATGCGTCGCAGTCATCTTCTCAGATTTTAACTCGATATGGTTATTGACGCGTGTTTTTACGCCGAATAAAACAGATTTTGTTGGATCTTTTTTAACCTTTTTAGCATAGTGTGAAACATAGGCGATGACGGCAATTTCAAATACGATGAACACCGCTATTCTAAAAGGCATTCCTGAATACAAAGGAACATTCGCTACGCCTTGTGCGATGCCTACAGTGAATGGATTGGTGAGTGCTGCGGCAAATCCAGTCGCGACCCCCACGAACACGATTGCCCCACCGACGACAGCATCATATCCTAACGCGATGCCTGCACCGATAAACACTGGAATCAACCCATAGACTTCTTCATATAAACCTGCTGTTGCCCCTAAAATACCAAATACGATCATGGATATCGGAATAAACAAATGCGTTTTGTCACCTAATTTTGCTGCGATATTACCGAGTGTAACGTCCATGGTCCCGTTTTTAGTCAACATGAAAACAAATGCGTACGCAAAGATGATGAAAAAGGTAATCGATGCCGTATCCACAAATCCAAGTTGAATGTTTAAAAAGAGGTCAAATATAGAAGGCATCACCTTATCAATCACTTGATAGGTTCCCGCCACGACGATTAAATCCCCCTCGGCATTCTCGACTCTGTCAAAAGCTCCTGAAGGTAAAATGATGCAGAGTAAAAAGACAGCAAAAACAACACTCAAAATCACAACATATGGGTGAATGTTTTCAAAATCAATCCACTTTTTCTTTTCTTTCAATTTTTCTTTTGATTCGACCAGTTCCATTAAACCCCTCCTAAATTATAGTTGTTATTGATTAACGCAATAACAATGCCAACTCAGAATATTTTGAAAACAACATTTAGAAAGCTGTAATACCAACACCTACTATGCCAACACAGTACACCTATCGGTTTCAAACCATAAGAACTAATTCATATTTGAATCATTTTTATTAAAAATAATTCACTTTAGACTTAAACTGTGTTTTACAAAAAATAAAAAGGGCAAACCACGATGGTTTACCCTTTTGTTTTATATAGTTCTCAGTTCAATATGGCGTTTTTTTACGGCTTCGACCATCTCTGCGTCTTCAAACAATTGAATGGCCATACCTCCCATTATCCGGATGACTTGATCCAATTTGATGTAAGCATAATCAGAGTCAACATACTCCAGCGCTACTGGATCATGTGTAAAAAACGGTTTATCGGATTCAATGTTGATTTCAAAATACATCGTCGGACAGACTTGGCTGACATTGCCAATGTCGGAAGACCCCGTGGGCATGATCGCATTTTCTCTGATATTCTCCACACCAGCTTCAACCATGTTTATTTTCAGTAAATTCTGAAGCAAGTCGATATTGAGAATATCGTCCGTCTGGTTTTCAAAAAAACCATATTCCATCCTAGCGCCAGTCATGAGCTCAGCGCCTTTCGCACAATTGATCACCCTTCTTGTGACTTCGTTTAAGTATTTACGATCGCTAGAACGCACGGTATATCGACAAGAGGCATAATCGGGAATGATATTTGATGCTTCACCACCTGAAGTAACGATGCCACAAATTTTGACATCATCACGCAATTGTTGCCTTAAGGCATTTACACCAGAAAACATCAACTGAACCGCGTCTAAAGCGTTGATTCCCAAATGCGGGTAAGAAGCTGCGTGCGTCGCTTTACCGAAGAACCTGAACTCAACGGCATCCAGTGCCAGCGCCGTGCAATTGATGTCCGTAAAACTTTCAAGATGTGGTTGTATCACCACATCGATGTCGTCAAAAGCACCCGCTTTAATCATGTCCACTTTGCAGCCGATCGTTTCTTCTGCGGGTGTTCCGATGAGAACGATTCGCCCGTTGATCCCACTCAGTCGCGACAGGCAAACACTGACCCCTACCGTCGCGGCGGCAATCCAGTTATGTCCGCATATATGGCCCGCTTTATTGGTTTTTTTCAATGCCTCATGACCCATTGCATGACCGCTTAACGGCAAGGCATCATACTCAGCTAAAAAAGCAATCGTCGGTCCATCGCCATTTCCTAAAGCATATTCCGCTCTAAACGCCGTTTCGAATCCACAATATCCTTTATCCACGCTAAATCCATGGGTGATCATAAATTCAGATAAATAAGCTGACGCGAGATATTCCTGACCACTTAATTCAGGATTTAAAAACAGAAAGTTGGAAATCCCTTCAATATCCCTCTTAAGAGATGATAAATTTTCTTTTAAACGCATTTTCAGTTCATTCGCTCTAGACATTGAGCCCCCATTTGTCGCGACATCTTTATTTGATTTTAAACGATTAGACTTCATAAAACAACCAAACTTTTCTTTATTTGAATCAAATTTGACTCTGTGTTATAATGCCATCAAGTCTAATTTAACTTAGGAGCATTTCCCATGGACCCTGTTCAATTGCCACCATCACATCGAGGATTAATCCTAACCGACAAACACGGCATCATCCAGTCTTGCAACATGACAGCAAAACACATCATGTCTTCAGACACTTTGGTAGGAAGACCCATTAAACTATATGCCGAAAAACTACACGCCGAAGATGGGCGTTTGGATAAGCTAGATGAAACGCTAATGATCACTTTCGGTTCCGGCACTTTAAAAAATGATTTGGAACAGATTTTCAATCAGATTGACCTGAAGATCTTTGCCTTTGATCTCGATGGGAACACGCTCTATTCAAATCATGCGTTTTCAATCGCTTTCCCTCACCAGGAGAAGAACATCTATTCACTTTTCAAAAACGCACAAATTGCCCTGCCTGCACTCAACGTGATCAAGCATGCCAGACAAAGCATCTCAACGCTTATAAACGATGGTGAAACGAATCAAATCATTCAGCTGACGCCTATTTTCTCTGATTCGAATCAGATCACTTTTTTCATGGGAACAATCACCGAAGAAAACAACACACAAACACTCAACCATAAAATCAAACAGCTTCAGTCTGAAATAAATCAAACGAAAAGCAAATCCCACGAACACATCTGCGCCACCGGAAAACCTTTCCTACAGTTTAACAGCCCGTCGATGAAAGAACTCAACGCACTGATTTCGAACCTCGTCAACAAAGACATCACCATCCTCATATTAGGTCCATCAGGCACTGGAAAAAGCACTTTCGCAAAGAAAATTCACGATGAAAGCCTGAGAAACACTAAACCTTTCGTTACCATCAACTGCTCTGCACTCCCGGAAAATCTCATCGAATCTGAACTGTTCGGATATGAAAAAGGCGCTTTTACTGGCGCGTTGACTACCGGAAAAAAGGGATTGATAGAAGTCGCAAATGGTGGCACTTTGTTCATCGACGAAATCGGCGAACTCCCACTATACCTTCAAGGCAAATTATTAGAGCTTTTGCAAGATCGCACCTATCGTCCCGTTGGATCGACCGAAGTAAAAAAGGCCGATGTCAGAATTATCGTTGCGACAAATAAAGATCTTTACCGACAGGTGGAAGAAAAATCCTTTCGGAAAGACCTCTATTATCGCATTGCTGTCGCAGTGATCAACATCCCCCCACTCTCCGAACACCCGGAAGACATCATTGATCTCATCAATTTGTACAGTCTTCATTTCAATAAAAAATACGAACTCCAAGTCCAGTTTACGAGAGAAGTGAAAGAAATGCTTTGCACCTACGAATGGCCAGGTAACATCCGTGAACTCGAACACTTCATTGAGTTTTTAACCGTCCGGTCATACGATGGAAAAGTCGAAAAAAAAGACCTCCCTCTGGAAATCATTCGACATTATGAAACGGTAAAGAACGCAAAATCCTCCACAAACACCACCGCCCTCAGCATCTCACCCCACCACTTATCCCATTATGAAGACTCCAGCTTAATCGACAACTTATCACTGAGCTATGACGAACACTTGGATCGAATCAATTCCGTGTTAATCAAAACTTATTACGACACATTTAAAAGTTCATATAAAGTGGCAGAAAAACTGAAAATTTCACAGTCAAAAGCGCATCGACTGATTCAAAAATACTGTTCAAAATAGCAAACGCATGTCATTTCAAGACATGCGTTTACACACCAAAATCGTTTAGACATTTTCTGGTGCCATTTGATACCCTGCAAACTCAAAGGAAATGATGCCTTTGCCGCCAGAATAGTCCGCCAGTTCAACAGAATAGTATTGGCTGGTCGCTTGCGGCAGCACCCCTTTAAGGATAACCAAATCCCCTTGCACGATCGGGTCTTCAAACGTTCCGCGCATCCTCAAAATATCGGCGATGGCTTTCCCGATCAAAAGTTGCGGTAACACCAGTTCAAAACGACTCATCGGTTCGAGTTTGCTAGCCGCCACTTGACCCAGTGCCATCCCCACCACCTGTTCAGCCACTTTACGATAATCTGACGGCGTACTGTTTACACTGTCAAACTCAGAGTAAACAAATCTTACGCGCACATCCGTCACTTCAAGTCCATTCACACCTTTCTTTAGTCCTACCAGACTGCCTTCTCGAACGGCATTCTGGAAGGGCTTTTTTAAATCTCCGAAAGACACTTCTGTCTCATACCGGACGCCCTCTCCAATCTTCAGCGGTTCGATGACGATCCCCACTGTCGCCGGTAGAAAATTCCCCGCTTTATACATATAAATGCAAGCTGTCATCGGCGATATCGGCGTGGCTTTATAGACGATTTCCGGTTCAAGGATTTGCGTTTCTATATTAAAACGTTCTTTGAGCATTTGCTCTATGATTTCTTTTTGTACCATGCCAAAGAGTTTTAACGAAATGGCTTCTGTTTCAGGATGAATCTCGAAATCCAAAAAAGGATCCTCGTCCGACAATGTCACAAGCGCATCACACACCTGTCGGCGCACCGCCAAGTCATCTGCCATGACACTGGCTTTAAGTGTCGGCGAAGCGATATGCACCAGCTGTTTATCAAAAGGCGGTTCTCCAAGAACCGTTCCGACAGACAATGCGTCCGTATAGAGCACCACTACGTCGCCTGCCGTCGCGACATCTTGTCTGACTGGCTTAATCCCTCTTAAACCATCCATTTTAAGAATCTTATACTCCTGATCATCACCATAGATCGGATACGTTTCCCTAAGCACTATATGCCCTCCGAAAACCCGCGTGAAACAGCGCCTTGCACCATGTGCATCGCGATCTACTTTATAAACCAACGCCGACAAATGTGCCTGCGTTCTAGGTTCAACCCATTCCGTCAACACATCCAGCAACGGTTCAATCCCGAGCCCAAGAAGTGCTGCACCATTAAGAATAGGCATCAACTTACCTGCATTGAAGTACCTTTTAGCACAATCCGTCATGATATCAGGCGTAATGATTTCTCCACTGGACCAACTTTCAAACACCTGCTCATCCAGCAGTGCCAAAGCCTCCAAATTATCAGAAACTGCACCATCATCCAGATCATCTAACGCTGCAAATCGTTCCCCCGCATCCACGACGCGATTGATCATATATAGGCCTTCTGAAAGTTCGTTTCGGATCTGCTTCATCACAACTTCCATATCCACGCCCATGCGGTCTACTTTATTGATCATCAGCACCACAGGGATTCCCGCTTTCTTAAGGGCATTATAGATCACCTTGGTCTGCGTCTGAACCCCTTCCTTCGCAGAAATCGCTAAAACCGCAGCATCGAGAACACTTAGTGAGCGTTCCACCTCTGCGATGAAATCCACGTGGCCAGGGGTGTCCAGCAAGTTGATCGTATGCGTTTTATAGCACATCGTAACCGTCGCCTGGCGTATGGTAATGCCACGCGACCTTTCCAGTGACATGCCATCTGTGGTGGTATTGCCATTATCCACTCTACCAATTTCATTAATAACGCCACACGTATAGAGCATTTGCTCGGTAATCGTCGTTTTGCCCGCGTCCACGTGTGCTAAAATTCCTATATTCATCTTCATATCGATTTTTCTCCTAAACGCTTTAATCTATAGGGACGCCGCTTGTTCGGCATCACCCCACTCCGTATTTTGCCTAATTTTAGGCGCAAAAAAACCACAGTTTATGACTGTGGTTAATCAAACATCGTGTGATTAAATAGGAAAAAAATCTCCTAGCGATTACCAAAGGTCATAAAATATGATTTTATTAAGTTTGCGATTAAAGTTGTACATGTCATATTCTCGACCTCCTAACTGGATTTACCCGTGTGCTCACACAGGTCTTTTGCTACCATTTTCATTAAACCATATCTGTCCGATTAATTCAACCGATTACTTATTTTGACATCAATTTGTCATATAAATCGAAAAGGTTCATAATAATATAACATCTCTCGATGCCACTTTCACCTCGACATTTCCCCCGTTTTCCACTACACTAGTTAATGACTATAACTTTGTTTGTAATCGCGTTATTTGAGAAAGGAAAGTGTCATGATCGAAATCAAAGAGGTATCGTTTGGATTTCCTCAGAAGGACTTGTTTAAAAATATTTCATTTACCATAGAAGATGGCCAGCACATCGCCTTTATCGGCGCTAGCGGAAACGGTAAAACCACTTTGGTGGAGATGATCATGGATGATGATAAATTCATGTATGATGGAAAAATCATCCGAGACCCGAACTGCCGCATCGGCCACATCAGCCAGTTTTATAAAAAACCCACGGCGCATACCCAGACGGTGTTCGAATACCTTTGCGAGCCCTTTCTAAAGCTTCAAGCGGAAATCGACGCCCTTTGCACCCTAATGGAAACAGCAGAAGACATCACCCCAGTGCTGGAAAAATACCAAATCGCCTTAGACGCATTTGATGCCATCGGCGGTCACGATTACGAGACCGACATCACGAAAAAGCTCAACCTCGCGAACCTCGGTAAACTAAGGGATTTAGGCACTGAGCAAATCAGTGGTGGCGAGTTCAAACTGATCCAGGTCATTAAGGAAATGGTTCTGAATCCTCACCTGCTGATCATGGACGAGCCGGACGTGTTCCTCGATTTCGAGAACCTCAATGCGCTGAAGGACCTCATCAATGCACATAAGGGCATGCTTCTGGTCATCACCCACAACCGTTACCTGCTCAACCATTGCTTCAACAAGATCATCCACCTGGAAAACATGGAGCTCCAGGAATTTGATGGCAACTTCATCGAATATAAATTTGAACTCCTCCAAAAAAAAATCGAGCAGCAAGAGCTCTCCATCAAGGACGATGAAGAAATCGCCAGAAACGAAGCCCTCATCGGCAACCTGCGCATCATCGCCACTGGAAACGCCGACGCGTCACGCGGCAGAGCCCTCAAGGCGCGCAAAAAAGTACAGGAGCGCCTCATCGCAAAACGCATCAAAGCCCCATTCGTCGCCATCAACCAGCCGAACATTCGGTTCGATGCCGATCCGCTTGAGCTGGAAACGCCGATCCTCAGCGTTTCGGATCTCAGCATCCGCTTTGAGGATGACCTCATCAATCACGCCACCTTTGAACTTAGCGCTGGCGAAAAGGTTGCCCTCATCGGTGCCAATGGAACCGGTAAGACGACTTTATTCAGAACGATCCGTAAAAATGAACATCCTGCCATCACCATGGCAGAAGGCATCAAAATCGGATACCTCTCACAGAGCTTAGGCGAATCCGTGGACGATACCCTCACTGTACTAGATACTTTTTACGAGCTGGGAATGCCGACCTCGGAGTCCATCAAACACCATCTGACGCACTTCGGTTTCAGTGCCGACGTATTAAAGCAAAAGATCTCCGCACTTTCTGGAGGAGAGAAAAACCTGATTCAGCTGGCCATGCTCACCGTTAAAAAATCTGATCTACTGCTTTTGGACGAGCCCACCAGCCATCTGGATACCTATGCTCAAATCGCTCTGGAAAACGCCATCGAAGCGTATCAAGGTACGATCCTCATGGTTTCCCACGATTACTACATGATCGCCAACTGTATGGATCACGTGCTGATCATCGAAGACAACACCGTGCGTAAAATGAGCATTCGCAAGTTCCGAAAGATGATTTACGAGAATCATTTCTCTCACACTTATCTTGAACTGGAGCAAAAGAAGAAAGCCTTCGAAACGCAAATCGAGAAATGCCTGCACCAGCAAGATTTCGAAAACGCGAAGGCTTTAGCGGAAGACCTCGATGTGGTCATCCAGCAAATGAAAACGAAGTAAATCAAAATAATCAAATAATAAAAATGCCACCTCGTGAGCACTGCTCTAAGGTGGCATTTTTTGTTGGTCATTGATACTTGATGGTGATCTCTTGATCCTCCAAATGCTTGTCCTCGAGAATGCTAAACACGTATTGCTTAAAAAAGCTGTCTGGCGCTTCCATCCAGAGCTGATAGCCTTCCGAGCCAACCACATCAGTGGCATTTAATGCCTCGGTTCCGGCAAAATAACGGATGTTTAAAATCCGCATGGTTTCTGACATGGCGACGCGCTCTGCCTCCGTATAAGTATCGCTTTTCGAAAGCTGGCGGTATGCCATGTCATAAGCGAACCCTCCGAAGTAATCTGCTGCATAGTCCTGAAAGTTTAAAAGGTTCGTATCGTTACTACCGAGCTCACGTGCCCATGACGCAACGTCTACCACTGATGTGTGGTAGGATAATGATTCATTTGAAGGCGAGTAATTTAAAATCCCGTACTGATGGGGATTTACTGATAACGCATTATTCACGATTTCCACGACTTCGAAATCCGCCACCTTTTCAGAGTGGATGTCCTGAACGTGGATGTGACCGCTAAAGACGGTTTGAATCTGAAGTGTTTTAAATAACGCGATGACTTCTTTATTATTATTAAGTGTAAAGCCTTTTCTAATGACGTCACTGTGATCCATGAGGTTATGGTGCATGACGGCGATGAGTTTTGCATTATTTTCTTTTGCACGCTCGGCACATTCCGTAATCCACTGTAATGTTTCTTTGGATAATTCACCGTCGAGCCGCGGAGAACCTAAGGAAGGATTGTCATCATAACGACTGGTATCCAGCATGAGTAGCCATAAATCTTCAGCAGGAGCAGCCAAATAACTGAGTGAATCCTCATCCCTGGATAGGGCGGCATCATATCCAAATTCGGCATAGAGCTTCGTAAATTCCTTAGGGCTTACATCCTCCGTGATGACCTGCTTATCCCCTCTAAATGCTCTGGCATAAGGGTTGAGAATATCGTGATTTCCTGGGATCACGTACACCGAGGTGCCACTTTTTTCGATGCCCGCCAACCACTTGGCCATATCCTCGTGACTTTTTTTCTCACCGTGATTCGTCAAATCGCCGCTGATAATCAGTACATCCGGTTTATCCCGCGCGATTTCATCTGAAAAGGCATTCATGATTTCGTCCATATAAAGGAGCTGTTTTCCGTCACCAGAACGGATAAAGGCTTCATAAGCCTCTCCACCGTCGGTGAGCTGATCCGATAGATAGTGAAGGTCCGTCGTTGCATATAGGGTGATTTCGCTACCCGATTTGATCATGGTTTTCTCAGATGACTGAGTCGGTGCCATGCCGTTTTGAAAGCGATAACCCACGAGAAGCAAGAGAACGATTGCAATCACTACCCATAATCTATATTTTTTTAGCTTTATCATCATTCGGTTCCTATTCTATTTTTAAAAAGCCCAAGTAAAAATGAGACCCTCTGCGCCACACAGGCTTTAACGATCGCACTTTCCTTGGCGATATCGAAGCCGTGAATCGTCCCTAGGGTATTGTTTAGTGTTACAGAGATACCGGCATCTTTTAACCGCTCTGCGTATAGGATTCCCTCATCGCGCAAACAGTCAAACTCCGCTGTTTCGATATAAGCAGGAGGCAACCCTTCCAGTGATTCGGCATGAATCGGTGAGGCATATATCGATTTCTCGTTAGCCGGGTCTTCGATGTAAAAGGAAAAGTACTTTTCGATGTCTCTACTGTTGCAAAGCGGCGTGTCTGTAAACTGTTTCATCGATTCCGTTACCATGTTTCGGCCGGTTACGGGATAAATCATCATTTGCCCGCATGGCACACGCTGCCCTCGATCCCTAGCCATTAGACAAACCACCGTGGCCAGCTGGCCGCCAGCACTGTCACCGCCCACCGCTATGCGCGCCGTATCGACAGCATACTCCCCTGCATGTTCTAATAGCCAAGTATACGCCGCATAACAATCCTCAGGTGCCGCCGGAAACGGGTGCTTAGGCGCAAGGCGATAATCTACGAACAAAACCTTACAATTCGTGTTTAGGGCATAGGTTCTCGCCATTTGAAAATGGTGCGGCGATGCAGAAATCGCAAACCCACCGCCATGAAAGTAGACTAAGCAAGGCGCCGGCTCAGATATTCCCACCGGTGTGTACATAAGCGCCCTGATGGTATGATTTGAACTGATCGCCTGATTCGGCGATGCAGGAATGCTTAAATGACTGATTTTGATCTGCTCCGTCGATTTCTCCATACTGAACAGCGGTCCCATCATCTTTTGCATGAGGGGTAAAACCGCCCTACTCAGCGGTGGATTCAAATTTTCGTATTTTTTAAAATCAGGATGAATCGGATATTTTGTTCGGCTCATAACAACCCTTTCTTCCCAGCGCTCGGTTTTCATGATAATATGTGCATGATATTATGTGTATGATATTATGTGCATTATAACATATGTTCCATAAGGAGGTCACGCTTGCCGAACTTTATCGCATTTATTTCTTATGTCTTCGTTACGTCCTTCACACCTGGTCCAAACAACATCATGGCCATGACCAACGCCTCCCATCACGGATTTAGAAAGAGCATTCCCTTTAATCTGGGAGTAGGTGTGGGATTCTTCACCATCCTGATTTTATCAAACCTATTCAGTGTAACGCTCTACCGTTTTTTACCAACAGTAAAGCCCATCGTCACGTGGATCGGATTTGCCTATATCCTTTGGCTCGCATACAAAACTTATAAAAGTACGCCCATCGAAACCGATGACGAAAACACCCCTGCAAGTGGCTTTACTTCAGGCATACTGCTACAGTTTGTAAATCCAAAGGCCATCCTCTATAGCATCACCACAGTCTCCACCTTCATCGTCCCATTTTACGACAGCCCCGTGGTACTGGTACTCTTCTCGCTGTTTCTCGCAGGTGTGAGCTTCCTCTCTACAGGGAGCTGGGCACTATTCGGTTCGTTGTTTCAGCGCTTCATGAAAAAGCACTATAAGGTCTTTAACACGGTGATGGCACTGCTCTTAGTGTATTGCGCAGTCTCATTGTTTACCTAATAAAAAATATAGGGAGAACTCCACACATGGAAAAATCTAGTTTTTTGAAGTATTGTTTACAGGCGTTTTCATTTGCTCGTCCTAAGAAGCTTAATTATCTTGGTAACCATATGTGTTACTTGAAAAGTAAGGAAATTCTGCAAAATAATAAGAGCAATAGCCGTTCCGCCAAATATTCATTATGTCTAGAAAGCAAAAATCCCCCTCATACAGGAATCGTATTCGTGGACGAAAGCACCTATAACGAGGCGATCGTCGGTGAAAAATTCGGCAATCTCAGTCTCGTTTCTAATAAAAAAGGTGAGATCCGATTCACTAAAAAAGTAGATTCAACCGAAGCGCTTAATGAAGTCTCAAAGATCGCGAAACGAATCGCGCTTCAAACGCTCTTAGTGTTCCTATTTTTTCTGATACCACCCGTTGCACTTTTGTTTTTAGTCATTAAATTGATCGTTTAGAATTACGAAGTCCCCGAAAGGAAATAGTATGTACATTAAAAAAACTCATTGTACCCTTCGGGTATAATGAGTTTTTGATTGTCATCAAAATGAAAAATCGAAAGAATAGCTATCGCATTTCTTTCGACTAGTTTAATCAGGAAAATAGTTATCACATTTTTCCTAATAATATTCATTTGGAGAATAGCTTTCGCATTTCTCACGGATAACCGCTATAATAGGATACTACTTAATTAGTAGGATGTCAACAAAACTTTTGATTTTTATTTACATTATTTGTGGCACCTTATGAGAATACTTGACTAGTTAATACCCAAAAAAACATAGATTAATCATTTTAAGGAATCCTCTTAAATCCAAACCTATTAGTTGATTTAACACCACCACAATAAAGCTTATTTTCTATCTCACTAAACACATTTGGCGTTTTTTGTGTCTTACTTCCAACATATCTTGCCATTGGATTTGGTACAAAATCTGCAAGTTGAAGTCCTATATTATTGTCTGTTTTCAATGGAAAACTAATAGTTCCTAATCTATCTTGATGTGCATTCTTATCAATAAAGAGTGTGCCATTTGCTTTTAGAGTATGATATTTATTTTGTAATCGTTGGTTTTGAACACCATCTCTTGCTTCCACAAATACTGTCCCGTAGCCATCGTTTTTCTCAAGAAAATGAACGAAATTTTCCATAATTATCTGCATGGAAATTGAATAATCATCATTAACATTACAATCCTGATATAAGTTATTAAACTCAGTAACATCTATACCGACACCAATAGTATATACAGGAACATCTTCAAATACTCGACTTAAACTTGACCAAAAGGACTCTCTGGTTTCGCGTTGTCTCATTTTTTTGTAAAGACCATCTTGAGCATTTCGTAATTCAACTTCGTGTAGAATAATTTCTCTACTACCGAAAATTTTATCCTTTATCTCATTCATTTTTGGAATTAGCTTTGTCTCATAGTCTACTTTACTAATAAAGAAACCTGCCAAACTAAAATAAGGAAAACTTGAGTTCGGGATAGTTTCATCTAAAAAAAGATAGTAATCAGTCACCTATTCACCAACTTCTATGTTAATAAATTAATTACTTCTAACATTTTAATTATTACACAATCAATTCTAGAATTCAATCTAAATTATTAATTCGTGTTAGGATATTCCATTTGAATAGTAAAGAAAACTAACTGTATAACTCTGGTACACTTAACATAAATAAAACCCCAAAAACCTTTAATTTTCAAGGTTTTCGGGGTTTACTTGTCTACTCCCACTCTATAGTTGAAGGTGGCTTGCTCGTGACGTCATACAGGATTCTGTTTACGCCGGGAACCTCGTTGACAATTCTCGATGAGATCTTATCGAGGACTTCGTAAGGCAGGCGTGCCCAGTCGCTGGTCATGCCGTCGATGGAGGTGACAGCGCGGATGCCGATGGCATGTGAGTAAGTACGCTCATCGCCCATAACGCCGACCGAGCGAACATTTGGAAGGACGGTGAAGTACTGCCACACGTCGCGGTCGAGACCCGCTTTCGCGATCTCATCTCTTAAAATCGCATCAGATTCTCTGACGAGGTGGAGGGCTTCTTCAGTGATTTCACCGAGGATGCGGATTGCGAGTCCTGGACCCGGGAATGGCTGACGCCATACGATGTGTCCTGGTACGCCTACTTCTTCGCCCACGCGGCGAACCTCATCCTTAAATAGGTCTCTAAGAGGTTCGATGAGCTTAAATTTCATATCTTCTGGAAGTCCGCCTACGTTATGGTGGCTTTTGATGACTTCAGCTGTATCGGTGCCGCTTTCGATAACGTCTGGGTAGACGGTTCCTTGAACGAGGAACTCGATGCCATCGAGCTTATTCGCTTCTTCCTCGAAGACGCGGATAAACTCTTCGCCGATGATTTTACGTTTGGTTTCTGGATCGGAAACGCCTCTTAAACGGTTCATAAAGCGCTCTTTTGCGTCGACGCGGATAAAGTTCATGTGGAACTCGTCTGCGAACACCTTTTCCACTTCATCGCCTTCGTTTTTACGGAGAAGGCCGTGATCCACGAAAATACAGGTAAGTTGGTTGCCCACTGCTTGGTGAACCATGGTGGCAGCAACTGAAGAATCCACGCCGCCAGAAAGACCACAAAGGACTTTCTTGTCGCCGACCGTTTCTTTAATTTTTGCGATCATGTTTTGAGCGAAATCGCCCATGTTCCAGTCGCCTGTACATCCGCATACCTCGTAGAGGAAGTTGCTGATGAGCTTGCGACCGAACGGTGTATGTTCAACCTCTGCGTGGAACTGAACCGCGTAAAGGTTTCTCGCTTCGTTTTTCATGGCAGCCACTGGGCAGTTATCGGTGGTCGCTGTGATGGCAAACCCTTCTGGGGCCTTCGACACGTAATCGAAATGGCTCATCCAGCATTGGGACCCATCCTCAACACCTGCAAATATGCCGTCTGCCTGTGGAATCGAAAGTTTGATTTTACCGTATTCCTGCTGCTGAGCGCGCTCAACCTTGCCGCCGAGCTTTTGCGCCATGAGCTGCATGCCGTAGCAAATGCCTAAAATCGGGATGCCGAGTTCGAAAATCTCCGCGTCCAGCGTTGGTGCATTATCGAGATAGACCGAGTTAGGACCACCCGTGAAAATGATGCCCTTTGGTGATTTTTCCTTGATTTTGACCAGTGCGTTTTTCCAGGAAACGACCTCGCTGTATACGCCAGCTTCTCTGACCCTTCTGGCGATCAGCTGGTTATACTGTCCGCCGAAGTCCACGATGATCACGATTTCATTATTCATTATTTGCCTCCGAATGGGTTCCTCGCGGACCGCTTATTTATCACTGCTTGAAATGCTGTAGTTTGGTGGTTCTTTAGTGATGGCGATGTCATGCGGATGCGACTCTTTTAGGCCCGCATTTGTGATGCGCATGAATTTGCCGTTATTTTGAAGGTCCTCGATGGTGGCCGTACCGCAGTACCCCATACCCGAGCGGAGACCGCCGATGAGCTGATAAATGATGTCCTTTAAGTAGCCTCTGTAAGGGACGCGACCTTCCACGCCTTCTGGTACGAATTTCTTCGTCTCGTTTTGGAAGTAGCGATCCTTAGAACCCGCTTCCATGGCGCCAGTAGAGCCCATGCCACGGTAGGTTTTAAAGCTTCTGCCTTGGTACATGACGATCTCGCCAGGGCTCTCTTCAGTGCCTGCGAAAAGCGAACCGAGCATGACCACGTTTGCACCAGCAGCGATGGCTTTCGGAATATCGCCAGAGAATTTGATGCCGCCGTCTGCGATGACAGGGATGCCGTATGGCTTCGCCGCCTCAGCACAATCAAACACTGCTGTGATCTGCGGCACGCCGATACCTGCTACTACACGCGTCGTACAGATCGAGCCAGGTCCGATACCGACCTTGATACAGTCCGCACCCGCTTTGATGAGGTCCACTGTGGCTTCTGCCGTCGCGACGTTACCCGCGATGACATCGAGGTCAGGATATGCTTCTTTAATCTTTCTTACCGCATCGATGACGTTTACGCTGTGGCCATGTGCTGAATCCAGTCCGATGACATCTACGCCCGCTTTATAGAGTGCGTCCACGCGCTCCATCATGTCAGATCCGATGCCCACTGCAGCACCGGCGAGCAATCTGCCGCGGTAGTCAGTGGCTCTATTAGGGTATTTCACTTGCTTTTCGATGTCTTTAATGGTGATGAGACCTTTCAGGATGCCGTTTGCATCCACTAAAGGCAGTTTCTCAATTTTGTGCTTTCTTAAGATTGCGCCTGCATCTTCTAGGCTGATATCTGCTGGACCCGTGATAAGCTTATCCTTCGTCATGACATCGCCGATACTTGCTTCCATGTCCGGTTCGAAGCGAATGTCGCGGTTCGTAATGATGCCCACGAGCTTGTGTGCTTCGTCCACCACTGGAACGCCAGAGATTCTATAACGCGCCATGAGTTGCTCGGCATCCTTCACTTTATGCTCTGGTGTGAGTGAGAAGGGATCCACGATAACGCCATGCTCACAGCGTTTAACTTTATCCACTTCCAGTGCTTGTTGCTCGATGCTCATGTTCTTATGAATAATCCCGAGACCGCCCTCTCTGGCGATGGCGATGGCGAGCTTCGACTCAGTCACCGTGTCCATGCCAGCACTGACGATGGGAACGTTTAACGTGATTTTTTTCGTGAGCTGTGTTTTAATGCTCACTTGGTGCGGTAAAACTTCTGAGCGCTGTGGAATCAAGAGCACGTCATCGTAGGTTAAACCTTCTTTGATTAATTTGCCTTCCATTTCTTCCTCCTGTTTTTTACGATCCATAGGAACCTGCTTTAATACAAGTTTCAAATAAAAAAGACAACCTCATAGGTTGTCTCCTGTAATCGTCATCAGGCAAAAAAGACGCCGTCAAAAAATTATAAGAACCAACCCATAGTGCGATATTTGGCCATCGCGTAGAGACTTCCAAGCCATTTCATTTGGAATTATATGAGCATATTGTCTTTAAAAATGTTCGTGTTTTCTGTTATGGTTAATAACCAAAATATCATTTTTAGAAGTCTTTGTCAACGCACATCACCCAGAATATTATGGACAGCTTGTTAATTTTTTTTAACTTAATATATGTGGGATCATAAAACGATAGTTGCCATATAACCCTCTAAAATATGATAAAATAAACCATAGTGTCTCTAAATATTCTTTCCTTATGAATAAAGTTGAAGCAACACTTATATAGGATCATTTCATTTAAATGTAATTAATATTTTCGGAGGAAATCATGGGTGACTTTAGATACGTCGCAAGCTTTATGAAAAAACACATCTGGTGGTATCTGTTCGGGATTCTATTGCTCATGGCCATCGACGGATTACAGCTCGTCACGCCTCTGATTATCGGCGAGTTCACTGACGCGCTCATGGCGGGGTCGTTGACTGGACCACTGATCATCAAACTGATCTTTTATACCCTCGCCATCGCGGTGTTCGTGGCAGCCGGTCGCTATGGCTGGCGTATGACCATCGTCACCACGGCGAAAAAGCTGGAGTATTGGCTCCGCGGTGAGGTATTTAAGCACCTGGAGAAGATGTCTCTAAATTACTTTAATCACCATAAAACGGGCGACCTGATGGCGCATTGTACAAACGATATCTCCGCCATCAGAAATGCGTTTGGCGGTGGCGTCATCATGTTGGTGGATGCCATCTTCATGGGCATCATGACCATCGCCATCATGATCGTAAAAGTGGACCTGAACCTCACACTTATCGCACTGATTCCCATGCCGCTTATCGCCTTCTTTATCATCGTGTTAGGTAAAAAAGTGCGTCAGCGCTTCCAAGAAGTGCAGGAGGCGTTTTCAGACCTCACCGACGTGGCACAGGAGAACTTTTCAGGAATCCGCATCATCAAATCCTTCGTTCAAGAAGCCGCATCACTAAAGCATTTTAATGAAAAGAATCAAAATAACTTCCTTAAAAACATTAAGCTGGCTAAGCTCTTCGGCTTCGTCCATCCCCTCGTGGGCTTTATCACCATGTTAAGTACACTGATCGCCATGATTTATGGCGGCGGACTCGTCATCGATGGCACCATCAGCATCGGTGAGTTCGTGGCATTTCTCACCTACGTCGGCCTCTTATCATGGCCGATGATGGCGCTGGGCTTCGTCTATAACCAACTTCAGCGTGGTCAGGTTTCCCTAAAACGCATCAACACCATCCTGGAAACGCCACCTGAAATCATGGACCTTAACACCCTAGAAGGCTTACTCGGTCTAACACCAGAAATCGAAATCAGAAACCTGAGCTTCCATTATCCAAACACTGAAGCAGTGGTCCTTAAGGACATAAATCTAAGAGTAAACAAAGGGGAGACACTCGCTGTCGTCGGTAAAACGGGCAGCGGCAAAACCACGCTGGTCAACCTGCTCCTAAGACTTTATCAGGTGGAAGATGAGACCATCCATGTAGGCGGACATGATATCAACCGCATTCCACTCCAAACACTTAGAAACCTTATCGGCTATGTGCCACAGGATAACTTCCTCTTTTCGAAAACCATCAAATATAACGTCGGCTTCGGT
>Ga0056912_1000783_pt1 | contig 19074 bp, 20 predicted proteins | sample EBPBio232013_DNA_FD_55028 | JGI IMG/M metagenome (GOLD analysis project Ga0056912, IMG submission 55028) | Wastewater treatment Type I Accumulibacter community from EBPR Bioreactor in Madison, WI, USA - Reactor 1_5/23/2013_ DNA | ecosystem: Engineered > Bioreactor > EBPR > Anaerobic-Aerobic >... | reverse complement strand
CCGCCGTCGGCGGTGAATTGCAGCGATTCGGCATCCAGCGAAACCTTGCCGGCACCGATGCCCTCATGCGGGGAGGGCAACAGCAGCCCTTGCTGGACCTGGGTGCCCTTGCCCGGGTCGGCCCCGGTGAAGGGCTGGCCGTCGAAATCCCGCAACACCAGGCCGCCGTCCGGTTCGAGGGTCACGCGTCCGTCGGCTGGCGTGAAGCGCACGCGGAAGCGGTGCAGGCGTGCGCTGTAGTCGTAGAACAGCCGGGCTTCGGGATCGTTGCGACCGCGGTCCGGCAACGTCCACAGCACGCCCTCGTAGCCATCGCCGACACGACGCCAGTCGCGCACCTGCAGCGAGGAAAACGAGCCCAGCGTGTCGCCGAGGAAATCCACCGTGCCTGCATCGAGNCTNCCGGTGCCGACCAACCCGTCGCTTTCCGCGGCGGGGGCGGTCAGTGGCATGCCCGCGCCGAGCGGGATGGACAGGCACAGTGCGACCGCCAGGCTGCGCNGGGTCAAAATGCGAGCCCCAGCGTCATGAACACCTGGCGCGGCGCCGAGCTGTGCGCGACGACGACGGTGCCGTTCGGATCCACGGGTGCGAACACGCTGGTGTCGAGATTGGCCACATAGCGCTTGTTGGTCACGTTGGCGACGTTCATCGACACCTTCATCCCNCTCAGCCTTCCCACCGCGCCGAAGTCGTAGCCGGCGCCCAGGTCGAAGACGGTGAANCCGCCGAAGCCCTGGTCGTTGGTGTAGGTGTAGTAGCGCCTGCCGGTGTACTTGCCCTGCAGCGAGGCGAACCAGTGGTTGTCCCGCAAGGTCAGCGCGCTGGCGAACATCTTGTCGGGCGTATCCACCTGGCGCTTGCCCGCCGTGGGACGCAGCACGCCATCCTGGATGTAGTCGTCGTTGTAGGTCGAGTGATTCAACGAGAGCGAGTTGTACCAGTCCAGCCAATGCNCCGGTTGCCACATCAGGGCGAGTTCCAGGCCCTTGCTGTCGACGCCCCCCACGTTGTAGAAGCGGTTGCCGCAACCCGGGCCGTTGGGCTCGCGGGAATTGCAGGGGTTGTACTGCAGCAGGCGGTCCTCGAATTTCACCGTGTACGCGGCGACCGACGCCTGCATGTCGCCCATCCGCACGCGATAGCCGCCCTCCAGGCTGGTCGAGCGCTCCGGCTTCAGCGGCTCGCCCTGCGAATCCCACACGGCCTGGCTGACGGCCTGGGGGCCGAGCTTGAAGCCACCCTGGAACATCGCGATGTTCTCGGCATAGCTGGCGAACAGCTCCTGGTCCGGGCTTACCTCGAAGCGCACNCCCACCTGGGGCAGGAAGCGGTCCCTGGCGCGCAGCGAGCCGGTCGCGAACTGACCACTGGAGGTCGGCGAAATCGGAGTCTTCGCGATACCCGGCATCGCCGCGGCATCGGATCGGGAGTCCGTGCTCTTGAAGCCGAAATCGACCAGAAGCCGTTCTTCCATCAGNTGCAGCGTGTCCTGCACGTAGTACTGGCGGGTCCGCCAAGTGGTCTCCTGGGCAAAGGTGCCCGTATTNGGCTGGCCTGCCAGGTATCCGTTGAGGCTGCGCGGCCCCGTCACGTTGGTGAAGCTGTAGCGCTCGGCACTGCTGGTGTTGTCTTCCTGCCAGTAGCCGACCTGCAGGTGGTGGATGCCGATTTCCCATCCGGCGGAGAACAGGGCGCCGGAACGGTCGATGGAATAACGTGTATCGCGCAGCAGCAGTGGCAATTGTTCCGGCGTGTTGCGATTGGACCACCCGTAGTTCCAGTTGTTGCCGGCACCCTTGTTCTCGTGGTGGTAGACCTGCGCGTGCANGTCCACGCTGTCCGTCGGCGAGTAGTCGGCGGCGACGTANTAGAGGTCGTCGTCACGCAGCACCTGGCCGCCGGTGAAGGCGCCGTCGGCGTAGGTGTCCGGGCCGGACTTGTCGCAAAGCGCGGCCACCAGCGTGCCCGGATTGCAGTAGGCGCGGCTGAGCGCCTTGTCCCAGTCCGGCGCGTAGCCGCCCCAATCCCAGCCCAGCCGNGCCAGCGCNTCCTTGGACATGTAGAAGTCGTTGGCCTGCGAGGTACGCGAGTAGTCGCCGAACGCCGAGATGGAGCCGCGATCGAAGTCGTACACCAGCTTGCCGTTGAACTGCCTGCCATAAGAGGTGTTGTAGGCCCGCTGATCCACGTACAGTTCGGAGCGGCTGTCCATGCCCGAGACATAGGCCGAGAAGCCGCCGAACTGGCCGGTATCGAGGCGCGCGAACGTGCGGCGATTGCCGTTGCTGCCGAAGCTCTGGCTCGCGCGCACGGAAAGGTCGTGGGCCGGATGGCCGCTGAAGTAGGTGACTGCGCCACCCAGGTTGCTGGTCGAGGCGATGCCCAGGTTGGCGATGCCCATCGACAGGTCGGCGCGTGACAGGTTTTCCGGGATCAGCGCGCGGCTGATCGACAGTCCGTTGTAGTTGTTGTATGCCCCGTCGCCGAGCGGCATGCCGTCGAGCGTGTAGCCCAGGCGCGTGGTGTTGAAGCCGCGCACGCTCAGCGACAGCGACTGCTCGTTCACGCCCAGTGCGTCCACCGATTGCATGTTGACGCCNGGCATCATGTTCAGCGCCTTCTGCACGCTGGCGCCGGGTGGCAATGCCACCATGTTTTCAGGCAGCAGGGTCTGGACCTGGCGCGACTGGCGGTGGCCGATGACCTGCATCTTGTCCAGGTCTACGGCCTTGTNGCCGGCCGGCGCCTGCTCGGCGGCNCGGGCGGCGGACATCATGACGAGAGTTGCCGCAATGGCGGCAACGAGGGGTTTGGGGGACATGCGGGTTTCCTCGGAGGGGCGCCGCGGCGGGCTGCCCATGCGGCTGGATCGGCTTTCGGCCTTGCGGGCCGGGATTCTCGCGATCGTTCGTTACCGCCCCGTTACAACCGCGCCTGCGGACCGGANCCGCTCCCCGCGTTCCGGCGCGATCAGGTCGTGCCGGTGGTGCTGGTGTCGTCGCGCTTGTCGCGCGGGGGCAGCGGCTGCTCGCCGTGGTGCAGGAACCACACGTTCTCGGCGATGTTGGTGGCGTGGTCGCCGATTCGTTCCAGGTTCTTGGCCATGAACAGCAGGTGTGTGCACGGGGTGATGTTGCGCGGATCCTCCATCATGTAGGTCAGCAGCTCGCGGAACAGTGCGGTGTACTGCTGGTCCAGGCGCGCATCGTTGTCGCGCACCTGCAGCGCCAGTTCGTCGTCGCCCTCGCGGTAGGCGCGCAGCGCCTGGCGCACCTGGCCGGCGGCCAGCAGGCCCAGCGCGCGCAGTCCGGCCACGTGCGGCAGCGGCGGGGCGGCGTTGAGTGCGATCGAGCGCTTGGCCACGTTGGCGGCATAGTCGCCGATCCGCTCGATGTCGGCCGGGATCCGCAGGGCGGCCAGGATCTCGCGCAGGTCCCGCGCCATCGGCCCGCGCAGCGCCAGCAGCATCACGTCGTGGCTGATCCGGCGCTCGGCCTCGTCGATGGATTCGTCATTGGCCACGATCCTGCGCGCGCGTTGTCGTCGCGGCGCTCGACCACGTCCAGCGCGGCCTCGAGCTGGGCCACGGCGGTCAGGCCCATGCGCACGACCTCATCGGCCAGGCGGCGCTGTTCTCGTCGTAGCTTTTCACGATGTGCTCGTGGGGTTGCACGGTGCTCATCAGCCGAACCTCCCGGTGATGTAGTCCTCGGTCTGGCGCTTCGAGGGGCTGGAGAAGATGACCTGGGTGCGGTCGTGCTCGACCAGGTCGCCCAGGTACATGAAGGCGGTNTAGTCGGACACGCGTGCGGCCTGTTGCATGTTGTGGGTGACGATGGCGATGGTGTAGTCCGCCTTCAGTTCCTCGACCAGTTGCTCGATGCGGCTGGTGGAGATCGGGTCCAGCGCCGAGGTCGGCTCGTCCAGCAGCAGCACGTCCGGGCGCAGGGCCACGGCACGGGCGATGCACAGGCGCTGCTGCTGGCCACCGGACAGGCCCAGCGCGCTCTGGCCGAGCTTGTCCTTGACCTCGTCCCACAGCGCGGCCTGGCGCAGGGCCTGTTCCACGCGCACGTTCATTTCGGCCTTCGACAGCTTCTCGTGGTGGCGGATGCCGTAGGCCACGTTCTCGAAGATGGTCATCGGNAACGGCACCGGCTTCTGGAACACCATGCCGACCTTGCTGCGCAGCCGGTTCATCGGATACTTGGGCGCAAGGATGTTCTCGCCGTCGAGCAGCACCTCGCCGCGCGCTTCCAGTTTTGGATAGAGCGCGTAGATGCGGTTGAAGACGCGCAGCAAGGTGGACTTGCCGCAGCCGGAGGGACCGATCAGCGCGGTCACGCGCTTTTCCGGGATNTCCAGGTGGATGTTCTTCAGCGCATGGAACTTGTCGTAATAGAAGTCCAGGCCACGCGCGGCCAGCTTGACTGGCGTTGCGACATCGGCGCCGGCATGGGAGGCGACCGCGATGCGCGGCATCCCGGTCGCCTGCGCGGCGGGTTGTGGATCGTTCATGGCGAGGTTCCGGACGGGATCAATCATGGGAAATCCTGTTGCGCAGGAGCATGCCGCGGGCGGCCAGGCTGACCAGCAGCACGAACACGGTCAGCACCAGCGCGCCGGCCCAGGCCAGCACCTGCCAGGATTCGTAGGGGCTGCCGGCGAACTGGTACATGACCACCGGCACCGAGGCCATCGGCCGGAAGATNTTGGCGTTCCAGTACTGGTTGCCGAAGGCGGTGAACAGCAGCGGTGCGGTCTCGCCGGAGATGCGNGCCAGGGCCAGCATGATGCCGGTGACGATGCCGGCGGCGGCGCTGCGGTACAGCACCTGCACGATCATCTTCCACTGCGGGATGCCCAGCGACAGTGCGGCCTCGCGCATCTGCACCGGCACCAGGCGCANCATCTCGTCGGTGGTGCGCACCACCACCGGCAGCACGATGAAGGCCAGCGCCAGCGCGCCGGCCAGGGCCGAGAAGTTGCCGCCGGTCTGCATCACGAACAGGGTGTACACGAACAGGCCCAGCACGATCGACGGGGCCGACAGCAGGATGTCGTTGACGAAGCGCACCATCGTGCCGAACCTGCGCGCGTTGCCGTACTCNGCCAGCCAGGTGCCGGCGGCGATCCCCAGCGGGGTGCCGATGGCGATCGCCAGCGCGCACATCACCATGCTGCCGAAGAAGGCGTTGGCCAGGCCGCCCTGTTCCATCGGCGGCGGGGTCATCTTCGTGAACAGGTCCCAGTTGATCCCGGAGATGCCCTTGGCGATCAGGGTCCACAGGATCCAGCCNAGGAAGAACAGGCCGAACAGCGCGGTGGCGCAGGCCAGTACCACGGCCACTGCGTTGATGATCCGGCGCCGCGTGTAAAGTGCCGAGGAAGCGGAGGCGGCCATCAGTTGCCCTCCCTGCGTGCCAGTTGGGCCAGCATCAGNCGGGCGATGGCCAACACCACGAAGGTCACGATGAACAGCACGAAGCCCAGCAGCAGCAGCGCCGANCGGTAGGTCTCGGTGGCCTCGCCGAANTCGTTGGCGATCAGCGCGGCGATGGTGGTGCCNGGCTCCAGCAGCGAAGGCGACAGCCGCACCGAGTTGCCGATCACGAAGGCCACGGCCATGGTCTCGCCCAGGGCCCGGCCCAGGCCGAGGAAGATGCCGCCGATCACCGCCGAGCGGGTATAGGGCAGGACGATGTCCCAGCTCACTTCCCAGCGGGTCGACCCCAGCGCATAGGCCGATTCCTTCAGCCGTGTCGGCACGGTGAGGAACACCTCGCGCATCACCGATGAGATGAACGGGATCACCATGATNGCCAGCACGAAGCCGGCGGTGAGCATGCCGATGCCCAGCGGCGGGCCCTGGAACAGCGGGCCGATCAGCGGCAAGGTGCCGAGGTTGTCGTTGAGCCAGGGCGTGACGTATTCGGTCATCACCGGCACCAGCACGAACAGGCCCCACATGCCGTAGATGATCGAGGGGATGCCGGCGAGCAGTTCGATCGCCGTGCCCACCGGCCCGCGCAGCCAGCGCGGCGCGACCTCGGTGAGGAAGAAGGCGATGCCGAAACTGACCGGGACCGCGATCACCATCGCGATCAGCGCGGTGACNAGGGTNCCGTAGATCGGCGCCAGCGCACCGAACTTGTACTCCACCGGATTCCATTCGGCCGAGTAGAAGAAGCTCAGGCCCTGGGTCTGCAGCGCATGGCGACCGCCCCACAGCATCGACAGCGCCGCACCGGCCAGCGCGACCAGGACGAAGGCCACGCAGGCGACCAGCGCGTAGCGGAACAGCCGGTCGGCCCGTGCGTCGCGCAGGCCNCGGCTGTCGGACGGAACGGGAAGGGCGGTAGCGTTCATGGGGTCGTCCCTCCCGCCGTTCCGGCGCAAGCCGGAATCCTGCGATTCCGGCCGGGGGCTGGCCTGAGAGCCGTCTTCATTCGAATGCGTTCGCCCAGTACGCCTCGACCTGCCGCACCAGCTCCGGCGGCAGCGGCACGTAGTGCAGGTCCTGCGCCTGCGCCTGGCCCTGCTCGAAGGCCCACTTGAAGAACTCGCGCACGGCCCGGCTGCGTGCGGCATCCTTCGGCTGCTTCGGCATCAGCATGAAGTTGGTGGCGGTGATCGGCCAGGCCTGCTCGCCGGGGGCATTGGTGATTACCAGGTTGAAGTCCCGGGCATTGGCCCAGTCGGCACTGGCCGCGGCGGCGGCGAAGCTCTCGGCGCTGGGCTGCACCCACTGTCCGGCGGCGTTCTGCAGCGAGGCGTAGGCCATCGCGTTCTGCAGNGCGTAGGCCAGTTCGACGTAGCCGATGCCGCCCTTGATCTGCTGCACGTAGCCGGCCACGCCCTCGTTGCCCTTGCCGCCCACGCCGGTGGGCCACTGCAGCGAGGTGCCTTCGCCGACCTGGTCCTTCCACTCGGGGCTGACCTTGGACAGGTAGTTGCTGAAGTTGAAGGTGGTGCCGGAGCCGTCGGAGCGGTGGACCACGGTGATCTTGTCGGACGGCAGCGCCAGGCCCGGGTTGAGCGCGGCGATGGCCGGATCGTTCCAGGTGGCGATGTTGCCGCGGAAGATGTCGGCCAGCAGCGGGCCGGTCAGGCGCAACCGNCCCGGCTCGATGCCCGGCAGGTTGAATACCGGGACCACGCCGCCGACGGCGGAGGGGAACTGGGCCAGGCCGGCCTGCGCCAGTTCTTCGCTGGGCAGCGGCTTGTCGGTGGAGCCGAAGTCCACGGTGCCGGCCTTGACCTGGGCGATGCCGCCGCCCGAGCCGATGGACTGGTAGTTGAGCTTGCGGCCGGTGGCGGCGTTGTAGTCCGCCGACCACTTGGACATCAGCGGGTAGATGAACGAGGCGCCGGCGCCGGAGATCTCCGCGGCCACGCGCTCGCCGGCGGCCNGGGATGCGTCGGCCTGCGGCCCGCCGGTGGCGGTGGAAGCGGCGTCGCTGGACGGTTTGCAGCCGGAAACGGCGAGGCCGACAGCCAGGGACAGGACGAGGAGACGGACCGGAGTGGGCTTCATGGCGCGTGCGGGGTCTGGGCCGGCGGGGCGGCGGGTTGCCATATGGAATGCTGTTTTTGTTACAGCCTCGTGACGGCGGGCGGCCCGGCGCATGAAAGAAAAAAGGAGCGCGTGCCAACGGCACGCGCTCCGGCGAACGGCGGGGGGAGAGAACCCGTCGTTCAAAACTTCATGGTCTGCGCCCAATAGGCCTCGATCTGCTTGACCAGCGCATCCGGCAGCGGCACGTAGTCGAGCTGGCGGGCCTGCTCGTCGCCGTTGGCGTACACCCAGCGGAAGAATTCGCGGGCGTTCTTGGCGCCGGCCAGGTTCTTGGGCTGCCGGTACATCAGGATGAAGTTGGTGGCGGTGATCGGCCAGGATTCCGCGCCCGGGGCGTTGGTCATCACCAGGTAGAAGTCCTTGGCCTTGGCCCAGTCGGCGTTGGCCGCGGCGGCGGCGAAGCTCTCCTGGCTGGGCTGCACGAAGCGGCCGGCGGCGTTCTTCAACGAAGCATGGGCCAGCTTGTTCTGCAGCGCATAGGACAGTTCGACGTAGCCGATGCCGCCCTTGACCTGCTTGACATAGGCCGCCACGCCCTCGTTGCCCTTGCCGCCGATCCCGGCCGGCCACTGCACCGAGGTGCCTTCGCCGACCTTGTCCTTCCACTCGGGGCTGACCTTGGACAGGTAGTTGACGAAGTTGAAGGTGGTGCCCGAACCGTCGGAGCGGTGGACCACGGTGATCTTCTGGTCCGGCAGCGCCAGGCCAGGGTTGAGCGCGGCGATCGCCGGGTCGTTCCACTTGGCGATCTTGCCCAGGAAGATGTCGGCCAGGGTATTGCCGTCGAGCTTGAGCTGGCCCGGGGCGATGCCNGCGACGTTGAGAATCGGCACCACGCCGCCGATCACCGAGGGGAACTGGGCCAGGCCGAACCTGGACAGTTCCTCCGGCTTGAGCGGCGCGTCGGAGGAACCGAAGTCCACGGTGGCNGCCTTGATCTGGGCGATGCCGCCGCCGGAGCCGATCGACTGGTAGTTCACCTGCTTGCCGGTGGCGGCCTTGTAGTCGGTGGACCACTTGGTCATCACCGGATAGATGAAGGACGCACCCGCGCCGGTCACGTCGTTGGCGTGGGCGAACGGGACGAACGAGGCGGCCGCGAGCAGTGCGGCGGCGACGCGGGACTTGAACCTGAAGTTCACGGGGGGCTCCTGGCGGTGGACGGGTCGGGAGGCGGCAACGGCCGCGTCATTTCGCGCCATTGGACCGTTGTCCGATGACAGCGGCGCGTAGCCGAGATGACCGGAATGTGACGCCCNGGGGGAGGGNGTGGCCGACCGGCGCCGCTCCGGCGCGCCGGGCGATGTAACCGTTCCGTCACCCTTGATTCGCGNGGCTGTCAAATCGGGGCCGCAACCTGAGCGGCGTCCATCGGGCCCTCGACTTCCCGCCCCCACCCACGCGTACGATCCTCAGGAGAGCCGCATGCGCCATTCCCTTCTTGCCGTCGCAATCGCCATGGGCCTGGGCGGCACGGTTTCCTTCGAGGCCGCCGCGGCCGACACCGCCGAAGTGGCGGCGCTCAAGGCCGCGCTGGCCCAGTTGCAGGCCCAGCAGGCCGAACTGGTGGCCAGGGTGGCGGAACTGGAGACGCGCACCGATGCGCAGTCCGACGTCAACATCGANCAGGCNAAGACCAACGAATCGGTGGTGCCGGCGGTCGACTCGCTGAAGAAGCTGGTCAACGACACCAAGGTCGGCGGGCGCATCTTCTTCGACGTCACCAGCCGTACCGAAGAGGTCAACGGGGTCAGGACCAACAACACCGGCACCGGTTTCGACGTGACCCGGATGTACCTGAGCGTGGACCACAAATTCGACAACGTCTGGTCGGCCAACCTGACGTCCGATGCGCAATACCTCTCGTTCGGCTCGGGCGCGGGCGCCAACCAGGCGCACAGCGTCGAGGTCTTCATCAAGAAGGCCTACGTGCAGGCCAAGTGGAGCGATGCACTGTTCATGCGGGTCGGCGCCGCCGACACGCCGTGGGTTCCGTTCGTCGAGAAGTACTACGGCATGCGCTACGTGAACGGCGTGCTGTACGACCGGCTGTCGTACGGCACCTCGGCGGACTGGGGCCTGCACATCGGCGGCGAAACCGCCGGCGGCTTCAACTACGCCGCCGCGATCATCAACGGCCGCGGCTACCGCAATCCGTCGCGCAGCCAGCGGGTGGATTTCGAAGGGCGCGTCGGCTGGGCGCCGACGCCGTACACCGTGGTCGCCGTGGGTGCCTATACCGGGCAGCGCGGCAACAACACCGCCACGGTCGATCCGCCGCACACCGCGCGGCGTCTGAGCGCCATGGCCGCCTATGCCGACACCAAGATGCGTCTGGGCGCGGAATGGTTCACCGCCGACAACTGGGCGGTCACCAACACGCTCGACGACACCGCCTCGGGCTGGTCGGCATGGGCCAGCTATGCCCTGACCAAGAGCGGGATCACCGCCTTCGGCCGTTACGACGACGCCGATACCAGCAAGAAGTTGAACCCGTCCTACAACAACGCCTACTGGCACCTGGGCGTGGAATTCCCGGTGGTCAAGGGCGTCAAGCTTTCGGCGGTGTACAAGGACACCACGGCCAAGGCCGCCAAGGAGACCCGGACCCGGGAACTCGGCGTCTGGGGCGACGTTCAGTTCTGAATCCGGGCCGCCCGCGGTCGGCCGGGGCGCTCAGCCGGGCGTCTTGTCCGGCCAGCGGCACAGGTCGCGGATCACGCACTGCGGGCAGTCGGGCTTGCGCGCCTTGCACACGTAGCGCCCGTGCAGGATCAACCAGTGGTGCGCGTCGTGCATGAACTCGGCCGGCACCCGCCTGAGCAGCCCGTCCTCGACCGCGCGCACGTCCTTGCCCGGGGCCAGGCCGGTGCGGTTGGCGACGCGGAAGATGTGGGTGTCCACCGCCATGGTCGGTTCGCCGAAGGCGGTGTTGAGCACCACGTTGGCGGTCTTGCGGCCGACCCCGGGCAGGGCTTCCAGCGCAGCGCGTTCGCGCGGCACTTCACCGCCGTGTTCGGCCACCAGGATCGCGCAGGTGGCGATCACGTTCTTGGCCTTGGCGTTGTACAGGCCGATGGTGGCGATGTGTTTCTTCAGCCCTTCCTCGCCGAGGGCCAGGATCGCCTGCGGGGTGTTGGCCACCGGGTACAGCCGGCGGGTGGCCTTGTTCACGCCGACGTCGGTGGCCTGGGCCGAGAGGATCACCGCGACCAGCAGTTCGAACGGGGTGGAGTACTCCAGTTCGGTGGTCGGATGCGGATTGAGTTCGCGCAGGCGCGAGAACATCTCGCGGATCTGCTCGCGGGTCATCATGCGCGCGCGCGCCGCCATCAGCNGGACTGCCCGCCGCTGGCCTTGGCGCGGGCGCGGGCCAGGGCCGCGGCTGCGGCCGGCGGCAGTGCCACCNGGGCCGCACTCGCCGTGGCCGCCGCAGGCTGGGAGCCTGCAGCGCGGCGCGCGGCACGTTCGCGGGCTTGCCGGTCCAGCCGTTCGGCGCGCGCGCGATGGCGCGCGCGCGCCGCCCACGCGGTTCGCAGCTGATCCTGGGCTGCGCGCAGCGGCGCATCTTCCGCCGCGTCGCCCGTCGCGAACTGCANCAGGCCGGCGTCCAGCGCCGCATCGACGTCACCGACCCCGAGCAGCGCCAGCAACTGCCGGCGCAAGGCCTTGGCGCTGGTGCCGGCGTCGTACTGGCCCGCCATCGCCGTGCCTCAGCGGTTGCGGAACTGCGGCTTGCGCTTCTCGAGGAAGGCGCCGGTGCCCTCGCGCATGTCCTCGCTGGCGAACAGCAGGGCGAACTGCGCGGTCTCGAACTGCAGGCCTTCCTCGATCGCGCATTCCCCGCCCAGNACCACCGCGTCGAGTANGCCGCGCAGGGCCAGCGGCGCGGCGCTGGCCAGTTGCGCGGCGAGCTGCATCGTCTGTGCCTCCAGTTCGGCGGCCGGGACCACCCGGTTGACCAGGCCCAGTTGCAGTGCCCGCGCCGCATCGATCGGTGCCCCGGTCAGGCACAGCTCCAGCGCCGCGGCGCGGCCGGCCAGGCGCAGCAGGCGTTGGGTGCCCCCGAAACCGGGGACCAGGCCCAGGTTCACCTCCGGCTGGCCCAGCCTCGCGGTGTCGGCAGCGATCCGCAGGTGGCAGGCCATGGCCAGTTCCAGGCCACCGCCCAGTGCGTATCCGTTCAGCATTGCGACGACCGGCTTGGGCAGGCGCTCGATCCGGCGCATCAGGCGCTGGCCGACCAGCGAGAACTCGCGGCCCTCGATCGCGCTCAACCCGTTCATCTCGGCGATGTCGGCACCGGCCACGAAGGCCTTGGGGCCGCTGCCGGTCAGGACCAGCGTCCGCACCGCCGCATCCTCGGCNGCCGCGGCGAAAGCCGCATCCAGCGCCTCCAGGGTCGCCCGGTTCAATGCATTCAGCTTGTCCGGGCGATCGACGGTGAGGATGCGGACGCCATCGGCGTCGCGGCTGAGGACGGGGCTGGCCGTCATGGGGGGACTCCTGGTCGGCAATGTGAAGGCGGGGGCGGGAACTTCCCGCCGGGGCGGCGGTCCCAAGGCCGTCCGCGCTGGCGGGCCGCCGGTGCGGCGGCTATCCTAGCGCGTCCGCTACCGCCGGGCTCCCGCCCGGCGCCACCCTTCCGGAGAAGAATTAGATGAAGTTGCGTCCGATCGCTGTCGCCGTTGCCGCCCTGGCCCTGGCCGGCAGTGCTTTCGCCCAGGACACCGCGTCCGAGAAGGGCAAGCTGAGCTATTACTTCGGCTACGACTACGGCAGCAACCTGGCCGAGCTGCAGGAGCGCGGCGAGCCGCTCGACGTGAACTCCGTGGTCAAGGGTCTGCAGGATGCCCTGGCCAAGAAGCAGCCGGCGGTCAGCGCCGAACAGCTGAAGCCGGCGGTGGAGGCCTTCCAGAAGCGTGAACAGGCCCGCGCCCAGCAGGCCAAGGCGCAGTACGACAAGGCCGCTGCCGAGAACAAGACCCGCTCCGACCAGTTCATGGCCCAGAACAAGGCCAAGCCGGGCGTGCAGACCCTGCCCAGCGGCGTGCAGTACCGCGTCCTGGAACAGGGCAAGGGCGCCAAGCCGACCCAGGCCAGCACCGTGCAGTTGGAAGTGGCNGGTCCGTTCCCGTTCGGCCAGCACCCGGAACAGGCGCGCCCGGCGCAGCAGATCCCCAACATCAAGGTCAGCGAAGTCGAGATGGCCGCCATGCGCGAGGTGCTGCTGCTGATGCCGGCCGGCTCCAAGTGGGAAGTGGCGCTGCCGCCGGACAAGGCCTACGGCGCCGATCCGCGCACCCCGTTCCCGCCGAACGTGGCGGTGGTGTTCGAGATCAAGCTGGTTTCGGTCAAGTAAATCCAGCCTCCGGGGATGCCGCCAAGGGTTCCGCGATCGCGCCGGCCTCGTGCCGGCGCTGTCGTTTCGGCAGGGCGCGTTTCCGCGCTACGCTTGCCCGGACCATGTGCGGCCGACCGTGCTTCCGCTCCATTTCCCGCCCTCCGTCGATCCGGCGCCCGCGCAGGCATCCTCCAGCCCGTGCGTGCGGGCCTGCCGTATCGGCGTGGACGGGCTGTGCGGCGGCTGCCTGCGCAGCCGCGACGAGATCGCGCGCTGGTCGCGGATGGACGAAGGCGAGCGGCGGCGGATGATGGACGGCGAACTGGCCGACCGCGAGCGCGAGCGCTTCGCTTTCCTGGCGTGCCTGCCCGAGCGGGCACGCCTGCGCGCGGCACTGTATCCGTTGCGCCAACCGCCGGCGGGCGAGGGCTGGAACCGTTCCGAACTGGAAGACCTGTTCCCGCCGGCGGCGGTGCCGGCCGAGGCCGCGGTGCTGGTCGGCCTGGTGCCGCGTGGCGACGCGGGCACCCAGGTGCTGCTGACCCGGCGCACCGACGCACTGCGCCACCACGGTGGCCAGGTGAGCTTTCCGGGCGGCCGGGTCGAGGCGCACGACGCCGGAGTGCTGGCTGCGGCGTTGCGCGAGAGCGGTGAGGAAATCGCGCTGGATGCCGCGCAGGTGGCGCCCCTGGGCTACCTGGATCCGCTGCTCACCGTCAGCGGCTTCCGGGTTACTCCGGTGGTGGCCGCGATCGATCCGGCCTACGTGCCGCGCCCGGATCCGGGCGAGGTCGCCGACGTGTTCGAGGTGCCGTTCGGGTTCCTGATGGCGGCGGCGAACCTGCGCCAGATCGAGGTCGAGTACAACGGACGCCCGCGCAGCCTGCTCGAATACGACTGGCCGGGCCAGCGCATCTGGGGCGCGACCGCAGCGATCCTGTACAACCTGCGGCGCAGGCTGGAGGAGGGCGCATGAGCGAAGCGGACTGGACCACGCTGGTGGCAGTGGATGCGCTGGCGGCGAGGCTGGGCGACCCCGCGTTGCGCCTGCTCGATGCGCGCGCGGTCCTGGCCGATCCGGCCGCGGGCCGCGCCGCATACGCGGCCTCGCACCTGCCCGGCGCAATCCACGCCGACCTGGACCGCGATCTTTCCGAGCATGCGGCCGCCGGGCAGGGGCGGCACCCGCTGCCCGATCCCGCCGCGTTCGCGCGCCGGGCCGGCGCGTGGGGCATCGGACCTGCACAGCAGGTGGTGGTCTACGATGCCGGCGATGGCAGCATGGCCGCCGCGCGCGCCTGGTGGCTGCTGACAGTGCTCGGCCACACCCGCGTGGCCGTCCTCGATGGCGGACTGGCGGCGTGGCGCGCGGCGGGATTGCCGGAAACCGCCTCCCCCGACGCGCCGGTGGCGTTGCCGCCGTATCCGGCCGCCGGTTTCGACCGTTCGCGGATCGCCGAGGCGGCCGATGTGCTGTCGCGCCTCGGCGAGGCGCCAGGCTGGCTGCTCGACGCGCGCGCCGGGGAACGCTTCCGCGGCGAGGCCGAACCGATCGACCCGGTGGCCGGCCACGTGCCCGGCGCCCTCAACCGGCCGTTCGCGCTGAACCTGCGCGATGGANGTTTCCGTCCCGCGGACGAATTGCGCGCGGAACTCGAGCCGCTGCTGCACGGCCGCCCGCCTGCACAGGCGGTGCTGATGTGCGGTTCCGGGGTGACCGCCTGCCACTTGTTGCTGGCGATGGAATACGCCGGCCTGCCCGGCGCGCAGGTGTACGCCGGTTCCTGGAGCGGCTGGATCGCCGATCCGGCGCGCCCGGTGGCGAGCGGGCCGTAGCGCGGCGCCGGCCTATTTCCCCAGCTTGGCCAGCAGTGCGTGCAGGCCGGCCTGGGTGTCCGGCTCGTACCAGCCATCGACGAAGCGGTCCAGATCCAGGTTTTCCGGCGCCAGCGCCTCCACCAGGTCGGCGCGCGCCCGTGAACGGGTGAGCAGCATCGGCGCGCGCGGCAAGGCCAGCAGCGTACCCAGCCACTCCAGCGCGCGCGGCAGCACCTGCCCGGCGTCGGCCAGTTCGTCGACCAGCCCGATCCGCAGCGCCTCCTCGGCCGGCACCATGCTGCCGCCGACCAGCAGCCGCTCGGCGCGGTAGCGGCCGATCACGCGCCGCATCAGCCGCTGGGCACCGTCGGGCACGGCCAGGCCGACCTGGGTCTCGTTCATGCCGATCATGTAGGGCTTGGCCGGGTTCGGCGAGCGCGCCATCACCCGGTAGTCGCAGCACAGCGACAGCACGCAGCCGCCGGCGGGGGCGTGGCCGGCGATCGCCGCCGCCACCGGGATGCGCAGGCCCGCCAGCGCGCGCGCCGCGCCGAAGAACGCGCCCCAGGCCGCGTGCAGCGCCTGCCGGTCCTGGCCCAGCGACATCAGGTGCGGCACGTCCAGGCCGGCGGAGAAGATCCCGGTCGCGCCGGACAGCACCACCGCCTCGGCGTCGCCGGCCACCGCTGCGTCCAGCGCGGCGATCAATGCGCGGCACAGCGCCGGGTCCAGCGCATTCACCGGCGGCCGCGCCAGGCGCAGCTCGCGGATGCGGCCGTGGTCGAAGGTCTGCACGTGGTGGGTCATGGAGCGTCCGTGGTGGCGGGCGGGAGTGTCGGTATCATAGGCGGATGCGCACGCAATGGATCCTTCCTTTCTGGTTGTCGCTGGCCGTCGCCGCGATGCCCCTGGCCACGTCGGCACACCCCGGCGACAAGCCGGCGCAGGCGCCCGCCTGCCTGGTGGTCGAGGACGGCTGGATCCGTCTGCCGCCGACGCCACGGCCGATGCTCGCCGGCTTCGGCCGCATCGCCAATCGCTGCAAGGAAGGGCAGGCGGTGGTGGCGGTGCGCAGCCCGCGATTCGGCGAGGTATCGCTGCACGAGACCCGCATGGTCGACGGCGTCAGCCGGATGCGCGAGCTGGAACGGCTGCCGGTCCCCGCCGGCGGGCAGGCCGTGCTGCAACCGGGCGGACTGCACCTGATGTTGATGGAGCCGGATGCGGTGCTGGCCGAAGGCGAACGGGTGCCGCTGGTGCTGATGCTGGATGACGGGCGCGAGATCGGCGCCGAGCTGGTGGTGGCCAAGGCTGCACCCAGCCCCTGATCGCAAGCAACGAACTGAGTGGCATGTGGCCACGAGGGAGACAGGCATGAACGGGGCGGACCGGGCGAATCGAAGCGGGGCGCCGCCGCGAGGCATCCTGTTGGCAAGCGACCTCGGCGCGCGCAGCGACCGCGCATTCGATCGCGCCGTGCAGTTGGCCCGGGCCTGGGATGCGCGCCTGGTGGTGGCCACGGTGATCGAGGCGAACGCAGGCCAGGCCGAGGCGATGGTGGTGCGCGATCCGCCCGACTGGTACCGCGGCGAAGATCCGGTGCACGCCGCCGAACGGCGCCTGCTGGAAGATGCCTCGGCGCGCGGGGTGCGCGCCGCGTTGCGGGTGGAGCGGGGCACCCCGGACGAACGGCTGCTGGAGGTGGCGGACGAGGAAGGCTGCGGCCTGGTGGTGACCGGCGTGGCGCGGCACGAATCGCTCGGGCGCTCGGTGCTCGGTTCGACCGTGGACCGGCTGGCGCGGCGCTCGCAGGTGCCGGTGCTGGTGGTACGCGGGCGCGTGCACGCGCCCTACCGGCGCATGCTGGTGGCCAGCGACTGGTCGGCTTCGTCCGAGCACGCGCTGTGGACCGCGGCCACGCTGTTCCCGGATGCGGCGATCACCGTCCTGCACGGCTACGAGGTGCCGATGGCCGGGCTGATGGACGCCGCGCGCGACGGGATGCTGCAGGCGGCGCGCGACCAGGCCCTGGCCGACGGTCGCCGGTTCATCGACCGTTGCCGGCTGCCGGGCGGTTCCGGCAACGTCAGCCTGGTGGTCGAGCGCGGGGATCCGTCGTTGCTGATGCGGCTGTATGCCGGCCAGTTCCCGGTCGACCTGGCGGTGGTCGCGACCCATGGGCGTAGCGCGCTGTTCGACATGCTGCTCGGCAGCGTGGCCCAGCGCCTGATCGAGGACTCCCCGGTGGATACCCTGGTGGTGCGCGACCCGCGCACGGCCTGACCGGGTCAGGTGCAGGCGGCGCGGATCGCTTCGGGGAGCGGCACGCTCCTGCCGGTCCGGGTATCCATCCAGACCACGACCACGTTGCCGTCCGAATACAGCACCCGCTCGTCCTTCTGGTCGAGGATGCGNTGGCCGATGGTCACGCTGCTGTTGCCCAGCTTCTCGACGAACAGCTCGACCACGACGTCGCCCGGCCACACGATCGGCATGCGGTAGTTGACGTTGGTCGCGGCCACCACCGGCATGACGGTCTCCTGCATCGAGAACGACACGCCCGGCACGGCGGCCAGCCAGCGCACCCGCGCCTCCTCCAGGTAGGAGACGTACTTGGCGTTGTTGACGTGGCCCATGCTGTCCATGTCGCGCCAGCGCACGCTGATCGGCACCCGGGCCAGCGGGGTATGGGAGGGGGTGNCATTCATGCGGAGGCCTTCTTGCGGGGATTCTTGCGCGGCGGCAGCACGTCGGGTTTNGCCACGGCCGCCGGCTTGCTGCCCCGGGCGCCCTTCGAGGCCGGCAGCAGCTTGGCCAGGAAGCGGCCCGTGTGCGAGTCGGGATTGGCGGCGATCTGCTCCGGCGTGCCGGTGGCGATGATCTGCCCGCCACGATGTCCGCCTTCGGGCCCCAGGTCCACCACCTGGTCGGCGGTCTTGATCACGTCCAGGTTGTGTTCGATCACCACCACCGTGTTGCCCTCGTCGCGCAGCCGGTGCAGCACGCCGAGCAGGTGCTCGATGTCGTGGAAGTGCAGGCCGGTGGTCGGCTCGTCGAGGATGTACAGGGTNCGGCCGGTGTCGCGCCGCGACAGCTCCTTGGACAGCTTCACCCGCTGCGCCTCGCCCCCGGACAGGGTGGTCGCGCTCTGGCCGAGCTTGACGTAGCTCAGGCCCACGTCGACNAGGGTCTCGAGCTTGCGNGCGATCGCCGGCACGGGCTGGAACAGGGCGAGCGCGTCCTCGACCGTCATCTCCAGCACGTCGTGGATGCTGTAGCCCTTGTACAGGATGTCCAGGGTCTCGCGGTTGTAGCGCTTGCCGTGGCACACGTCGCAGGGCACGTACACGTCCGGCAGGAAGTGCATCTCCACCTTGATCAGGCCGTCGCCCTGGCAGGCCTCGCAGCGACCGCCGCGCACGTTGAAGCTGAAGCGCCCGGGCGAATAGCCGCGTGCGCGTGCCTCGGGNACCTGCGCGTACAGCTCGCGCAATGGCGTGAACAGGCCGGTATAGGTGGCCGGGTTGGAGCGCGGCGTGCGCCCGATCGGCGACTGGTCGATGTCGACCACCTTGTCGAACAGGTCCAGGCCCTCGATCTCGCGGTAGGGCGCGGGCGAATGCGAGGCGCCGTTGATCTCGTTGGCCGCCAGCGCGTACAGGGTGTCGTTGACCAGGGTGGACTTGCCCGAGCCGGACACCCCGGTGATGCAGGTCATCAACCCGGCGGCGATCTCCAGGTCCACGTCCTTGAGGTTGTTGCCCGACGCGCCACGCAGGTGCAGGGTCATCTTCGGATTGGGCTTGTGGCGCTTGTCCGGCACCTCGATGCTGCGCTTGCCCGACAGGTACTGGCCGGTGACCGAGCGCGGCGACTTCAGGATGTCGGCCAGCTGGCCCTCGCCGACGATCTCGCCGCCGTGCACGCCGGCGCCCGGGCCGATGTCGAGGATGTGGTCGGCAGCGCGGATGGCGTCCTCGTCGTGCTCGACCACGATCACGGTGTTGCCCAGGTCGCGCAGCCGGGTGAGGGTGCCGAGCAGGCGCTCGTTGTCGCGCTGGTGCAGGCCAATGGACGGCTCGTCGAGCACGTACATCACNCCNACCAGNCCNGCNCCGATCTGGCTGGCCAGGCGGATGCGCTGGGCCTCGCCGCCGGACAGGGTGTCGGCCTTGCGCTCCAGGGTCAGGTAGTCCAGNCCGACGTCGACCAGGAAGCCCAGCCGCTCNTTGATCTCCTTGACGATCTTGGCCGCGATCTCGCCGCGCCAGCCCGGCAGTTCCAGGCCGCGGAAGAACGCCAGCGCCTCGTCCACCGGCAGCACCACCAG
>Ga0056912_1000782_pt1 | contig 19146 bp, 18 predicted proteins | sample EBPBio232013_DNA_FD_55028 | JGI IMG/M metagenome (GOLD analysis project Ga0056912, IMG submission 55028) | Wastewater treatment Type I Accumulibacter community from EBPR Bioreactor in Madison, WI, USA - Reactor 1_5/23/2013_ DNA | ecosystem: Engineered > Bioreactor > EBPR > Anaerobic-Aerobic >... | reverse complement strand
CGCCGGGACTTTTATGATAGAGGCGGTAGATAGACCGGAGAAGATACCGGAAGCGGCGCAGAAGCTGGCAGACCACCTATCAGCGGCGATCATGAGCGGGGTGAAAGTCTCGCAGGTGATAGCCGGTTACAGCCAGGAAGTGGCGCAGAGCGGAGACTACAGCCGACCGTTAAGGGACTTGCAGACAGTAACGACGCTAGCTAATGAGCATTGGGAAGCCATGCCGCTAGAGAAGCGCACGGAGAAAGCCAGCGAGTTAGTAGCGGAAATGGGCGTAGGGTCAGTAATTGGAGCGGCTGATAGGTTGGCTAGATCGGGCAAGCTGATAGACGCTCTGGAGGACTTAGCCAAGTATGCCAGAGACCTGACCGCACCAGGACGTGAGAAGGCAAGGCAGGCAATAAGCAAGTTTCTGGGTGATGCTTTTCAGCCTAAGGGGCTAACAACTAACGGCTTTGAGATGCCGATCCCGAAGCAGCAGCCGGACGTAGATGACCTGGCAATGCTCAGAAATAAAGGGCTTCCAGACAACGTTAAGCCGAGCGAACAAGTGACATCACGTAGAAATTTCTCTCCGAGTGGCGAGCAAATTCATCAACTCAATCTTCCTGAGAAAGTGTTCAAAGCCGCCGAAGCTAGGGGCATTAGTAGACAGGTTGTACAAGAAAAACTCAACAAAGTTGCTCAAGCCTTGAGTGATTCATATTTGGATTTGGGCGATTACAACCCGAAAATTCATGGTTCAGAAAGAGCATATGGAAGTAGATTGCATGAGCTTCTAAGACGAAATCTGGGAGCCGATGACCTGATTCATACAGAAGCTAGCTACAAGAAAGGGCTACCTGTTCCTTGGGGCAAGCTTGGCTCTTCTAGGGTAGACATCGCTCTAGGAGAGCATGAGAAGCCATTCGTTAGCATGTGCTTGAAGACACTGGGAGCCGTACCATCCGCGCAGCAAGAGCGTGGGTGGTACAGGAACTTGCCACGTCTAGATGATGAGTCAGTAATTCCGCGTATCTTTTTCAAGCTAGGAAAGTGAGGCAATGACCATGGTTTCGGATGATAGTCAACCGGTAGACATCATGCTTGAGCTGCCAGAAATATTGGAACATCCAGTTCTTATGCCTTCTGGCGAATATCTATCGATTGGTGAGTATGTAGAGCATCCAGAGTTTGGAGTAGGCAGAGTCACACGTATAGCTACTTATCATGACGATCTCGGAATAATAATTCGCGTCGAGTACCCAGATCACAAGCATAGGACGCTGGGCCTTAAGTTTGTGCATAAGGTGCTGCCAAGCGAAAAGAGCCCCGGTGGGGACTCTTTGGAATGAAACATTTTGGGCATCATCGGAATCTAGGACTTTTTACCAAGAAATTGGTGCAAAACTAGAAATGGCATCATTTGGCACACCATGATCAGGCAACCATGAATAATATCCTGGCCCAAGATCCCAGTGATTGCCGCCTTGATCGCGGTGCTCGTAAAATCTCCACTTACCAGACACAACAATTATTGCAGACACCTTATCGTTCCAATTGTCGCCTACGTAGCCCCAGGCGAGATTTGAAGGCCATTCAGGACCATCATAATTTCTATGCACGTACAGCATGCGACTGACAATCTGTTTTATGTTCATTCTCGCTCGCCCGATCTCTAGCAGCCCCAAGAAGACCGATCAAACGGGCATGGCTGACTTATGGTCGAGAAATTTCGGCTCTTCACAACGATGACCAGACACTAGCCCTAGTGTCTGCTATCGGGTTCAGTCGCAAAGTATGGTTTATGAGCAAAACACTACCGGTAGCGTCCTGTAATTATCTAAAATTCTAACGGTTGCGTCCTGGAAACGCCTAGAGAACCCCTCTATTACTGTATCACTCCAGAGACGAAGCTATTGCTTTGGTCAAGGCTATGGGGTAATCGATACCGCTGCCGGTGCCTAACACTGCTCAAGTCAATGCCATCAAGTATCAAATGCAAAGTAGCAGGCTCAATTTCTAGCCCTGCAGAACTCACGTGCTCTAGGTCTGGAAACTGGAAGGTGCCTTTCTGGAGCACTTTGTAGAACATGGCGTAGCCACTGTTGTCCCAGAAGACGTCCTTGATTCTATCTGCCCTCTTATTTTTGAACACGAAGAGATACCCGCTCAGCAGATTCAGATGCATGGCTGATCTAATCACTGATTGCAGAGAATTAAATGACTTGCGCATGTCAATATCCTGAGTGCAAAGAAAGACTCGCGTTTTACTTGGTAAGCTGATCACAATGCCACCTCTCGAAGAACCAGAACGATCTCTTTCAAAGACTCTCTATCGATGCCGGTAGAGATTTTTACAGTTCGTGCCGCAAGATCTAATTCAGCAACAGCTGGCTGCGAATTTGTCTCTGCGCAAATCTTCACTGGATGCTGCAGTTGAGCCACCTTCATGAAGACAGGATTGCTATCGGTCTCAGTCTTCGCGCTCTATTCCTGATCTCGCTGCTGAATAACTTTTCTTCAATGAGAAAAAAGTATTCGGATTCAAGCCTTCTCTCATGCAAAAGGCGTTCTGGCTTAACCCGCTCCCAATCTGCGCAGCAAGTACCTTCTTCCAGAAAGTCTCTTTCGTTTTGTCTCTCCTCGACTTCGATTTTGCCACTAAACCTAACCCCGCTTACTCAGCTAATCGAAAGCATTTAACGACACGCCTTTCTTCACTTTAAGTATGGGGTTGCTGTGACGCTCTCTTTTTGCACTATATTTGCATCACTTGACAGTCAGATCACCCTGAAAGTCGAATCACCTCTAGCGGACTTCTAAGCAGAAGTCCCACTGTCACTGCGTCTATGCAACAGGGCCATACATACGGACGCTGTGCAAATATCGTGCACTGTCACATTTATCTTGCAAAAGTCTTTAGCGTTTATTTTGCAAAGTAACGGGTTCTATTCTAGCCTTGATCTCTGGTCTTTGAAAAACATAGAGCACCAATAGCGGTAGCAATAGGCCGACACCATTGCACCACCATAAAAGCTGAGGAGTAATATGCGAATGAGAGGCTGGATAACTCAAAAAGACTGTCTGCGCCGAAAAGATGAAGAGCATAGACACCTTGAGTATCCTAGAGCGCATAATCATGAAGAAGATTGCCATACAAAAACCAGAGATAAGCCCAAGTAAGACAGGCTCAATTGTCAAAAAAAGATCGTAAGCGCGCTGATAGCTCAAGGCTTTATTTTTCACAGCGTAAATATTTTCAGAGATAGCAGCCGCCTTTGCGTCATCTATAACGGCGAGTACCCGACCTTGTTTGTCGATAGACTGCAGCAAGCCAGATTTTGATTTAACTAGCGCCATGCCCGAACTAAATTGTCCCGCCTGCAAAAATTGAGGCGTCACAACAACTCTGCCATTCTGGTCGACATAGCCAAATAAACCATCTTTTTGAAAGTAGCAAAGCCCTTCATGCATTTTGCCAAGCTTATCAAAGCCGCCAGCGACAGTCTTAAACTTATCATCGAGCAAATAATACTTGCCGTCTTTTCGCCAAGTACAACGCTTTTCAGAAAAGCTTGTGCTATCTGCCCAATTGGCCGCAAAATTGAGTGCACCGCTTTTGTCTATAAAGCCTAGATCTGTGCGGGCATAGCCGTCAGAAAATGCCTCTTGCCATTTGTATTTGGCGGCAATAGCCAGGTCGCCTGCTTTGTTTATATAGCCAAAGCGCCCTTCAAACTGGAACGCAGCCAAGCCCTCAGAAAAGTCAGAGACCGCGGCAAAGCGATAAGGAATAACAAGCTTACCTGTTGTATCGATGAAGCCCCACTTGCCCAATGCTTCAGAACAGAGAGGACCCTCAGTGTGGTCGGTCGAACATAAGCAAACGGCAGCCAGACCGTCGCGAAAGGGTCTAGCGTGGTCAAAACGAGCGGGTATTTGCACCTTGCCCTCTTTATCGATAAAGCCGACCTTGCGCACATCGCTAAAGATAGCAAGATCTTCTGCGGCGTCGTCTTCTACTTCTTTGCCGGTTCTATAGAGAAAGTTGCCGGTCTTATCTATATAACCATTGCGCTGCTGCCCGAGTCGCGAGACCCCCAGAGGGCCAAGCGGCAGCAAGAACTCGCTTCTGCTTACCTGGGCAAAGCCATGGCTAAACTTGTCGGCACGTTCATATTGATAGGGTGTTAAAAACTGCCCGTCGATTCTTTTATATGCGTACAAATTTTCATTGGCTGAATAAAGAGAGTAAGGCACTCGCAAGAGTGCAGTGACCGAGCAATACCAAAATAAAAACAATCCGAAAGTGAGAACTAGCTTCACTATGCACCCGATATCTGAGAATGAGAATTAAAACTGCTGCGACGAAAAGGGCCGACAAAACTGTTCAATAATTCGATCATAGTTAGCCCCGAAAAAAATAAAGGCGAGCGACAAACAGCTACGCAAGTGTTTTTTCTGCGCGGTCTTATCTGTTTAGATCTGTCTGTACTTTTCTGTGCCTGCTTTTCTGTGTCGGCTTCTCTTTTTGGGCGGTCTTATCTTTCTAGTTATGACTGTGCTGTTTAATTTAGCCCTTCGTGATTTCCCCATTGAAGACGTCAAGAGGGGTTCGCATAATAGGCAGCATCCCCGTAATCCACCCTTTTCAATTTTTTGCGCTCACGACGGCGCGGTACTGCTTACCAATAAGCTTAATAAAAATAACCGCAAGTTCGCTGAGAGCTCCAGCAGGAGTTTTCTATGGCTGATTCACATCATTCTCTAGAGTCTGCAGAACCTAGAACACAGCAAAGCCCCGCACCAAACAAAGCCTCAGATGCTTTGTTTGATGAATATATGAATACGCCGCCAGCGCGGTACGAGGCCAAGCATGGCGGCGACATACAAATTCATTATGGACCAGATCAATATAGAGACGGTCTTGCCCGCGGGCTGACAGCCGCCGCCGAGGCTCTAGAAGTTTCGGACGTACAAAAACATCTGGAACCCATGTCGGCTCAAGAAAGAGCAGACACACTCAAGGCGATGGCTTGCATCAATAGCGAACGCCATGCCGGCGACCCGCGCGGTATTCCAAAACTTGAACTGATCGACAGCGAAAAGGGCCTGACGATTGAATCGGAATACAAAAGCTGGGATCTTTCTGGCAGAGAGCTACCCTCTAAGCGCTATTCTGAGTCGATTGGGCTGACCCCGAAAGGTGACCCAGTCAACCAAGAAGAGCCGCTCTATAACGGACATACAGCTGATGCCTATGCTCGTGCTGCCAGTGTTGGCGAGACCAAAGAAATAGCCAAAGCGCTGGAAGGAATGAACCCGGAAGAGAGAGTGAAATTTCTCTCGGCCATTGAATGCGCCAATCGCCAACAACACGTTAACGACCGGCACCACACACCAATTCTCGACTTCAAGATATCGCCCGGTGCAGAAGTGGTCGACCTATCGGTGAAATACGACCCAAATCGCCGCGACAGCAAAGAAAGAAAGTATAGAGTCGGTGTAGAGTAGACTGCCTGAATAGGCTTAGCCAGTAGGTCTACTTAGCTTAGCCGCGGCTGTCGGCTCCACCGATATGATCTTGAATCATTTCATACCACTGCGGCCAGTCGTGGGCGAAGCCCTCACATGGGCGGAAAGCATGCCAAATGCCTTTGTCCCACATAATCTGCGACATCCATTGATTGTTTGGATAGAGCGGGTCTTCCACACCGATTGGCATGATAAATTCAATTTTGCGAATCTGTTCAATTTTGGCATGGTCTTCTAATGCCAATAGATATTCGCAGGGACTGCCTTGACGCATGGCGCCGTCGTCCATCTGATTGTCGGTCCATTCGCGCACATCATAAACACCGCTCATACCAAGCACTCTGTTGAAGCGCTCGGGATAACGCAGGGCGATGCTGTAAGAATGATAGGCACCAAAGCTGGCACCGATTGCCATCGTAAATTGATTTTCGTTCTTGGCATAAACGAAAGGCAAAACTTCGTTGATTACATACTCTTGATATTGCAAATGGCGACGAGCGCGATCAACAGGCGGTACGTGGGTATTGAACCAGCTCTCTTCATCAATACCGTCTACACAAAAAATCTGAATCCAGCCCTGCTCGATATGACGCTCAACAGCCTTGAGCATGCCGCGATTTTCCCAGTCAAAGAAGCGTCCGCAAGAAGTCGGGAAGACCAGCACTCTCGCTCCGGCATGACCGAAAGTGAGAAGCTCCATATTTCTACCGAGGGTCGGACTATGCCAATTGTGATACTCTCTCAACACTCTGGGGGATCCTTTCTAATCTGACTTTCTTTTGTTCTGGTCTTGTTCTGGTTTTGGTTTGATTTAGTTCGGTTCTTGAAGTCTTCAATAAGACTTTAGTCTAGTCTAGTAAAGCAAAGCTTCGCTTTGGTCTTAATCTACTTTCCTTGGCGCCAAGATTACCAATATATTCAATGCCTTGCAGCAATGAAAACACCGCCAAACAGCGCACTTACCAGAACGCCAAGATCATAACATAGACGGCTGAAAGGCGTGGCGGGGCGCCAATCGGCAGCCCACGACCCATAACAAAACTTAGAGAATAAATTCGACGGGGCACGGATTCGAACCTGCGAAGTCTTTCGACACGTGGGTTACAGCCACGTTGCTTTGTCCACTTGCATACCCGCCGACGAAGTCAAGAACAGAACTGGCAAAAGGGCGGCGCCGACTGCTAATCGATAGCAAAATTAGCAGCGTCTTCTAAATAAGCCAAATCAAATCAAGTCAAGCCAAATCAAGTCAAACCGAACCGGCACCATATACAGTGCGCAGCCAGATAGAATGACAAATAAAAAGCCCGAGCTTTTTGCCCGGGCTGCTGGACTCAAACTGTTTGACCTAAGCCAAGCAAAGCCTCTTGCAGCCGGGATAACCGAGGACCGAATAATAATAACGATAGGTTCGACTCAACATATTTACTCTCAGATTTACTCTCAGACTTTATCTGTTTTCTTGTTAGTTTTTTGGGTTCTTTTCTGACGGCAGAAATCTGCCGCCTGCTTTTACTATAACATCAATACTAACCTCGTCAAGCCAACTTTTAGCAAGAACGAGGCTATCTTGATTGAATTGAAATCAAAACTGATCAGAGCTCATTTGACAGCAGTCAAACTGCCGTATTCTTACTCAAGCACCTTGACGCCATCTTTATCAACAAATTGATTTGTGCAAAGCATAATTGCATCAATAAACTGCCAGATACCCAGCCCACCCAAAGTGAGCAGTTGAGCAACACCGCTGCCATAGCGCTTAACATAAAAGCGGTGCATGCCGCAAAGTCCAAAAATAGAGGGCAGATACAAAAGCAAAAGTGCAGTACCTTTGCGATTGCCGCCCGGCACCACATTGCCCTGTCCGTCTTTGAACGTGCCAAAGGCAAGCATGAACAAATCGATAGTCATCCAGATACCAAGCCCACCAAAAGTAAGAAGCTGAGCAACAGCACTGCCGGTCTTGCCCAGATAAAAGCGGTGCGCGCCAAAGACTCCCAAGAATAAACAGAGCAAACAGGCTACCGCTGGATCTTTGTCGGTCATGACGACCTCCTTGTTGATTAGTGACTTTTCTCTAAACTGGCAAAGAACTTATTCTTACGGGTTTCCATTTCTTCAAAAGACAGGTCTTCTTTGTGGGTCAATAAAGACCAACGATTACCAAAGGGGTCTATAACCTGACAATACCTATCGCCCCAAAACATGTCGGAGGGAGACATCATCACTTGCGCACCACTGGCAGTGGCACGCTCAAAAAGACTATCGCAGTCAGCTGTATAAAGCATAAAAGTGACAGGCGAATTGCCCAAAGTTCTAGCACTGCGCGGCACAAAATCGGCAATTTCATCGCATATCATTAAAAGACTAGAACCTATTTTCATTTCGGCATGCATGATCTTCTCTGTACCCGGATAAGTCATGCGCATCACTTCAGAGCCGCCAAAAACATTGGCGTACCATTCTAGAGCTGCCACCGCGTCAGGCACAGTCAGGCAGACCCGCAGTTGACAATCGCTAGCTTCAGTTTTCATTTACTTAGTGTTCCTTATTATGTCGCTATGCATGGCATAGTAAAGCACAGTGCGCGGCTTTGGTACATCTTGTCTAGAGACTTGGCATTCTTGTGCGACCCTCCCACTTTATATCCACCGGGGGTAGTCACTATTTAGGCGCACTTATTTAGGCGAAGTAATTTAGGCAAAATGACCGAGTCCAATTGGCAAAAATAAGAAGTAACCGACTACCTAGCCAAAATCGGCAGTATGGAGGCTAAAACCTTATTGAGCACAGCTTTTGCGTATTTTCCGCAAGCCCTGCCATAAATATGTCACCAACCTGAAGCTACGATAAGGTCCCCACACAAACCCAGGTAGCTTTTCTTATGGACACCAGACCGAGCCGACCTATCCAAAAAATTAGAAGCTTTCAGGGCAAAGGACAGGCGAGCCTTTTCGCCTTTGTTTTGCTTTCCCTAAGTGCGCTGCCGGCGCAAGCACAGTGGCAGCAGTCACAGATAGCTTATGTGCAGCCGACACAGCTTAACGCCGCTGTGCAGAGCCAGCCGAGCCAGATGAGCGAAACCCTGCGTAATCAGGCTCAAGCCTACTATCAGGCTGGTCAGTTTGGGCAAGCTCTCTCGCTCTATCATCAGCTTTGCTCTATTCCCGGCGCTTCTGCCAACGACTTTTACTGGCTGGGTGAAGCTTACGCCCACACCGACAACTATGCCAGCGCCGCCCACTCTTTTGAGCAGGCTATGAAACTGGACCCAAATAATGAAAAGCTGCCGGTCAGACTAGCCGAATCTCTCATCGGCGCCGGACAAAGAGACCGCGCCCGCGACGTCTGTCAGATGGCTTTGCTTTCGGTGCGCAATGAAAGAGCCCGCCTGCAACTGAGCATGATGATTAAGATAAGCTCGATGGGCGAGCCGGTCATGCAGCGCAATAAAGTCACAGGTAACGGTCACAATGCCCATAAGGAGCGCTAGAGATGAGAAAGCTCCAAAATCGCCGCAATCGTAAAGGCTCATTTGTAGCCGAGTTGCCCCTGGTTCTCTGGGTGCTCTTTATGGTTATCGGCTTTCCCCTCTTAAATCTGAGCGCCGCCTTCCTGCGCATTTCCTTTCTTTATGCCGGTGTGCACATGGCAAGCATCTCTGCAGCCAGAGCCAATACCTTCCTCAACCCGGTTGACGGCAAGCCGTCTGCCTGCGCCGAAGCGCTCACCAAATTGGCACAGACCAAGTCATCTTTTGACGGTATCGATATTCAAAATATCAAAACCGAAATTGTCATCACCCATATTGACACAATGAAAATCAGTCTAGCCGATGCTCCCCTCACAAAACCGGCTGATTCCAGTGTCAATACTTATCAGATTCAAGTGACGGCTGAATGCTCTGCGGCACCGCTCTTGCCGATACCATCACCGGTGCCGATTGCCGGTGTGACAAAGCCTCTAGTATTTATGCTGAGTGCCCGTCAATACTGCGAAAACCCACAAGGCTTGACCCTCTGATTTTTACGGAACCTTTCTTATGCATGATAGAGAATATGAGAAACTGAAAGCCTTTAGAAGAGACCCCAGAGGACAGGGTCTGCTTTCATTGATGATGCTTTTCGCCTTGATTATCTTTCCCATGTTTGCCGTGCTCGGCTTTGAATTTGGGCGACTCTATCTAGCCAAGCAAGAGTTGCAGAGCGCCTCCGATGCCGCTGCTCTGACCGGCACCGCCACCCTGGCCAGCTCTGACAATACTAATCCTACTCAGGCTCATCTTGACGCCATCGAAAGCGCCTTGAAAATTTTCAAAGCCAACACGGCACTGGGTGTGCCTTTCACCAGCGCCACTGTGGTGGCATCGAAGGCTGCTCTGACTTGCAATGTCGGCGAATCAAAACTTTTTTTTGAATTTCTCAACCCGGTCACCTATGCCGTAGAACCGCTCAGCAGCCCCAACGGCAAAGTAGTAAAAATCACCGCCAGCACCGGCAGCGAACTTGCCTTTGGTAAGTTTTTAGGCATCAAATCTTGGGGCGTCAATGCTGTTTCCACAAGTGCCGTACCCAAACTAGACATGGTGGTTTGCTTCGACGTATCGGGTTCGATGGACGATCAAACGCCGGTTACTTTTGTCAAAAGAGTCTGGGACGAAACCCTCGGTACAGGCAAAATAGTCTACAAAGATGTAGTCGGTGTAAACGGGGTCATGAAGGGCAAAATCTACGACATCATGAAGCCCGGCGCCATGGGCACCAGCTTGAATGCCGTGCAGCCCCAACTTTTGACCGACGCCTATTACAATTCCAAAGCCTACTTCAGTGAATACCTGGCTAGTTATTACGGCACCAAAGGTCTGCGCTCCAACTCGGTCTATCCAGAAGCCGGAGCCCCTCCAGGCAACTGCCCGCCCGGCACCGCTTTCACTTTTGATGGTTTCCGCTGCTTCACCGATGAAGTGGTAAACATAGACGGTAAAGATTTCTTCGGCGGCTTTGTTTATGACGGCTACAGCTTTCCCGACGTGGCTACCTTGGTGGAAGCCTCGCGCGGCAACCTGGAAAATGACGTGGTCTTCAAATCAAGCCGAGCCTATACTTCGGTCTCGGTAACACCGCGCCCGGGTTATCAGAAAGCTTATTTCGAAGCTGCCGCCAAACAGATAAGACCGCTTATAGACGCGAAAGATGCTGTCTTGACCATGAATCAAATCTTGAATACAGATGCCGATACTCATTTCGGTTTCGCCGCCTTCGACTCGGAAGTGGGCACCGCCCCTAATAGCACAGTCGACTGGCACAATATCGATGATGCCGCTCCCTATGGCGCCATTCAACCCTTTCCCTTGCCCAGAGTAGTGATCTCTAAGATTGCCGGCACCACTCAGTTCAACGAGGTCAATACTTCTATAAAGAGCTGCGTCGCCATGGGTGCCACCAATATTGGTGCAGCCATTCATGCCGCCACCCAAGATCTAAAGGCAAACGCCAGACAGGGATCGGTCAAAGCCATAATCTTGTTTACCGATGGTCAACCGACTGCGCCGGGCGGACCGCTCGACGCCGACCCCAAAGCCAATGCCCGCAAAGCAGCAGTGGCAGCCAGAGATGCCGGCATCGCCATCTACACAGTGGGACTGGCTCAAAACGCCGCCATCATCCCCGATCAGAAAGCCATTCTCAATGATGACAATCCCGACCCGACCACCGGTGGTATCGCCGCCATCGCAGGCAACGGCGGCACTTTCAACCTGGTAACCGACGCTACGCAGTTGCGCACCACCTTTGCCAAAATAGCGCGCAGACTTGTGAAACTGGTTTCTAATCGCTGAGGAGACGATAATGAAAAGACAAAAACATAAAACTCTCCGGACAAGAAAAACCGGCTCTTTATCGGTCGAGCTAACCTGCGGCAGCGTCATGGCAGCGGTCTTTGTAGTGATTGCCTTACACCTCGGCATCATTGTCTTTGGTGCCTATATAAATGATAGGGTCTGTCGTGATGCCTGCAGGCAGGCAGCCCAGGGTCAAGATCTGGCTGAGTCGACCAAGCTCGCCTCAGCTGTAATCAAAAGTTATCCGGGTGGCACTTTCCTCTCGCAGCCCAAACTTGACGGCGCCGTTGTCTATCAAGATTTTGGCGGTGCGCCCCCTTCACAGACCTCTCCTTACGTGCAGGTGCGCACCAAAACCGAGGCGGTTATGCCATTTGGACCTCTGGCATTTTTCAATGCCGGAGTCTTGCAAGACGGCAAAGTGGCCTTCGTCAAGTCATATACCTTTCCGATTGTGCGAGTGAAATAAAGACTTTTCTGTCCGATTCGATTAATTCAAGAGCCCGCCACTAATATCAAGAAGCATCGCAAGGCTGAACAAGATGTCTTAGCAAGAGTCTTGGGGTTTCCACCCAAATGTAAAGCGATATTAAGGTCACCCTTTTAGGGGATAGCGCCCCTAATCTCAGGCTGTCATAGTAAAAACTGGCGGGCACATTTTTTGAGACAAATTGTCGGGAGTTTTCATGACTTCTGATCATTCTGCATTGCCTGGAACCACAAATTTGGCCGGGCAAATCAAAGAGAGCGTGAGCAAGAAAGTTGTTCTCGTTGCTCTTGAGCAGCCGCGCCAAGTGGTGCATTGTCGCGGTCCGGAAGAAGTGGCTGTGACATTCGCCATAGCCCTAGCAAATTATCCGCCCTCGGTGATGCGCTTACCATTTTGCGTGGTGCTGCTCGATGTTTCGGGCTTAGACACCGAGAGCGAAGAAACCGGAAGACGGGCCAGAAGAGCCTTGAACCGTGTCACCAGCGTCATCAGAGGGGCTCTTAGAGACGGCGACATCATCGTTCGCTACGGGCAAAAACGCTTTGCCTTGCTTTTGCTCGGTGCCGACGAACAAGCTTCGGGCAAAATCTGTCAGCGCATCAAAGAAGCAATTCATCGCTATTTCTTTATCGATATAAGATGGCGAAGCCCAATCACACTGGAATTTGCCCTAACCGAGCACGATCCTGAAAGCGGCAATGACATAAGCGAATTGATTTTCAGCAATGAAAAAAACATTCGTCTGGCTAAATCACTAGGCGACGGTGCCATCGTTACTCGCTCGGAAGCCCAAGATGCTTTTTTATCACACCGCAATTTTGTCTTTCACCTCGGCGACTGGCTCGACTCTGAGCTTTTGACCGAAGAAATCGATGACTAGAGAAACGAAAGGACCCTTCATGTACGACCATCTCTGGGGACTAAATTCGAAGCATCGACACGATGTTCAGCAAGACAATGCCGAGCTGATCAAAAACAAACTGGCCAGGCTAAAAGTAAAGCGCTGCGACTGCTCTAGCTGGATGCAAGAATTGGTAGCCGACTATAGTCACGAACCGCGCGTGGAAGGCGAATATTCCACCCATGTTTCAAACGAGAAGCTCATGGCCTTTTGGCTCAAGAAGCTCTTTGCCGAATTGCAAACCTTGGTCAATCAGTTTAATGCCAACTTAGACGAAGACTATATGTTTATCGAGGCCACCGAGCCCGAATTTCATACTGTCGTTTGCAATGAAGCCCCCGCGCCCGGCAAGCCCGGCAAAGAAATTTATTTCGAAGCTCATTTTGTCAGCCGCACCGCCGCACTTTTGCTGCGCGGCTTCGACCACGAAATCGATGTCTTTATAGTGCCTGCCGATGTCTGGCTGGGTCTCAGTCTAAACACCATAGACCAGAAAGATTATCCACCGATATTGAGGCTCAACCTCTTGAGCAGAAACGAAGCCGAGCCAATTTTGAGCACTGCCGCCGATCAAGTGCAAGAGAGCGCATTTAGAAAAGATAGCGAGCTTACAAAAAATAGCGCTCTTACAAACACAAGGACGGGCACGGCCGCGGCAAAAGGGTCGGCAAATTCTTTTGGATCAGCAAATTCTTTTGGATCGGCAAAGTCTTCTGGGTCGGCTGCTCCGGGTGCTTCTATGAGTTCGGCGCCTTTGGCGGCGCCTGCTGCACAGGCAATAACAAGCCCAAACAAAGAAGCCTCTTTAGTTAAGTCTTACGCTCCCTCAAGCACAAGCGCTGAGCATATTGACCCTGAGCATATAAACGAATTAGCCCGTATGCTTTTCAAAGAACTTATTAGAGCATCGCTCAGGTGAGGTTGCCGTGCCCAACCGCAAGCCCGCCATCAAGCCCCAGAAGCGCTCACCATGCGGCACGAGCGCCCTCGAGCTGCCCCTTGCCATGTTCGCCCTGCTTATCATCTTTGTATTTCCGATGATCAACTATGGCACAATTTTCTTACGCTTCGCCTTGCTGGAATCTGTGGCAAGAGAAGGCGCCCATGCCGCAGCCACCGCCCACAGCTTTAGCACAGGCAGTGCCGGACGCCCCTCATCGCTTGAGGCAACACCGGCAACAGTAGGCAGTTACGCCAGCCGCTTCACCGGCATAGACATAGTGAGCACCAAGGTCTCAATCATTTCGATAAGCCGACAAACCGGCGCCGTCGCCATCACCACGCAAAAACTTGCCACGCCTGCCAACACCGCAAACTATCTCTACTTCACCGAATGCGCAGTCACCGCCGACTTGCATCCTCTGGTCGAATACGCGCTGCCGCCGCTAAGCAATGTGCCAGGCTTAAGGCCGTGGCGCACCACAGTGGCGATTAAACAAGTGGCTGAAAACCCCCAGGGGCTAAATGAGTAAAGAGCCAAAGCTCGCAGTCAAGCGGATGAGAAAAATGAACCACCCGGCCGATGTCAAAAACAAAGCACAGTAGAAAAATAGTAAATAATGGTCCCATGGCTAAATTGACCGAGCTCAGCCCCCATACCCAGTACCCAGAGCCAGAAGTAATCAGATCTAGTCTAGCAAAATCTAGCTCGATCCAAATCAAGATCTATCCAAAATCTAGATGGCATCTAAAGCAAAGAACTTTCTTTTGAGAGTCAGAAAAATGTCCAGCAGCAAAAAGAAAAGTATCGCAAGAATAAGCTGCCGCAAGGAAGGAGTATCCACTCTATTCATCTGCATTCTCTTTGGTTGCTTAATACTACCGGCAATGGCGCTTTTCACCTTTGAGGTTGTCCGCGCTTCCTCAGTTAAAGACCAGCTCAGAGCCATCTGCGAAGCCTCGGCGCTAGCCGGTGCAGCCTCTATGGCAAGCTCAGATCTCACCGATCTCAACCAGACTCATCAAGTAGCTATCGATGCTTCATTGAATACCTTCAAAGACAACAGCATCTTTGAAAAGAGACTGGCTAATGCCGCCCGCAGTTACAGCAAAGACCAGCAGCCAGATGCTAATGCAACGCTTATGTACATCGAGTTGCTCGACCCAGTCGGACCTCCGCCTAACTCACAAGTAGCTTTTGGCGACAGCCGAGGACGAATAGTTCATGTCATTGCCTCTTACGGACTAACACCGGTTTTCGGTAGTTTTCTCGGCATAAGCGGACCTTTCACAATCAGAGCCGACGCCTATGGACGCGTGCCCCAACTAGACTTGGTGCTCTGCTTTGACATATCAGGCTCAATCGATGACCAGACCCCGGTCACCTTTGTGAAAAGATATTGGGATACGACAAACAAGCGCATCATATACAAACTAACCAATGCCAGAGCAGGCGCCCCCACAACAGGACTAATGGCTTCAGGCAAACTATTTGATATTTTAGGCGCACCGCCGGAAGGCACCGGCGTCAATGCCGTGCCGCCGCAGAACTTAGACAACAGCTCTTCCAGCAGTCACACTAGACGTCTAACTTTCTCTCCTACCCTGCGGGGCTCGCCCAATGCCGGTTCACCTCCGGGCAATTATCCAAATAGCACCAGTATTGGTGACAACTACACTTATACCGACCTAATCGTCAATATCTCCGAAAATCCTGACTATACACTCAATGTGCCCTTTCTTAGCCCAGGCGGCTTTTTTTATCCAAGCATGGAAGCAGTCGTAGAAGCAGCGAGAGGCAATCTCGAGAACGGCTCAGTTTACAGCAATGCCAGACTCGATACAGTGCCGAGTCTGACTTCGATCACACCAATGCCAGGCTATCAAGCCGACTATCGCGCCTGCGCTCAGAAAAAAATTCGTCCACTCAGCCAAGCTCAAGATGCAGCACTCAATTTCTACACAATCATGAATAACAATACAGAGGCACACTTTGGTTTAGTGTGTTTCTCCAGCGACTCAGGCAGTTCGCCGACAGAGACTGTGAGCGGGCCAAATGTGGCAAGCAACTATAGCGCCGGCGGCAATGGTCAGTTTCCCCGCCCCGGCGTCAGTCTAAACAAAGACGTCAGCAACTTCGCGTCAGTAACCAATTCAGTAGCGATAACTGTTGCCAACGGCGGCACCAATATTGGCGATGCCTTATATACGGCTAAAGATATGATCGCCAATCAGAAACGCATCGGGTCAAAGCGCGCCATCATTCTCTTTACAGATGGTCAACCAACAGAACCAGGCTACAATCCGTCTTCATATGCACGCACCGCCGCCGGCGCCGTTAGAGATCAAGGTATTCCGATATACACAATCGGTCTGGCGCAAAACAGTTCCATTATTCCAGGCGAAGTGAACACTCTAAATGATGATCCTAACAAGCCAGTCACCTATGTGAACGAAAGCGGACAGACCATGACCTATACACCCGGTTCGAGCTATCCGGGCGTATCCTACATAGCTGGGAACGGTGGCAAATTTTTCCTTGTTACCGATGCCACCAAACTAAGAAAGACATTCGAGAATATCGCCCGCTCTTTAGTGCAGCTTGAAAAGGTCGACACAAGCGAATGACCCATATGAAAAGAAAGAAGCGAGCGACGATTTTACTGGAATTATCATGCGGCGTGCTCTTTCTGATGACACTCTTTATGATGGCTGTAGACATAAGCTTGATGATGTTAGCCTACCAGCTCAATGAAAAATGCTGCAAAGAAGCCTGTCGAGCCGCCGCGCAACAGAAGACAAGTACAGCGGCGATGCAGGCAGCGACAACCGCCCTTGCTATTCATCAAGGCGACGGCGTCTACATAAGCAGCCCGAGGCTAGCGACTATACCCGGTGCTTTCGAATATCAAGACTTTGGTGGAGACCCTCTCGTGGGACATCCTTATGTAGCGGTTACCACCGAAATAACCGTTAAATTGCCTGTGCCTGTAATATTCATTGGCAACGATTTGGGCAAAGGCGGCATCGGTATGTCAGACACTTGGGTATTCCGCAAACGTTACAGCTATCCAATTGTGGATCTCAATTTGACCCTTTAGAAGATGCAAGCGAAAGCATTTTTGGGGTACAGGCAGATCGCTTGACTTCCCCTTTTGATGTTCGCGCCTATTCTCTTCAAAAGCTAAAGCGATATCGTTTTAGCTTTTTCATACAAACACCGCCGCCCAGCAAATCCAGCCAAAAGCCCACCTATTGGGACTCGAACCCAAGAACAAAGATTAAACGGAAGCAGCCAACATTAACTAGATTAATCCGAAAGAATGATTGCCTATTCAACCAATTATCGATATAGTTGATTTGCAAACTTGATTTCAGGGGAAGAAAGATGTCGCTTTCAAAGAGAAAACTGGTGATTGTAGGCGGAGTAGCCGGGGGAATGAGCGCAGCCACCAGGGCAAGGCGCCTGGCAGAAAATTGGCAGATAGTTGTCTTCGAACGCAGTGGTTTTGTTTCTTACGCCAACTGCGGACTACCTTACTATGTAGGACGCGAAATAGAAGACGAAGCCAGCTTGATCGTACAGACCCCTGAAAGTCTTAAGGAGAGATTCAACTTAGACATCAAAATCTTGCATGAAGTGACAGGCATAAACGCCCAAGAAAAGACCATAACAGTGACAAATCTAAAAACCGGCGAGTCTTTCGCTGAAAGCTATGATGAGCTGATTTTGTCGGTGGGCGCAAAACCAATCAAGCCGCCGCTTGCGGGCATTGATTTGCCGGGAATCTTCACTGTTCGGAGCATAGAAGAAATCAGACAAATAGATAATTGGATCACACAGTTCGTCGAACGGCTCGCAGACCAAAACCTAGAGAGAAGACCGAAAGCAGTTGTCTGCGGTGGCGGCTTTATCGGTATAGAAACGGCCGAGCAGTTACAAAAACGCGGGTTTCAGGTCACTTTGGTTGATGGACGTGACCATATTTTGGCGCCGCTGGACGGCGAAATGGCAGAGATAGTCCAGCAAGAAATGGAAAGACACGGTATCGAGCTTTTGCTTAATGCCAAAGTGCTTGGATTTGAAGCAGTAGGCGCTGGAAGCGACAGACAGGCAGCCAGTTGCTTGGTTAAATGTGAAAATCATGAGCCGCTTGCGGCCGACTTGGTCATTCTTGGTTTAGGCGTAAAGCCAGACACTGCCTTAGCCAAGGAAGCAGGAATCGAGCTTGGCACCACTGGCGGTATTGTTGTCGACCAGTATCTAGCAACCAGCAAAGATTCGATCTGGGCTGTCGGTGATGCCATTGAAGTCTGCCAACCGCTTTCCGGCAAAAACACTCTTATTTCGCTTGGTGGTCCGGCTAACAGACAGGGGCGCAGCGTCGCCGAGAACATTGTCATGAAAGCACAAAATCAACCGCAAGCACAGTGGAAAACTTATAGCGGCACCTTTGGTACAGCCATTCTGAGAGTGTTTAGACTGGCCGCTGCTTCTATCGGCTTGAACGAAGCCACCTTGAGACAAAGCTCAAGCAAGGAAAATTTCCAGGTTATCTACCTGCATCCAAGCCACCACGCCGGCTATTTTCCAGAGGCAAAGCGTCTCGATATGAAGCTAATTTTCCACTCTCAAGACGGCAGCATATTAGGTGCGCAAATAGTCGGAGAAGAAGGAGTAGACAAACGCATCGACATCATCGCCACGGCAGTCAAAGCCGGGCTCAAAATCACCGATCTAGCCGATCTCGAATTAGCTTATGCACCGCCCTTCGGCTCGGCCAAAGATCCGATTAATTTAGCCGGTATGATTGGCGAAAATATCTTGCATGGGCACTGCAAACAGTTGCTGCCGCAAGATCTGACTGCTGCTAATGACGGAAAACAAGTTCTATTTCTAGATGTGAGAAACCACAGCGAAAGGCTCAGGGGCACCATTGATGGAAGCTTGCACCTGCCTCTCCATGAAATCAGACAAAGAATCAATGAAATTCCCAAGAACATTGAGCTGGTCATCTTCTGCCAGAGCGGTCAAAGGTCTTACGCCGCGCAAAGACTGCTTGAGCAAGCAGGATTTCAGGCAAAGACCCTAGCAGGCGGCTATCTGACATATAAACTCAGTAGGCAAAACAAAGAGCGCAATTGTCGCCCAAGCCAAGCAAGCAAAACCGAGCCGGCACAAAGCGTGAGCAAATGCGCCGGTGCAAATCAAACAATGCTAACCTCACCTTGATTGTTCACCACTAATTCACATGGCTTTGGCATTCTTTATGCAGAGGGTAAAGCCATGCTTGAATTTCGCCAGAAAACAGAAAATGTTTCAAACAATAGTGCCGCAGAAGACGCACAGTGCCAAGTCTCTCAAGACAAAGACTTTGAGAAAGACTTTGGCAACGGCATCGAAGAAGACACTTGCCGGAACTTGCTGGAAAGAGTCTCGAATAATTTAGAGGGCGACAA
>Ga0056912_1000779_pt1 | contig 19234 bp, 20 predicted proteins | sample EBPBio232013_DNA_FD_55028 | JGI IMG/M metagenome (GOLD analysis project Ga0056912, IMG submission 55028) | Wastewater treatment Type I Accumulibacter community from EBPR Bioreactor in Madison, WI, USA - Reactor 1_5/23/2013_ DNA | ecosystem: Engineered > Bioreactor > EBPR > Anaerobic-Aerobic >... | reverse complement strand
TTATACGAGTCGAGTTTTTGTGCTTTGAGCCGTTGCCTACGACCAAGGACCGCCAGACTGCCAGTGCTCATAGTTGAGATTGTCCTCAATCACTGGTCTGAAGAACGCGCGGAGATCTGTCACGACGCATGACATGTCTTCTGGTGCCGCACCCAGGCGTTCCCTCTTCAGGAAGGCGCGCCACATCTTGTCCTTTTCGAGCGCAAACGCGTCGGTCAAACCGGTAGGCTCGACCGGCGGCCATGGCGTGTTACGCCGCTCGAATGTCCGCCTCAGCGCCCTGCTCAGCATTTGACGTTGGAACTGAAACGTCTGCGCGATCATCCAGAGATCGTAGAAGTCCTTCATGCGGCTATTGGCGATGCCGATTGATACGAGCGCCTCGAATTTCTCGGCGACGACGGTTTCCGGCGGGTACGCCCTCAATCTTGGTGATGGCGCGTCCAGCAGCGCGGGATAGTCGATGTCTATCGGCCCCGGAGTGATAGCATCACCGAACCCAATGTCGATCTGGATCGGCACTTTCGCGCCAGCGATCGAGGCGGATGTTTTGACCCGAACACCCCCATAGTCAGCCTGATCTCGGATTGGCTCGACGAGCATTCCTGCGATATCGAACTTCACACCGTCATCAGGAACATCCGTGCTGAATATCTCTCGAAACCGCGAGGTGATTGCATCAACATCGGGATCGCCCTGCCCGAGCAGATCAAGATCGCGCGTCGGACGGAATGGATCCGTCAACCATGTGATGAACAGCATGGCGCCCTTGAGGACGAAACGCTCTCGTTCGCCTGATACGCTGAGGCGGTAGAGCAGGCGCTCGAGCGCATAGCGTGTCAGAAGGATCTGAAAATCCGATCCCTCTTTCCGGGCACGCTCGAGTAGTCGTGCGCGGACAGAGGCGCCGACGTTTTTGAGTTCAGGCGCCATCTGCCACCATTGCTTCCAGATAAGGTTTGATCACCGACCAGATTCGGGCCTGTCGCGCAAATTGCCAGAGCTGGTCAGGTGTGACCTTCCGGCTCCTCAGGCCTTCTCTGAGGCCTTCAAGGGCCACGTCGAGTCCGATCTTGTTCCGGTATCGGAAGCAATCGACAATCGTCTTGGCGGGGTTGAACACGGCAATGCTGACGCCCTCAACGGTATGGTGTTCGACCCCCTCTGACAGGGCTTTGGTGCCGAACCTGACGAAGCGGATGCGTGGGTACTCAATACGCGGCTTCCAGGCGGCGCGGTCGATGGCCATCCAGACTGCGGACGGCATCTGCAGCGTCAGCTCGTGAAACTGGAGCGCCGAGGTCAGGCACACGACGGCTTTGGATGTCAGCGCCGAGGCTTCTGCAAGCGTATGGCGCGCATCGATAGCTGCACCGGCCAGCTGGTATAGGCCCCTCGCCGGCCGGGTCGCTACACCCTCGCGAACCAGACGCGACAGGGTCTCGGGGCCCACTCCCGCGCGCTGCAGATCACGAAGGCGGATCAGCCCCCCACCCTCCAGAAGGGCTATTGCGTTGGCTCGTTGTGGTGCGGGCGTGCGTGACAATAGCTTTCATCCAATGAAAATATGCATAGGAAATATCACATTCTCCCCAGGTAGCAAACCTGTGCGGAAGGGGTGCCCCGTCATCTATATCATGCANTATATTGTTTATTATGAATTGACAAGATACCGGTTGTTTGTTCAAACCAGAGGGCGCTGACACGGGGTTGGGTTCTCGTTCTCGCCGACGATGCGTGCGGAATCTGCAAACGGATGGAGTGGCTTGGTATGGCGCGTCGGATGGCAGGCCTTGAGGAGAAGCGCTCGCTGCGGGTCGAGATGTCCGCAGCGGATTTCGAGGTGCTGGAGCAGGCTGCGGCGGTGTTTGGGGTCGGAAAATCAGAGCTGGTGCGTCGTCTTGTGCGTGCGTCCGTGGAAGTAGGCCCTGCCCTTTCGGCTGAGGGCATGGAGCGGATCGAGGCCTTGACGGGACAGGTCCGGATTGTCGGTCGCAACCTGATGCAGGTGCTGCGTGCCATCCATCGCGGCGAGGCTGTGGGGATCGCGGCGAGCGAGCCAGTATGGCGGGGATTGCAGGAGATGGTCGTGGCGCTGGATGGCGAGTTCTCGGCTTTCGGTGAGGCGGCCGGGATGCAATCGGCGTCCCTGCGCGGGAGTGCTGGGTTGAAGCTGTCGCCATCTGTCCGAACTGTCGCTTTGGCAGCTGCGGAATGAGTGGAGCGCCCTCCTCCAGGTTCGATCCTTCGCCATGGATTGCGGCGAATGCCGCTTTGGCGGCGCGGATCGGCGCGAGGCGTACTCGCGGCTTTGGCTTAATGGGAATGGTCAGAGATATGAGTGCTGCACCCCATTCCGGTCGGACGATCACGGGTGATCGGGATGAAGAGCGGCGACGTGGGCTGCCAAGTATAGCTGGGCGCGGGGGTCGACAGGAGCCGGGGAGCTCACTGCCCCTTGGCGTGGTGATTGGTGGTTTTGCGGGGAACGCTGCTATCTCTGGTTTTGCGTCGCTGGGTGGCGCAAGTGCTGCTTCTGCCTCGACCACGGCCTTGCTCGCACGAGGATATCAGCCGGCGGTGGTGAAGGTGATCTCTTACGCCCATGGCGTGACGCGAGCGACGGCCTCTGCGCAATACATTGAGCGTGACGAGGTCGAACTCGAAACCCATGATGGCCTGCGACTTCCGGACAGGCACGCCGTTGCCGAGGAAATCAGAGCCTGGTCCTCGAGCTTCGAGAAGCGCCAGCCCAGCCAGGATGTGGTTGCAGTACGCGTCCAGCTCAGCGGATTGCGGGATACAGCCGAGGATCGGGAGCGGCTTGGAGTTGCTGTTGCCGCCGCCTTCGACGGGCACCACCATGCTGTCAGAATTGATGCCCAGCCAAGCGGACATATTGAGGCGCGTGTGGTCGTGGTGATGGCGCGGACGATCACGCCTGAAGAGAAGGCGGCCGATCGTGTGGCGCAGGCTGATGGTGTGAAGCGCCCTGCCCTGCAAACGCGCATCCGTGTGGTCGAACAGCGGTTGGGAAGCACCGATGATGCACCACTGCGCAAGGTGTTCGATGCGCGTACCGAGGCTGCCATGAAGGCGCGGATCGAGACGACGACGGGCTATCCCCAACATGGGATCAGCATCGAGCCTGCAACGCCAGGCCATGGGCGGGATGCCCTCGGTCAGAGGCTTTCAACGCTCGTCTCGAAGAGCCCTGCCCGCGATCATCTGGGCAGGTTTATCCGCGATGCCGGAGATATCCGTGAGGTCACACGCGAATGGGGTCGTCATCTTCGATCGCAGAGCCCGCGGGATACCATGCACATGGTGGTCTCGGCCAAGGCGGGCACCGATGTGAAAGCCTTCACGAATGCCGTCCGCACTTTCCTTCACCAGCAGTTTGCCGATCACAAGTTCATGTTCGGCGTGCATACGGACAAGGCCGAGGCGGGGCATATCCATGCCCATGCGATTGTTGCTGTGATGAGTGAAATGGGAACGAAGCTCCATCCCGGGCCTCAAGATCTCGCGCAATGGCGGATGACCTACGCCGCCCACGCCCGCGAACATGGCCTTGAGGTTGTAGCCACCCGGGCGGTCGAGCAGGCCTCGTCGCGCTCTTATGGCCCCAAGGATAAATCGATTGTCGATGTTGCGACCACACCGAGGCCTGAGCGGAAAGAAAGGGATCGCGCCTACGCCAGCGACCCCAGGAATGCCAACCTCATCCGCAATGCGCAGGAGCGGATTGAGACGGCGCGCGCCAATCCTATCCGCATTCCGATGACGGAACGCGAGCGCGCCAGCGTGATGGAGAGCCTGGAGCGCTGGCGATCAGAGGTGAAGGCCACCACGGAGAATGATCTTGCCCAGTGCATGTTGCATCGTCTCACTACAGCCCATGAGGCGGGGTCGATCCTGAAAGACCTCAGACAGGCTGCGGCTCCAGAAAACCGAGAAGCTCAGCCCCATAAGAGCAACGCCAACGAGACATCGGACAATGCCATGAGCCATAAACCGAAATCCGCCGCTGACATGCTGCTGGACCTGCGGGTTCTCAACCAGAAGGCTGCAGATGTCGCCGCGCTCCTCCCTGAGGGATCGCGTGCCAAGTTCCTCGAACGCGCGGGGACATATCTCGAGAAGATCGCAGAACGCGTCGATCAGCAGCGTGCGGATGAAGCCAAGGTGCAGGCTGGGCCCACCTCGCAGGTAAGACCGTCCATGGCACCTGTAGTCGAGAAGGCGGGAAAGGCTCCCGGCACGGCAACATGGGAAGCTCAACAAATTTCAGACGTGGTTGACCGGGTTACCGAAATTAGGCGTGAGCAGGCCGAGATGCTCGAGCGGCTGGCCAGAGAGCCCCGGCAGGCGAAGGAACGAGACAGAGACCACGAGGCGGTCGATTGACGAAGTGATCCTTTGATTTGAGTTGTGCGATCAGGCGATAAGAGAATCGCAATGTCGGAATATCGTAAGGGCTCTTGAAGAAATTCTTACCTAAGATTGGTTAGAGCAAGCGTTTTGTGCAGTTGAAATCTAAGGCCATAGCCAATGCAGGCGAGCATTCCTCACCGTTTTGTCGCATTAGATGCTTGGCGCGGTGTTGCGGCCCTGCTCGTCGCTTTGTACAGGTTGGAAGCTGATGGATGGCTCCATGGCCTGCCATTCGTCCAAAATGCCTGGCTTTTTGTCGACTTCTTCTTCGTTCTCTCCGGTTTTGTTATTGCCTATGCCTACCTTGAAAGGCTGGGAACATCGAGCGAGACGATTGTTTTTGTTGTGCGACGCATTGGTCGTGTCTGGCCGCTGCATGTGGCGTTGCTTGGCATTTTTGTGGCTTTCGAGATTGTCCGCGCCCTGACTGGCATAGTTAAATCGTCGCCAGCCAGCGCTTTTGTCGATCAGCGGGAGCCTATTACAATCCTTTGGGATTTCTTTCTGGTTCAGGCGCTTGGCTTTAGCGGTCTTACGCTCTGGAACACGCCTGCATGGTCGATATCGACCGAATTCTGGACGTATATCGTGTTCGCCCTGCTTTGTTTTGGCGGACGTCGCGTTGTTGTCTTCGCTGGCGCAACTCTGATTCTGGGTGGACTTGTGGTGGTCGGAGCCTTTTCGCCGAAGGGGATGGATACGACATTCGACTTCGGCTTCGCGCGATGTCTGGCAGGTTTTTTCTCCGGTGTTCTGGCCTTTTTTTCTTGGCAAAAATGGCTGAGAACCAAAATACTGCCTTTGAAATTCGCGACATGGCTGGAGATCGGAGCAATCGCCGCTACCCTGCTGTTTGTCTCATGGGCTGGAAGAACTAAGGCCTCTCTTGCCGCACCGCTGGTTTTCACAATTCTTATACTCGTTTTCGCTTTTCAGAGCGGTCGGGTATCAGCCTTGCTTTCCGGCAAGGCAGGACATGTGCTCGGTGATCTCTCCTATTCCATCTACATGACGGCGCTGCTTGTCAGCCTGCCCTTCAATCGTGCACCGGTACTTGTCGCGAACAGAGCTGGTATCGAAATTACCCGTGAACACATTGGGGCTGGAAACCCGCATATGAACTATGATTTCGGGTATTTTCTGCTGAACGATCTCTACACGCTCATTTATCTGATGGCTGTCGTTGCTGTTTCATGGGTGACTTTCCGGTATATCGAAAATCCCGGCAGGATCTGGTTCAACGGGAAAGTGCGATAAATCAGTTCAAGTGCCTGGCTGTTGAGCACGCAGCGGGCTTGTTCCGGCCTCTCAGCCAGAAGAAAAATACGGTCGCGGCGGCCGCAATTCCCGCGATGCAGAGGATTTCGGCGAGGTTCCTGCTCAGGAAGGCAGCCAGCCCGGCACCGCCCAACCCTACCCCGATGATAAACGGCCAGATGAGCGGGGCGCAGCAGGCCGCGCAGGCGAGGCCCCCGGTGAGGATGATTGAACGCTTCTTCACGGATTGTCTCCTTGATCGTGATCCGGGGACAGGCCTACATCCTCAAGGAGCTTGAGAAGCAAGCGGTGGTTTGAGGGCATCCGGATGAGCATGACGATCGGTCTGGCCGCGGAGAAAACGGGCTGTTCGGTGGCGACGATCCGCTATTACGAAGAGATCGGTCTTCTCGGCCGGATCGGGCGGACGGCGAACGGACGCCGGACCTATGGCTGGCCGGATATCGGCCGGTTGCGGCTTATCCGCCGGTTGCGCGATCTTGATTTCGGGCTTGAGGCCATCAGGGCGCTGGTCGAAGCCATGCATTCGCCGGACAGTACCGCGTGTCTTGAGGTCCGCGATCTCGCGCTCGGCCATATCGCGATCATCCGTTCAAGACGGGCGGAACTTGATGCCCTGGAAGCCAGCCTCACCGATCTCGCGGCAAGTTGTTCGGATGCCTGCCGGAATGGCCGCTCGCCTGAGTGCACGATTATCCAGGGGATGAGCGCCTGAAGCCTACGCGGCTCGAGGGCCGAGCAGGATCACCGCTGCTCCGAGAACACAGATCGCCGCTCCGACAAGATCCCAACGATCCGGTATCACGCCCTCGACGCAGCGAAGCCAGAGCAGCGAGGCCGCGACGTAGATGCCGCCATAGGCTGCATAGGCCCTACCCGCGACCTCGGTCGGCACCAGAGTCAGCAGCCAGGCGAAAGCGACCAGCGCGACCAACCCCGGCGCGATCCAGAGAATCGAACGCCCGTTGCGCAGCCAGGCCCAGAACGCGAAGCACCCTGCGAGTTCGGCGAAGGCGGCTGCGATGTAGATGATCCAGGTTTTCATCTTGCAAGCATGGCAGGAGGTTGCGGGAGTTCCAAGAGGTCGATCGATTGAGAGCAAGCGCGCCTGGGTTTTCTTCCCTTATTGAGCCGATTGCCGCGCCACTTGACCTTCGCACTGCAAGACGGATAGCAAAAGCAGTGCGTGCCACATCGGCACGCGGTCCGTTCTGTTTCCCAAACGAGCCGATACCCCGCCTATTCAAACCCTGCCGTTCGCAAACGGTGCGAGGCAATCACCGAGTTCAAAACCATCACCAAATATCTGTGATCCCCATGCTGGATGTTCTCTCCCATCGCACCTATCGGCACCTGTTTCTGGCGCAGGTGATCGCGCTCATTGGCACAGGATTGGCCACGGTGGCGCTCGGCCTGCTGGCCTATGAACTGGCNGGGGAGAAGGCCGGTGCCGTTCTGGGCACGGCGCTCGCCATCAAGATGATCGCCTATGTCGGGGTCGCGCCAATCGCCGCCGCCTTCGCCGAGCGCGTGCCGCGCCGGGCCATGCTGGTGTCGCTGGATCTGGTGCGGGCGGCGGTGGCGCTGTGCCTGCCCTTCGTGAGCGAGATCTGGCAGGTCTATGTCCTGATCTTCGTGCTGCAATCGGCTTCCGCTGCCTTCACGCCGACGTTTCAGGCGACCATTCCCGATGTTCTGCCGGACGAGAAGGGCTACACGCGGGCGCTCTCGCTCTCGCGCCTTGCCTATGATCTCGAAAGCCTGCTCAGCCCGATGCTGGCGGCGCTCCTCCTGACCGTGATAAACTTTCACAATCTCTTCGGCGGCACGGCTATCGGGTTTCTGGCCTCCGCGGCGCTTGTTCTTTCAGTGAGCATACCCAGCCCGAAGCCGACGGCGCCGCGCGGCATCTACGACCGGACGACACGCGGGCTTCGCATCTATCTGGCAACACCGAGGCTGCGCGGGCTGCTCGCGATCAGCCTTGCCGTGGCGGCTGGCGGGGCGCTGGTGATCGTGAACACGGTGGTGTTCGTTCAGGGGCGGTTCGGGCTTGCTCAATCGGATACGGCCCTGGCGCTTGCCGCCTTCGGCGCGGGCTCGATGGTGGTCGCGCTTGTCTTGCCGCGCCTGCTGGAGCGTCTCTCCGATCGTCCGGTGATGCTCGCCGGCGCTGGCCTGTTGATCGTAGGCACGGCCTTCTCTGCGTTGATCGACGCCTATCTCTGGCTCCTGCCGCTCTGGTTTGTGATGGGTGCAGGGTATTACCTCGCCCAGACGCCTTCCGGTCGGCTGCTGCGGCGATCCTCCTCGGCCGAGGATCGCCCCGCCTTGTTTGCCGCGCAATTCGCGCTGTCGCATGCCTGCTGGCTTCTGACCTATCCACTCGCGGGATGGGCAGGTGCTGCGTTCGGTCTGCCGACAGCATCCCTGCTTCTGGCGGCTATTGCGGCGGGTGGCGTGCTGATCGCCGTTAAAGTCTGGCCGGCCATCGACCCGGAAGCTATCCCGCATCGCCATTCAGATTTGCCGGAGGACCATCCGCATCTGATTGCGCGTCGTGCCAGCCCTGCTGGTCAGCACGTGCATGCCTTTATCGTCGACGACCAGCATCCGATCTGGCCGGGATTGCGATAAAATGGCGAGAGCGCGGATATTCCTCGGAGCGGTTCTGGCGATCTTCACAAAGCGCCGATGATGGTCGATTTCGCCGCCTATGCTGGCCTGTTCCTCACGGCCCTGCTCGCAGCCACCATTTTCCCGGCACAATCGGAAGTGGTGCTTGGTGGCATGATCGTCGCGGGGTCAAGGCCTGTCTGGTTGCTGCTCACCGTCGCCAGTCTGGGAAACATCCTCGGTTCGCTGCTGAACTGGGTGCTGGGCCGGGGGATCGAGCGGTTCCGCCATCGCCGCTGGTTTCCGGTCTCCGAGCGCGATCTCGACAAGGCGCAGGCGTTCTATCGGAAATGGGGATGCTGGTCCCTGTTGCTGAGCTGGGTCCCGATCATCGGCGACCCGCTTACCGTTGTCGCCGGCATCATGCGGGAGCCGCTGCTACGTTTCCTTGTGCTGGTGTCGATCGCCAAAGTCGGGCGTTATGTGGCTCTGGCCGCACTTGTCCAGCATTGGCTTTAGAGCCGAACAAGGCGAGGTAGATGCGGTCGGCGAGGCGCTGACTTTGCCCCGCCAACCGCCGGTTCAGGCCAAAAGCCGGATCATCGGGCGAGCAGCCGTCGCATTTTCGCCAGGGCCGGTGCTTCCTGCTCGTGATAATCGATCAGCCCGGCAAACCGGCCATTCCGATCCATCAGGAAGACCGAGGCGGTATGATCCATCGTATAGCCGCCATCTTCGGTCGGGATCCTTTTGGCATAGGCCTTGTAGGCGAGGACCGCCGCATCAACCTGTTCCCGCGTACCCGAAAGCCCAATGATCCTCGGATCAAAGGACTGAAGATAAAGCGCCATCTGCTCGGGCGTGTCGCGTTCAGGATCTGTTGTTATGAAGAGGACCTGAAGGCTGTCGGCTCCGGCTCCAAGTTTTTGGAGTCGGGTGGTAATCTCGAAAAGCGTCGTCGGGCACACCTCCGGGCAATGCGTGAAGCCGAAAAACACCAGCGTCGGCCTGCCAAGAAAATCCCTCTCAGTGACGGTTTTTCCACGATGATCAACACGATGATCAATGAGCGTGAAAGGACCACCGATCTGTGGCAGCCCCTTGATCTCCATGCCGCCAGCGCTAACACCCACCCTTCCGGGGCCGTCAACTTGCCACCAGCCAAGCGCGAGGGCGCCGGCGACAAAGACGATGGCTGCAACAATCGCCCATGCGCCATATCGAATGAGTTTGAGCATGTTCATGGGGCGCCCTCAATGCGGATGACCGCCGGGCACGCCGGGCGAACCCATCGCATCGACCTGGAATTCGATGTCTACCCGTCCTGCATTCTCGAAAACCAGCGTGCCGGTGACCTTCTCGCCCTGTTTCAGGGGGCGCCGGAGATCCAGAAACATGATGTGATAGCCGCCGGGCTTCATCTCGACGCGCCCTCCAGCTGGCACTGAAACCCCGGCCGGCAATTCACGCATCCGCATGATACCGTCGGTTACGGACATTTCGTGCAGTTCGACCCGGCTTGCGACCTCCATTGTTCCGCCGATCAGACGGTCGGGCTTGGCGCCAGTGTTTTCTATCGTGATATAGCCGCCAGCGACTTTCGCGCCGCCGGGCGTCGCCCGCGTCCAGGGATGGCCGATCCTGATGTCTCCGATGCTGAAATCGTGGGCGTTTGCAGCGCCAGGCAGAGCGATGGTTATGAGCGTGGCTAGCAGGGACAAGCCGGTCCGTCTGTTGACGCGTGCGATCACGTCGGTGCCGGAAATCGCAGGAGATGGCGTATTAAGGCGGTCAAGCGGGTGCGAAGCCATCAAGCCTGCCGCGAGGGGATGTCTGGTCATGGGGATATCCTGATCTGAGAATTTTGATTCAATCCGCGCGACACTTCGCGCGGAGGCGGCGTCCTCACGGTCAAGCCCGTGCGGAAGGCCTCAGTCAGATCTGGATTGGAGGGGCGCGTGGCGCTTGTCGCCGAAATGCGAGCGGTATTCGCGGGTGGATCGCCGGAGCTCGGACAAAAGCGACGATTCGGGCAGAGGCGTCAAAAGCACCAAGGAAGGCTGAGACCGGCGGGAGCAGAAGCGAGGTTGGCTGGGCATTGCCACCCCATGTGCAGCACCCTGAGGTATCCTTGCTATGATGGCCCCTCTCCGGTGCGGTTCCGTTCGGTATCGTCCTTCCTTCGGACACAGAACAGAGAACGCCGAGCCTGTCGAGACCTTGAACCCGGTCAGCGGCATGGGCAGCGCTCGCAACGGTTCCCAGCACGAGCTGAAATAGCAGAGAAAGAGCAAGCGCGGCACCGATGAGCGCGCGGCGTGCTTCCCTGATAATTTGTGCGGCAGTCATGCGCCTGTCTCTGCGAAAGGAGTATGCCGAGGCCGGACGGGCAATACTCCAATCATTCCAGCGCGCTGAACGGATCGAGTAGCGCCGCATCCGGACGGCTGATTTCAACACGACCAGATGTCATCGCCTGCAAGCGTTCCGGCCCTGCTGACTTGAGAAGAGACCGGAAGCTCGGATGCATTCCCCCATCGACATGCACGAAGCTCAGCGCGGGCGTTTTGGCGACGAGATCGGCAAGGCGCTTTTCGTCTTCTGATTTCTTGGCCGCAACCGCAGCGACAATTGCCGGATCCTCCTCATAGGCAGGGCATGGCGCACCGGGAGTGAAAGGCCCTGTCCCCTCCTTGGGATCGAAGACATAGCGGCGACCACAGGCGGCAACGCGCGGCGGCTGTCTCGTTGCCTCGAAATGGTCCGACCCTTCCTTGAGGTTGCGCCAGAAGGCGATATTCGGATTGTTCCGGTGCTTTGCCATGTTCTCCGGAGTCATGCGGAACGGCAGTGCCTGAACCTGAAAATTCTTCTGTCCCCCAGAGAAGGCTTCCCGCGCCAGCGCATAGATTTCCGCAACGCCATTGTCGGTCATGGCAAAGCACCCCGCAGAGGTGCAGGCACCATGCACCATCAGTGCCGAGCCCGTGTAGCCGAGCGAACGCTCCAGCGAATTGGGATAGCCGAGATTGAAGGAGAGGTAGAATTGCGAACGCGGGTTCATCAGCTCCGGTACGACGGAATAGAACCCTTCAGGTGCTTGCCGATCGCCCTCGCGCTTTTTTGGACCAAGCTGGCCGGACCAGCGGCACATCGGATAGGTTTTCAGAAGCGCGTATTTTCCGGAATGATCCCGTTTCCAGACTTCCAGCTCGCTTTCCTTTTTGAAGATGCGCACGAGAACCGGATCAGAGGCGTTCATGCCCTTTGCGGACATTTCCGACAGAAGCTGCGACGGAATGGGTTGCAGATGCTTGTTGTCGGTTTCAGTGGTCACGCATCCCGCGAGCAGCAGCGCGGCGGCAACGAGCGTCGCAGCAAGACCTTTCCGGCTTTTTGGAAAACTGAAATTCATCGCGGATTTGTAGCCCAACTATGCCTGACAGGCCATGAAGAAAGATGCTGAACGTTTTTCTAAGACGTGAAGTGACCTCAGGTTCAAGCCTGAAATCACCAGATCTCGCTCTTTTGATCGTCCGGCAGGAAAGGTGTGCAAGTCCCCCTTGAACCTCATGTGGCTACAGGTTCTACAAGCAGAAAACTTGGAATTGGAGAGCAAATCCATGAACCGCCGACTTCTTTTGCCGATGCTTGCGACGGTTTCGCTGCTGACCCTGCCATCCCTTGCATTTTCTCAGGCCAAGCCGTCCATCGCCGCGCGTCTTCTGGAGCCAACTGATCTTCCGGACAAATCATTCGGCAACGCGGATGCTGCTGTGACGATCGTCGAGTATGCCTCGATCACATGCCATCATTGCATGCGGTTCCATACCGAGACCTGGCCTGCGCTAAAGCAGAAATACGTCGATACCGGGAAGGTTCGTTTCATCATGCGGGAATTCCCGCTCGATCAACTCGCAACGGCGGGCTTTATGCTCGCACGATGCGCGGGCGAACAGCGCTGGTACCCCACGCTCGATCTGCTCTATCGCACCAAGGAGACTTGGGGACATTCGGAACGCCCGGCAGAAGCCTTGCTTGATGCAGTCCGTTTCGCAGGGTTCACGAAAGAATCCTTCGAAGCCTGCCTCAGTGACGAGAAGCTCTACAAGGGAATCACCTCGACAGCTCAGCGCGCGACGAAGGAGTTCGGTGTGAATTCCACACCGACCTTCTTCGTCAATGGCGAGAAGCATACGGGCGCGCTGACGCTTGAGCAGTTCGACAAGATTCTGACGCCGCTGCTGGCGCCTAAACCCTAAGGTCTCAGCGAATGCCGGCGGTTACGATATCCGGCCGCCCCAGCGTCCTGCCGAGTTCGACCCAGGTGTTCGGATCGGAGGGCGATTGCCGCTTGATGAAGGTCAACTCGCTCTTTGACCATGGCAGGATGAGATCCACCTGGTTGTCGAGCACGAATTCACCGCGATCCGTGACCACGGTGAGAACCGCATGTCCGCCGCCCTCCTTGTCGAGAACGACCGTGATCAGGAGTGCTGAAAGTGGCCAACCGCGGCGCGCCAGCTCCCTGCGCTTTTCCAGCACATAGTCCTCGCAGTCACCTTTGCCTGTCTTGGCATAGGTCCAGTATTCCATCAGGCCGTATTGCGCCTGGTCTGTCATCGCGACGATCGAACGGTTGAAGCGCTGGTTGATGTTGACCAGTTCACGCCAATTGGTTTCGTTCAGGGCCACCCTTTTTGGCTCGACCTGGACTGCACGGCACTCTCCGGGATTTTCTCCGCAGAACTGTGTCCAGCCGATCGGCGGGGCTGCCCGCTGGCCGGAATGCAAATGGGCGAGGTCTGTTCGGCTGTCCGCTGAAGCGGAACCGAAAAGCCCGAAGGCGCCGATAAAGCCAAGGATGGAGATCAGTTGCTTGCCAAAGTGACGCATTGTTGTGACGCTTTTCGTTGTTGTCCCTGTTATGGAAGCAACATACGAAACACGTGTTCAATTCACGCAAAATTTGAGTGTTCATTTTGTGCGAATGAAGTAAGATTCTGTTTACTTCGATTTGATTGGCGAATTCTACATTCGGATGTTACGTACATCATCGAATGATTGATGAAAAATCCCAAAATCATTTGGGACCGGGTTCGCTTTTCAGGAAGCCGAGCGCGGCAAGCAATCCTGTCAGGCCGGTAAAAAAATGCGGTGCCCAATAGCCCGCCGACTTCACAAAGTCGGGCGAGAACCCGGCCAGCAGCAAGGGGCGCATGAAAAAATACCCTAGGAGAAAGCCCAGCAAGGCTCCGATCGCGCCATAGACCAACGCAATCCCAATTCTCCCGACGCTCTGCCACATCGTCATGATTGTCTCGGTCTTTCCGTCGGGGAGGTTGCGGATGGCGTTGTCTTCGCTGTTGGGTCGGGAAGCATGACCGCTAGAAAGATGAGAGCTACTCCTCCTACGATCACGACATCCGCCATGTTGAAGGTCGGCCAGTGCCAATTGTTCCAGTGAAAATCGAGGAAGTCCGTCACGGCTCCCTGCCGCCAACGGTCAATCGTATTTCCAAGCGCGCCGCCAGCGATCATCGCGAGACCGATCCGTTCAGCCCGGCTATTCGTCAGTGAGGCCCAGACCACGAGCCCAACCGCGATAAGGCCTTTTGTCCCGGCCAGCACGGTTGGCCATTCCGCCAGGGTTTCCTTGAAAAAGCCGAAGCTGACGCCCGTATTGAAATTCAATGTCAGATTGAAAAACGAAGTTACACTGATCACGCGTGGCGGCAACATCACCTGTTCGAGGATGATCCATTTGCTGAGCTGGTCGATCATGAAACAAGCCAATAGTATCGTGGCGATCTGCATAAGCCTTGTGGTCATTCTTTTCTCGAGAGTCATTCCGGGATTTGCCATTTTAGGGCTGAATGCGCATGGCAAATCGCCAAGCGAAAAGCGTCATGCCCACAAAGAGTGCGAGCGCTAGAACGCTGTAGAACCCCCAATTGGATACAACGGCCTGCTCAATCGCGCTGCCGAACAGGTATCCAACTCCGACGAGGAGTATCGTCCAAACTGCGGCTGACGCCGCGTTGAGAAACGTGAAGGTACGCCAGCGCATATCGGTCAGGCCAAGCGGCAGCGCGCCGACCGTGCGCATGCCCTTGGGGTAGCGATAGAGAAAAATGTAGGCCGTCCGATATCGCTCAAGCAAGCGCTTGCCGGTCTCAACCAGACGATTGAACCTGGGGTGTTTCTCAAAGATGCCGCTGCCAAAGCGCCGGGAAACCCAGAATCGGGCTTCATCCCCGAGATAACCACCCATGAACGTTGCGGCGCTGACGGTCACGAGATCGAGGCTTCCGGTCTGCGCAGCAAAACCTGCAAACAGCGGAAGGGAGCCGCTCTTCAGCGCACAATAGGCAAAGAGGATCGCATAGACTGCGATGCCGTAGTCTCGAATAAATGCTTGAACCTGCTCCATCAGACGTTTCTCAGGCCGAACCATCGGCCGACTCGCCGGCTATAGGCGAGATAAGGTTCGCCCAACGTTGCTGTGAGAACGCGCTCCTCGATCTTGATCTGAAGCCGGATTGCAACAACGAGAGCGAGAGTCAGCGCCGCCTGTAAGAGGTCGGGGAAGACAAGCAGAAGCCCGATGAACAGGATGATCTGCCCGACAAAAACCGGATTGCGTGAAAGCGCGAACGGCCCTGTATCGACAATCGCTCCGGTTTCGCCTTCGGCGGCGCCGATCCGCCACGACGCCCCCATATGCATCTGTGACGCGGCGGCAATGAGGGCACCGACAGCCACAAGAACATGGCCGATGATATCGCCAGCTACCCCGTCGAGCATGGAGAAAACAGGGTCGCGCAAGAGAGGACCGCCGGCAAGCGCCCGGACAAGCGGCAGAATTGCAGCACCGGCAAAGGCAATCCGGAACAGCCAGGCTGGAAGGGTCTGCGGCTCCTTACCCTTGCTGAACAGCCAGACCGAGCGCCCCGCTTCCCGCGCCGCCATAGCACTGAGACCGAAGAAGCTCACGAGATAGACGCAGAACAGGAGATAGCTGACAGCTTCCATCGCGATCATGGCAGAGTTCCTCCCCTGCTGTCAGCCGCGCGCGTCTGGATTGAAGGAGAGCAGGCGCAGGGCGTTCAACGTCACGATTACGGTTGCCCCGGTATCGGCGAGGATCGCGATCCACAGGCCGGTGAGGCCGAGCACGCTGGTGACAAGGAACACGGCCTTAAGCCCAAGCGCGATCCAGATATTCTGGTGAATATTGGCCATCGCGGCCCGCGCCAGCCGGATCAGGCGCGGCACATCGCTGACGCGGCTGCGCAGTAGCGCCGCATCGGCAGTTTCCAGCGCGACATCCGTCCCCGAGCCCATGGCGACACCGACCGAAGCCGCCGCGAGCGCGGGCGCATCGTTGATGCCATCGCCGACCATCATCACGCCATCCTCCGCGGCCAGCGATTTAATCGCTTTGACCTTGTCGTCCGGCATGAGTTCGGCCTTGTGCTCCATCCCGAGGCTGCCAGCAATCGCCGCGCCGGTGCGGGCATTGTCGCCGGTCAGCATCACCGAGCCAATGCCGAGCGCCTTGAGTTCTGCAATAGCGGCCTTTGCATCCTCGCGCGGCTCGTCGCGTAGCGCGAGAAGGCCGATGACGTTACCTGCCTTGAAGACGGCGGCAACCGTCTTCCCCTGAGCTTCGAGCGCCTCAGAAGCTGACTTGATCTCGGTGGACAAAGCCCCGATTTCAGCCGCGAAACGCGGCGATCCGACAAAGACGGCTTCTCCGTCGATTTTGGCCTCAACCCCGCGACCCACAATCGCGCGGGCGTCCGTCGCCAGGCGGGCTTTCACACCCCGCGCCTCGGCAACGGCGAGTATGGCCTCCGCCAGCGGATGGCTCGATCCGGTCTCGACCCCCGCAGCGAGTTCGAGCAATTCGCTCTCCTCGATCCCGAAGGCGCGGATATCCGTCACCACGGGCTTGCCGATTGTCAGGGTGCCCGTCTTGTCGAAGGCCACGGTCTTTACGCGGGCGAGGTTCTCGATGACAACGCCGCCCTTCATCAGAAGGCCGCGCCGGGCACCGGTCGAGAGCGCTGACGCAATAGAGGCCGGCACCGAGATCACCAGCGCGCAGGGGCAGCCGATCAGCAGCAGCGCCAGCGCGCGATAGATCCAGGTATTCCAGTCCCCGCCGAGCGCGAGGGGGGGCACCAGGGCGACGAGGATCGCGAGGCCGACAATCGCCGGCATGTAGATGCGGCTGAAGCGGTCGATGAAGCGCTCGGTTGGCGCGCGGGCCTCCTGCGCCTCCTCGACCAGCCGGATGATGCGGGCGATGGTGTTATCCTCCGCCGCCTTGGTGACCTTGACCCGCAGCACGGCTTCGCGGTTGATCGATCCTGCGAAGACTGGTTCGCCGACGGTCTTCGTTTTCGGCACGGATTCGCCGGTCACAGGGGATTCGTCGATGCCGGAGGTTCCCTCCGTGATCTCACCATCGGCGGGGATACGGTCGCCGGGCCGCACCAGCAGCATCTGGCCGATTTCGAGCGTCGCGGCATCGACCTGGCGTGTCGTGCCACCCTCTTCGATGATCGCGGTCTTCGGCACGAGATCGCCGAGCGCCTTGATGCTCGCCCGCGCGCGGTTCGCCGCCACGCCTTCGAGCACCTCGCCGACTGCGAACAGGAAGACGACGAGCGCCGCTTCCTCGGCAGCGCCGATCACCAATGCACCGGCGGCGGCGATGCTCATTAGCATTTCGATGGTGAAAGGCATCCCGGCGCGAAGCGCCGCGAAAGCCCGCCGCGCAACCGGTGCCACTCCGATCAGACACGCGGCGATGAACGCCCAGTTGGCGATGCCGGGCACGATGAGCTTGGCCCCCCACGCGAGCGCGAGCAGCGCGCCGGTGCCGAGCACCAGCCGGCCCTTGCCGGTCTGATACCAACTCATGCCCTCCGGTGTGACCTCGTGGACATGCCCCGGAAGGCCGTGACCCGAATCTTCATCGACCGTTGATTTGGCCACTACCGAAGTGACCTTCCCGTGGTCATGTCCTTTGGGATCGTGGGCATGCTGATGCTTATGGTCGTGATCGTGCCCGTTTTTATGATCCTTGTCGGCGTGAGCGCCGTGATCATGACCGCAGCCGCAGGAGGTATCCTCCTTGGCTGGGGCGCGGAGAGCCTTGTCAATAACAGCCATGGAATAGCCGAGCCCGGAAACCTGCTTTTCTATCGCCGCGCGTGATGTCTGGCTCTCATCAAGCGACAGGGTGAGCGTCTCGGTCATTACGGAGAGCTTCACCTCCGAGACGCCGGGGAGGCGCTCGACCGCTCCCCGGATTTTGGATGCACAGCTTGCGCAATCCATGCCGCCGACCTTCCAGGACAGTTGCAAGGCGGGTTCAGTGGATGATGCGTTCGTCATGGCGCGGCCCTTGATTTCAANTCAGGACGCTTTGCATACAAGCTATAGCCACTATAGGATCAAGAGATTTATTGCATGGAAAATTGAAAAGAGAAGNGCTGCGGCAGGGGCGAGAAAAAGCGATATGCCGCATTCTCAGCGCGAGATCAGAGGCGGCATGGCTTCTGGTAGTTGAATGTTGATTTCGACAGCGGGATTTTTTACTTCGCGCTCTTTGAGCACGAGNTTGGGAAACAAAATCAGCAATACGACGACCAAGAACTGAATACCNATAAACGGCACCGCCCCCCAATAGATCGAGGCCGTGGAAATCGAGCGGGGCGCGACGCTTCTCAGATTGTAAAGTGCCAACCCGAAAGGCGGATGCATGAACGACGTCTGGAGGTTGACGGCGATGATCACGGACAACCAGACCATGTCGATACCAAGCCGATTGGCAACAGGAGCGATCAGCGGCAGGACGATGAAGGCAATCTCGAAGAAATCGAGAAAGAAAGCCAGGACGAGCAAAAGGAGATTGATCAGAACGACAAAGCCCACCCTGTCCTGCGGCAACAGGGAAAGCAGGTTCTCGACCCAAAGATGACCATCAAATCCTCGAAAAACCAACGTGAAGAAAGATGCGCCAATCAGCAGGAAAATAATGCANGCGCATAAGATGCCGGTAGCATCCATNGCTGCTTTCAGTCTCGCCGGGGTCAGCCGCCCCCGCATGAGCGCAAGCAGAAGCGTACCTGTAACGCCAATGGCTCCGCCTTCGCTGGGCGTGGCTATGCCAAAACTAATGGAGGCAAGAACAAGCCCAACAAGCCCGACCGGCAATCCCATTGAAACCAACAGATCTCGCCAGAGCGGAATTTTCTCANGCTGGGGATCGCTCATGCTTGCAATCGCTGGTGCCAAGCTTGGATTGTGCCATGTCCTCGCAAATATATAGAATACATACAGGGAAATCAGCATGAGGCTTGGAATGACGGCACCATGAAAAATTGCCTGCAAGGAGACTTCCATCTGCTCAGCAAGTATAATCAATACAAGGCTNGGCGGAATGATTTGAGCCAAAGTCCCAGATGCCGCCGCAACACCGGTTGCGAGCGAGTGATTATAACCGGCCCGTACCATGACGGGGAGTGAGATCAATCCGATGGCGACGACGGAGGCGGATACGAAACCGGTCATGCTCGACAACAGCGCTCCGACGAGAATNGTGCCGTATGCAATCCCCCCGGATAACCGGCTGAACAACCGGCCAAGCGCCGCGAACATATCTTCGGCAATCGCCGTGCGTTCAAGAAGGACGCCCATGAAGATGAGCATTGGGATCGCGAGTAGGTTGTCATTGCCGAAAATTCCCTGAAGGCGGAAAAGCATCGCCAGCAGAAAAGGCGGGTCAAAAGCGCCGGTTACGAGGCCGATAACCCCGAAAACGCATGCGATAGCTGCCAGCGAAAAGGCTACTGGATATCCCAGCAACAAAACCACCAGCAGGCAT
>Ga0056912_1000774_pt1 | contig 19370 bp, 11 predicted proteins | sample EBPBio232013_DNA_FD_55028 | JGI IMG/M metagenome (GOLD analysis project Ga0056912, IMG submission 55028) | Wastewater treatment Type I Accumulibacter community from EBPR Bioreactor in Madison, WI, USA - Reactor 1_5/23/2013_ DNA | ecosystem: Engineered > Bioreactor > EBPR > Anaerobic-Aerobic >... | reverse complement strand
GCCTGCTGAGGCCGAGGAGCGCTATTACGCCACGCTGGACCAGCCAGCTATGGCCGCATAACTTAAACCAAATGGCCTCCGGCAAACCCGGGGCGGTTCACGTCGACAAGATCATCGGCCCCGTGTGCGCGCAGATAATCGAGCGTGGCATTGGTACTCACTATATCGGTTTTGGCATTGCGGAGTGGCCCCTCAGGCCCTTCATAACCTACAAGTCCTGCGGCAATTAACGGCGTAGACTGGTTCAGCTTCGATCCGTTTCGCGCGTGCTTGAGTTCGGCAAGAACCTCAATGTAGCGCTTGTAACCCTGTGCGATCCTGCGACCCACCGGGTGTTCTTCCAGATCACGAGTGCCGAAATGGCGCCCTTCGCCGGGAACCGGGAATTCGCGATTGAAGTGAGCACTGTTGATCTCGTTGCCCAATTGGAGGCCCGCCAATTTGATGCCTGCAGCGTCGAGATCAGACATCAGCTTGCGGTAGTACTTACCTGAGAGAGCAGGACTGGCCGAGGAAAGGGGATGCCCGGACCAAATGCTGGGATAGTTCTGTTTGTCCCATGCAAAAAAGGGCGCATCCTTCGGAAAGATCACCTCGACAATAAGCAGAACCTTGATGCCGCGTTGATACGCTCTTGCAATCAGGTTTAAATCAGGTTTTTCCAATGCATAGGGCATGCGAATAACCTTGACACCTTCTCTCTCCATGGCATCGAGCATCGCGTCCTGCTCTTTGACGGGCAGTCGATGAGGGTTCACAAAATTCACGCCGATGATTGCATCGTTCTGGTGCGTGGGCGCTCTGGAGCCCGGCGAACGCGCTTCCAGCGGAAGAGAGGCCAGCATTGACGCCAAAGCGATTGCGAAGACCCTGAGGCAGCGGAAAAGCGCGTCCCGTGTTTTGCAAAACCCGCCCATGGCGTTTGTCCTTCTTCCGGCCCACCGGGCGCTTCATCTGCCCGCCATGTTTACCGGCTAAACGGAGCGGCATAAAGAACCCGGGAACGGGCATCGCCAGAAAACCCACCACGCTCCAAAAGTCTGTTGCACAGCACAAATTCAACCGGCAATATACAGTTCGCGGGTGCACTCTCATGCCCCGCAAAACGCCTAACTATCGGAAAAGCGGTGGCAATGGCTGCTTTTTCTCTCCCGTTCTCAACCTCCGATTTTACTGGTCGCCATGACTAAATTCTCGCTTCTGACGATTGCCGCCCCGTATGCGAGACTGGAGGCTGAGGAGGGTTCCCTGTTCGAGCCCTTCGCTGTAACGGAAGAGGGTGTTCTGTTCTCCCTGCTTGACGGGCGCGTGGTGGACGGCGGCCTGCCGGAACTGCCCTGCCTCGGCCTTGTCGCGCGCGAGGAGGCCCACCTTGATCTGCTGGAAGCCTTGCAGGACAAGTTCCGCGCGGCGCGCATGCCCTTTATCCCGGACATCGTTCTGGTCGAGCAGGCGCTGAGCTACGAGGCGCTGATGCTGGGGGCGGCCTTCGGCATGGAGGCCTACCTCGGCCAGCAGGCGCAGCTGGTTTCCCAGCTCTCGCGCGACCTTTACGAGATGCGCCGCCAGCACGACACGCTGCAGGACACGCTCTCGCGCCTTGAGGATTATTTCTACGCCCGGCGCGTGTCGCTGGTGGAGGAGTTCTTCGTCACCGAACCCAAGGCGCTGGTCGATGTCTCGGCCAAGAGCCTGAAGAGCAAGAGCGCGGTTCAGCAGGTTCTGCCGGCCACCAGCAAGACGCTGAGCGCGTTTTCGCTGCATATCGGGCGGGAGGACCGCAAGGCGAAGGGGGTTCTGCATGTGGCGATCCACGTGCCGGAAACACGCAAGAACCTCTGGACCTGGCGGCTCAACATCAAGGATCTGGCGGCGGGCTGGCTGCAGTTCGGCCTGCCGGAAACCCTCGGCGGCATTGCCAAGAGCGCGGTGCTCCACCTGCGGATCGAAGGGGAAGCGGGGCAATTCCGGCTTTCCGTCGGCGGGGTGAACCCGCTGCCGCTGTATCATCTGGGCAGCACGCGGGGCGATTCCATCGTGGATCGCGCGCTGGCGCTGCGGCTGTTCATTTCGCCGCCGGGCATTGCCGTGCGTCACGATGGGGCCACCTGCCTCCCGGTGGAGAAGAACGGCACCCTCCCCGCTGTTGTCTCCGGTGCGGACGATATCCGCATCAAGATTTCCCGAGACTGGCTGTCGCGCGTCCGGCGGCTGGCGGATGACGGCTGGGCCGAGCCGGGGTTCGAATCCGTGGGGGCCGATTGCGCCGCAGGCACGGTGATGGTGCATCCCGTGTGGGAAGCGCCGACAATTGCCTTTTTGCCGGAGTGCGTTCCGGCTGGCGCAACGCGCGTCGAGGCGGATGTTCTGGTCGATAACATGCAGGCCGGTGTCGTGGCGTTCCGGTTTGGACTGGTGCTGGGCCCGGCCTTCGGCGGGCAACTCGACACCCTGCTGCGCACCGATACCGTGCCCGAAGGCGTGGTGCTGTCCGAATGGGTTCTGCTGGGGCCGGGACGGCGGCAGACGCTTTCCATCCCGATTGACGGACGCGGCGGGGAAGCGAATGCCAGCCTTGTGATGATCACCCGTATGCCGGATGGCGTCTCCCCCGATTTTGCCTGGGCGAAGTTTGCTGACCTGCGCTTTGTGCTGCCCTGAGGTCTGACGATGGAAGGCGATATGACGCTCCCCTCTTTCGAAGACGCCACGGTCGCCGCGCCCTTCCAGCCGGGGGATGACCCGACGGTTGTTGTGGTCATTCCGGTGTACAAGCACTCCGTTTTCGTGGCGGAATCGGTTTTCTCGGTGCTGGAGCAACAGGCGCCCTTCCGCATCGCGAGCGTCATTGTCGATGACGGCTGCCCGTTCCCGGAAACCGCGACGCTGGGCATGTCGCTCGCGGCCGCCAACCCGGATGTCGTCTATGTCCGCAAGCCGAACGGCGGGCTCAGCTCGGCCCGCAATTTCGGCATTGATTACGCGCTCAAGCGCTTTAAGGGCCTCAAGGCGATCTATTTCCTCGATGCGGATAACCGCTTGAGCCCCACCACGCTGGCCAGCTGCTTCGAGATGCTCGACCCGGACAACGGCGTGGGCTGGATCTATCCCAACATCGACAAGTTCGGCGTGGAATGGGCGGGCAACTTCACCGGACCTTACTCCCGTCTGCTGCACGTGGTGCATGACAACATCTGCGAAGCGGGCAGCATGGTCGCGCGGGCAGTGATCGATCAGGGCGTGCGTTTCGACGAGAACATGAAGGCGGGCTGCGAGGACTGGGAATTCTGGCTGCAATGCCTCAGCGCGGGCTATGTGGGGCGCAACAACCCGTTCTTCGGCTTCGAATACCGCATGCGCGGGGAAAGCATGGTCACGGATACCGCGCGCGATATCAGCGGCATCCGCGAATACATGCGCAAGAAGCATCCCGCGCTGCATTCCTACCCACGCCTCGTGGAATACGAGGACGCCGAGGCGCCGCGCTTTGCCTGCCTCAACCCCGGCTCGGGCGATGCCGTGCTCTTCACTGATCCCACGCATCATGCGCGCGTGGTGACGCATGATGATGCCATCGGCATGATGTTCGCAGGCATCATGGAGCCGGACAGCTACGGTTTTCCGGAAATCCTGACGTGGTTCAAGCCGGAGGCGCTCAAGGCGCTCACGGAGCTGCGCATTATCTGGAGCCTGTTTAACGTCATCGAGAAGCAGGTTCACAACGCCAACTTCCTCGCCATCAGCTTCGAGCATTCCGACAGCGTCATCGGGTTCGATATTGCCGACATTAATGCGCGCAACCCGCTCAAGGCGCGCGTCCATGGCTGGGCGACGCGCCAGCGCCTGCTGCACGAGGTGCTCTCGGACCCCTCGCGCGATTGGGTGATGAGCCTGCGCGATCCGGTGCCGCAGCCGCGCACCATCCATATCCGCGTGCGCGCGCCCTTCAGCAAGCAGATGCTCTCGCGCCTCGCCATGCCGCTGACGCTAGCCGTTCTGCCCACGCTGGAGGCCGCCGAGGAACTGGGGCGCGCCTATACCGAGCGCCAGCGCTGGTCCTGGCGGCAGGAGTGCATTCCGCAGATGGCTTCGCGCACCCGCTTCATCGAAAAGATGGTGGGGGCGGAGCATATCATGCCGCGCGTTCCGGCCACGAACCGGCTCAATGTCGCCATCGCCCTGCCTATTGCCGCTTATGGCGGGGTGGAGCGCGTGGCCTTTGCGATTGCCGAAGTGCTCAAGCGCGCGGGATGCCATGTGCATCTCTATTGTTTCGGCGAAGCGGAGATGAAGCTGTTCAAGAACCAGAAGGTGTTCTTCGACAGCATCAATTTCTTTGCTGAGAAGGACTATCGCCTCAGTGGCGGCAGCCGCCGCTTCATGGGCCATGATCTGCGGCTGGAATACGACGAAAACGCCTATACCAAGCGTATTCTGGGGCTGCTGAGCGGCACCGATGTGCTGATCAACTGCCATGTCGCCCCGCTCAATGCCGCTATCGGCCAGCTGCGCCGCGCCGGTGTGAAGATCATCAACCACCTGCATGTGCTGGACCGTGCCTCCTTCGGGCGCCCGGTCGGGCATCCCTACATCGGGCTGGGGTTCGAGCACGCGCATGACCTGTTCCTGACCTGCTCGCGCGCGCTGCGGGACTGGCTGCACGGGCTGGGTGTGCCTTTGCAGAAGACCATGTTCATTGAAAACGCCGGCGGCTACATGCCTTCCAGCGATGAATTGCTGACCATGGAACGTGCCCGCACCAAGCCCACGACGGGGCGTGCGCTCAAGGCGCTGTTTGTCGGGCGGCTCGATACGCAAAAGGGTGTCGAGCGGCTGGAGAAGGCGATCGCGGCGGCCAAAGCGCAGGGGCTGAATGTGGAGTGGCGGGTGATCGGCTCCGAGATCGTGGCCGAACATGCCACCTCCTGGACAACGCGCCTTGGCGAGCTGGGCGTGCAACTGGAGCCACCGATCTATGACTCCGGCGTGCTGACCGAGGTTTTCACGGAGGCGGATGTTTTCGTTCTGCCTTCGCGCTGGGAGGGGGCTCCGCTTGCGATCATCGAGGCACAGCGGCTCGGCTGCGTGCCGATTGCCACCGATGTCGGTGCCGTGAGCGAGTTGATCCGTGATGGGGAGGACGGCATCCTCCTGCGCGAGGATACGGACGACGCGGTGGCCGCGATGCTGGTTTCGGCGCTTGGCGCGCTGGAGTCCAACCGCGATCTGCTGCGCGCGCTCTCACAGGCCGCGATCGAGCGTGGCCGCACGACCCATTGGGAGACGAGTTGCGCCCCGCTGCTGGAAACCTTACGCGGCTGGTTCCCGGACAAGTGGCCGGCGGGGCCAAAGCCCCGCCGAGCCTGAAGAGCCGCATCTGATCGCGCGCGATCAGGCCAGCCCCTTCCAAAGGCGGGCGTTGCGGAAGCGCACCGCACCGTTGACGGTGAAGACTCCGCTGGGGTTGGCCCCGAAGTGCACGGCGAAGGCCGCACGTGCCCCCGTGGGCGTGCTCCCGACGACCGGCACGGAAAGGCCGCCCGGATAGGTGAGTGTCAGGGGCTGAGTGGCAATCGCAGCATCGATCCCGCTTTTGTCGAAGAGGGGCTGCTGGAACCCCTGCGTCATGCTGGCGCCGCCGCCCCCGGTCAGCGCAAAGCCGCAGCTGACATGCGTGATACCGACCGCGCCTGCGACAATTTCCACTTCGCCGGCCTGACGCAGCACATCGCCGGACGCGAAGTTGGTGGCACCGATGTACCCCGCCAGATCGAAGGCGGCATAATCCTGCGCGGCATTGATGGTGCCGGCGAAGGTGATCTTGAACCAATCCCCCGTCGGCGTTCCGGTTTCGAAAGCACCTGTTGCGGTGAGCGTGGCATTGCCCTGCAGGATGCTGTTGGGCTCGAAAAACCAGTTTCCCGGTTTGACACCGGCAAAGGTGACGCCGCCGCTGGTTCCCACCGCCGAGGTGGACGCCCGCATGATGCCGTTGGTCAGCAGGTTGCCGCGCGGGGCATTGGCGGCATCGAAGGAATATGCCGCATCCAGACCGAGGTTCGGCGCGGGCACGCCCCCCAGCACCGGCGCCAGAGCCTCCACCATGGCCCGGTCCAGCATCAGGTTGCCATAGGAATTGAAGTGCAGACCATCATAGGTGTAGCCGGTCTTCACATCGCCATAGCCGTTGACGCTGGCCAGTTCCGCCGTCGCCGCAAAGGCATCGAAAGCATAGACATTGCGCGGAAACTCCCGCGTCATCTCGTTCAGAATCCAGCTGCGCAGGCCGAAGAGGAACTGGCTCACCTCGCCCGTGGTGCGTTGGCTGGCGAAACTGGCGTGCCCCTTCGCCGAAGGCGTCATCACCACCACCTGCTTGCCGCGCCCCAGAAGCGTGCGGATGATGGTGCGGAAGTTCGGAATCGTGGTGCTGTTGAGGCTCGCGATGGTTTTGGTGTCGTTGACGCCTGTGTTGAGGATGAAGGTACCGGCACGCGAGCCCTTCACGGCCTCCAGCTGCGTTTTTCCGCCGAAGGCGGCCACGGCGGTTGTGAGGATATCGGTGGAGGTGGAGCCGGAAACACCGGCGCAACCGTATTCATCGAGGACGTATCGCCCACCGGAGGTGAGCGAGGCCCAGCCGAAGGTGTGCTGCGGCCCCATGTAGGTGGCCGCGCGCGGGCTTGCGAAAGCGCCCGTGGCCCCGGCCACCTGGGAGTGGCCGAGAAGCCCGATGAGCGCCGAATTGGGAACCTGTGCAGGCGCGGATGCAAGCAGGGACTTGCCGAAGCCGAAGGTGGTCATGGGCGCACCTCAGCTCAGATAGCCGTGAAGCTCGGCCTCCGGCGTCGTGCCGGTAGCCCATACACGGCGAACGGAAAGCGGCTCGTAGCTCACCCCCGCAGGAAAGCGCAGGGTAACGAAACTGGCGTCGTCCTCGGCCAGCGTCGGCGTCACCCGCACGGTGGCCTCGGCCAGCGTGGCGGGCACGTAGATGCGGAGCGCCTTGACGTAGGACGTCAGGTTCGCGGCATCATTGGGAACGATGTCGATGGCGGAACCCGCCGGATCACCCGCGCTGCGCGCATAGGATGCGGAGGGATTACGGGCGGGATCATAGGAATTGGGCATCAGCGCCTCCTTGGAGCTCGGGAGGCTTTAGAATAGGATATTATTCCTGTGCGGGGATTATCCAGATGCGGAGCCGGATTTACCAATGTGCCCGATCCGGGCTTTCGGACGGCAAATGTAATTGACCCCGATGGTGCAACGCACTTAATTAAAACCTAACGGATGACTTCGGATTAAAGGGAAGAGTTATGGCAGGCGAAAATACCGCGGCCCGAGCGATCTTCAGTGGCAAGTCGGTAATCCTTCAGCATCCTGCCGCAGGCACCTCCGAGACAATCCGTCTCGGCGTGGGGCAAACGCTCGACCTTTCCAAAATCGCGTCCGAAAACATCACGTTGCTGAAGATCGACGGTCGCCTCGTCGTCCTTTTCCCCGACAAGGCGCATGTCATCGTCGAAGGGCTTTACCTGCCGAACGGCCAGCCCGCGCCGGATGTTTCCGTCAACCTCGATGGCCAGACCACCATCGACGCGCCGATTTTCGTGGGCCAGTTTCCCATCTCGTCGGACGAGCAGATTCTGACGGCGGCGGGTATCTCGCTTCCCCAGCGCATCATTCTGGGCAGCGGCGGCAATGACATCGGTGGCTCGCCGTTTCAGGCTATCCCCGGTCTGACGCTGAATTCGCTGGAGCCGAATGTCAATTTCTCCCCCACCGACAGCCAGCAGAACGTTTTCAGCGCCCTGCCCTCGCAGAGCCAGCGCAACAGCCTTGTCCAGCTTGTCGGCGCGCCGAACCCGGTGTCTGACAGCGCCTCGGTGACGGAAGCGGGCTTTGCCGCCGGAAACGTGCCCAACCCCGGCACGCCGACGGCCAGCGGCAATGTGCTGACCAATGACGGCTTCACCGGCACCGGCACCGTCACCGGCGTTGGCCCCGGCGGCAGCGATTCCGCCGCTAATGTCGGCAATGCGGTCAGCGGCACCTATGGCCGCCTGACGCTCAATGCCGATGGCAGCTACAGCTACACGCTCGACAACACACTCCCTGCGGTGCAATCGCTCCAGCAGGGGCAGACCGTCACGGAGGTTTTCACCTACCGTGTGACCGATGCCACAGGGCTTTCGACCACGACCACCATCACCATTACCCTCACCGGCACCAATGACCTGCCGGTGCTCGACATCGACACGGGGGCGGCGGGCAGCGGATATCAGGGCGTCACCGCCGCGGAGGCCGCCCGCTCGACTGACACCGTCACGGCCTCCAATGGCGTGGTGATTGCGCGCGGGGGCGCGGTTCTCGCCTCCGACCCCGACAACGATACCTTCAGCCGTCTCGATGTTTCGGTCTCGGCAACGGCCAGCGGCGCGCGCGGCGAGATCGTCTCCGGGGCGAGCCGGGGCGAGAGCCTCACCTTCACCGCGCCCTCCGGCGGCTATTCGGCTGCGGATGTTCAGGCGCTGATCGAGAGCCTGCGTTTCGTCAACACCGAGCGTACCTTCGCGCTGGATACGGCGGATCGCACCATCACCCTGACGCTGACGGATGCCTTCGGCGGCACCACCACCGTCACGGCGCTGGTACCGGTGATTGCGGATGTGCGCGATACCACCGGGCTCAATACCTTCACCGGCACGCGCTTCGATGACCGCATCGAGGGCATGGGCGGCGCGGACACCATTGATGCCGGTGCAGGCAACGACACCGTGATCTATCGCGCCGGAGACGGCACCGACCGGATGCTCGATGGCGGCGCGGGCACGGATACCCTCCAGATTCTGGGGGATGCTCGCGACAATATCTTCCAGGTCACCTTTGATGGCAGCGCCCTCACCCGCCTTACCAGCGATGGTGGCATGCTGCCCGAAGGCGCGAATCTGGCCAATTTCGAAGCCGTGACGCTCAATGGCAGCGGCGGGGATGATCTGCTCGATTACACCGGCACCACGGTGGCCGTTTCGGCGGATCTCGCGGCGGGGACCGCCTCGGGCTTCACCGGCATCAGCGGCATCCAGCATCTGACCGGCGGCTCCGCCAACGACACGCTGCGTGGCAACGCGGGCGACAACATCATCAATGGCGGCGGCGGCGCCGATCTGATTGACGGCCGGGAGGGCAACAATACGCTCAACGGCGGCTCGGGCGACGACACGATCCTCGCAGGTGATGGCGACAACACGGTCGACGCGGGCGATGGCGATAACACCGTCACCCTCGGAGACGGCAGCAACACGGTGACGGCGCTGGGCGGGGCGGACACCATCACGCTGGGGGATGGCGACAACCTTGTGGATGCCGGCGAGGGCGACAATGTTGTTGTCGCGGGGGATGGTGCCAACGATATTTCAGCTGGTAACGGCAACAACGATGTCACCGCCGGTGATGGCGGCAACCTCGTGACCCTCGGAGACGGCGACAACACCGTGACGACCGGCGCGGGCGATGATGACATCACGGCCGGAGACGGTGACAACACCGTTGTCGCGGGCGATGGGGACAACACCATCACGCTGGGCGGCGGCACCAATGACGTGACCGCCGGAGATGGCGATAACACTGTGCGCACCGGGGATGGCGACAACCTGATCGTTGCGGGCAACGGCAGCAACGATATCGCGACGGGTGCGGGGGATGACGACATCACCACCGGTTCGGGCGATGACACGATCCTTGCGGGTGAAGGCGACAACACCATCGCCGCAGGCGATGGAGACAACCGCGTCGAGGCCGGTGCGGGCAGCGATATCATCACCACCGGCGCGGGCAATGACCGCATCGAGGCGGGGGATGGAGATAACGACATCACTGCCGGATCCGGCAATGACACCATCATCGCGACCGACGGCAACAACACGGTCGATGCGGGCGACGGCGGCAACGCGATCACGCTCGGGAACGGCGACAACACCGTCACGGCGCTGGGCGGTGATGACAGCGTGACTGCCGGCGATGGCGGCAACAACATCAATCTGGGTGATGGCACCAATGTCGTGACGGCCGGAGACGGCAATAACCGCGTGACCACCGGCACGGGGCTCGACACCATCACGCTGGGTGACGGCAACAACAATGTCTCGGCAGGCGAAGGCGACAATGTCGTCACCACCGGCGCGGGGCTGGATATTGTCCTCGTTCTCAACGGCAACAACACCATCGATGCCGGAAATGGCGACAACACGGTCACCATGGGCGACGGTAGTAACGTCGTCACCGCGGGCACCGGCGCGGACATCGTCACGGGCGGCGACGGCGACAACACGGTGGATGCCGGCGGTGGCAACAACCGCATCACGCTGGGTGCGGGCGCGAATACCGTCACCGCGCTGGCGGGGGACGACACCATCACCCTCGGGGATGGCGACAATGTCGTCAGTGCCGGTGAAGGCGACAACACCATCACCGCCGGAGACGGCACGAATGATATCACCGCCGGCGATGGCGCCAATATCGTGACCACCGGAGACGGTGACAATGTTGTGCTGCTCGGCAATGGCGCCAATACCGTCGCGACGGGCGCAGGCGCAGACGACATCACTGCCGGGAACGGCGACAATACTGTCGCGGCGGGTGATGGCGATAACACCATCACGCTCGGCAACGGCGTGAATGACGTGACCGCCGGGGACGGTGATGACACCATCCTTGCCGGGGATGGCGGCAATACGGTCGATGCCGGTGAAGGCACGAACGACATCACCACCGGAGCGGGCGACGACACGATCACCGCCGGCGCGGGCGATGACACCATTCTGGCGGGCGAAGGAAACAACGACATCACCGGCGGCGATGGCGACAATCATATCGAAGCCGGCGCGGGCGATGACACCATCGTGACCGGCGCGGGCAATGACCGGATCGAGGCGGGCGACGGCGACAACGTGGTGGACGCCGGTGCAGGCGATTCCAATACCGTGATTACCGGCACGGGCAGCGACGACATCACGGTGTCGGGCGCGGTGTCGGATTATGTCTCGGCGGGCGCGGGCGATGACACCATCACCGCAAACGGCGCGGGAGCGGCGGAAATCCATGCGGGCGACGGCGACGACAACATCCTCGCCGGGATCGGCAATGATCTGATCTACGCCGATGACGGCGCGGACTCCATTACCGCCGGCGCGGGCGCGGACACCATTTTCTACGAGCAGGTGAGCAGCAACGGCACGGATGTGCTGCGCGACTTCACCTCCGGGGAAGATGCGCTGAGCTTCCTGGCCTCGGATATCGGTGCCGGGCTGGCGGCGGGTGGTGCGGATACCGGCGTTCTTGATGCCTCGCGCTTTACGACCGGCGCGGCCTTCACCGATGGTGACCAACGCTTCCTGTTCGATACCACCAGCAACATCCTGTATTATGATGCGGATGGTTCGGGGGCAGCAGAAGCCATGGTGGCGCTCGCTCACCTTGAAACCGGCACTGTGACGGCCAGCGACATCAAGATCGCCTAAGACATTGTGGCCCCGGGCGGGGCCGCAATGCCACAGTTAACTTTTTTTTCAGAATTAACCTTCGCAACCGCACAACGGCATTTGCGAATTGGATACTTGACGCTAAGTGTTGTCGCTCTGCGTAGTTCAGTAACAGTTCTCGGCTTGGGCATCATGCGGTTACGACACCTGATCATTCTGACGACGGTTCTGGCGAGCGCGCCCGCGCTTGCTCAGCGCTTGACGCTGGAAGAAGCCGTACGTCGCGCCGTGACAACCAATCCCGCTGTTGGCGAGGCCACGGCCAACCGCCGCGCGACGGATCAGGAGCTGCGTCAGGCGCAGGGCGGGCTGTTGCCGCAGGTGCGTTTGCAGGCCGATATCGGACCCGAGAGCCTTCGCCAGTATCAAAGCCCCCTCGCCTCCCAGCGCAGCGGGGATTTCAAGGCCGGTCGTCAGGCCGGTGTTGCGGTTCGCCAGCTGATTTTTGACGGTTTTGCCACGGTGAATGAAACATGGCGCCATGCTTACCGCGTGGATGCCGCCTCCTGGCGCGTCAAGGAGCGCTCGGAGCTTGTCGCGCTCGATGCGGTGCAGGCCTATACCGACATTCTGCGTCTTCAGGATATGATCGCGCAGGCCAATCGCAATATCGCGGTGCATCGCTCGCTGCTCTCCAGCGTCAGTGCGCGCGTGTCCGGTGGCCGCGCCGGTCGCGGCGATGAGGATCAGGTGCGTGAACGCGTGCTGGCGGCAGAAGCGGCCCGTGCCGAACTCCAGATGCGCCTTGGCGAAGCCGTTGCCATGTTCCGCCGCGCGGTGGACAGCGAACCCAAGGGGCTGTTGTGGCCGGGGCGTGCGCCGGGGCTGCCGGGGTCGCGTCAGGCGGCGCTCAATTCCGCCGTCGCCAATAATGCAACCCTGCGCGCGGCCGATTCCGACACCCGCGCCGTGGAAGCGCAGCGCGATGCCGCCAAGGGTAACAATCTGCCGACCGTGGCGCTTGAAGGCCGCGCCGCCTATGGCAAGAATACCCAGAATATTGCCGGGCGCTATGATGAATACAGCGCCAAGCTCTCGGCCAACTGGACGCTCTACTCCGGCGGCACCGATACCGCCCGCCAGAACGAGCTGACCGAGCGCGTGGGCGAACAGCAGATGCGCCTCTCCTTGCTGCGCCGTCAGGCCATCGAGAGCATCGACAAGGCTTGGACGACGCGCGCCGCGCTCAATGACCGCATCCGCGCGCTCTCCGGTCAGGTCAAAGCCGCCGAGCAGGTGGTGAGCGCCTATCGCTCGGAGTATGAGCTGGACAAGCGCAGCCTGCTCGACCTGCTGAACGCCGAGCAGATCCGCTATAACGCGGCAGTGGGCCTCATCAACGCCAAGGGTCTTGCGGTTTTCGCGGATTATCAGCTGCTTGCCGCCTCTGGCACGCTGCTCGGGGCGATGCGCGTGGCCCTGCCGGGCGAGGCCGCCAACCCGATGCGCAATCTGAAGGAAAACGGCGCGCTGATCCCGCCGCTTGACTTCGCGCCCGGCCTTCAGAACGCCCGGTGAGCGAGACTTCCGCGCGCAGCGGCGAGACGCAACCCACGAGCCCCCTGCTCGCGGCGCTGCTATACGTTGCGCGCCACCATGGACGATCTGTCTCCTCCGAAGCGCTGATCGCGGGCTTGCCGATTGACGACGGTGTGCTGCGCCCTGCCCTTTTCCAGCGGGCCGCCGCCCGTGCCGATCTCGTCGCCGAACCTTTTCAGCGCTCCCTCGCCGAAATTCCGGCTTTGGTGCTGCCCGCCGTGCTGATGCTGCGCGATGGCCGTGCGCTGGTGCTGCTGACCAATGATCCGGCGAGCCCCACGGTGCGGCTTTGCGCCCCGGCGAGTACTGAGACCAAGGAGCTTGAGATTCCGCGCGAGGCGCTGGAGGCAGCTTACTCCGGCTATACCTTCTTCCTGAAGCCAGCCTCGGGCCTTGCAGAGCGCGGAGGTCAGCGCGGCGAGGTCGAACAGCATTGGTTCTGGGCCACGCTGGCGCATTTCCGGGCCAATTATCTCTACATCGCCGCGGCGGCGTTTCTCATCAACCTGCTGGCGCTGGCTTTCCCGTTCTTCACGATGAATGTGTATGATCGTGTGCTGCCTAATGGTGCGGTGGCCTCGCTGATCGCGCTCTCGCTCGGGGTGTTGCTGGCCTTTGCCTTCGATATCGCGTTGCGGCTGGTGCGTTCGCGGATGATCGACATCACCGGCAAGCAAATCGACATTACGCTGGCGGCACGGCTCTTTGCGCAGGTCATGGGCATCCGCATGGAGAACCGCCCGAAATCGGCGGGTGTGCTGGCCAACCAGATCCGCGATTTCGAGGGCGTGCGTGAGTTCTTTACTTCCGGCACGGTGATCGCCGCAACCGATCTAGTCTTCGCCTTCGTTTTCCTCGGCTTCATGTTCGGCATTGTCGGCTGGCTGGCGCTGGTGCCGTTGTTTCTGCTGCCCATCTCCATCGGCATTGGCATCCTGATCCAGCGCCCGCTTGATGCGGCGGTGCGGGATGTGCAGGCTGAGTCCGCCGCACGCCACGGCATTCTGGTGGAGAGCCTTGGCGCGCTTGAAACGATCCGCGCGATCGGCGCGGAGGGGCGCGTGCAGACGCATTGGGAGCGCTCGGTTGCCGCCTCGACCCGGGCGAGCGAGGCGGTGCATCGCTGGTCCGCGCTCAGCCTTACCCTGTCGCTCGGCGCGCAGAACCTTGCGTCCCTCATCATCATGGTGTGGGGCGTTTTCATGGTGCTCAACGCGCAGATCACCATGGGCGCGCTGGTGGCGGCCAATATGCTGTCCTCGCGCATCCTCGCGCCGGTGGCGAATATCGCCTCGGTGATGATGCGCGGCGCGCGCACACTCCATGCGCTGCGCGCGATTGATGCGCTGATGCAGCTGCCGGTGGAGCGCCCGGCGGAGAAAACCTACACCGAGCGCAAGGTAGAGAAGGGCGCGCTGCGTTTCGAGGGTGTGACCTTTCGCTACCCCGAGGCGGCGGCAGATGCGCTGACCAACGTGAGCTTTTCGATCGAGCCCGGCGAGCGTGTCGGCATTGTCGGGCGCATCGGCTCCGGCAAGACCACGGTGGGCCGCCTTGCCATGGGCTTTTATGCCCCGCAAAGCGGTGTCATCCATGTCGATGGCGTCGATATCCGCCAGTATGACCCGGCCGACCTGCGCCATGGTTTCGGCTTTGTGCTGCAGGAGAGCCAGCTGTTCCATGGCTCGCTGCGCGAGAACATCACCATGGGCCGCCCGACGGCGAGCGATGCAGAGATGATCGAAGCTGCGCGCATCGCTGGCGTCGAGGATTTCGCCTCGGTGTCGCCGCTGGGCTACGACATGCCCGTGGCGGAAGGGGGACGCTCGCTCTCCGGCGGGCAACGCCAAGCTGTGGCGCTGGCACGCGCGCTGATCCGCCGCCCGAAAATCCTGTTTCTGGACGAGCCGACCAGCGCGCTGGACATGCGCTCGGAGGCGGAATTCGTGGCGCGGTTAGAAAAGCTGGACCGTTCGGCCACGTTGATTTTCTCCACACATCGCGTGTCTCTGCTGGGTATGGTGGACCGCGTCATCGTGTTCGATCAGGGGCGCATCGTCGCGGATGGCCCGCGTGAAAGCGTGCTGGCCGCCTTGCAGGGCAAACCCCGCAAATCCGGGGGCAAGGCATGAAGGGCGAGGATTTCGGCTTCGCCAATGACCTGAAGGCGGCGGACAAGCTGGAGCTTCCGCGCACGCTGCGTCTTTTCGTGCAGATCTGCGCGGCCATGGTGGTGCTGGGCCTGATCTGGGCCGCGCTCGCGATTGTCGATGAGGTGACGCGCGGCAACGCCAAGATCATCCCCTCACGCCAGACACAGATCGTGCAATCGCTCGAAGGTGGGCTCATTCAGGACATTCTCGTCACCGAGGGGCAGATTGTCGCCAAGGGCGAAGTGCTGATGCGTATCGATGATACGGTGCTCGGCTCGCAGTTCGGCGAGGCCAAGGAAAAGCGCGCGGCGCTTCAGGCACGGCAGGTCCGGCTGGAGCGTGAGGCGCGCGGGGAAATCGGCGGTGCCCTCACCTTCCCCGATACTCTGGAGCAGAACTACCCCGCTGCCGTGCAGGCCGAACGCCAGCTGCACGATGCGCGCTTGCGCAAGCTGAAGCAGGAACAGGATGTGCTGGACCAGCAGGTGCAGCAGAAAAAGCGCGAGATGGACGAGCTGAGCGCCCAGCGCAAACGTCTGCTGGCGGGCAAGCCGCTGATGGAACGCGAGATGGCGATTACGCGCCGCCTGCACAATGATCGCGTGGTGCCGGAGATCGAGCTGCTGCGTCAGGAGCGGCAGATGGCGGAACTGAACGGGCAGATTGATGTCAATGCCGCCTCCATCACACGCGCGGAAGGTGCCGTGCGCGAGGCGGAGTCGCGCCGTGATGCCGCCATGGCCACCTTCCGCGCTTCTGCCGAGGAAGACCTGACCAAGACCCGCGCGGATCTCGCCGTGCTCGACGAGGGCTTCCGCGCCGCGCAGGACCGCGTGCGCCGCACGGAACTGCGCGCCCCGGTGCGCGGGGTTATCAACCGCGTGCATGTCACCACCATCGGGGCTGTGGTGCAGCCTGCGGCGACCCTGATCGACATTGTGCCGCTGGATGACTCGCTTCTGGTGGAAGCGCAGATCCGCCCGCAGGACATCGGCTTCATCCGCCCGCAGCAACCGGCGGTGGTGAAAATCACCGCCTATGACAGTGCCATCTTCGGCAAGCTGGAGGGCAAGGTCGAGCGCATCAGCGCCGATACCACCACCGATCCGCGCGGGGAGCCCTTTTACCGCGTGATCGTGCGGACAGATAAAAGTAACCTCGATCGCTCAGGGGATTCTTTACCAATAATACCGGGAATGATCGCCCAAGTTGAGATATTAACCGGACGGAAGAGCGTCCTGAGTTACTTGCTGAAGCCTGCAAGACTGCTGCGGGACGAAGCTCTCAAAGAGCGATAGACAGCCTAAAAACAGGCGCACCCCGCAAGTAGAACAGGGGTGTGTCATGGTTATCAACGTCTCGCGTATGCGGGCGGTGAGCTGGGCGTTTGTGTGCGCGCAGATTGTCGCCGGAACGATATCCGCCAAAGCCGAGCCCGCTCGTGTGCGAGCGCCCCTGGCCATGGCTGCGGCTCAGCCGCTTCAGTTTTTCACTATTGCCGACCGTCTGGCTGCACTGCGCGCCGCCGGGCGCCTCAAGGCTCCGGCCGGCACCGCGGTTCAAAGCGCCGCCGCCGAGGAGGAACTGCCGCGCGCCGCGAGCGTTGGCCTGCGCCTCGCCTCCCCCGATGCAATGCCGGACACCCTGCTGGGTACCCTGCCTTTCGCGGTGCCGGGCGGTGATCTTGCCCGCAAATGGCAGGGTGTTCAGGCCCATTGGCGCAATGACGAGGTGCGCATTGCCGCCTGCGATGGCCAACTCTGCCGTAACAAGTCGATCCAGCGCTGGCTGGAGATCCGCGCCGGCGCGCGTGAACTCGATCCGCAGGCGCAGCTGCTCTATGTTCAGCGCCGGATGAACGCCTCGATCCGCTATGACACGGATGCGCGCATTTTCGGCATGGCGGACTATTGGGCGAGCCCGCTGGAAGTGGTGATGAAGGCCGGAGACTGCGAAGACTTCGCCATCGCCAAGTACATGATGCTGCGTCAGCTGGGCTTTGCGACCAGCCGCATGAAGATTGTGGCGCTGCGTGACCATGCTTCGGGTGAGTTCCACGCGGTGCTAGCGGTGCGCCACGAGGACACCTGGGTTTTCCTCGACAACCGCATTGCGGACCTTTCGCATGAGTCCGATTACACCGACACCACGCCCCTCGCGATGGTGGATGATGACGGCCAGTCTGCGCTTGTGCGCATGAACGTGCCGCCTGCGCTGCGCCTGTCGATGCTCTGATCCCGCGCGTCGCCCTCAGGGGCGGCCGACGCTGACATAGGTGAAGCCGCGGCGGCGCACCTCTTCCTGTCGATATACGTTGCGCAGATCCACCAGAACAGGGGCTGCCACCAGCGCCCGCACGCGATCCAGATCAAGGGCGCGGAATTCATCCCATTCCGTCACGAGGCAGACGGCATCCGCCCCGGTCACGCAGGCATAGGCATTGGCGGCGTAATCCACCTCGGTGAGCACCGCTTTCGCCTGCTCCATCCCTTCGGGATCATAGGCGCGCACCTTGGCACCGGCATCCTGCAAAGCCTGAATGATGGCGATGGAGGGCGCTTCGCGCATGTCGTCGGTGTTCGGTTTGAAGGTCAGCCCCAGAATCGCGATGGTCTTGCCGCGCACATCCCCGCCGCAGGCATTGATCAGGCGGCGGGCCATGGCGCGCTTGCGCTTGTCATTCGAGGTGACGACCGCCTCGACGATGGAGAGCGGAGCGGCATAGTCATTCGCGGTGCGGATGAGCGCCAGGGTATCCTTGGGGAAGCACGAGCCCCCATACCCCGGCCCCGCATGAAGGAATTTGGCACCGATGCGATTGTCGAGGCCGATGCCCCGCGCGACCTCCTGCACATTGGCACCGGTCGCCTCGCACAGATCCGCGATTTCGTTAATGAAGCCGATCTTGGTGGCGAGAAACGCATTGGCGGCGTATTTGATCAGCTCCGAGGTGCGGCGCGCGGTAAACAACAGCGGCGCCTGATTGAGATACAGCGGACGATAGACCTCCGCCATCACCTCCTTGGCGCGTTCATCCTCACAGCCGACGACGATACGATCCGGGCGTTTGAAGTCCTGAATCGCCGCGCCTTCGCGCAGGAATTCCGGGTTGGAGGCAACCGAGACATCAATCTCCGGACGCTCTTCCTTCATCACGCGTTCGATCTCGTCACCGGTGCCGACCGGCACGGTCGATTTGGTCACGACCACGGCATAGCCGGCCATCGATCGGGCGATTTCACGCGCGGCATCAAAGACGTAGGACAGATCGGCATGGCCATCGCCACGGCGCGAGGGGGTGCCGACGGCAATGAAAATCGCCTCGGCACCGACCACGGCCGCCGCAAGATCGGTGGTGAAAACNAGACGCCCATCCTTGGCATTCTTGACGACGAGATCCGCCAGACCCGGCTCATAAATCGGGATGCGGCCCTCCTTGAGGGCTTCGATCTTGCCGGCATCCTTGTCCACACAGGTCACGCTGTGGCCGAAGTCCGCGAAGCACGCGCCCGAGACAAGTCCCACATAACCGGAGCCGACCATTACAATCCGCATCGCGCCGCCCTTCGTCCGTCGTTGTTGCGCCGCAAGCTCTGCCGCATAGCCCGCGCCCACGCAACCTCGCATCGTCAAATTCCGGGAAGATGACAGCCCTTCGCCTTGCGTGTGCCGGCGAAGCGCCGCGTTTCATACAGCCGCCGTTCAGGGAAGGAACGGCATTTTGGCGTCATCAAAGTCGGAGAACGAATCGAAGGCCTCGGNTTTTCGCCCTTCGTTCAGCCGCCTAAGCCATAAGGACAAGAGACGTGTTCGTCCCCTCGCCGCGTTCTTTCAGGGAAAAGCCGATGTTTATCATGCATATCGCCCTTGGCGGTTGCATCAAGGCGCCCCCCATCACCTATGGCATCACCTCCGACACCGGCGGGCACATCACCTACCTCATGGGCGCCGCGATGGCGCAGGTGGAAAACCCCGCGATTGACCGTGTCGAGGTGATCACCCGCCTNTTCCGCGACCACACGCTCGGCGAGGTCTATGCCCAGCCGCGGGAGCGCTTCGCCCCCAAGGGCGAGATTGTGCGCCTTGAGACCAAGCGCGACAGCTACCTTTCCAAGGAAGAGCTGATTGCCGAGAT
>Ga0056912_1000746_pt1 | contig 19959 bp, 21 predicted proteins | sample EBPBio232013_DNA_FD_55028 | JGI IMG/M metagenome (GOLD analysis project Ga0056912, IMG submission 55028) | Wastewater treatment Type I Accumulibacter community from EBPR Bioreactor in Madison, WI, USA - Reactor 1_5/23/2013_ DNA | ecosystem: Engineered > Bioreactor > EBPR > Anaerobic-Aerobic >... | reverse complement strand
GATCGGGGTGCTGATCCAGTAGAAACCGCGTTCGTGGAAGAAGCGNTGCACGGCCTGGGCCAGGCAGTGGCGGATCCGGGTGACCGCGCCGAACAGGTTGGTGCGCGGGCGCAGGTGGGCGAACTCGCGCAGGTACTCCAGCGAGTGCTGCTTGGGCTGCATCGGGTAGGTCAGCGGATCCTCGACCCAGCCGGTCACCTCGATCGACGAGGCCTGGATCTCGAAGCTCTGGCCCTGGCCCTGGGAGGCCACCAGGGTGCCGGTGGCGACTACCGAGCAGCCGCTGGTCAGGTGCTTCACCTCGGACTCGTAATTGGGCAGGGCCGCCGGGGCCACGACCTGGATCGCGGCGAAGCAGGAGCCGTCGCTGACGTTGACGAAGCTCAGCCCGGCCTTGGAGTCGCGCCGGGTGCGTACCCAGCCGCGGACAGTGACCTGGCCGCCGGCGGGAATCCTGCCCGCGAGCGCATGTTCGACGCTGACCACCGTCATGGCTTGAATCCTCGTGTCCTGGAGCCGATTGCCCCTCGGGGAAGGGCGGAAGTGTAGCGGCTGCGGCCGCGTGGGGGCGAGGCCGCCCGCGGAGCGCTGCGGCAACGGATCGCNGCATCCTGCCGGGAACGGTGGTCCGGCCACGGCCGGGACCGCGCNGCGGCCTATAATCGGCAGGCATCCGCGGAGGTTCCATCCATGGCCATCACCCTCACCCCCGTCGCCCTGGAGCGCGTGCAGCGCTTCCTGCAGCGCGACCCGGCCGCACTGGGCCTGCGCTTCGGCGTGGAGCGCACCGGCTGTTCGGGCTGGGGCCACGTGGCCGACCTGGCCCGGGACCGGCGCGAGGACGATGCAGTGTTCGAGCAGGACGGGGTGCGGATCTTCGTCGACGCCGGCAGCTTGCCGCTGGTGGATGGCACCGAGATCGACTTCGCCCGCCAGGGCTTGAGCGAGGGATTCGTGTTCCGCAATCCCAACGCCACCGCCGAGTGCGGCTGCGGGGAGAGCTTCACCACCGGCCCCGCCTGAGCGTCGCGCCGGCGGGCCGCACCGGCCACCGGCCCGGAGGCGATCCGGGTCCGTGCGGGCCACGGCCTCCCGCCGCGGCCAGGAGGCCGCCAGTCGCGCTAGGCTTGGCGTCTGCCCTGGATCCGGAGTCTGCCCATGCGCCGCGCCGTGTTGTTCGTCGCCCTGGCGGTCTGTTGCTTGCCCGCGGCCGTCGGGGCCACCCCCGCGCCAGCGGCCCAGGCCCGCAGCCCGGCCGCCGTCGCCCTGCACGACCTGTTCGATGCGGAGTGGGAACGCGGATTGCGCGAATCCCCGGAAAACGCCGCCTACCACGGCGACCGCCGCTACGACGACCGCTGGAGCGACGTGAGCCCGGAGGCCATCGCCCGGCGCGAGGCGGCCGACCGCGAGGCGCTGGCCGCGCTCGGGCGCATCGACCGCGCCGCGCTGTCGCCGGCCGACCAACTGAACTACGACACGTTCGCCTGGCTGCAGGAGCGTGCGGTGGCGCGGCAGACGTTCCGCGAATACCTGCAGCCGGTCGGCCACCAGGGCGGGGTGCAGACCGCCGATGGCATCGCCGAACTGCTGCCGTTCGCCACCGCGCAGGACTACCGCAACTGGATCGCCCGTCTGCAGGCCCTGCCGCAGCTCCTGGAACAGACCACGGCACTGATGCGGACGGGCATGGAGGCCGGCAACATGCCGCCGAAGGTGCTGATGCAGCGCGTGCCGGCGCAGATTCGCGGACAGGTGGTGCAGGATCCGGCGCAGAGTCCCTTCTACAAGCCGTTCCTGAAGATGCCCGGGACGATCCCGGCGGCCGAGCGGGAGGCGTTGCGCCGCCAGGCCCGCGAGGCCATCGCCGGCGAGGTGGTGCCGGCTTACCGCGAGTTCGGCCGTTTCTTCGAGCAGGAGTACCTGCCGCGCGCCCGCGACAGCATCGCCGCCACTGCGCTGCCCGACGGCCGCGCCTACTACGACTTCCTCGCCGGCTGGTACACCACCACCGGGCTGACCGCCGAGGAGATCCACCGGATCGGCCTGGACGAAGTGGCGCGGATCCGTGCGCAGATGGAGCAGGTGCGCGAAGAGGTCGGCTTCCAGGGCGANCTGCGCGCGTTCTTCGAGTACCTGCGCACCGATCCGAAGTTCTTCTACCGAACGCAGGCCGACCTGCTCGAGGGCTATCAGGCCCTGTCCAAGCGGATCGATCCGGAGCTGGTGAAGGCCTTCCGCGTCATCCCGCGCCAGCCTTACGGCGTGCGCCCGATCCCGGACAACATCGCCCCGGACACCACGACCGCGTACTACCAGCCCGGTGCGGTGGACGGCAGCCGGGCCGGCTTCTACTACGTCAACCTGTATCGGCCCGAGGTGCGGCCGAAGTGGGAAATGACCCCGCTGTCGCTGCACGAGGCGGTGCCCGGGCACCACTTCCAGTTCGCCCGCGGCGCCGAGCTGCCGGACCTGCCGATGTTCCGCCGCACCGCCTATTTCGTCGCCTATGGCGAGGGCTGGGGCCTGTACGCCGAGCAGCTGGGCTACGACATGGGCCTGTACGACGACCCCTACGATCGCATGGGCCAGCTGGCCTACGAGATGTGGCGGGCGGTACGGCTGGTGGTCGACACCGGCATGCATGCCAAGGGCTGGACCCGGCAGCAGGCGATCGACTTCTTCATGGACAACTCGCCCAAGACCGAGCAGGACGTGGTCAACGAGATCGACCGCTACATCGCCTGGCCGGGCCAGGCCCTGGCCTACAAGATCGGCCAGTTGCGGATCTCGGCCCTGCGCGAGGAGGCCAGGCGCGAGCTGGGGCCCGGGTTCGACCTGCGCGACTTCAACGACGCGGTGCTGGCCACCGGCTCGGTGCCGCTGGAGACGCTGGAGGCCCACATCCGCGACTGGATCGCCGCGCGGAAGCGGCCGGACGGGGCGGATTGACCGGGGCGGGTGGGCGGATTTGCGCCCAAGCCACTGATCCGGCATAATTTCCGGCTCCCTGCGCCCCTCGGGCGCCNGGGAGACCTTGCCCCACCGCTTCCACACCGGTCGACGGGGGGCTGCCAGGCCCGGCAGGGCCGCATCCACGAGGAAAAACCACATGCGCCACTACGAAGTCGTGTTCCTGGTCCATCCGGACCAGAGCGAGCAGGTGCCGGCCATGATCGAGCGCTACAAGTCGCTGGTCGAGAACGGCAAGGGCACCATCCACCGCCTGGAGGACTGGGGCCGCCGCCAGCTGGCCTATCCGATCCAGAACCTGGTCAAGGCCCACTACGTGCTGTTCAACATCGAGGCCGACCAGGCCACGATCGACGAGCTGGTCGAGACCTTCCGCTTCAACGACGCGATCCTGCGCCACCTGGTCGTCCGCCGCGACGGCCCGGAGACCGAGCAGTCGCTGATCATGAAGAGCAAGGACGAGAAGGGCGACAAGCCCGAGCGTGGCGAGCGCCGCCGCCGCGATGAGGACGGCGAGGGCGANGCCTCCGCCGACAACGACGGCGACAACGCCGAAGCCGCCTGATCGAGCCTGAAGGAGCAACCCAGCCATGTCCAAGTTCTTCCGCCGCCGCAAGTTCTGCAAGTTCACCGCCGAGGGTGTCAAGGAGATCGATTACAAGGATCTCAACACCCTGCGCCAGTACCTGACCGAGAACGGCAAGATCGTTCCCAGCCGCGTGACCGGCACCAAGTCGCGCTACCAGCGCCAGCTGTCGACCGCGATCAAGCGTGCGCGCTTCCTGGCCCTGATCCCGTACACCGACAACCANGATGTTTGATTGACGCGGTCGCTTCCGCCAAACGCCCGCACATCTGCCGTGCGGGGGTGCAACGGAAAGCCGCCTCGATCGACGATATCCGTCCGATCCGGACAGCAATCGTTGCGGCGCCGTGGGCGTCGCTAACGGATAGAGGAGCAATACGATGGAACTGATCCTTCTGCAGAAGGTCACCAACCTGGGCAACCTGGGNGACAAGGTCTCGGTCAAGCCGGGCTATGGCCGCAACTTCCTGGTCCCGCAGGGCAAGGCGGTGCCGGCCACCGCCGCCAACCTGGCCGATTTCGAGGCCAAGCGCGCCGAGTACGAGGCCAAGGCCAAGGCGATCNTGGACGACGCCAGCGGCCGCCTGGCCAAGCTGGAGGGCGCCAGCGTCACGGTGAAGGCCAACGCCTCCACCGAGGGCAAGCTGTACGGCTCGGTCGGNCCGCGCGACATCGCCGAGGCCTTCACCGCCGCCGGCCTGCCGCTGGAGAAGAGCGAAGTGGTGATGGGCGAAGGCCCGATCCGTCACGTCGGCGAGTTCGACGTGCTGGTGCACCTGCACGCCGACGTCGAGACCACGGTCAAGGTCGTGGTCGAGCCGGAAGCCTGATCGGCGTTCTGCCGGCCGCAAGCGATATCCTGAAGGGCGCCTATGGGCGCCCTTCTTTTTTGCAGCGGCGGCCCCGTCCGAAGTCAAGAAACCCGATGCCCTTGCCTTGGCCGCACAGCCATCGCAGGCCATGAGATGCACTGGTTATACACAGGTTGCGCAGAGAGATATCTGCAACGCCCATGGCGAGGAGGCGAATAGGATGGCCGATCCGGTTCCGCTCGTTTCCATTGCCGTGCCGCCGTCGCCCCTGGCCGCCGGCTTTCCAGGAGTTCCGCCACCGATGTCCGCCCGCGCCGGCTTTCGTAACGACCGCCTCGACGCCCGCGTCGAACAGCTCCGCGTGCCGCCGCACTCGGCGGAGGCCGAACAGGCCGTGCTGGGCGGGCTGATGCTGGCCCCGGAGGCCTACGACAGCGTTGCCGACCTCGTGGTCGAGGACGACTTCTACCGCCGCGACCATCAGTTGATCTTCCGCGCCATCCGCGAACTGGCCGAGAAGAACCGCCCGTTCGATGCGGTCACCCTGGGCGAATGGTTCGACTCCCAGGGCCTGGGCGAGCAGATCGGCGGCGGTACCTACCTGGTCGAACTGGCCACCACCACGCCCTCGGCGGCCAACATCCGCGCCTACGCCGAGATCGTGCGCGACAAGGCCGTGCTGCGCCAGCTGATCGAGGTCGGCACCGGGATCGTCAACGACGGCTTCCAGCCCGAGGGCCGCGACAGCGCCGCGCTGCTGGCCAAGGCCGAGCAGGAGGTGTTCGCCATCGCCGAAGCCGGCTCGCGCGGGCGCCAGGATTTCACCCCGGTCAACCGCGCCCTGACCGAAGCCTTCGAGGTGCTGCAGAACCGCTACAACGCCGGTGGCGGNGTCACCGGCCTGGCCACCGGCTACACCGAGTTCGACGAGATGACCGCNGGCCTGCAGCCGACCGACCTGGTGATCCTGGCCGCGCGTCCGTCGATGGGCAAGACCACCCTGGCCCTGAACATGGCCGAGTACGCAGCCATGAAGTCGAAGAAGCCGGTGGCGGTATTCTCGATGGAAATGTCGGCCTCGCAGCTGGCCTTGCGCCTGATCTCCTCGCTCGGCCGGGTCAACGCCACCCGCCTGCGCACCGGCCAGCTCGAGGACGAGGACTGGAGCCGGGTCACCAGCGCGATCAAGATGCTGCGCGATGCCAGGATCTTCATCGACGACACCCCGGCGCTGTCGCCGGACGTGCTGCGCTCCAAGGCGCGCCGGCTCAAGCGCGAGCACGGCCTGGGCCTGATCGTGATCGACTACCTGCAACTGATGCAGGTGCCGGGCAACAGCGAGAACCGCGCCACCGAGATCTCCGAGATCAGCCGCTCGCTCAAGGCCCTGGCCAAGGAGCTGAACGTGCCGGTGATCGCACTGTCCCAGCTCAACCGCTCGCTTGAGACCCGCACCGACAAGCGCCCGGTGATGGCTGACCTGCGCGAGTCCGGCGCGATCGAGCAGGACGCGGACGTGATCGTGTTCATCTACCGCGACGACTACTACAACCGCGAGAACTCCCCGGACAAGGGCCTGGCCGAGGTCATCATCGGCAAGCAGCGAAACGGCCCCACCGGCGCGGTNAAGCTCAAGTTCTTCGGCGAGTACACGCGGTTCGACAACCTCAGCCACGACGCGGTCGGGGTATTCGAATAGGGCGCGGGCCGTGGCCGGCGCGGCCAGCCGCCGACGGATACCCGGCGCTCACGCGCCTNCCCCTATCATCGGTGGCGCACACGGTCGGAGCGGCCGTGCCCCATTGCACAGGAGCGTGTCCATGATCCGCAAGCAGACCCTGACCGTCGCCGCCGTCGCCGCCATGGCCGTCGCCGGCTGCCAGACCATCGAGCCCTACAGCGGCCAGCCGCAGCGCAACCATACCGGCACCGCCGCGCTGATCGGCGCCGGAATCGGCGTGGCCGCCGGCCTGCTCACCGGCGACAGCGCCGTGGAGCGCCGCCAGCACGCGCTGATCGGTGCCGGCCTGGGCGGCCTGGCCGGTGCGGCCGTGGGCAGCTACCAGGACCGCCAGCAGGCGGCCTTGAACGAGAAGCTGCGCAACACCCAGGTGGAGGTGGACCGCAAGGGCGACAACATCACCTTGAACATGCCCGGCCACGTCACCTTCGCGTTCAACAGTTCCAACCTCGCCCCCGAGTTCTATCCGGTGCTCAACGACGTGGCCGGGGTGCTGCGCGAGTTCGACCAGACCGTGGTCGAGGTCGCCGGGCATACCGACAACATCGGCAGCGAGGAGGTCAACCAGCGCCTGTCCGAGCAGCGCGCCGGCGCGGTGGCGCAGTACCTGGCCGCGCAGGGCGTGGACCCGCAGCGGCTGATCACCGTCGGCGGCGGCAAGCGCTATCCGATCGCCAGCAACGACACCGCCGAGGGCCGCGCCGCCAACCGCCGGGTCGAGATCACCCTGGTACCGGTGAAGTCGTAGGCGCCACGCCAGGCGCCGCGCGGCGGCGGCTGACTGGATTCCGAACTGCGCGTGTTCCCCGGCGGGCGATCGGCTATGGGCGGGAAGTGGGGGGCAGGCCGGCCTCCGCATGCAGATGCCGGCGGCCGCGACGTGTCGGCCGGCATCCGGGCTCCGGCTTCCCGGTGCATCGCCACGAGGATGAACGAGGGCAGGGATCGCGCCGGCGGCGCCCTTGAAGCCGGAATCGCGCGTCCCTACACTGGTCCGTGTCGGCGAGATGCCTCGCCCGAAGTTTCCGGGGGTGTCCTGGTTTCGACGGGGGTCGCGAAATCGACCGGTGCATGCCGAGGGGGCAGCTTTCCTCGTTAATCCAGCGGCAAAACTCTAGTTGCCAACGACGACAACTACGCTCTCGCCGCTTAAGGCGTAGCCCCGAACCCACTTGTGCCCGTGCTCGTGGATGTAGGGTCATCATCACGGGATCGCCGGGAGCGGTTGCCTGTCAGCGCCCGGTCAAAACAAAACAGGCTGGTCCTTGGGTGCGCTTCGCGCGCCGTGCTGCCCCGGGACGAGACCTAACGGCGGGCTAAGCATGTAGTACCGGAGATAGAGTGCCTTCGGACGGCGGTTCGACTCCGCCCACCTCCACCACTCTCACCTGCAAAACTAGCGTAACTGGCTTGATTTTGCAAGGTTTTTTGGTGATTTACGACCCTCAAACGATATCCCTTCAAGGTATCGTTTGAGGTATCGTTTTGCCCAAACCCCTCTTCCTGCGAAGGCCCAGCGGGCTCTATGCCCGCTTTTTGGTGCCCGTGGATTTACGCGCCCAAGTCGGCTCCCGGTTCCTGGTCCGCTCACTGCCAGGCCTGCGCGGCGACGCCGCCCGGCTGGTGGCCGCCCGGCTCGGGCTGGCACTATCGGAAGCCTTCGACTTGTTGCGCAGGGGGCGCACCGTGGACATCTACGAAACACTGAAGGCGATGCAATCGACCGCCATCCGGGAGCTGACCTTTGAGCGCGAGCGCCTGGCGGATGGCACCGTCCGGGAGCGCTGGCAAGTGGACAGCGACGACGACGCACGCCGGCTCAAGGCCATCATCCAGAGCGACAGCCCCCGGATTGAAGACATTGGGATGTTCCCGCCGCACCTGCTGGCCGAAGCCAACGCCCCGCGCCTGGCCGAGCGCATTGAGACCTACCTGGGCGACATGCGCTTGGCCGAGCGCAGCCAGGGCAACCTGGACGACACGACTTACACGCTCCACCTGTTCTTGGAGTTGACCGGGGACAAGCCGCTGCACCGGCTCACAACCGACGACGTGCGCGCGTTTCTAAAGGCCATGGAGGTCTACCCCAGCAACGCCAGCAAAAAGAAGGTGTTCCGGGGGCTGACCCCGAAGGAAATCCTTGCCAAGGCCCAGCGCGAGGACCACCCGCGCTTGAGCATGCGCACCAAGGACAAGCACAAGGACCGGTTGGCCGCATTCCTCAATGCCCAGGTGGCCGAGGACTTGCTAACCAAGTCGCCGCACAAGGCCATCATCAACCGCGACAAGTCCAAGACCGACGCGCCCAGCCGGGAGCCGTTTTCCCCGGAAGAACTGGCGGCGCTGTTCGACCCGCAAGCGTTTCCGAAGTGGGCGGCCAAGTATCCCCATCGCTGGTGGGGCACCATCTTGGGCGTGGCCACTGGGGCGCGCCTGAACGAGATCGCCCAGCTTTACGTGGACGACGTGCGCCTGGAGGCCGGGCACTTCGGCATCCACATTCGTGCCGGGCGCGAGGACCAGCGGTTGAAGAACGCGCACTCATCGCGGTTCGTGCCGTTGCCGTCGGCGGTGCTGTCTGCGGGGTTTCTCATGTTCGTGGAGGACGTCAAGCGCGTCGGGTGCGAACGATTGTTTCCGCACCTGCCGTTTTCGCAAGCCAACGGCTACGGCGACGCCATGGGCGACCAGTTCCGCGCCTACGCCATCAAGCAAGGGTTGACCGGTCGCTTGAAGTCGTTTCACTGCTTCCGGCACAACGTGACCAACGGCCTCATCAATGAGCACGGCGTGGCCGTCCACACCGCCCAGGAAATCACCGGGCACGACTTGAGCCTGCCTTCTGGCCTCAAGCACTACGTGAACCCGGGGACCATTCCCAACCGCGTGATGGCGTTGCAGGCCTATGGCCCACCGGTTCCGCTGCCGGCCTATCAGCCGGGCCAATTCGCCGCCTCGTTCAAACTGCTCAAGCACATGGAGAAGCGCCGGCAGCGGGCGACGAAAAAGCGCCAGGTCTCACGAAGCAGACCCCCCGCGTGAGCGGGGGGCGGTGTCAGTGTTTCTTCTTCTTGCGCTTTTTCCTGCCTGGCAGGCCTTGCTGTCCCCAGGCTTCCACATACGCGCGGCGCTTCTGTTGCGCAGCCTTGAGCTTGACGCCCTTGGGGTTATACCCGGCGGCGGCCAGGAGAAGGTCGGCGGCCTTGGCCGCGGCGCGTCGTGTGACTTTATCCATGGCCTTGGTTTAGCGCAGTGGCGGCGAAGCGCAAGACCCGGCGCGCAAAAAATTTTTGCCGCGCGTTTGCTTTTCCAGAGCATGCAAAGGCCTTTCTTAAGCTGCAAAAGCCTGGTGAATCCTTTCCCCTGGACCCATTGTCTGCAACTGCAATAGGGATACGGAGAACGAAAGCGCCCCTGGGCTTTGCCCTTCATCCCCGGGTCCGCTTCGCTTCCCCGACGATGAAGGGCAAAGCCTTACCCCTACCCGCGGCCTGCGCAGGTTTAGGGGCTTGGCCCTTCATCGTCCCGCCATGGGCGGCCGACAAGTCGGGCGCGTGGATAGTGGTCCTCCCACGCTACGGCGAGTTCGCGCATGCCACTGCGCCGGGAGCCGGGTCTCGCCACCAAGCTTTCGCCTGGCGCCTTTCCGTTGGGCTGCGCCCCCGTGGCCCAGCCGTCGCCGAGCGCTGTCCATCCTTACTCTTCCATGCCCATACCTTGCCGGCGGATCGGGACTGGGGCACACGAACGGGGGCCAGATTGAGCACTCCCCCGCGCCTCCAGCGACGCATGTTCCGGTTCGGTCGGTGCAGGTTGCAGAGCCATACCGGCCTCATTGTCCCCCTGCTTTAAAGCCCGCTCACCTCGGTGGTGGTCAACCCAAGCCCGCAATGGGCTCCCGATTTCCTTGTGTGCGGCCCGGTGTGTTTCGCCCGGGCACCGTGATACGGCTACCGAAGGCACTGGGCTGGCAGAGCGGAGACGAGTGAGGGAGGGGGCTTGCGGGATGGCCGGGGCTTGTTACGCTGGTCCTCAAGGGGCCATTGCCTGGGCATGTCGTAGAGCTACCTACCTTGCTCGCCTCCGGGTCGGTCAAACCCGGTGGCCTTGAATTGAAAGTAAAACGCTCCGGCGCTTTGTCAAGGCCGGGGCGTTTTGCTTTTTAGTTCTAGAAGTGGTTTCAGCGTGCTTCGCTGATATTGCCTTCGATGAACCCGTTTTCATCGAGCAAGCAACTGATATTGAATTTCAGCTCCAGGCCAAAACTGTTCTTGGCCGTGAAGCTGGACTGCACCTGTGTCCGGCCATTGGGGTGCTCGCTGGTTGCGATGTCCAGGAAACGCGAGAACTCGACGGTGGATGGGTGCGAGGCGTTGGCCTTGGCATAGGCTTCGCAAAGATCGATTGCACGCATCTTGTCGATGAAGCGGGGCGCACGGAACGGGGTGGGATCGTCGGCGCGTGCAGCGTCGAAATAGACGTTCACGGTCTGGGCGCCCGTGCCGCAGTTGACGAAGTAGACCGGCTTTCCGCGCTTCTTGGTCTCGTCGGCGGATCGACCCACCAGCGACGGGTAAATGTGTTCCTTGCAGCGCGGATCTTCCCGATGGATCCGGTTCACTGCTTTGATAATCGCGGTCTTGTCGCGCTGGGTGTGCTTGTCCCAGTCGAAATCGGCGTCGGTGAACTCCCGCACTTCGCCAGGCTTCAAAGGGGCAGCCAAGGCGGAGCGCAGCACCCAGCCGGAGTGTTCCTTCAGCCATTCCGGGTCGGTGATTTGGACGCGGGCCCAGTCGCCGTCGAGGCACTGGATCTGGACCTTGGTCGAGTTGTCGATGGTCTGGTATTGCGTGCTGCCAAGAACGCGCGTGGCCTTCTCGTTGACAATGCGTTCCCCATCGGGGGCATTGCGAAGGTCGTGGCCGTCCTTGCCCAGCACATTGACGACCGCACCATCGGCGGAAGTCCCGCGCTCGCAGGTGAACTTTGGAGCTGGCGGGGCCTTCTTTGAAGGGTGCGTTGTGGTGTCGGCGGTGGCGGGCTTGGTTGCCGTTCCCTGCTGCGCTGCACCCGCGATAACGCCCACCATGACGACGACGAAGCCCACGACGACTTGGACAACCCCAGCCTTCAATGGGGCGACACGTTGGCCGATCGCTCGACCAATGGGCGGCGCGATGAGCGCAGCACCTGCCAGCATGATCAAGGCAGACAGGACGCTCCCGTCAATGAGTATCCCGAAAGCCCCCAGGCCGAAAAATCCCGCGATCAGCCAGCGCACAACCGTTCTCAGCGTTGCCATGCCTTCCCCTCGTCCATGGTTAATCCCCGCAGCTAGTCTAGTCGCGCGCGAGCCCTTTTGCTCACTCTCGGCAAGAAGTTGGGCGAGGGTCGAGTGTAGGGCGGCGGGCTGCACAAGCTGGAGCCCAAAGAGCTGGCCAAGGTCCCGTTGGCGCTGGACTGATCGGGGCCTGCAAGTGCAACGCAGGTGGCCGGTCGGGTGATCCGTCACGGGTGAAGGGAAGGCCTGACGCGCGTTGTTAGTCTTGTGGATGTGAGATACACATTACGCACTGAAGTGGGTGTGCGTTGTGGGTTCATTTGCGCCGCTCCAATCCGGCGAAAGCTCGGTGGCGCTTGGGGTTGCGCAGGCCCCACCGCATGGGGCCAGTCCACCCCCGGTTTTCGTCCAGAAGCCAGGCGGGGCGGGCGCTTTCGTTGTGCCCACGCCAAGCATTGCTTTCACGGACCTGGTGGCCTGGGCCTTTTGAAGCGGGGGGGCTCCAAGCGCGGCGGCTGGAAGGCAGAGCCTGCCCTCATCGTCTTGCCCGGTGACGGTTCGGCCGTGGGCGCGGGGGCGGTGGGTGGCCACTGCTCGGGGAACCGGAACTCGTCGGCCGGGTGCGCCTTCTGGAACGCCAGCAGCAGGCGTTGCCGGTTCTTCTCGGCCTCCTTGGCGGCCTTCTGCTGGGCGGCACCGGTGACGCGCTCCAGGTCCTGGGCCATGGCCACCTGCTGCTCGGACAGCTTCACCGCGTCCTGGAGGTCGCGCAGGGTCTTAGGCGTCCAGCCCAGGCGCTCGGCCAGTTTGCCGGCCCCCTTGAGCCCCGCTTGGCCCTTGTCGCGGTAGTGGGCGGCGTCGTGCTGGTCGCGCTTGGCCTGCTTGAGGTCGGCGGCGGCTTGGTCCCGCAGGACGGTGGCCAGTTGGGCTTCGCCTTCGGCGTGGAGGTAGTCGCGGGCAAACGACCGGGGCAAGGGGTCGGCGTGGTTCTGCGCCCAAGCCAGGGCCTTGCGCAGCAGGTCGGCCATGTCCCGTTCCAAGGTGGCCAGCCAGGCGTTGGCCACCCGCGCGGCCTGCTCGCTCTCGCGCGAGCCGTTGCCGGTCACCCGGGTGCGGGTCTGTGGTGCCAACTGGGCCGCTGGCCCACGGGCACGGGGTGGGCGCTGGGTGCGTGGTTTGGCTACGGGTCGGGGCTGAACCCCGAGCACTGGCCCACCGGCACCACGATGTCCCGGTGCATGCGGCCGCAGTAGATGACCAGCGACGGGGGCGAAGCTTCCAACCCCGCCGGGGTTTCCTCCGGGCTGGGACCGTCCGACAGCTGTAGCACCGTCGAGTGGGCGCACCGCAGGCAAGGGCTGGAGGCCACGGGGGCGTTCGTCGCCCGGCAGGCTGACAGGATGGCGGCTATCTCGGCCGAGTGCGGGGGCAAGGTGGAAGCGCGGGGGGCGGCTGCTTTGGCCATTGGCGGGGCTCTGGGGTGTGGAAAGGGTGGCGGCCTGGGCCAGCCGGTCGCGGCCCTCCCGCGTGCGCTCCAGGAGCGCGCGGGCGTGGGCGGCTTGTTCGTCGATGGGCACCAACCGGCCGTCGGCCTGGGCCGCGTCCTTGAGCCGCTGAAAGCGTGCCTCGTGGGCGTCCAGGCGGGCGGCGTTGGCCCGCTGCCGGCGGTCGTTGCGCCGGGCCCTGGGCGCGCGTTCACCGCGGCGCCGGGCCTGGGTGGTGGCCTTGCCTTCGTGACGGGTGGGCAGGCGGTCGAGTGTGGCCACCGCCTTGAAGTCGCCCCGGTCGGCAGCGTCGGCCCTCTGCGCCGCCAGGGTGCGGTGGTCCACGCGGGCGTCCACCTGGGCGCGCTCCAGGGCGGCGTTGACCATGCTGGCCCAGTGCTCGCGCTGGGTATCGGCGAGCGTGGGGCGCTTGACCCGTTTGCAGGCAATGGGGTCCAAAGCCTCGGCTTTCTTTCCCAGCGTGCCATCGGGGGAAACCGCGCAAGCGCTCAACAGGATGTGGGCGTGGTGGTTGCGGTTGTCGCCGCCCTTGCTGGGTGCGTGGATCGCCAGGTCCGCGGCGATGCCGTAGGTGTCGGCCAGGTGCTTGGCGAAGGCATGGGCCAGGTGCTGCCGCGCGTCGCCGTCGAGTTCGGCGGGCAAGGCCACGACCACTTCCCGGCAGGTGACGGCGTCGCCGCGCTTGTGGTGGGCTTCGACCCCGTTCCAGAACGCGGCACGATCTGCGGTCTGGTCGCCAGGCAGGCAGAGCGCGGAAAACGCCACGCCGTGGCGCTTCGTGTAGTCGTGGGTTTCGCCGGTGAGCGCGTCTTCGATGCACACCCCCGCGCGATACGCAGCCGCCGCCGTGGATGAGTGACCATCCTTGCGGGAATACGCTTTCACGGTGAGGTGGTAAATCGCCAAACGCGTCTCCGAGCGCAGCCCCTTGGGGGGCGAGCAATGGGGGGCAGGCGTGCGAAGCGCGCCGGGGTGTCGGGGGCGTAGCCCCTGACCGCACGTAATCCCGAAGGGATTACTCTAAGTGCGCTATTGCTGTCGCTTCGTTCGCGTTCCGCTCACTCGCAACCGCCCTAGAACCGGGGCGCTCGCTGTCGCTCGCTGGCCCCCGGTTTCAGGTTTACATGCACACAAAAGCTGTCAACTTTTTAGCCAAATCAAGAGCGGCGCTCGCTGTCCGCTCGCGCCAACAATTGGGCTTCGCCCCCTTGCGCTCCGCGCGATTTCTGCTTGCATGGTTTATCAAGGCTGTTGTGAGCGTGGGTCGTGTCAGATGTTGAGAAGCGAAAGCTAAAACTGGATCGCATGATTGAAGCGGTGGCGAAGGAGCAAGCCAAACTGCTCCTGGCCGAACGCGAAGAGCAGCGGAAACGCCGCCGCGCCGAACTCAAGCAACGCGAAGCCGATAGGCGCGCCGACGCGCACCGCAAGATTGAGCTGGGTGGCCTCGTCATCGCTGCAGGTGTGGACGAGTGGAACGAGGCGGAAATTGTCGGCGCGTTGCTGGCTGTTTCCGAACAACTCGCACATCAGCCCCAAGGCCGCGACCGCCTGCGCAAGAAAGGCCTGGACCATCTGGAAGCCCGTGCGGTCTCTCGCAAGGCGGCGAAACAATGAGGCGCGTTCCACCACATGCTGACGGCTTCCGCCGCGCCGTGGTGGACGAAGCCCTGGCCGTGGACGGCGCGTTGGTCTATGTCGTGCGCCTCTACTTCCCCAACGGTCATCTGTCGGTGACCCGCACCCATGCGACCTACCAGGCCGCGGCTCAAGAAGTCGCGGCCTGGATGGACTGGTCCGAGCGCATTCCCCCGAGGCTCCCATGAAGAACAAGCACAAGCGCCGCGCCAACGGCTTCGGCCTCGTTGAAGCCCTGCTGACCCTGGGCGCGCTGTCCGCGCTCTCCCTGGGCATCTATCTGGTTCTCTCTCCGGCCTCGGCCGCCGCCCAGGCCAAGCGCGAGCAGGACAATCTGCGCGACCTGTCCACCGCCGTAGACCGCTCCTTTGGTCTGCTTGGCAGCTTCCAGGGTGTGAGTGCCGTGCGCGTGGTCGCGGACAACTTGGCGCCGACCCGCATGGTGGACGGTTCAACCCTGCGCACGGCGTGGGGCACGTCGGTCACGGTTGCGCCGCACACCGTGAGCGCGCCAGGTGATGGGTTCGTGGTGGTGTATCCGTTCGCCCCCGCAGATGTGTGCCCGCGCCTGGCTGCCGCCGTTGCGCGCGACGTGTTCGACATCCGCGTCGAAGGAGTGAGCGTGTTCGATGCCGGGCAGCTCAACCCCAGCGCTGCCGCTGCGGCTTGCGGCCAGGCCGACACGGCCACCATGGAGTTCGTTTACCACTCCGGTCTGGTGGCCGGCGCGGCTGTGGCCGCCCCACCGCTGCAGCTGCCCCCCGCGCCGCCCCCGGTGTCGACTCCCACCTCGCCCCCGGTCGGGGGCCCGGTGGGGCCCGCCGGTTCGGTGGGCCCTGCCGGGCCGCTGGGACCCGTGACCAGCGCCCCGCCGGTCACGCCGCCTCCACCGCCTCCCAGCGTGCCGCCGCCCAGCACGCCAGTGACACCCACCACACCCCCGTCGGCGCCGCCGCCGTCAGCGCCACCACCGCCCTCAACGGTCCCCGCGTGCGTTGCCCCGCCGTCGTGGACGCAAACCGAAAGCCGCAGCAGCAGCCCTTGCCCTGCCGGCCAGATCGGGCTGGTGTTTGAAAGCCGGACCGCGCAGCACAGCTACACGTGCCCCGAAGCTTGGGATGCGCCCGTGGAGGCCGTGAGCCCGTGGAGCGCGTGGACTGTCACCAGCACCACGTGCGCGCCGGCCTGCACGGCTCCGGCTCCGTCCACTACGGCCATCACCCGCGCCGCAGCCGATGAGAATGCCAACGTGGGTTGCCCGGTGGGCCAGTTGGGCGACCACTGGCAGCGCCGCAGCGTGACCGAACACGGCACCCGCACGACCACCTGGGCGTGCCCGGGCCCCACCTCGTCCACGTCGGACGCCTGGGGCGGTGGGTTCACTTACGGCGGGTGGGTCACCACTTCCAACACGTGCGCCGGGGCGTGCGTGCTGCCGACCCCGAGCACGCAGGCCAACACCGAGAACCGCACGGCCCAGCAGTCGCTGGCGTGCCCGGTGGGCCAGACGGGTGAAATCAAGCAGGAACGCCAGGAACAGCGCACACAAACCCGCACGGCTTATTGCCCAGCCCCCACAGGCGCCTATTCCTGGGGCGGGTGGTCGGCGTGGTCAGCGTGGACGCCGATCACCGCATGGGCCACTGTCAGCAATACATGCACCATTGACCTCAATCCCATCTGTTCGTGCTGGACAACGCCAGGTATGGTTCCTTGGCCAACCGATCCATTTATGGGCTGCGTTCCGGACAAGCCTGTCGGCATGAATTACGACCACGCCGTCTATCCCTGCATGATTGATTAGTTGGAAAGAGAGGGCTGTGGCACGTGCCGCACGCTGTTCGGATGTCCTTGCTGGTGGAGCACGCCAGCAGGGGTAGCCAAATAGCCTGGCCCGCTATGGAAGTCGGTGCTGCTGAAAGCGTCCAATGCTTGGCCGGCGACGGTCACCATGGCCTTTCCGGCACCACCTTGGGCCGCCAGTTGCTGGCCCATCAGGGCCAGATCGTTCTTGTTGGCGCGGCTGGGGCGGTCCTTGCCGTGGCTGTGGATGGTCTGGCCGGTCGGTGTCATCCCGGTGGGCGTGAAACTGTCGAAGTTCGCGCAGGCGATATGGGCGCGGTTGCTCCCCACGACCACGCCAAAGCGCTCCCCGTTGGTTGCCAGCACGCCGCAGGCCTCAAAACCCGTTTCGTCGCTGTAGGCCCGCAGGCGCGGGCTGATCCGCAGGACGAAGGCGTCCAGGCTTTCGCCCGGATCGCTCAAGGCTTCGAACAGACGCTGGTAGTCCAGCCGGCCAATGCCCGGCACCTGGAGGCGCTGGACTTCCCCCGGTTCAATTCCCGAAGGCGGAATTGAACCGCCGTTCGCCCAGGCCTGCCCGCAGGCCAGGAACACCAACACCGCCAGGAACTTGCGCATGCCACTCTCCGAAGAGAGTGGCCGCCCACGAGACCCTTACCGTATGATGGTTGGGTATCGTTTGAGGTATCGTTTCGAGGCGGCGGTAACGCGATTTTTCCCTTGCAGCTCAATGGCTTGGGAAAGGTATTTTTGCGTTCCGCCCACCTCCACCAATGCAGGAAACAGGAAAGGCCGGGAGTGAAGTCCCGGCCTTTCCTGTTTCTGGGCTTGGCGAGGCGACTCTGGCCTACGGGAAACAGGCCACCAGTTCCAGTTCGCCCTCCTCGTTCTCGGCTTCGATCTGGGTCGGGATGAAACGCAGGCCGGCGCGCGAGTCGGCGATGACATGGGCGATGGACATCGCCTGGTCGCGTTCGAGGAACCAGAACGTGGGCTTGCCGTTGTCGATCAGGCGCCAGCCGCCGTGCGAGCCGACCAGTTGCAGCGTGCTGCGGTCCATGGGCGCGGATCCGGATTGGCTTGGGAGGAGTTCCCCGGCCCGGCATCCCGCCGGCGACCTTTTCCGTTGCAGAGCGGTTCCGTGTCTTGCGTTGCAAGCCGTTCTGCCGGGGCAGGGCAAGTCTGTCTTGCCGGCGGCCCTCGCGCAGTCGGGATTCGGTGTCAGTTTCTGTAGGAATTTTCCTACACGGGGCGCCGTGCCCGGGGGTCTTGCGTGCCCCTGGCAGGCGCCAGCCGGCACTCGCCCTCAGGCGTCCTTGTTGTGCCGGCGCATCGCGCGCTGCTTCTCGCGCTGCCAGTCGCGCTCCTTGGCGGTGTCGCGCTTGTCGTGTTCCTTCTTGCCCTTGGCCAGGGCGATCTCGAGCTTGACCTTGTTGCCGCTCCAGTACATCGCGGTGGGCACCAGGGTATAGCCGTCGCGCTGGACCCGGCCGACCAGCTTGTCGATCTCGTGCCGGTGCAGCAGCAGCTTGCGGGTGCGGCGGTCGTTGGCCAGCACGTGGGTGGAAGCCTGGATCAGCGGGGTGATCTGGGCGCCGACCAGGTAGAGCTGCCCGTCCTCGATGTAGGCATAGCCGTCGGTGAGGTTGGCGCGGCCGGCGCGGATGGCCTTCACCTCCCAGCCCTGCAGCGCCAGCCCGGCCTCGACCCGATCGACCAGGTGGTATTCGTGGCGCGCGCGCTTGTTCAGGGCGATGGTGCGGTTGGCCGGCTCGGCCTTCGCCCTGGCCTTTGCCTTATCATGGGCCGGTTGCTTGCTCATCCCGCCATTGTCGCCCAATCCGGGCATCCGGACACGCTTTCCACGCACGCCCATACCGCATGCCCCGCATCCACCGCAGCGCCCTGGTCGAGCATTCGGCCACGCGCATGTTCGACCTGGTCAACGACGTGGCCGCCTATCCACGGCGCTTTTCCTGGTGCGAGCAGGCCCAGGTACTGGAGCAGGACGACGGACGCATGCTGGCGCGCCTGGACCTGGGCCTGGGCAGGCTGAGTACCTGGTTCACCACCGAGAACCGGCTGGAACGGCCACACCGGATCGACATGCAACTGCGCGACGGCCCGTTCCGCGAGTTGCATGGGGTGTGGGAGTTCCACGCGCTGGACGAGTCGGCCTGCAAGGTGTCCCTGACCCTGGACTTCGAACCGCATTCCAAGCTGCTCGGGCCGGTGTTCGCGCTGGGGTTCCAGAGCCTGGCCGACCGCATGGTCGACGATTTCGTGCGCGTGGCCGACGGCGGGGGCTGAGCATGCTGCGGGTGCAGGTGGTGCTCGCCTGGCCGCATCGCTGCCTGGAACGGGAGCTGGTGCTGGGGGAGGGCGCCACGGTGGCCGACGCGGTGCGGCTGGCGGGACTGGGCCACGAGGAAGAGGTGGCCGGGTTCGCGGTGTTCGGGGTTGCGGCGGCGGCTTCGGTCCCGTTGCGCGACGGCGACCGGGTGGAGCTGCTCAGGCCGCTGCGGATGGACCCGAAGGAAGCACGGCGCCGGCGCGCGCAGCGCCAGCGCGGCGGCTGAGGCTCAGCGACCGCGCTTCTTGTCCTTTTCCTTGGCCAGGTTCGGGCCGAACTGGCGGTAGGACTTCTGCGCCAGCTCGAGATCCTGTTCGGGGAAGTAGTCGCCTTCCCAGCGCACCAGCACGTCGTTCTCGAAATGCAGGGTGAGGGTCTTGCCGGTGGTGGTGCCGCGGCGGTTGGTGCGCTCGGTGGCGCTGTAGTCCCAGCGCTGGGCGTGGAACGGATCCTGGATCGAGGGCGTGCCCAGCAGGCCGGCGACCTGCTGCTTGCTCAGGCCGGGCTTGAGCTGGTCCACCGCTTCCTTCTCCATCAGGTTGCCCTGATAGATCGGCTGCTTGTAGAGGGCGCCGCAGCCGGCGACGGCGAGCGACAGGGGGGCGATCAGGAGCAGGCGGCGGAAGCTGGGCATTGCGGGCACACGGGATGGAAACGGGCCGATGATACACTCCCCGCCGGCCGCGAATGCGCTTGCGCGCCGTCTGGCCGTAAACCGACGGTGAACGGAGGAAACAGCCTTGGAATCGAACGACCTGCGCCGCGTCGGCCTGAAGGTGACCCATCCGCGCATGCGGATCCTGGAGCTGCTGGAGGAGAAGCAGCCCCAGCACCACCTCACCGCCGAGGACATCTACCGGCGCCTGCTGGAGAACGGCGACGAGATCGGCCTGGCCACGGTCTACCGGGTGCTGACCCAGTTCGAGGCCGCCGGGCTGGTGATCAAGCACAACTTCGAGGGCGGCCAGGCGATCTACGAACTGGATCGCGGCAGCCATCACGACCACATGGTCGATGTCGACACCGGCAAGATCATCGAATTCGAGAGCGTGGAGATCGAGGCGCTGCAGCGCGAGATCGCCGCCCGCCACGGCTATGAGCTGGAAGAGCATTCGCTGGTGCTGTACGTGCGCAAGAAGCGGCGCTGAGCCGCATCCCGGNGGGTCGATCGTGCCATCGCGGCCGCCCNTGGGGCGGCCGTTCCGCTTTCAGCGGGTGGCGGTGCGCCGCGGCCGGCGCCTGGCTGGGGCCGCATCGGCATCGGCAT
>Ga0056912_1000743_pt1 | contig 20027 bp, 15 predicted proteins | sample EBPBio232013_DNA_FD_55028 | JGI IMG/M metagenome (GOLD analysis project Ga0056912, IMG submission 55028) | Wastewater treatment Type I Accumulibacter community from EBPR Bioreactor in Madison, WI, USA - Reactor 1_5/23/2013_ DNA | ecosystem: Engineered > Bioreactor > EBPR > Anaerobic-Aerobic >... | reverse complement strand
CGCGTTGGCGCACCTCGGGAGAAAACTTGTTCGTCGTTTTGCTTGTCATGGCTCCATCCTATTTGGAAGTTGGAGCCTCCGACAATCCCGGGGCGGTTCAACGCCTATGCGGTACATGTCTATCCTTGGCACGACAATCCAGGGCAAGCTTCGGGCGAGATTGGGCGGCGCAACCGACTCGCGCGGTTTGTGCTTGCCCGCTGCGGCATTGAAGGGCGTAAACCCTGCTGGGTCACTGAATGGGGGTTCCGGGATAAACAGGAGAGTTGCCCGCCGCAGGAGACCAATCGCCTGACTCTGACACAGGAGATGCGCCGCACCTTTGCACAATACGCTCAAAGCGGGCGTCTCAAAGGATTGCTCGTCTACGCGTGGAACGATCCGCTTCAAGCCTTTGCGACATATCGCTGTGGCAAGCTGACAGAAAGCGGAAGAGCGGCCATTCGCCCCTGAGGGCTGCCGGCGGTAAGGCTAAGCCCGGCGTTTGTCAGCTAGGAGGTGCAAATTCCTCGGAGAGCACCACGTCGTTTTCCTGGTAGAAGGCAAGAAGCTCATCATAGCATCGGCGGATGGCAGCGTTAGCGGCTTCCCAGTCATGCTCGATCATCTTGGTAATCGGCGGGCTCAGCTCCTCCTCAACATTCTGGTAAGGCAGCTTATACAGTTCACAAAATTCGTGAAGGCGGGAGTCATAAACATAATAGAGGCAAGGCAAGCCCTGCATCAGCCCTACCATGTTGCCATGGAAGCGGAACCCGATCATGGCGTCGAGATCGCGCCCCTTACCCACCCATTCCTCTACAGAAAGAACGGAGACAAAGCGCGAGATGAGCATTTCCTCGCTCATCTTTCCGGAAAGACCAATCCGTTCTAGCACGTAGGCCGCCGCGGCCTTGCGGACATCGAACGGGTACTTGCGGTTGGAGAGTTTGAGTTCAACCTCATTGCCTTGTTCGAAGATGACGTAGCGCGCGTCGGACGCTTCCAGTGCACTGATCAGTTCGCCGTGCAGCGCGCGGGTTTTCGCACCGTCGCGACAGAAGATACTGTTGCCCAGTTCGGAATGGATCGAAAGGCCAACACGACCGAAAGATTCCAGCAGGGGCGGAATTGAAACCTTTTGCGGCGCGCCCTGATAGAAGAGCGACGGACACCCCGTGATCCGTAACGATTTCGCGCCCAGTCGTTCGAGCACCTGCGCGGAAAAGGCGCCACGGCAGGAAATGCTTTTCGAACGCTCGGCCAGCATCGAGACAAAACGACGGGCGGGTTCATGTCCGTCCAAGAAAGTGGGGTCGAGGCCGGCGCTCTGCGCACCAATGCCAACTACGGCAACAGGACACTGAATGCTTTCAAGTGTTGCAATCGCTGAATCGAAGTCAAACTCCTGATGCAGATAGGTCGAGCCGCGCATCACAACATAGTCGAGGTTTTTCGGCGCGCGATATCCGAACAGCACACCCTTGGAGTCACTGTGCTCCACCTGGCGCAGAATGGCGGCGCACACCAGCATGTCGCCGTAATTGGGCTTCCAATCCCAGGTGTCGATGGCATCCCAGCCGATCAGGCCGTTCTTCATGATGTGATTGAAGTGTAAAAGTCCAACGCGCATTTTTAGTGCCTCGGCTGCTGAGGGCGTGGTCGGCTGATGGGGTGATCAGCGTGAGATAGGTAAACAACTCGATAGGGCAACGGAACAGCGACGCTGCGGGTGCATGGCATCCTTCATCTAAACTCTCAGCGCAGCGAGGGTGGTGTAGCCGTATTTAAGGGTTGGTAGGAGAAACGCTCGACATGGCCTGATCAATGGCTTCAGGTGCCAACCTAGCCCGTGCCCACTGTATAATGAGACGCGACGCCTCTTCCCATAGGGCATCGTCTTTCATCAAATTGATGACACGTTCACGAAACATAGCATCATCATTCGCCACCAGCATTTCGATGATCTCCTGCGTCAGGCCGATACCTTCTGCCGCAATCGGCGTCATCACGCAGGGCACGCCCTGCGCAAGGCTTTGCAGAACCTTGCCTTTGACCCCGGCACCAAAGCGGAGAGGGGCCACCGTCAGGCGCTTGGTGGCGAGATAAGCATCGATATCCTGCACGAAACCGCGCAGCTTCACGCCATCGCCCAGATCCTCGAAGCCCGCAGCCTCGATATGCGCGCCGGCAATGTCGAGCGGTTGCCCCGGAACGGCTTGGCGAATCGGCGACCAGATCTCACGCGCAAAATGGCGCACGGCGTCACCATTGGGCCGATGGCGGAAGTTGCCGACGAACGCGATGCCGTGGCGCTGCGCAAGCGGGGTGGGGGCGGGGGCAATGCGATATGACCACAAAACCCGATGCACCGGCTTGCTGGCATTGAGGTATTTTTCGATCCAGTCCCCCTCCAGCGTCGAGTGGGTAATGATCTGATCGGCCACCTCAAGACAGCGCTTTTCGTCGCGCTCCACGGCGCGGGCCTGCTCACGCAGCGCGTCGTCATTGTCCAGCTCGGCCTGCCGCCCCATGCGCAGGAAATGAAGATCCGCGACGGAATAGATCACCTGGGCATTAGGCTGGGCGCTTTTGCACAGGTCGATGAACTTGCGCGCGATGCTGATGCGATGGAGATAAACGAGATCGAACTGACCCTGCCGCGCCGCGATGTAAGCGCTGACGTCATCAATCCGCCCGTGCGCTTCAATGCCGTGCGCGTTGAGCCGCTGGATGGAAGCCGCTTCCTCGCCGTTGTCATCAAGGCCGATCATCTCAACGTGATAACCGAGGCGCACGAGGCTTTCCGCATGGCTGAGCACCGCGTTGGAGGCAGCGTCCTGCTCAGGTTGCGGCAGTCGCTCGTCGATCACCAGCGCACGGCGGCGCGTCACCAACTGCGGCTGGTGCGAGAGGCGTTCCAGCTCCGCCTGCCATCGCTTGGTAAAGGCGAGGCGCGCCCCCTTTGGTGTGGGAGCGAGCGGCATCTCTGCCACCAGAGCCAGCCCGGCCGCCCCTTGCGAGATTACCTGCCCCCCGGCAGCGCGGACACGGAAGGCAAGGTCCGTCACCCCCAGCGCACCATAGTCCTCCGCGCCCTCAAACCCGCCCACACGCTCGAACAACGCGCGGTGAACCATGAAGGCTTGCGCAGAGACATCGTCGCTCGCCCGGCGCAGCCGGTGCAGCGCGGCTTCGGCCTGATCGAACCGGCCCAGCTGGACGCGCCCTGAAGCAATGCTGATGCGCGTGCCCGACTCCACAATCCGTTGGTCCGGCCCGATCAAACGAGGCGCCACAATCGCCTGATGGTCGCAACCGACAAGCGTTTCGCGCAGCAGATCCAGCGTTCGCCGGGGCAGGGCGCTCGCGCCGGCGAGGAACATGAGGTATCCGCCGCGCGCCATGGAATACCCGAGACGGTAAGCATCCAGCATGGTGCCGGTCGTGCCGGTTTTGACAAGGCGAATGCCGCCACGCGCGAAAAGGGGCACCACCGTCAGCTCGGCCGAACCCGTCGCATCAATGCAAATCACTTCCGCCGCACATGCGCGTGCAGGCTCGACGAGGCTTTTCAGCAAGCCCAACGTGTCTCGCAGCGAGGGGGACGCCTGCACGATGATCGAGATCACCGGTTGACGCACAACGGGCAGATGGAACGGCGTGAAGTCACGCGCAGCACGCTCCGCCACCGCACGCAACCGTTCCGGCAACTCGGAAAGAGCCAGCGCCGTTGTTGCTGTGGCACCATGGCTGTCCTCAAGGCGCGCCTGCGCTTCGAGCGCTTTGGAGAGCGCATTGGTGCACAGCGCCAGCAGGGGGGTCAGATCCTCCTGCCGTCCCGCCGCCGCACCGATGGAATCGATCCGAGCGAGAAGCCAGCGCGAGAAGCTTTCATCAGCCTCGCTCGTGCCGGAGAAGTAGTTCTGGGGCGAATTGCCGATGTCCTGCCCCGTCTGCGCGAACCGCACACTGAGCCGATGCACCGATTGGCAAAACAGGTCGCGCGGCAGGTTGACCCAGAAGCCGTAGCAGCCATCCCCCTGTCCACGGTTGAGAAAATCGTGCCGCAATTTGTCGGCGGTGAAGCGGAAAACGAGCTCGTTGCCGTCGTAGAGTTCCAGTTCGACGCGCCGGCTCATGTCGTCGGCATCGAAAGCCCAGCCGATGATATGGGTCTGCTCGACCTTGTCGACGTGTCCTTTTAGCTGCATATGCCCCCCAGAATGCAAAACATGGGATTGCCAGTGGGGGAGCTTTCGCCCGCCACTTCGTCACAGTTTGGGCGCCAGCCGTCGTATTCGTAAAAGCAGTCAGACTTACCCTGCAAGAAAACCAGCAAGGGCTTCGAACCCATTGCCATCCAGCGGGACAACCGACCGCTCTCGTGAACAATCTGATCGAAAGCAAAGTTAAATTCGCAATTGCCACCGAATATTGCGGGGCGTGCAGCTTGTTCATGAGCAATCAGTTCACTCACGTCGCAGTTCCTGTTGTCAAATCCGTTCGGCAGGAGGCGCCCCGGCTAAGGCACCACCCCCCGCAAAAGCCCCGGTGCATGTGGGTCTTTTGCCAGAGTATGACCATCCAGCAAGCGGCGAAAGCAAAAATTGCGCAGTGCAACGCAGCACTTGGGCGCATGGTGAAGGCCCAAGGCGGCGGGGATGCTCAGCGTTCACGCATGGATTGCCGCGCGCGATCAAACAGGGGAGAGAGCAGGTAGCTCGCCACCGAGCGCTCGCCGGTGATGATATAAACCTCCGCACCAAGGCCCGCGACGAGTTTGCCCCGCACTTCCGGCGGCACGGTATCCTTGTCCACCACCAGTTCGGCGGCAAAATATGCCTCTTTGGTCACTTCATCGCTCACGCGGTCGCGTGAGAGAGCCCGCACCGTGGCATAGATGACTTGATGGCCGAGGTAATGCACGCTGGAGAACTTGATTTCGGCGCGCGCCCCTGCCGCAATTCGGTCGATGTCGCCCGGAGAGACCTTGGCGCGAATGACCAGTTCATCATCCATCGGCGCGATATCAAGGATCGGATCGCCCGGACGGATGACGCCGCCCGCCGTGAAGATGCGCAGCTGCTGGACCGTTCCGGCGATCGGCGCACGGATTTCGGCGCGCTTCTGCTGGTCGGAGTTGAGCAGAAGTTGCTGGCGCAGATCGCTCAGCTGCTTGCGCACGTCCAGCAACTGGGTGGAAACCTCCTGACGGCTGTCCTGCATCACCTGCTGACGCCGCAGCTCATACTCAGCCAGACGTTCGCGCAGCTTCTTCGCGTTGATCTCGCTGTTCTCGACCACGCCCTGAAGGCGCAGGCGCTCGCGCTCCAGCGGGGCCATGCGGGTCAGCGGCACGAGCTTCTGTTTGAACAGCGGTAGCAGGCTGGTGTACTCGGCATCCACCTGCACCAAGGTCGCCTTGGAGGTCTTCTGGTCGGACAGCACCTGTTCGATTTCGCGCTTGGTCTGCTCAACCTGGCTTTCGGCAATGCCGAGGTTGCGCTTGAAGGTGGCAAGGCGGCTGGCAAAAAGGCGCTTCTGGTCGGCAACGACGGGAGCAACCGCCGGGTCGTGCTCGCGCGCGGTCACCTCCGGCGGCCAGACGATGTCGTCCTGACCGTTGAACTCCGCCAGCAGGCGCGCTTCCTGCGCCAGCCAGATCGCATATTGGTTCTTGTACAGGTCGCCTTGGGTATCGAGGCGGGTCGGATCAAGCTTGAGCAAGAGATCCCCGGCTTTGACGACAGCGCCATCGCGCACCAGAATTTCCTGCACGATGCCGCCTTCGAGATGCTGGACGGTCTTCTTGCTGCCTTCCGCCGAAACGACGCCCGGAGCAATGGCCGCGCCATCCAGCCGGGTGAAGCTCGCCCAGAGCACGAAGATGCCGAAGGCGCCGAAAATCACCCAGTAGGCGCGGCGGACTTCTGATTTCCAATCCGCCGAAGGGCGGGGGGCAACAAGCGCGGGTGCGTTCATATCCTCGCTCCCTTCAGGTCGCGGTCGAGCGTTCGCCGGCGGCGCGCCCGTCCGTCAATTGCTTGGGCTTGTAGGCGGTGATGCGGTCCAGCACCTGATCGCGCTCGCCGAAGGCATGGACCGTGCCGCTATTGAGCACCAGAACCTGATCGCACATCGAGAGCATGTTCATGCGATGGGTAATCAGCACCACAATCGCGCCCTCTGCCCGCAGCGCCGCAATGGCGCTCGCCAGAAGTTGCTCGCCGGAGGAATCGATGCTCGAGTTCGGCTCATCGAGCACAACCAGCCGCGGATCCCCGTAGAGCGCCCGCGCCAGTGCCACACGCTGGCGTTGCCCCCCCGAAAGGATGCGTCCCTCCGGCCCCATCCGCGTGCTCAGACCATCAGGCAGTTTGCTCACGATATCCATGATGCCCGACATCTTCACCGCCTTGATCAGCTGGGCGCTGTTCTCGTCGGTCACGGGCTGGAAGCGGGTGATGTTCTCGGCCAGCGTACCGGGCATCAGGTCGATATCCTGCGGCACATAGCCGATATAGGCGCCAAGCTGATCCTGATCCCAATGGGCCAGATCATGCCCGTCCAGCAGGATAGAGCCGCGCGCCGGCCGCCACGCGCCCACCAGCACCCGCGCCAGCGTGGATTTGCCGGCGCCGCTGGGGCCGACAACACCCACCACGGTGCCGGGCGCGGCCACGAAGGAAACATCCTGCAACGTCGGCGCTTCGCGGCCCTTCGGCACCACCGTGACGCGGTTGAGAACCAGCGGGCCATTGGGGCGGGGCAGGGCAACCTTGGCCACCTGCGCGCGCTCTGTGCGTAGCAGATGATCAATGCGCTCGACCGAGAGCTTGAGATTCCAGATCACCCGCCAGCCATTGGCGAGGGCATCCACCGGGCCAAAGGCGCGATAGGCGAGAATGCCGCTGGCAAACACCAGCCCCGGCCCGGCCATTTCGTTCAGCAGCAGCACCACCGCCACCGTCTGGAGCACCATCTGCACCAGATGCCGCAGAAAACGCAGTGGCCCGGTATAAACGCGCACCCTGTCCGCCGCGTGCTGTGCCCAACCCAGCCCCTCGACGGTGCTTTCCCGCCAACGGCGCACCATGCGGCCCAGCATCCCCATCACGCGGAGCGGCTCGGCGTTGCTCTGCACGGAACGCCCGAAATCATAGGCCTTGTTCATGGCCATCACGGTGCGGGCGGTGTCATCCTTGGTGGTGGCCTGACTGAGCGCGCTCAACGCCGCCGAAATGATGACAAGCACAAGGATGGTGAGCCCCATGAGCGGGTGCAGCAGAAACCCCGCCAAAATGACGATGGGCACAAAAATGAAGTCCAGCGCGCTGACCATGAGCGGCCCGCCGATGAACTCGCGCAGGGTGTTGAGATCCTGCGGCACCAGAGAAATCTGGTTGGGGGGCAGCGCCTCGGGAAAGCGGTTGAGCGTTTCCAGAATGCGCGGCGCGATCTTCTCATCCAGCCCGAAGGCGATGCGGCGCAAGATGGTGGTGCGCATATCCTCCAGCACGGTCCAGATGCCGACGAGGAACACGCCGATCACGCACAGCGCCATCAGGGTGCTGCCGCTGCGGCTGGTGATGATGCGCTCATAGAGCTGCAACATGAAAATGGTGGGAATAAGCGAGAGGAACGCAATGATCCCCGAAATCAGAAGCAGCACCTTGAGCGCGGGGTAAAACTCCCGTGTCTCGGAAAGCAGGTGGCTTGTCTTCGCGCTTTCAAGAAAAAACATTGCTCGTCCTGTGCCCAATGTCGGCCCGCGCGGACCAAAATCTGTTGCAGCGCGGCGAAGAGCCGTTATGGCTGTATAGCGGCTCAGGCTTCGCTGCCAAAGCCCAAATGTTGCGGGTGCGTTGCGCCTCGCCATGGAGGGAAGAGGAAACCTCATGAGCCAGCCGGGCATGCCGTCTGTCCCGTTCAACACTGCGCCGCAAGAGCCGCGACGGGTTTTGCTGCATGTCGGCTGCGGGCCGAAAGGCAACCGTCAGCTCAACCCGATGTACCGCGACACCAGCCAATGGCGCGAGATCCGGCTCGATCTTGACCCCACGGTCAAGCCGGACATCGTCTGCTCCTTCGTGGATATGCGTGCTCATGTGCCCGATGCGAGCGCGGATGCCATCTGGTCCTCGCACAACATCGAGCATCTTTTCGACCATGAGGTGCCCCTGGCGCTGGCCGAGTTCGTGCGTGTGCTCAAGCCGGGCGGCTACACCCTGATCCGCACGCCGGACCTCAACGCCATCGTCGAGGCGATTGTCAAAAACGGCCTCGAATTTCCCGCCTATATGTCACCCGCGGGGCCGATTACCCCGCTCGACATGCTCTACGGCCATCGCCCCTCAATCGCGCGCGGCAACACCTTCATGGCGCATCACACCACCTTCACGGATATCCGGCTCGCGAACCTCCTGATGCAGGCCGGTTTTGCCGAGGCCCGCACCCGCAAGGACAGTGGCTTCGATCTCTGGGCGGTCGGCTTCACGGAGGATGCGGATGTTCCGGCGATTCTGGCCGAGCTGGAGGCCCACGGGCTGAGCTTCCGGGAATGAGCCAAGCCGACACCAACGCCATTTCGGGCTATATCGACAGCCTCAAGGCGGCGTTGGAGGCGGCGCGCAAAACCGGGGCAGGGGCCGACGCATGGCTCCTCAGCGACCGATTGCTGCGCATGAGCGAGCACCGCGACGCCGCCGCCTGTCTCAGACGCGCTGAGGCCGCAGCCCTGATCGGGGATGTCGATGCCGCCCGTCAGGATGCTTTGGCGGCGTTCTGGATTGATCCTTCCATTCCGATGCTGGCGGCAAGCCTTGTGCCCTCGCTTGCACCGGGCGCCGCGCGCAGGGCCGCATTGCGTCACGCCCTCGCGCTCGGCGCACCGCCGGATGAACCCCTGCTGGCGGCACTGGCGGCGGAAGGCTTTCAGAGCGTCGTGATCGCCCGTCGCAGCGGCGAGGCAATTTCGGGCGAGATCATCGCGGAGAGCCCGGTCGCGCCGCAACTTCTGGCAAATGGCGCGGCCAAGCCGCTTGTCCTGGTGGAACAGCCCCGCGCTGAAGGGGCGCGTTGGCCGTTTCGCGCCACCTTTTCGCAAGCTTGGCCCGCTGGCGCGCCCTGGGTTAGCGTGGCGCTGGAAGGCGCTCTGGTGTTGCCGGGTGCGCTTGTTGCCGCGCAGCCGACCATGCCCCCGAGTGCGGAAACAGTGGAGGGCGGCGTTCTCGTTGTCGTGCCGGCCTATGCGGATTGGCCCTCGCTGGAGCGTTGCCTGAAAAGCGTTATCTCCCAAACGGATGAAACAACTCGTTTGATCGTCGTCGAAGATGCCTCGCCCGATGAAAGCCTGCGTGAGGCGCTCACAACTCTCGCCCGCTCCACCCCCTTCACGGTGCTGCACAACCCCGTCAATCTCGGTTTTTCCGGTGCCGTCAACCGGGGGCTGTCCCTGCGACGCACCGGAGAGGCGGCGCTGGTCCTCAACGCCGATGCCACCTTGCCGCAAGGCGCAATCGCGCGCCTTAGGCAGCTCGCAGCTTCCGCACCGGATATCGGTACGCTGACACCGCTGTCCAACAACGGTGAGGATGCCGCTGTTCCGCAGCGTTTTCGCGTCAATCCGGAACCCGATGACGCATGGCTCGCGCATCTCGATGCCTGCGCTCAGGCCGCCAACAGAGACACGCTCATCCCGCTGCCGAACGGTGTCGGTTTCTGCCTCTTCATCACCGCATCGGCGCTCGATGCCGTCGGCGGGTTTTCCGGCGCCTTCGAGCGGGGCTATTTCGAAGATGTCGATCTCAGCTTGCGCATCGCGGAGGCCGGGTTTCGCAATCTGGCGGCGACCGGGGTTTACGTGGCCCATGCGGGCGCGCGCTCGTTCGGCACCGCCAAGGAAGGCTACGTGCGGCGTAACAAGCCGCAGTTGCATGCGCGCCACCCCGGCTATGAGACGCAGGTGCAAGCGCTGCTCGCGCAAGATCCGCTGGCGCCCGCCACAAATGCCTTGATGCGCGAATACTTGCGCCGCACGCCCTTCGAGAAGGTGTTGATCGCCCCCGCCGATTGCCCGGCAGCCTATGCCTTGGGCCAATCTGCGGGGGCGGGGCGCACCCTGTTGCTGCGCCCCTCCGGCACAGGCTGGCGCGCCCAAGCCCCGACAGATCCTTTTCCGGTCGATCTCGGGATCGACGAGCCAGCGCTCACCCTCGCGATGCCATGGTTAGAGGCCGCATCAATTTCAGTGTTCGACGCCGCGCGTTTGCCTCCGTCCCATCAGGCGGTGCTGCCGAAAGGCACACGCAGGTTGCCCACGGCACCGGCTGCGCAGCACGCCACAACGCTACCGCCCGGCGCACGGATCGGCATTGCATGGCCGGAGCTTGGGCAAGCGGATGAAGCGGCTCTCTCACGCATGATCGCAGAACTGCGCCCGGCGACGGCGGTGATGGTCGATCGCATGTCGCTCGAAACCGAGGCGCGGCTCTTTCAAACCCTGAAGCTGCAGAGTGCAGGAGAGATAGCCGCGCAGAATCTGGCCGGTTTGGCGCGGCGCGCCGGGCTCTGCGCGCTCGTCTTCGCGCACCCCGTCTATCGTGCGCTTGATCCACGCCGGGAGGCCGCACAGGCAGCCGGCTTGCGCGTGGTCGATCCGGTTTAACGATGCCGACGCGGGGAGGCCGGGGTCTTCACCGGCTTGTCGAGCAGGTTCAGCACATGGCGCGAGTAGCAATATTCCCGCAGCAGCTCGACATGCTTCGGCCAGCAGGAGGCTTCGAAATCATAGCGGCTGGTGACCGTTTCGCGCGCGCGGCGGCGGATGGCGCGATAGCGCTCGGGCTCGGCCAGCACATCGATAATCTGGTTGGCCAGCGCGTTGCGATCGAAAAACGGCACCAGAAGGCCGCTTTCCTCATGGGTGATCACCTCGGCAACCGGCGGCGTATCCGAGCCGATCACCAGACACTCCAGCGCCATGGCTTCGAGCATCGACCACGACAGCACGAACGGGTAGGTCAGGTACACATGCGCATCCGAGCGGCGCAGCACCGCCATGTAGCTGGCGTAATCCACCCAGCCCATGAAGTGAACGCGTGAGAAATCAATGTGCTGGCCCAGCTCATCGAGCATGTAGTTGCGCCAGCTCGCATGCTGGCGTGGGGCTGCACCATAGGAAACCCCGTCATTGCCCAGGATCAGCACCCGCGCACGGGGACGCGCGGCCAGAATATCCGGCAAGGCCCGCATGAAGATGTGGAAGCCGCGATAAGGCTCCAGCGAGCGCGAAACGAAGGTGATGACCTCATCCTCCTCCGCGATATCCAGCCCCTGGATACTGGTGGCGCGGCGCTGCGGCTCCAACGCGAACTTCGAGAAATCCAGCCCGTCGTGCACGATATGGATTTTGGGCCGGAACTCCTGCGGGAACACCGAGTACTGCCAGCGCGTCGGCGCAATCGAGAAATCGCAATCCGTCAGGGCCAGCAGGGTCGAGGCATTGCGCAGCGAAATGCGCACTTCGCCATCCACGCCGAAGGTATCGAACTCCTTGTCGAATCCGACATCCGTTCCGCGTGGCGCGTAATAGAACTCCGAATAGGTGCAGAGCGTGGCATCCGGAAACAGGTTGCGCAGGGGTAGAGCCTCGCCCCAGCCGGGGTGCACATAGATCACCTGCGGGAAAAAGCCGGCCTGCTTGAGCTGCGCGGCCTCATACAGCACCATTTCCGCACGGCGGCATTCAACATCAAAGCGTTTGGCGAAGGGATGCGCGGTGTTTCGCCGCATATCCGGCATCCGGTAGCGGTGCATGTCCACATCGCTCAGGCCCGGCGCTGGCGGCGAGGAAATCGCCTTGACCCGCACCCCCGGCATCCGCGCGAATTTCATCGCCAGATTCCGGAACTGCGCCGGAAAATTGTTATGGACGAAGAGGATATCGATCGGTCTCATTCATCGGGCCGGGTCGGTGCAAAGAAGTCGTCTATATTGAACAACGTGCTGGTGTCCAAGGCGAAATTGTCGCCGCTCAGCTCTGTCGGCAAGGGTTCAATGGCGCTGGCGTTACCAAATTCGGAATAGCGCATCACCGCCTCGGAGCGGACAATGCTGGTGTCGATCTTGCGGGAGAGGTACCGCCGCGAGAAAAGCGAAGCGGCCGCCAGCTCCATCGGCAACATGCCCAGCGCGGTCAAGGCCGCGGCCCGCGCCGGCGAAAGCGCGGCCATACGCTCCTCTTGAACAACGAGAAAGCGCGCCTCACTCTCCGGATCGAGCGGCTCGATGGGCACAAGAACATCGGCCGCCAGCAGAAGCCTCGCCGCATCGGCCAGCCGTCGCGCGCCACCATATATTCGCTGTACCAGATCCAGCACCGCCCGGAATTCCGCCGTCGGCTTGCCCGGCGCCGCCTCCGCGCGCCAGGAGGCTTGCCCCGCCGTCACAACAAGGGAGGGTGAATAGAGACACTCGCCGGAATAGCCCGGCGTGAACGGCAAGGCGCGCAGCGCCAGCGGCATGTAAGGCGGCAACCATTTGCCCGAACCATTGATGGGAACCGCGCGCGACATTTCCGGATGCGTGAGCAGCACCACCAATGGCAAGGCCATGGGGTCGGCCGGAATATGCACCGCGATCACGCCGTAATGGCTCAGATGCAGCAACTCGGTATCCGCGATCGGCAGGGCCGTCAGGGGGAGAAGCGCCGAGAAATCGGGCAGGGCACCCCAACGCAGCGCTGAAGGCGCCGGGATGGAGGTGAATGCCGCTCCTTCAAACAAAGCCCGGTTCATAGGCGGACCTCGATATCGTCTGGCTCCTTCGCAGCAGGGGCGGGGGCCTGCCGCAAGGCCTGAATGAGCCAGTTGATGCGAAAGAGCGATGCCCGGTGTACCCCGATGAACAGCCCCGCCTGCACACCATGCCGCTCGATCAACTTGTAAAGCGCGGGGTTTTGCAGCTGGGAGGCCGAGAAAACCGCCAGATCCGTACGGTTAACCTTGCCCGCATCCCCCAGATCGAATTTGAGCGGCCAAGGCTCCAGCAAACCATGCGTTTCAAGGTCGCGCGTCAGCTCGTCCGTCGCAGGAATCGCGCGGGAGAGGTCGACCGCGTAACGGATACGTCGGCGTGCCGCTTCCGACAGTTTGCCGTCATCCAGCAGGATCGGCGCACCGATATCCTTCGGCGTATCCGCAATCGTCTTGTCCACCCAGAGGGATTCCAGCCGCTCGCCCAAGGCCTCCTGCACCACGACAGGGAAAGCGCGCAGCGCCAACGGCAGATCATCATAGCCCGGCAAGCGGGCATAGCCTTCACGCAGGGACACAAGCGCAACAAGGCGCAGCTTGTCTTCGAAACGCTGCCAGCACAGGGGAAAATAGCGTGCCAGAACAAGTGCTTCAGGATGCGCTATGCCCACCGTTGTGACATTACGGACGCTGGGATAGGCGGTTGGCGCAAAAATCCGGTGCTGGCCCCATTCCGGCGAGAAGAGGGTCGGCGTTTCGTAAAGCGCGTTCCAGCGGGACATAGCCAAAGTTTCGCACGCCTTTCGCGCCGCAGCAAGACAGGGGAAGCTCCCAAAGAAGAGGGGGCCGAAAAGGCCCCCTGATCGTTCTTGTCCCATGGCCGCGCAGCCCTGAGGCGGGCTGCGCCTGCGCGAAGTTCCTTACTTGAGGACCTGCGTGCCGTTGAGGATGATGTGCTCCACCTCGGAGATGCGCAGGGTCGAGCTGTCGTCGAAGGTGACGGTAACAGTGCCGCGATCGTTGGTCCAGGAGGTGACCTGCGGACCATCGGTATCGTTGATGTACACGTAATCCTTGCCCGAACCGCCCGAGATCGTATCGTGGAAGTTGCCGTCGTGCACCTCGTAATTGAAGGTGTCGTCGCCGGCGCCGCCCGAGATCGTGGAGCCGAAGCCCGCTTCGGTATCGGCGGAGGAGTAGATGTTGATGGTATCCGAACCAGCGCCACCATCGATGGTGTCGGTGCCGCCGAGGCTGGTGATGACATCGTTGCCGGCACCACCCAGAATGGTGTCGTTGCCCGCGCCGCCCGCCAGCGTATCGTTGCCGGTGCCGCCGTCGATGTAGTTGTCGCCGCCCAGATCGGTGATGGAGTCGTTGCCGCCGCCACCCAGAATGGTGTCGTTGCCGTAGCCGGTCTGCGAGCTGTCGTTGCCGGTGCCCAGATCAATGTTGTGGTCACCCGAACCGGTCGCAAAGACCGTGTCGTTGCCGGAGCCGGCGACGATGGTGTCGTTGCCCGAACCGAGCGCATTGATGATGTCGTTGCCAGAACCGGCATCGATGCTGTTGTCGCCATCACCCGAGGTGATCACGTCGTTGCCGGCACCGGTCACGAAGGTGTCGTTGCCCGAGCCACCATAGATGGTGTCATTGCCGGCCGCGGTCGTTACGCGGTTGTCGCCTTCGCCCATGTAGGCCAGAACATCGCCGCCGCCCGTCGCCACAAGACGGTCATCGCCATCGCCGAAGAAGGCAGTGAAATCGCTGGCCGCCGTGTAACGCGCGTTCACGTTGCCATCGGTGTTGAAGATGACGATGTCGTCATCTGCGGCGACGTCGAACAGCCCGGTCGGGGCCGCCGAGTAGAGCGTCACTTCCTCATTGGTGGCCTCGGCATCGCCCGGCACAACGGTGTCGACAGTGGCGGTGCCATTGCCGAAAACATTACGCGACGTCAGGACGTTGAGGATGGTGTTGGTTTCCGTCGTGTCGAAAGCACCGTTGGTATTCAGTACGTTTCGGAGTTGCGGATCCGTATAGTCGTAAGTGGCCATGGGGACTGCTCCTGACGTCTATTAATCGATGGCGATAGGGGAGGGATTGGAACGGCGGGGCATGCGGAAAACCCGAACGCGCCCTGTGGAAGCGGGGGGCTCCTCCCGCTTGGAATTGGTAGCCGGTGCCAGCACCGGGGAAGCCGCAGCCGGGGCAGCAAAACCGCTGTCCATGGTCTGCGCCGTGGGAAACTGAAAAGCGGCCGGCGCTGCGTCCTGACGCGCACCTTGCTCCGTCACGCTCAGCTTGAGGCCGACAAGCGGTTCGAACCCAGTATCACCCGCCAGCTCCACGAACACACCCGTGCGGGAAACCAGCGAGCCACCGAGGAACAGCGCCTCGACCTGAAGTACGTAGCGATGAGCCAGCGCGCCCGTCAGATTGAGGGTAAGCCCGACGATCGGCGCGGCCTTTTGACGGGTGCCGACGAACTGCCCGATCTTGGCGGGCGGCTGAACACGACGACCACGCATGTTGATGACAGCGGCCGTCAGGATATCCACGCCTTCCGGCTTGTCCGGCCAGACCAGCTCAAGCCCTTCGATGGCCAAAGGCGCATCCGGGCCGCAAATCCACTGCCCGGCCCGGGCCGTCACATCACCACGGCGGGAAACATGCGCGAGAACCGCAAGTTCGCCGGTCGTCGGAACGGAGGAGGGGGCAACAGCCGGGGTCTTTTCCTCGAAGGCGGCTTCAGTGGGAACCGAGCAGCTCACCCGTTCGAGAACCAGCTGGGCATCCGTGCTGGAGGCCGCAGTGCGCGGCAGCACCGAAATGCGGATGTGCGCATCACGCAGGGCATGCACAACCACAGCGTCGCCCGGCGCATAGAGCATGGTCCGGGCGGCGTTGCTCTCCGACAGGATCGTCACACCGGAAAGAGGCTCGGCATCCACTGCAACGGCAGGCGCACGCAATCCGCCGGCGGAGGCGGAGTACCGCAGAACAAACAGCCCGGCGGCAACGCGCTGGAGGCGCGTCACGCTGGCTGTTTCATCCTTTGCCCGAAGAGTGTTCACGTCAGCCCCTGCCGATTTTCGTGATACGGTGACGAAGTAAGAGATCAGGCGGCCTTGACAGCCACGCCCGCCAGACGAGCCCGCAGGGCTTCGACCTGATCGCCATCCCGCAGCAGCGGGAAACGACGGGCCGCTTCCTGAGCGCCGGGAACATCGCCGTAGAGATCGACGTATTCCTGCCAGTTGGCGAACATGCGGCGCGAACCTTCATCGACATAGGTCTCGGTCGGCGCACCGTTGGTGATGACAACTTCCGGGGTCTCGAATTCGAGGTGGAAGTAATCGACCAGTTCGATGCCAGAAGCGCGGCGGATGGAGGCACCGTTGACCAGCTTCTCAGCCGGAACCAGCGCGCCATCAACAAGAACAGCATGCTCCGGCGACACGAACAGGTCACGCGAGGGGGTGTTGGCGCCCAGCGCGCCGGCGCAGATCTGCACCGGGGTGACGCGGTCATTGCCGCGAGCGAAAGCGCCGCCGAACGAACGGGTACCGATCCACTTGATCGCCTTGGCCGTGCCGTCGATCGTGGTGACGAGATCGCCGATCGCAAGACCTTCAACGGCCACTTCGCCGGCGGGGGTCTGCACCAGCGTGCCACGCAGCAGGCACGCCACCGTCAGGCTGTTCATGACATCCGCGGCCGTTGCATTGAGCAGGGTGAGCTGGAAGTTCGGATTGCTCGGGGCGGTGATGGTCACCGTGCCGGTGGTGGTGTTCTCGGTGATCACGAGATCGCTGATCGAGCTGACGCCGCTGATGGTGTCGATCAGGATCTGATCGCCCTGAGCGGCCTTGAAATCCATGATCGTGTCCTTGGACGCATCCAGGATCATGAACAGGTCGGAGCCGTTGCCGCCCGTCAGGGCGTCAGAACCGGCGCCACCATCAATGATGTCGTCGCCCGCGCCACCCGAGATGATGTCGGACCCGGCATCGCCCAGCAGGATGTCTGCGCCCGCGCCGCCGTTGATGACGTCGTTGCCGCCACCACCCGAGATGATGTCGTCACCTTTGCCACCGGAGATGATATCGGCGACTGCCGTGCCATCAATGATGTCGTCGCCGGTGGTTCCCGTGAGGTTTGCCATGTGCCACTCCGCCGTGAAATCGATTGGTCCTGATCGGGCTTTTCCCGCTTAACGCTAGATAAACCACGGAACGAACAATTTGCAACGAAAAATAATGATGTTTTTTATGAAATTTTTGCGTCAGCCCCCGGCGACGCGAAAGCTTAAGTTTAAATTAAAAGATAATAAAAAAGTTCTATAATATAAAAGAATGAAATACATATTAAATGATATTAATATACAATATTTTTGGGGCTAACTCGGATCAATGGTTAATTTTAAACGGAAGATAGGCGCTTGTTTAAATCAATTTTTGAGATTCAATACATTGATATAGCTTCCAGAGCGTCTTGTGGCAAAATTCAGGTCTTGGTGCGGCGCAAAATGTGGCAAAACGATACACCTCAGTACAAACGCAAGTTGACAAAACAGGCTCCGCCGGATCGCCGCAAGGCCGGTGTTTCTGCCGCAGGAATAGGCGGAATTAATTCATTGCATCAGAGCGTTGGCCATTTTGAAGGCATTGTGCGATCCCCTTGCACAGCGTCGTTCTTGGCGTGCAAAATTGCACCGTTGGGGTGCAATGGTGCAGCGCAGAATCACCGGCATGCGCAACGATGGAATCCGCCACAATGGGCCGTCATGCAAGACGTGCCACTGCAAGCCTGACGGTTGCCCGTCAGCTGGCGGAAACCGCCAGCCCTCGCAGGTACTGTCCGTAGCTGCACGCCCCCATCTCGGCGGCGAGGGCACCCAGCTGCTCACCGCTAATGAAGCCGGAAACGAGCGCCACCTCTTCGGGGCANCCGATTTTGAAGCTCTGGCGGGTTTCGAGCGCCTTCACAAAGGTCGCGGCATCGAGCAGCGACTCCGGCGTTCCCATGTCGAGCCAAGCGTAGCCCCGTCCCATGCGTTCCACATCCAGTGTACCGGCGCGCAGATAAGNCCGGTTGATATCGGTGATTTCCAGCTCTCCNCGNGCCGAGGGGCGGATGCTTCTGGCAACTTCGACCACCCCGGCATCGTAGAAATAGAGCCCCGTTACGGCCCAGCTGGAAACAGGCTTCTCGGGCTTTTCGATGATCTCGACGGCCCTGCCATCCTTGTCGAACGAGATGACGCCGTACCGCTGCGGGTCCGCGACATGATAGGCGAAGATGCTGGCTCCCGCCGTGCGCGCCGCCGCGCGATGCAGCCGCTCGGTCAGGCCATGGCCGTAGAAGACGTTGTCGCCCAGCACGAGAGCGCAGGGCTGCCCGGCGAGGAAATCCTCGGCNATCAGCAGAGCCTGCGCGATGCCTTCGGGGCGCGGCTGCTCGGCGTAGGAAAAGCGGACCCCCCACCGCTCGCCACTGCCGAGCAGGCGCTGGAAGTTCGGCAGATCATGCGGGGTGGAGATGATGAGGATATCCCGGATGCCCGCCAGCATGAGCACCGACAGGGGATAATAGATCATCGGCTTGTCATAGACCGGCAACAGCTGCTTGGAGATGGCCAGCGTCATCGGGTGCATGCGCGTGCCGCTGCCACCGGCCAGAACNATGCCTTTGCGGGAGGAAGTCATGGGGCTTGTCCTGTCGGGNCTGCATCGTCTGTCAGGCTATCAAGGCATGCCTGAAGGCTAAGGCTCCAGTGAGGAAGCGAAAAGCCGAAAACACGTTGGAACCGGTCACATCGCAAACGTGAGTTTTTCGGTCGCGCGGCTTTGGCCGCGTGCTGATCCGCGCGGATGGCACGCACCATCGGCGTCGCGCACCCGGAGCGAAGCCTGCGATGATCGAAAACAGCCTGTGCGAGGCCCGCCCAGCTGGTGTCGCCGGAACCGGCGAGGTGAAACAGGCCGAAGGCTTGTTGGCCGGCCGTACCAGAGGCAACCTGCGCGCTGACCCGCATGATCGCCTGTGCGAGATCCTGCGCGGAGGTCGGGCAGCCGAACTGATCCGCCACCACATCCACGCTGTTCTGCGTCCGGGCCAGCCTGAGCATCGTGGTGACGAAATTGCGTCCGCCCGGCGAGTAGACCCAGGACGTTCGCAGGATCACATGGCGCGGGTTCGCCGCCGCCACCACCCGTTCGCCGCGCCATTTGCTGGCGCCATAAACATTGAGCGGAGAGGGCGCGTCCTCCTCCTCGTAGGGCACGGTCTTGGTGCCATCGAACACATAGTCGGTCGAGATCTGGAGGATGGGAATATCCATCTGCGCGCAGGCGGCCGCGAGCCGTCCCGGCCCGACCGCATTGACAGCCTCGCAGCGCGCTGCGTCCTGCTCCGCCAGATCAACCGCGGTGTAAGCGCCCGCGTTCACGACCACATCCGGTCGCATCTGCCGCAGCAGCGCTTCGGCATTGCCGGCCTCGGCAAGGTCGAACTGCGGGCGCGCCAGCACCAACACCGCGCACTCGGGGCCGGAAAGTTGCTGCAACGCCAAAGAGATTTGCCCGGAGGCTCCGGTGACGGCAAGTCTCATGCTGGCCCCGCATCCATGGCGGCGGCGTCGAGGCCCAGCCGCTCGCCNGCATAACGCGCGCGCAGCGGACGCCACCACCACTCGTTATCAAGATACCAGCGCACGGTCTTTTCCAGAGCATCCTCGAACCGGTGCGCAGGNTTCCAGCCGATATCGCGCTCGATCTTGCCGGGGTCCACGGCATAGCGCGCATCATGACCGGGGCGATCCTGCACGAAGCGGATCAACGCGCCATGGGGCGAGGGACCGGGCCTGAGCGAATCAAGCAAGGCGCAGATGCGGTGCACAAGATCAATATTGCGGTGCTCGTTGCGTGCGCCCACGTTGTAACGCTCGCCCGGTTTTCCGTCATCCAGCAGGCAACGCAGGGCGTGGACATGATCCTCGACATAGAGCCAGTCCCGNATCTGCGTCCCTTGGCCATAAACCGGAATGGGCTGGCCATGCAGGGCATTGAGAATGGTGAGGGGAACGAGCTTCTCGGGGAAGTGATAGGGGCCGAAGTTGTTGGAGCAGTTGGAGATCAGCGACGGCAGCCCGTACGTCGTGTGCCACGCCATGACGAGATGATCCGCCGCAGCCTTTGAGGCGGAGTAGGGCGAGGACGGGGCGTAAGCGGTCTGCTCCGTGAACTGACCGGAGGGACCGAGTGCGCCGTAAACCTCGTCGGTCGA
>Ga0056912_1000699_pt1 | contig 21423 bp, 16 predicted proteins | sample EBPBio232013_DNA_FD_55028 | JGI IMG/M metagenome (GOLD analysis project Ga0056912, IMG submission 55028) | Wastewater treatment Type I Accumulibacter community from EBPR Bioreactor in Madison, WI, USA - Reactor 1_5/23/2013_ DNA | ecosystem: Engineered > Bioreactor > EBPR > Anaerobic-Aerobic >... | reverse complement strand
TCAGGGCGATGGAGCCTGTTTCGAGGGCTATTATTTCTATAGGAAAAGGTCAGTTCATGAGATCCGTGCCTACGCGCCCACCGATCATGGGCTGGCTGCCATCGCGGATGATCTCCAGCGCATTCAGAAAAAGAACTTCTACGCCCTGGAAGCGCACATCCGCCATCGTGGGCGTTACTATCACGAGCACAGCATGGAGATTGACGTCGAGCGTGTAGGTCACGTCAGTCAGTCACTGACCTCAGACGCGGAAGCTGGCGTTGCAGAAGCGCTTCGTGCTCTCGCCCGCTGGCTCTACAGCCAGCGTGACCGAGAATATGACTATCAGATGTCGAAAGAGGTTGTGGACGAGGCGTTGGAGGCCAACGGTTACGCCTTCACGGGAAGTGGAGCGGTGTTCCGGTAGGCACCCGTTTTGGCCTTTCAGCCTCATCGGTTCTGGGCCCGGCAACAGACCGGCAGCAGGCGATCTTCATCCAGCCTCCAGCCGACTGGCCCGTCATTCGCTCTCGCCGTGATGCGCGCACAGACTGTGGTCATCCAGCGTTTCGATGACGCGGCATTGGGCCACGCGCCCGTGCGAGCACCCCTCCACCATGTGCATGAGTTCGCGCCGGAGCGCGCTGAGGCTGGCGATGCGCCGCTCGACCTGTTCCAGATGCTCGCGGGCGAGGCGGTCAGCCTCCTCGCAGGAATGGTCGGGCCGGTCCTGAAGGGCCAGCAGGGTGCGGATCGCCTCGACTTCAAACCCCAGTTCACGGGCATGGCGGATGAACCGGAGGCGTCGAAGCTCCTGCGGGGCATAGAGCCGCCGGTTGGCTTGCGTGCGCTGGGGCACCGGCAGCAGGCCGATCTGCTCGTAATAGCGGATGGTGGGCACTTTCACGCCGCTGGCGCGCGCCGCCCCGCCGATGGAAACATCCATTTTGCCGCCCCTTCGTTTTTCCACTTGCTCCTCTAGTCACTAGAGGATGTATCGGGGGCGCGTTTCTTTCAAGGGCCAAACCGATGAGCACTCAAACCCGCTTCAGAATCGAAGGCATGGATTGCGCGTCCTGCGCCGCCAAGATCGACACCGCTGTGCGCCGCGTTGCCGGGGGGGAGGATGTCTCGGTTTCGGTATCGGCCGGAACCATGAGTGTGCAGCATACGCCGGAGAGCGACCTTGAAGCCTTGGCCCGAACGGTGGCCAGTCTCGGTTACAAGGTCAACGCTGTGGCCGGCGCGCCCGCACGCGCACCGGCGGCACCTGCCGCCTGTTGCGGGCATGACCATGGGTCGGGGTGTGGGCATGATCCCGCGCACAAACACACCCATGACCACCCGCACAAGCATGAAGCGCACAAGCATGAACCGCATGGGCATGATCATGCCGAGGCACAGACCGACACCGTTTCCCTGCATGGGCATGATCATGGGCCAACAAGCGGCGCATGGTGGCGGAGCAGCAAGGGCGCGCTGACGCTGGCCTGTGGCGCGGCTCTGGCACTGGCTTACGGCGTGGGGCATCTCTTTCCCCGCCTTGAGCCCGGTGTATTCATTGCGGCACTGCTGGTGGGGCTGCTGCCGATTGCCCGGCGCGCGCTGATGGCGGCGCTCAACGGCACGCCGTTTTCCATCGAGATGCTGATGAGCATCGCCGCCGTCGGGGCGGTCATCATCGGTGCCAGCGAAGAGGCGGCGGCTGTTGTTTTCCTGTTCCTCATTGGCGAGTTGCTGGAGGGGGTGGCCGCTAGCAAGGCGCGCGCCAGCATCCAGTCTCTGGCCAGTCTGGTGCCGAAGACCGCGCTGATCGAGAAGGATGGTGCAACGCGTGAGGTGGCGGCTCAAACGCTGGCAATCGGCGATATCATTCTCGTGCGTCCCGGTGATCGCATCCCGGCGGATGGCACCATCCTTTCGGGCGAGAGCGCCATCAACGAAGCCCCGGTGACGGGTGAGAGCATGCCGGTGCGCAAGGGTGTCGATGCCTCTGTCTTTGCCGGCACCGTCAACGGGGATGGCGCGCTGCGCCTTCAGGTCAGTGCTGCTGCTGCCGACAACACCATCGCGCGCGTCGTGCGCCTCGTCGAAGAGGCACAGGAAGCCAAGGCGCCGACCGAGCGCCTGATCGACCGCTTCTCGCGCTATTACACGCCCGGTGTCATGGCGGTGGCAGCGTTGGTGGCCGCTGTGCCGCCGCTGCTCTTCGGCGGCGCGTGGGGTGAATGGGTTTATAAGGGCTTGGCGATCCTGCTGATTGGTTGCCCCTGCGCGTTGGTGATCTCGGTTCCGGCGGCGATCGCCGCCAGCCTTTCTGCCGGGGCGCGGCGCGGGCTGCTCATCAAGGGCGGCGCGGTGCTCGAAACTCTGGGCAAGACCACCGTGGTCTGCCTCGACAAGACTGGCACGCTCACCTTGGGCAAGCCGGTGGTGACGGATATCATCGCCCTCGAGGCCTCAGAGGCGGATGTCCTGCGTTTCGCAGCGGCCGTCGAAACAGGCGCCAGCCATCCGCTGGCCCTCGCCATTCTTGCCAAGGCGGAGGGCCTCTCGCTTCCCGCTGTGGAAGAGGCTCAGGCGCATGGCGGCAAGGGGGTTTCCGGGCGCGTCGAGGGGCGCGTTGTGTTCCTTGGTTCGGCGCGCGAAGCGGGCGCGCGGGCCAGCCTGCCACCGCAGGTGCTGGAAGCGGTTGCCACGCTGCATGATGCGGGCAAATCCACCGCTCTTCTGCTGCTGGATGGGGCCCCCGCTGGCATCATCGCCATGCGTGACGAGCCGCGTGCGGATGCTGCTGCCGGCTTGAAGGCACTGGCGCAGCGCGGAATCCGCACCGTGATGCTCACCGGCGACAATGCCCGCGCTGCCAAGGCCATTGGTAGCACCTTGGGCATCGAGGTGCGCGCCGAACTGCTGCCGCAGGACAAGCAGCGCATTGTCGGGGAGTTCAAGGCTCAGGGGCAGGTGGTGGCCAAGGTGGGCGATGGCATCAACGATGCGCCCGCGCTCGCGGCGGCGGATGTCGGCATTGCCATGGGCGGGGGCACGGACGTTGCGCTGGAAACGGCAGATGCCGCCGTGTTGCATGGGCGTGTGGGCGATATCGACGCCATGATCGCCCTCTCTCGCCGCACGCTCGGCAACATCCGCCAGAACATCACCCTCGCGCTGGGGCTCAAGGCGGTGTTCCTTGTCACCACGGTGCTGGGCATCACCGGCCTTTGGCCCGCTATTCTCGCCGACACCGGCGCGACCGTGCTGGTGACGTTGAACGCCCTGCGCCTGCTGCGCCTCAGCCCTGTGGCGACATCGTGACTGGACGACCGATCCACCCGCCGGAATCCGGCCAGGCGGGGTGGAAATCGTCGACGATGTAAGCGTGGGTGTGGCGTTCGCCAGCCCCGGCGGCATGGGAGGATGGCGGCCCGGCGTGGACATGTTCGATCGCCTCCGGGTCTTCGCGTGGCCAAAGGCGCATGGCCCCCGCCAGCGCGAGGAGCGACAGCAAGGCCATGGAAAAGGCGGCCAGTTCCAGCCCCGCAACCGCCCCCAGCCACCCCACCAGCGGATAGGTGAGGAGCCAGCAGGCGTGGGATAGGGCGAATTGCGCGGCAAAGAGCGCGGGCCTGTCCTCGGCATGGGCGGAGCGTCTCAAAAGCCTGCCGGATGGTGTCAGCGTCGCGCCATAGCCGACCCCGATCAGCACCCACACCGGCAGCAGCAGCGCATAGGTCTGCACGAAACCGGCTGCCAGCGCCCCGAGGGCGAGCAGGCCTCCCCCCGCGAGCATCACACGACGATCCGCCAGCGTCTCCAGCAGGCGTGGCAACGCCAGCGCCGACAGCATGGAGCCGCCACCGAAGCAGGCCAGTGCCAATGCGGTTTCGCGCGCGCCAAGCCCGAAGCAGTTCTGGACGAAAACAACCGTGTTGACGATGACCAGCGCGCCGGCCGCTGCCGCAACGAGGTTGATGGCGAGCAGCCCGCGCAGGCGCGGCGTGGCGAGATAGATGCGCATCCCCCGCGTGGTTCTGTCATAGATACCGCGCGGCGCGGCGGGCTTCGGGCTGGGGAGACGGACCGAAAGCACCAGCATCGCCGAGCCGAGAAAACCGATCACGGTTCCCGCGAACAGGCCATGGAAACTGATGACGCTCAGCAGGGCTGCTGCCAGCACCGGACTGAGCAGGCTTTCAAGATCATAGGCCAGACGCGAGAGGGAGAGCGCGCGGGTGTAGTCCTCCTCTGCGGTCAGGATATCCGGGATCGTGGCCTGAAATGTCGGCGTGAAGGCGGCGGAGGCGGCCTGCAACAGGAAAACCAGGAGGTAGACCTGCCAGACCTCGGACACAAAGGGCAGAAAAAGGGCGATGCCCGCCCGCACCAGATCCAGCGCCACCAGCATGGTACGGCGCGGCCAGCGCTCGGCGAAGGCCGCAGCCACCGGGGCGACACCCACATAGGCGATCATCTTGATGGCGAGCGCCGTGCCCAGCACGGCCCCGGCGGAAGGCCCCGCAAGCTGATAGGCCAGAAGCCCCAGCGCCACGGTCAGCAGGCCGGTTCCCACCAGCGCGATCACCTGCGCCAGAAAGAGATGACGGTATGTGCGGTTGGCCAGAACAGCCAGCATGATCGTGATCCTGTTTGAGTTGCGCGGGATGTTCGCCCGTCACAGGCAGTTGTTGTGCAGCTTCCACTTCTGTTCGTGCCCGATCGCCTTGGCGAAGTCCGGCACCTTGCAGCGTCCGCCATTTTCCGGGGAAGCGGTTGTGACCTGCGGCTTCGTGTTCGCGGCCTCCGGCAGGTGCTGGCCCAGCGCCACCATGCCTGCGAGGAACAAGGCCAGCGTGCCGAGCTGAAGCGGCGCGATCCTCTGCACGGGTTCCTTCTCGCGCACCTCGCACACCCCGCCAGGGCACAGACGCGCGGCCTGCCGGTTGAAGGCATTGTAGATCATGCATCCCAGACAGATGCCGAAGGCGGCCTCGAAGAACAGAAGGGTGAGGCAGACAAGACAGGCCAGCAGTGTGAACGGGCCGCGCACGCCCTGAAGCACCACAAAGTAGAGCATGGGGGCCGCGATCATCAATCCCAGGGCCCAGGCGAAGCGCTTCTGCGCCGCGCCGGTATATTCCGGCGTCTGGTTGCGGACCGCGATGCGACCGAGGATCAGGCTGGGCGCGAAGCGCGGGTTGATAAGCACCCGGATCACGAAATCAATGAAAAAGGCCACGACAACCAGCTGGATGAGCCGGAAATTTCCGTCGAGCCAGGCGTTCATAAAGGCAACCAGCGCGATCAGCAGCAGGATGCCCGCACCTGCCCGTGCCTCGCGTTCGTTCAGAACCGGCATGTCATACGCCGATACGCTTTCGCCGAACTGGAAAATTGCGCTCACGATACCCCCTCCTACCAACGGTTCGGCTGCATCAACGCAGCCAGACCCCATCCCTGCATGAAATCCACCAGCCCGGAAATGAATTCCCTGTCATGGTGTGGACATGCCATGCTCGACCGGCAGCGAGGCCGCGCACCACTCCGGGAAGCCGTCCTCCAACCGCCGCGCGCCAATTCCGCGCGCGCGCAGCACGGCAACGGCTTCGAACGAGAGGACGCAGTAGGGGCCACGACAATAAGCGACGATCTCCCGGTTTTCCGGCAGTTCGGCCAGCCTCACCTCAAGCTGGTCTAGGGGTATGTTGAGCGCACCCGGCAGGTGTCCGGCGATGAATTCATCTTCCGGTCTCAGGTCCAGCAGGGTGACATCTCCCGCCCCGAGCCGGGCGGCCAGCTCGTCCCGTCGCACAGGCTCCATGTCATCCTTGCTGTGAAAATACCCTTCCATCACCGCCCGCACCTCAGCGAGGTGCGCTTCGCCAAGACGCCGAAGCGCGCTCACGACGTCGATCACATCCGTGCCCGCAAGACGATAGAGAACGCGCTTGCCATCCCGCCGCGCACTCAGCAGACCGGCGCGCCGCATGAGTTGCAGATGCTGGGAGGTGTTGGCCACGCTTTGCCCCAGCCGGGTGGCGATTCCCTCGACCGCGCGCTCGCCCTGCGCGAGCTGTTCGATGATTTCCAGACGGTGAGCATGGCCCAGTACGCGCGCGATTCCGGCAAAATGTTCGAGGATCTGGCGTTTGGGGGGCTGGCTTGACAAAGCGGGCATCACTCATCATTCAATAATTCAATTGAATGAATGGTATCATGCTGCCCACTCTGGAAGGAACAGGAAAATGCGCCTTCTCTTCATCCTGAACGATCCACCCTATGGCACGGAGCGTGTCTATAACGGACTTCGCCTTGCTCATGCGATGGCCCGCAAGGAACCCACCGCCACCGTCACGGTCTTCCTGATGGCGGATGCCGTGCTGGCGGCCCGTGCGGGGCAGAAGACGCCGGAGGGCTTCTACAACACCGAGTTGATGCTCAAGCGTGTGCTTTCCGCCGGGGGCACGGTGCTCCTTTGCGGCACCTGCATGGACGCGCGCGGTTTGCCGGAGGAAGGCATGGTTCCGGGTGCCAGGCGCAGCACCATGGATGCGCTGGCCGAGGCGACCCTCGAAGCCGATCGCGTGCTGACCTTCTGAGCGGGAACATGCCGATGTCCTCTTCCATGCACAGGCAAGTCCTCCTTCTCTCGAGCGCGCAGGCGCTGTTCCAGATCGCCTCCGTTCTGGTGATGACAGTGGGCGGTCTGGCAGGGGGGCAGGTGTCTCCCGATCCGCGGCTGGCAACGGCGCCAATCGCGGCCATGTTCCTCGGCACCGCGCTCGCCACCATGCCGGCGTCCATGTGGATGGCGCGCGCCGGACGTCGCGCGGGGTTTCTCGCCGGGGCCACCCTGGGCATCTCGGGCGGCCTGATTTCTGCCGCTGGCCTGCGTTTCGGCTCGCTCGCGCTGCTTTGTCTTGGAACGGCACTGGTCGGGGCTTACCAAGGGTTTGCACAGTTCTACCGTTTCGCGGCTTCGGAAGTCGCGGATGATGTTTTTCGTCCCCGCGCGATCGCGCTGGTGCTGGCGGGGGGAATCGTGGCGGCGCTGCTGGGGCCTCTGCTGGCGCGCTGGGGCGGGCCGCTGGTGCAGCCGCTTTACGCAGGATCGTTCCTGCTTCTTTCACTGGTCAGCGTGCTGGCTTTTGCCGTCCTGCTCGGAGTGCGGGTGCCTTCGCCGCTTGTGACCGGGAGCGGCGAAGCCCGTGCGCTGGCCACCATTCTCCGGCAGCCGTCCTATCTTGTCGCGCTGTTCGGTGCCGCGACAGGCTATGGCATCATGATTCTGGCCATGACCGCGACACCGCTGGCGATGCTCCATCACCATCACCCGCTGGAGGATGCGAGCAGCGTCATTCAGCTTCATGTGCTCGGCATGTTCCTGCCCTCCTTCTTCACCGGTACGCTCATCGCGCGTTTCGGGGTGATCCCGGTCATGCTGGCGGGGGTTGTGCTGCTGGCGGGGCATGTCGGGCTCAGTCTCACGGGGCATGGCTGGCACAGTTTCGCCGGCGCGCTTGTTCTGCTGGGCGTGGGCTGGAATTTTCTCTATGTGGGTGGAACGGCCCTGCTCACCACCACCTACACGCCAGCCGAGCGGGCGCGCGCTCAGGCCTTCAACGACATGGCCATCTTCATCACGGGGCTGGCCTGTTCGCTCGGTGCCGGCTATCTGCTGCGCGTTCTGGGATGGCAGACACTCAACCTTATGCTCTTGCCCTGGCTTGCGCTCGCCGCCATCGCGCTTCTCTGGCTGGCCGCGGCAGGAAAGAGGGTCGACTGATGCCCTTTGGGCTGCGGCGCCGGCTGCGTCATAGCGCGCGGGTGGCCATTCCGGGGTTGCATCCCGCCTCGCGTGGCCCTACCCAACCGGACCGCCCTGGCGCAGGCATGGCCGATGACGCCGGAGATGTGCCTGGCAGGGCCGACGGGAGTTTTTATGCGCGCATCACCCGACACGTTTTCGCAAGAATTCCGCAAGCCCTTCTTCGGGCTTCGGCAGAAGTTCGCCCTTTTTCTGTCCGTGGCGGGCGTCGTTCTCCTGCTGAGCGTCCTCAAGGGGGGCATTCACTGGCAGGGGCTGGAGTTCATCTCCCTCAATACCCTGCTCACCAGCGGCATCGGCGGCGCGCTGTTCATCCTGGGGTTCCTGCTTTCCGGCGTTCTCAGTGATTACAAGGAGGCAGACCGCCTCCCCGCCGAGATCCGCGTGGCGCTCGAGGGGATCAATGGTGATGTAGCGGCTTTCGAGGCGCTCAATCCGTCATTCGACGGGCAGGCCTGCCGGGAAATCCTGATCGACATCGTTCATCGCCTCCGGCAGGGGCTGGGGCGAGAGGCGGGCTACATGGATCTCGTGCCGGCGCTTGAGGCGATTGACAGGCTTTCAGCTGTCTATCTGACGCTGGAGCGCCTCGGATGCCCGAACAATTACGTGGTGCGACTGCGAACCCTTCAGGATTCCCTGCGCCGGAGCATCGTAAGAATCTATCACATCCAGCGCGTTCAGTTCGTGCCTTCCGTGCATGTGCTGGCACAGACGCTGGTAGCCTTCATCATCCTGCTGTTGCTGTTCCTGAAGACTGAGGGATCGCCAGAATCGATGTTGATGTTCGGCTTCATCTCGTTCCTGTTCGTTTACGCGCTCTATCTTATCCAGGTGCTGGAGCAGCCTTTCCGGAAGGGGCACGCGACGCTGGACGATGTGAGCCTGTTCCTCACGACGGATTTCGCGCGCAAACTCGAACAGTCCGGATACGCCCCCGCCACTGTACCTGAAACCTGAATGTGAACACGACCTAGAACCGCCGCGAGATGCCGACAAAGGGGTTGACGCGGTCAGCGCTTCGGGTGAGCCCGATGTTCACCCCGGCGTCGATCTGGAGATTCCTGTCCAGCGCATAGGTCAACCCCGTACCCAGCACGACCACGGTGCCACCGCGCGGATCCGTCACATTAAAGCGCGCCGCCACTTCATGATAGCTGCCCAGCTTCTCCGTCCATGCATAGGCGAGAGAGGCGGAGGCCGCTGTTTCAGTGTGATAGCGGCTGCTGACATCGCTGCGCACCCAGTGCGCCGCCATGTTGAGTCCGAGTGAGACCGTCTCGGACAATCGCAACGCCAGCGGAAGGATCAGCCCTCCGCCGACATGCGCGGGGCTGATGCCATTTTTCCTGTCAGTAGGCAGCGAGACATAGGGCAGGATCGCGAAGGCCGAGCCCTGCTTGTCGAAGGTGTCATTGCCCCAGATGTTGAACTTGGCGCGCAGGTCCACGCCACCGATGCCGGAATCACGCTGGACGCTGACAGGATTGCGCTGGCGAATACGCTGGATGCCGAAAGGCTGCCACACCAGATTGATCTCGGCATTGCCGCTCAGCCCGATGCGCAGATTGGTCGAGGCGAAGCTGTAGGAGGTGGTGATCGAACGATCAATATCCGGTCGGGAACGGGTGTAGCCAAGAAGGTTGGTTTCCACCTGCAGGTGGCCAGCATCGACAGTGAAGGGGCTTTCAGTGGTATCCGGCCGGTCGGTCGCCATATCGCGCAACTGCGTCTGCGGCGCTGGGTGAAACAGGGTGTGTCCTGTCACGGTCTGGGCTGCGGCCGCCCCGTTCAAGGCCAGCATGGCGATGCTCAAGACCAGCCCCCGTTTTCCGATGCCTCTTTCCACGTCTATCCTCCAAAATATCAGGAATCAGGTTTTTTCCCACTCTGTTGCGCTACCCTGACGGCGCGCGGTGGAGTGTGTCAATTCATGGTCCTGTCATCAGACAGGAGGAAGGATAAGGCGCGTTCCGTGGCGCAACCTGGGCACCCAGGCTCTTGACTTTACGGTGTTCATGAGGTCCCACTGCGGATGATGCTCGCCAACTTGACCCATTTGAATGCTTTCCGCGCGTCGGCTTTTCGCCGTTGCGCAGCGTTCATGTGTGTGTTCGCTATGCTGATGGCCTTTGTGGGCCACGGCGCTGGTGCGAATCACACCGTCAAGGCTGTTGCTTTCGATGTCGTCTGTGTCGTCGAGGCTTCGGGTGAAGCGGATTCGAGCAAGATTCCGGCTGATCACAAAGTTTGCTCCTGTGCCGCCTGCTCGCCCGCGCTGGAAGTTTCCGCGCCGCAGATCGTGGCTCCTTCCGCCTATGCTCGAAGCTTCGAGCGGTGGGACGCAGATGATCATCGCGCTCTCATACCGGTTCTGGAATTGCCGCCTCCCCGGTTCCCTGCCTGACGAATCGTGACCCGCGCAGGGACTTTCCTGCGTTCCGGAAGTTCCCGAACAGGCTTTTATCATGTTTTTCGGTTCCAAAGCCGCCTATGCGCTTGCCGCTATGGTGGCCTCCCTTTCGATCGGTCCGGCTGTCGGCAAACCGCCGCGCACCCCTGCCGCCAGAGCCTCTACGGCTTTGTCGCTGGGTGCGGCGGTGCAGCGCGCGCTGGATGCCAATCCACGCCTTACCGCCGCCGAGCGTGAAATCGGCGCCGCGCAGGGCAAGCAGATACAGGCGGGTGCCCTACCCAATCCTGAATTGTCGCTGGATGTGGACAACATCGCTGGTTCAGGCCCCTATCGGGGCGGAAAATCCGCAGAAACAACGCTTCAGATCAGCCAGTTGATCGAGTTGGGTGGCAAGCGCGATGCCCGGATCGCCGCGGGGGCGGCAGGTTATGACGCGGCCCGCTGGGAGCGCGCGGCCCTGCGGCTGGAGATCGCCTCGGAAACGGCCGTGGCCTTTGTCAATGTGTTGAGCGCGCAGCGCCGGGTGCAGATTTTCGAGGCCCAGATTGACTCCCTCAACCGGATCACCCCTCTGCTCCAACGGCGCACGGAGGCGGGGGCCGCACCGCCATCGGAGGCGCTTCGCGCGCAGATCGCTGCGGATATCGCAAAGGCGGATATGGAGCGGGCGCGAGCGACGCTGGCGGCCTCCCGCCGTGAGCTGGCGGCGCAGATGGGCCTGACGCGCCCGGATTTCACCGGCGTGCGCGGTGATATTTTCCGCGTGGGGCATCCGCCCGCGCTGGAGGGCGTGTTGCAGGCTGTGGACAGGAACCCGCAGCTCATGCGCTGGACCGCCGTTTATGCCCAACGCCACGCGGAATATCTGTCGGCGCGGCTCAAGGCGATCCCGGACCTTCAGGCCGGTGTTGGCTGGCGGCACTTCCGCGAGAGCGGCGATAATTCGGTGCGCCTGAGCCTCTCGATGCCGCTTCCGGTGCTGAACCAGAATCAGGGCGGTATTCGTGATGCGCAGGAGATGCTCGCCAAGACCGAAGCGGAACGTGCCGCGAACAAGATCGCCCTTTCGCTGGTTCTGGGGCGCGCGCATGACACGCTTTCCGGTGCTCTGCGCGAGATTTCGGTGCTGCGCTCTTCCACCATTCCGAAGGCCCGTCAGGCAGTGGAATCCGTCGAGGCCGGTTACGGACAGGGGCGTTTCACGCTGCTCGAGGTGCTCGATATGCACGCGGCGGCCGTGCAGGCGGCCTTGCGCGAGCTTGAGGCTCTCGTGAATTTTCACACGGCGCTCGCCACCCTCGAAGGATTGAGCGGCCACCCTGTTTCCCTGCGAGGTTTCTCGAAATGAATTCGCCTTTTCAACGCGTTGTCATGCCTGCCGTGCTGGCTGTCCTGCTGGGAGCCGGGGGCTGGTACATGATCAAGACACCGCCGACGGCGGTCAAGGCTGCTGCTGGTCACGGCGATCACGGCGGGCATGGTGCCGAGACCGTTACCCTGAGCGATGCCAAGCTGTCTGCGGCAGGGATCGAACTGGCCAAGGCCGGTCCCGCCGTGCTTCAGGAGACGTTGCGTCTCAATGGTGTGATCCAGCCCAATCAGGAGGCGCTGGTGCAGGTGACGCCGCGTTTCCCCGGCGTGGTCCGCACCCTGCGCAGGCGGATCGGCGACAAGGTGACAAAGGGGGATATCCTTGCCTCGGTGGAGAGCAACCAAAGCTTGACCAGCTATGATCTCGCGGCGCCGATCAGCGGCACCGTGATCGAGCGACATGCCGCGCTGGGTGAGTATGTCGGGGAGACCAAGCCGATTTTCGTGGTGGCGGACCTGTCCACCGTCTGGGCCGATTTCTCCGTGTTCCAGCGTGATTTCGCGCGGGTGAAGCCCGGCAACACGGTTCTGGTCGAGGTGGGCGATGGCGGCGCGCCGGTGGAGGCCCGCATCTCCTATGTTTCGCCCGTCGGGGCAGCCGATACGCAGAGCGCGCTGGCGCGGGCTGTGGTGGACAGTCGTGACATGCGGCTGCGACCCGGGCTGTTCATTGCCGGAAAGGTGATTCTGGCCTCCCGCAAGGCGGAGATCTCGGTCAAGGCCTCGGCGCTCCAGACTTTCGAGGACCGCACTGTCATCTTCGTGCGGAACGGTGAGGTGTTCGAACCCCGGCAGGTCGAAACCGGCGAGCGCGACGCGGAAAACGTCGAGATCCTTTTCGGCCTCATGCCTGATGAAACCTACGCCGCGCGCAACAGCTTCGTTATCAAGGCCGAACTGGCCAAGGGTTCCGCCACGCACGAACACTGAGCCAGGCCGCCCACAGGCATGCGCCCGAGAAAGAATCACATGCTCGATACCCTTCTGGCCTTCTCGATCCGCCATCGCTGGATGATGATCGTCGCCGCCCTTGCCATGGCTGCCTTCGGTGCCTGGAATTTCACCCGGCTGCCCATTGATGCCGTTCCCGACATCACCAATGTGCAGGTGCAGATCAACACTCAGGCGTCGGGCTATTCCCCGCTGGAGGTGGAGCAGCGCATCACCTTTCCAATGGAAACCGGCATGGGCGGCATGCCCCGCCTGCAATATACCCGTTCCCTCTCCCGCTACGGGTTGAGCCAGGTCACGGTGGTCTTCGCAGACGGCACGGACATCTATTTCGCCCGTCAGATGGTGAATGAGCGTATTCAGCAGGTGAAGGACCAACTCCCGCCTGGCACTGAAATCGCCATGGGGCCGATTTCAACCGGTCTCGGCGAAATCTACATGTACACCGTAGAGGCGAAGCCGGATGCGAGGAAACCCGGCGGCGAAGCCTACACCCCCACGGATCTGCGTACCATACAGGACTGGATCATCAAACCGCAGTTGCGGACCGTTCCGGGCGTGGTGGAGGTTAACACCATCGGCGGGTTCGCCAAGCAATATCATGTTCTGCCCGACCCCGCCCGCCTCATGGCCTACAAGCTTGGCTTCCGCGATGTGATGACGGCGCTCGCCGCCAACAATGCCAATGTGGGGGCTGGATACATCGAGCGGAACGGCGAGCAGTATCTGGTGCGCGCGCCGGGGCAGGTGAATGGCATCGCCGAGATCCGCGACATCGTGATCGGTGCCCGCGGCGGTGTGCCCGTGCGCGTGAGCGACGTGGCCGAGGTGAAGGAAGGGCAGGAACTGCGGACTGGCGCTGCCACCATGAACGGGCAGGAAACGGTGCTGGGCACCACCATGCTGCTGATTGGCGAGAACAGCCGCACCGTGGCGCAGGCGGTGGGAGAGCGACTGCGTGAAATCTCGCGTTCGCTGCCCGAGGGTATCCTCGCCCGCGCAGTCTATGACCGCACGCATCTGGTTGAGGCCACCATCGCCACGGTGGAAAAGAACCTGATTGAAGGCGCGTTGCTGGTCATCGTCATCCTGTTCATGCTGCTCGGTAATTTCAGGGCGGCCATCGTGACGGCGCTGGTCATTCCGCTCTCGATGCTGTTCACCATCATCGGCATGGTGGAAAACAGGGTCAGCGCGAACCTGATGAGTCTTGGCGCCATCGATTTCGGCATCATCATCGATGGCGCTGTGATCATCGTGGAGAACTGCCTGCGCCTTCTGGCCGAGGCGCAGCACAAGCGCGGGCGCCTGCTCACGACGCAGGAGCGCTTCGATACCATCCTGCACGGTGCGCGCGAAGTCATCCAGCCCAGCTTGTTCGGCACCATGATCATCGCCGTTGTGTATCTGCCCATACTCACGCTCACCGGCGTGGAGGGCAAGATGTTCACGCCCATGGCCATCACCGTGCTGATGGCCCTGGCGGGCGCGGCGCTGCTCTCCATCACCTTCGTGCCGGCGGCGGTGGCCCTGCTGGTCACCGGGCGGGTCTCGGAACACGAGAACATCGTGATGCGGGTGTCCCGGCGGGCCTATGAGCCGGCCCTGCGTTTCACGCTGCGCCACCGGGAGTCCGTGGCGGTGCTGGCGGCGGGGCTGGTGCTGGCCAGCGGGATTGCTGTTTCCCGCATGGGCAAGGAGTTCATCCCCAGCCTGGATGAGGGGGATACCGCAATGCACGCCATGCGGGTTCCCGGCACCAGCCTGACCCAGGCGGTGGACATGCAGATGTCGCTGGAGAAGGCGGTCAAGGAGTTTGCGGAGGTCAAGGAGGTTTTCGCCAAGATCGGTACGGCGGAGGTCGCCACCGACCCCATGCCGCCGAATGTCGCCGACAACTACATCATGTTCAAACCACGGGCGGAATGGCCTGACCCAACCCGTTCCAAGGCCGATCTCGTGGCCGCCATCGAAAAGCGGGTCGAGCAGTTGCCCGGCAATGCCTATGAGTTCACCCAGCCCATCCAGATGCGGTTCAACGAGTTGATTTCCGGTGTGCGCGCCGATGTGGGCGTGAAGATCTTCGGGGATGACCTCGACGTGCTCCAGCGCGTGGCGGCGCAGGTGCAGGCGGTTATCCAAAGCGTGCCCGGCGCGGCCGATGTAAAGACCGAGCAGGTTTCAGGCCTGCCGATGCTCACCATCCAGCCCGACCGTGCCGCCATGGCCCGCTATGGTATCAGCGTGGCGGATCTCCAGTCCATCGTCGAGGTGGCGGTGGGCGGCAAGGACGTGGGCACCATCTTCGAGGGGGATCGACGCTTTGATCTTGTCGTCCGCCTGCCCGAGGAGATGCGGATCGACATCGAGGCGCTGAAGTCCTTGCCTGTGCCGCTGCCGGAGGGACAGGCAGGGGAGGCCCGCTCTTCTCCTGCCGCGTCGGCGCAGATGCGGGTCGTTCCGCTTTCGGCCATCGCCGGGATTTCCACGGCCATCGGCCCGAACCAGATCAGCCGCGAGGACGGCAAGCGCCGTATCGTCGTCAGCGCGAATGTGCGCGAGCGCGATCTCGGCTCCTTCGTGAGCGAGGCCCANCGGCAGGTCGTCGAGAAGGTCAAGCTTCCCTCCGGCTACTGGATCGGCTGGGGCGGCCAGTTCGAGCAACTGGTTTCCGCCTCCAAGCGCCTGATGATCGTGGTGCCCGTGGCGCTGGTTCTTATCTTCGCGCTGCTGTTCATGAGTCTTGGTTCGGCTTCCGATGCCGCGCTCGTGTTCAGTGGCGTTCCGCTGGCGCTCACGGGGGGCGTCGCGGCGCTCGCGCTGCGCGATATCCCGCTGTCCATCAGCGCCGGAATCGGGTTCATTGCTCTTTCCGGTGTGGCGGTGCTTAACGGACTGGTTATCATTTCCTTCATCCAGCGCCTGCGCGAGCAGGGGCGTCCGCTTCTTGCGGCCGTGGAGGAAGGAGCGATGACGCGCCTGCGTCCAGTGCTGATGACAGCGCTGGTGGCTTCTCTCGGGTTTGTTCCCATGGCGGTTGCCACCGGGGCAGGGTCGGAAGTGCAACGCCCGCTCGCTACCGTGGTCATTGGCGGGATCATCTCCTCCACGTTGCTCACGCTGCTGGTGCTGCCCGCACTCTACGCTCTGTTCCGTCGGGAAACGGAAGAACTCCGGACCGTGGCGACTTCTCCCTCTTCCTGACATCCCCCGCGTCCCGGTTCGCTCCGGTTGGGGCCGTCTTTCCTGCCTTCCCTCCAAAACAAGGAAACCACCATGAAGAAGATGATTGCCTTTTCCGCCCTGCTGATGCTGGCCGGCACGGCGCAGGCCCAGCACAGCCATGGCCACCAGAAAGGCCCGAACGGCGGCGAGATTCAGGATGTCGCGGGGGTGCACGCTGAGGTAATCGTGAAAGGCGATACCGTGACGCTCTATATCACCGAGGAAGGCGGCAAGCCCTCCAGCACCAAAGGGTATTCCGGCTCCGCTCTTGTCGCGGCCGGAAATGCCAAGGAAACTCTCAACCTGTCTCCCGCCGGAGAGAACCAACTTTCGGGACAGGCGAAACAGGCGATTTCTTCCAAGGCCAACGTGACGATCCTGTTCAAAACCGCAGCTGGAAAGACCGGCCAGATCAAGCACTCCGTCCACGGTCATTGAAGCCGACTTCCTTCTTCACCGGTGCTTCGCAGGTTCAATCCCGCCGCAGGCATTGCCTGCGGCGGGATTTTGTCTGTCATGCCGGAGTGAATTGCGCCCTTCGTTGTTCTGCGATCCGTTGCTTTCAAACGCAAATTTTATGTCCGTTCCCAAGTATGACAGAGTGTCCCTTCCGGCTTTTTGAAGCCCGGGAGGTGAAGAGAGAGTTTTCCGGGCTGGTTCCTGCCAACCCGGAGACTTGCGATGCCCCCTGCTGCCGCTGTTGCACTTGCTGCGCCGTTTTCATTTATCCCTGCCCCTGCCCCTGCCCCTGCCAATGACCGTGGTGCATCCCTTCTTGAAGCGGCTCGCTCACTGCTGCCTGTCCTGTCCACTGGGTGCCGTATCGACGGTGCCGCTATCCGCATTGCCATGGAGAAGGCCTGCGGCGGATCGGACGCTGAGGGCTTGTGGGACTGGAAGCTGGCCTATGAAGCGGTTGAGGCCGCTCAGGTTTTGTTCCTGCGTCAATTCGGACCGTCGATCATCGGCAATCAGCGCTCAAACGCCGAGGTCCTGCGCATCCTCGAAACTCTGGGGCAGCTGCTTCCGACGCAGACGCGTCGTTCGGAGGTCTCACAGGCGCTGCAGCAGTTCTCGACCCCGGTTGAACTCGCTTATCTCGCGGCTCATGCCGCAGGGATCACTTCCGATGATTGCGTGCTCGAGCCTTCGGCTGGGACAGGATTACTGGCGATCTTTGCCGAACTCGCTCGGGCAAATGTTGTTCTCAACGAATGGGCCGAGGATCGGCACAGCCTGCTTGGGNGGCTATTCCTAAAGTCGCAACTGAGCCGGTTGGATGGTGCCCAGATCCACGACCGACTTGATCCTGAATTGCGCCCCAGCGTGGTTCTGATGAATCCGCCCTTTTCAGCGTCACCCTTGATCGCCGGGCGGTATGCCAATGCGACCTTCGAGCATGTTCGCTCTGCTCTCGCCCGGCTTGAACCCCACGGTCGTCTCGTTGCGATCACCGGCGAGGGCTTTTCGCCCTATAGCCGAACATGGCGCGCAGGTTTCGAGAAGCTGCAGGCGTCATCCACCGTGCGCGCGAGCTTCGCCTTGCGACGCGGGTTTTTCAGACGGCATGGGACCGATGTCGAAAGCCGCATCACTGTGATCGACAAGGTGCCAGCGGCTGATGTGGTGCGGTTTCCGGTGCCGGTGCCTCCGGCATCGACCTTGGCTGAGTTGCTTGGACTCATCGCGGAACACGTCCCCGCGCGCTTGTCGGTGAGGGATGCCCCCTCCCCTGCCCTCAACGAGCCTATGGCCTTGAGGGTGGCTTCGCCCGCCTCTCCCCGTCTCGCTTCGGTTTCACCTCGTCTTTCTGCCTTCGGCCGGTCTCGACGATTTGCGAGCGTGCCTGCGGTTGAAGCGCAGCCAGCTGTCGAGACTTCTGCCATTATCGCTGTGAACGAGAGCGTGGCACCTTCCGTCATCACTGACCTCGGGCCTTTGGTCTCACGGTCTGAGTTTGGCCCTGCTGACATCGATGACGGTGTCACTGCAGGTGTTTCGTCCGAACTAGTTCCTGTGGCTCCGCCTCAGGGAGATGTGCAGCCCCCCTCCCCTGCCGAAAACCCGATCATCGAGTTGAATTACGCACCGCGCGATGAGGTGGCTTCGCTGGGAGAAGGATTCGAGGCGGGGCTTTATGAGCCTTACGTTGTGCAGTCGATCCAGATTGAGGATGCAAAACCCCACCCGAGCGTTTTGGTGCAATCCGCTGCGATGGCCTCGGTAGCGCCACCCAAGCCGGGGTATAGGCCGCATCTGCCGCGCTCGGTGGTCGCGGATGGTCTGCTCTCCGACGCCCAGTTCGAAACCATCATCTACGCCGGCGAAGCCCATAGCCAGCAGTTGGGTGGGACCTGGCGCGTCAACGAAACCTTCGATGAAATCGAGGCAGCAGCCGAGGATGCCGAAGATGCGGTGTGTTTCCGCCGCGGGTTCTATCTCGGTGACGGGACCGGCGCGGGAAAAGGGCGCCAGGTCGCAGGTATCGTTCTCGATAACTGGCTCAAGGGTCGCCGCCAGGCACTCTGGATTTCCAAATCGGACAAGCTGCTGGAGGACGCGCAACGCGACTGGGCAGCCCTTGGTCAGGAGAAGCTGCAGATTGTTCCGCTCTCGCGCTTCAAGCAGGGAACGCCGGTGACACTTCAGGAGGGCATCCTCTTTACGACCTATGCGACGCTTCGCTCGGATGAGCGGCAGGGTCCGGGGGGCAAGATCAAGGCCTCTCGACTCAAACAGGTGATCGATTGGCTAACTAAGCCAATAGGGTCGGATGCCGCGGCTGCGTTTGATGGCGTTATCGTGTTCGATGAAGCCCATGCCATGGCCAATGCGGCGGGCGAGAAAGGCGCGCGCGGGGACAAATCAGCCTCGCAGCAGGGGCGGGCCGGTGTGAGATTGCAGAACGCGCTGCCCGAGGCACGCGTGCTTTATGTCTCGGCGACAGGTGCGACGACGGTCTCCAACCTCGCTTATGCCTCCCGTCTCGGTCTCTGGGGCTCAACCGACATGCCCTTCGCAACACGCGAGGCTTTCGTCGAAGCAATGGAGGCTGGCGGTATTGCAGCGATGGAAGTGCTAGCGCGCGACCTCAAGGCGCTGGGGCTCTACACCGCCCGCGCGCTTTCCTATGCGGGCGTTGAGGTCGATATGCTGGAGCACCAGCTCTCGTCCGAGCAGATCAGAATCTATGATGCCTATGCCTCGGCCTTTGAGATCATCCATAACAATCTCAATGCCGCGCTCGAGGCCTCGAACATTACCGGTGAGGGCGGCCAGTCCTATAACAAACAGGCCAAATCCGCCGCGCGTTCAGCGTTCGAATCGAACAAGCAGCGCTTCTTCGCTCATCTGATCACGGCGATGAAAACGCCGAGCCTCATCCGGGCGATCGAGAGCGATCTAACGGCTGGCCGTGCCTCGGTGATCCAGATCGTCTCTACCAATGAAGCCCTGCTGGAGCGAAGGCTTGCTGAAATCCCGACCTCGGAATGGAATGACCTCTCGGTCGATATCACCCCGCGCGAGTATGTGCTCGATTACCTCGCGCATTCTTTTCCGACGCAGCTCTTCGAAGTTTATTCAGACGAGGATGGAAACCTCCAGTCCCGCCCGGCCGTGGATGAGGATGGCAACCCCGTTCAGTCGCGTGAAGCGGTTGAGCGGCGGGATAGGTTGATCGAGCATCTGGCTTCGCTCCCCCCTGTGCAGGGGGCGCTCGATCAGATCATCCAGCGTTTTGGCACGGATGTGGTCGCGGAAGTCACCGGGCGCTCGCGGCGCATTGTGGCGAAGACCGCAGCGGATGGCTCCCAGCGCCTGTGCGTTGAGAACCGTGCGTCACAAGCCAATCTGGGCGAGACACGCGCGTTCCAGGGGGATCAGAAACGCGTTCTCGTCTTCTCGGATGCTGGTGGGACGGGGCGGAGCTATCACGCGGAGCGTTCTGCCAAAAATCAGCGCTTGCGGGTGCACTACCTTCTGGAGCCGGGCTGGAAGGCGGACAATGCCATTCAGGGCTTGGGGCGTACCAATCGCACCAATCAGGTGCAGCCGCCTCTTTTTCGCCCCGTGGCGAGCGATGTAAAAGGCGAGAAGCGCTTCCTCTCAACGATTGCGCGGCGGCTTGATACGCTTGGGGCCATCACGCGGGGGCAGCGCCAGACCGGCGGTCAGGGAATGTTCCGCGCTGAGGACAATCTTGAATCCGTCTATGGGCGCTTGGCCCTGCGTCAGCTCTACCAGCTCATTTACATGGGCAAGGTTGAGGGGTGCTCGTTGGCGCGCTTTGAGGCAGCGACGGGCCTGGCACTGACGGATCGCGACGGGAGTCTGCTCGAGGAACTGCCGCCCATCACGACGTTTCTCAATCGTATCCTGGCGTTGCCCATCGCGCTTCAGAACAGGCTGTTCGAGGTGTTTGAGAGCTTGATGGAAAGCGCCATCGAGGGCGCGCAGCAGGCCGGCACTTTCGATATCGGGGTTGAGACCGTGACGGCAGAGAGCCTTGTCGTTGGGGCGCAACAGGTCATCGCAACGCATGCGGCAAGTGGTGCATCCACCTCCTTGGTCACGCTTTTGCGAAAGGATCGCGCGGTGATCACCGATATCGAGGAGACGCTTGCCCAGTTCGCCAATAGCGCTAAGGCACGCCTGATGCATAATCGGCAATCAGGGCGAGCGGCGCTGGTAATGCCGACGACGAGCCTCATGCAGGATGATGGCACTGTGTGCCCGCGCGTTCGCCTGATCCGCCCCAATGCCCGCGAAGTTTTGACGATCGAAGCGCTTGAGAAGTCCCAATGGCGGGAAACTGATGAGAGCGCGTTCCGCATGGCGTGGAATGATGAGGTCGAAGGAATACCCCCCTTCACCGAGACACGGTTCCATATGGTCGTCGGCTTGCTCCTCCCAGTCTGGAAGCAATTCCCCGAAGAAAACACCCGGGTCTATCGTCTCCAGACCGATTGCGGGCAGCGCCTGATCGGAAGGCTGGTTTCTCCGGCGACGGTGGCAACCCTCAAAGAGACGCTGCTCTCTGAAGCCCCTTCGCTGTCAGGTGGGGACGCTGTTGCCACCATCCTCAAGGACAACACCGGTATTGTTCTGCGCGAGGGACTAACGCTCAAGCGCTCGCTCGTGATGACGCGCCAGCGGATCGAGCTGATTGGGTTTTCTGATCTTGATGTTCCGCGCCTCAAGGCGATGGGCCTCATGTCCGAGATCATCACCTGGAAGCTTCGGCTTTTCGTTCCGGTTGGCGAGGGCTCTGGTGACATTCTCGCCAAGCTGTTCGAACGCTATCCGATCCTGCGGATCGTCCCCTCCGCGCGCCTTGCGGGCTGAGGGGGATGAGATGTCATCAATGGTGCGTGAACTCTCCGTGCAACTGGCAGATCGCGCGGAAGCGGTCTGCCGACACTACCTCTCCAATGGTGTCCGCTCCGGCGCCTATTGGCTCGTGGGTGATACAGCGAACGCCAAGGGGCGCTCGCTCTACGTTCGGTTGACAGGACCTCTCATCGGACAAGGCGCGCGGGGCAAATGGCAGGATGCTGTCACTGGCCACCGAATACTCCCTGAATGTGGCCTTTGAATTTTCCCTTGCTGAGCACGTTGTCTGGCCTGTGGAGGGCGCGCCCTCCGCAGGCCAGAT
>Ga0056912_1000685_pt1 | contig 21902 bp, 16 predicted proteins | sample EBPBio232013_DNA_FD_55028 | JGI IMG/M metagenome (GOLD analysis project Ga0056912, IMG submission 55028) | Wastewater treatment Type I Accumulibacter community from EBPR Bioreactor in Madison, WI, USA - Reactor 1_5/23/2013_ DNA | ecosystem: Engineered > Bioreactor > EBPR > Anaerobic-Aerobic >... | reverse complement strand
ATTCCTCAGGTACTTCGTGCTTGCGGGTTGTCATCGTGTCTCCGGGTCTGGCGGCAGTTTCCTGCCAAGGGCCCGGTTACACAAAATTTAGGACAGGCTCGATCTCCCCGCCAGACGAATGAAGACTCCACGCCCCCTTCTTCGTGCCTCGACTCTCGAACCACAATCACGCCCTCGAATTGCTTTCCTTTCGCTTTGTGGAAGGTCATGACCTGGATTCCCCAGACGGGCTCAGCCCCGTCCAAGATCTGTTCCTGTGCCATTGCAGTGTCCAGCGCAGTGCGAGCATTAGTGTATGCGCCATCGCGAAGCCACTCTGCCGCAAGACCCGCCGAAATCCTATGCCCACGGCGAAAGGCAACAAGATAGTCGAGCTGTCCCGCAGCGCGCACCAGCTCTGATTGCTGCGTGTCTCGCAAGGCGCGCTTTACTGTCAACCAATCTGCCTCCGGGTCGCCCACTAGGCGCCCTCCAGATACGTACGCAAGCAACTGCCTTAGAGCTACCGCAATCTTAATCTTCAAGGCCTTTCCGCTCCGGATCTTCAATGCCTGCTCCCTGAGCTTCGCCACCTCGCTTGCCGCTCGTCCCGTGGCCCTTCTGGCGGATGCGAGCATTTCCATGCATTGCGCCACATCCAGTTCAGTGCGGTCAGGGCTCTTTGGCTCAAGTAGAAACGCAGCGAAGCGCGCTGATAGAAGTGCCTCTGCCTCATCAAAATGTAGGCGATGCCTGACAGGCTTTCCCTTGTTTGTGCCCAAGGCGTTGAGACTATGCGATAGTCTTAGGGCGCTTCGGTTGCCCGCGACCAGGATCGCCACGGAGCGCGGATACGCGCCCGTCTCATCTCTAATTTCCTTGTACAGCTTGGCCAACGCGTATCTAAGAAGGTGATTCCAGTTCGGCGGCGGCTTGTCGGGCTTGTATGTCAGGAGTGAAACACCCTTGTACGGCGACCCGCGAGGGCTGCATGAAAGTATGTCGTTCCCGAATGTCAGGATTTCTGAGTCTGCGCTACGATGATTCTCGGTACCGAGATCTGCCTCATAGGGTGCCAGCGCGCTACGTATATCAGCTATGCGTTCTGGCCCAACACCCGGAAGGTAGTCGAATATCTGCTGATCGAGATCGGCGAGGCACACGACCTGAGTGTGCTTGGCAAGGGATTCGACACATTGCCAGGCATCCTGACCGGTGTCTTGGGCTTCATCCACAATGATGATCGGGTACCTTAGAGCCACCAGCCTCACAAGAAGCTCGCTTCGTTTTAGTAGTTCGGCTGCGGACGGTGCGAACATGTCAAACGCGATGCGCCCCTCTTCGTGGAAGAGGCGATCGCGTTCAGTTATCCAGGCACCCCAAGCCTCGTCGCGGCTGTCTAGTCCACCCGAGAGCGCCTTCTCATCTTGGGGGAGGAGGATCGATATCTTGGGAGGTGTTCCGAGCAGGTATGCGTGGGCCCTGAGTATGGTCCAAAAGAAGGAATGAAATGTCTGTATCGAGAGCCGCTCCCTGACTAGAGCTGGCGCTTCTAGTTTTGCGGCTTCAAGGATCCGCGCAACTGCCGCGCGGGAGAAGCTGAGGAACAGCGCACTCTCGCCTGGCTCCAGCCCGCGTTCAATGCGCCTAACCGCCTTCCGAAGAGCTAAAGTGGTCTTTCCACTTCCGGGACCCCCTGTCACGAGTATGTGTCCCTCCTGCTCAAGAACGGCATTGCGTAAGCATTCCGGGGCATTCATGGCCACTTACACCGTTGCTTGTCCGCCGGGTTCATCGATAGGCGATGGCGGCGGAAAGAGTGCATACACAGTGAGAAGGAACTCAATGACTGTGGACGGGAGCTCCGCAAGTTTGCACTCTTCGAAGAGGCGAGCAGACCACCCGGCACCCTTGTGTCCCCCGAGCGCTTCTTTCGCGAGAGATATCACTTGTTCATCGGTTGGGCGGGAATCTGGAACGCCCAAGTTTCCGTGCTCGTCGTTCTCCTTAAGGCTCGCTAGGAAGAGCCAGAGGCGATCCACAGGCACTTCTGAGACAACTAGATCCTCGAATCCTTTGTACTTATGCTCGTGGTTGATGATGAAGTTATCTGCCAATGCCTTCTCCTGCTCCGGCTTTCGCTTTTTCTTGTAGTCGTTGTCATAGAAGGCAAATGTCAAGAGTCCTAATGTCCTGAAGAACTTCCCAAACTTGGGCATGTTTGACTCACCATCAGCGTCGAAGAACGCGACGCCCGATATATCAAGGGGCTGAAGGTCCGGATTTGCCTCTTCAATCTTTCTCGCAACAACTGGCAAGGCATGCAGTTCTGTCACCCCTTCAACAAGGATGGCGCCTCGACCCAGCATGCACTCCGATAGACCGCTGCGGGAGAATCGCCTGTAGTCGTTATCCTTCAGACCCGTCGCCTCGGACACCCGGCGTGACGACAAGACTCCACCATCCCTAGACAGTAGTAGCGTCTTCGATGGCTCGAAGCGCTCTATGACAAAAGGCGAATGTGAAGTAACGAATGCCTGAGTGGTCTTCGTAAGAAGGTACTCGGCGATTCGCCTTTGTGTATGTGGCGGAATCGCAATCTCCGGCTCTTCCATAGCAAATATGACGGTGCCAGGCTTGAGATCAGCGATGAATGAGAGCAGTGCAAGAACCAGCGTATTGATGGTTCCTGTCCCCGCGTGATTGAAGGGCACATGACCTTGGTCGGCAGACAGAGCCAGGAAGAAATTCATGGTCTTCCGCAGATGCTCTCTGGTCAGTTCCGATACCTGGAGCTTCGTAGCATTGCCGGAATACTCAAGTGGAATGTATCGAGCTAGGCGCTTCTCGACCGACCTGAGGACCGGAGCGATCTCTGGTGCCTCTTTCTCAATATCCAGAGTGCTGAGGCGATCAATAGTGTGTTTCCAGAGGCCCGTACGTATCCCCTTCGTTCGCAAGATAAGATCAAGTAGTGAGCCTCGCTGCAAGCTGAGGGCACGTGACCCCGTACGCAAAGCTCGGAGGTACAAGAACCCAAATAGCCTCTTGATGTGCCGGGGCAGACTTGTGAGCTCTCCTGGCGGAGCGTCTGGGCTATGTGAGAAGAACGTCTTTGCTTCGAAGTCATCCTCGGATACGTCGTACCGTCCGATGGTCTCTATCCGAAGGCATGGGGCAGCTTGCGGGGGATTCGCGTCGCCTAGCTCGCCACTTTCTAAAAGCTTCCGCTTCTCGAGATGCCAGAACTCAAGGTGTCCAGCACATTTGTTTGCTATTTCCGGGCTTGGCTCAATAAGAACGACCTCGATTCGCAGCGGGACAATCTCTGGCTCGCCGTCCTGATCCTCTTGCGGAATGGCATAGGTCGAGTTGTAGAAGTCGAATTCATCGATAGGAGGAAACCTATTCAGCCTGTCAGGACCGAGCACCAAGTCGAGTGCCTCGCAGATCGTGCTCTTACCTACGTTGTTCGAACCAATAAGAAGAGCATGCCCATCGAAGAACAGCTCGGCGCTCTTCACTCCACGAAAGTTTGAGATGGTCAGACGGGCGACTCGCATGATCTCGTCACACCTTGTTGGGCGTAGATGGGGGGAGGGTAAGTTGACGCGGGAATCGCGCAGAGGCCGCACGGTCCAGCACGAGCCGCATCTATGCGGCGACCCACTCGCACTCTGTCACAGACCCCGCACAAGCTCCTGTGCCGAACCGCATAAAGAGCGCCGCTTGATACTCAAGGCCGTCGTCCCACCTGTATGCGCGAAGCTTCTGCAGGTCCTTGTCTTTCGTCTCCCGATTCGAGTCCTTCTTGATCTCGATAGCGAGAAGGTTCGTCTTCTCTCCGCGAATGTGAATGATGATGTCTGGAAAGACGTCACTCTTGTCATCGCTCCAGGCGACCCGCTTCGGGGCATCGCCCATGCGGTTGTACTCAACATCCACATCCATATTTGGAAAATTATTCTGGAGGTAGAGTGCCAGGCGTGCAGCAATTGCGCGCTCTGAGGCATCGATCTCCAAGAGATGGAGATCATTTGCAAAGAGAGACTCGATAGCGGATAAAACAGCCAACCCAGTGCTCTGGGGTTCTTGGCTCCTGAGTACGGTTCCGAAGTCCATTTATCGGCACCCATCTACCTGACCGGTGGTCTTGCATTCGAATGTTTGGGTTTCCCCGGCGTGCCGCGTAGCCCCTGCGTCAGCCTATGTCGATCTTAGGCCTGCGGCAGACTGTCAACAAGTGCGGGGGCTGGCCGCGGCATGCCGGGCTAGCAGGGCCGTCCAGGTGCAATGGGTTCGTAGTTCCCCATCAGGCACCGGACCGCCGGCTCAAAACTCTCAAGTCAAGATCTATCTCAATTGCTCAGCCCAGGCCTTCGAGCCCGTCACCCCGGCTCGAAGGGGCGCATGACGCGGATGAGCTACCGAACTGGTCCCGCGCTGGGCACGCGCTGGGCACGCGCAGCATCGTTCGAAGGACCTGTAACTCGCAGGTCGACCAAGTGGCCGGAGTTATGTAGGGGTTGCCCTACGTCGGCAATCGCATCGAACTCCTCCGGCAGAAGGAGCATTCGTAAGGTTCGTGACTGCAGGTGGCTAGTTCCGTGCAGTGTGATCGAACTTGCGAGCAAGGTCATCTCGTCGCCTCTGGATCGGTTTGATGCAAGAGCTTCGCGCCTGAAGTATCGATTCCGCCAGTGCTGGCACTCATGCGCCCTTGGACTATTGCGGGCATTGATCCATCGTTCAATGAAGCGCTTTGCTTGGGCCACGCTTGCCGCTTTGGAGATGAACTCGGTCTGCCAATGCTTGAGCCTCGTCGTGCCATCTGGCTTGATGCGTGCCACGCAACCATAGTTCCAGTACAGGCAAGAGCCGCCTTCAGTGTCATCGGCCCAGCGGTAGGAGGCGGGAAGTGTCATGAGGCCATCCTATGAGTGATGGTCCCACGCGCTGAGACTGCTCGCCGTGTCGCAGCCAGTGAGACGACCGCGCGAAGAATGAGCCCCATGCCTACCTACCTGACGCCCTTCGAAGCCAACGTCCAGGTCGATGCCATTCAGGCCAGCCTTCCAGCCATGTACGCCAGGGTCGAGCCGTCAGATAGGCAGGAGGCCTTCGCCGCGGACGCTAACGCTATCCTGGAACTGGTCGAGCCGGAGTACCAGGTCACGCTGTTCGAACGCCTGGAGTCGATCGTCCTGCTGACGGGTGGCTTCGAGCGCCCGCTGGCTGCAAACGAATAACACGGCCGGCGGTATATTCGGGGTGACTGCCCGAGGACCAGCCTATGTGCTACTCCGCGATGATCCAGGCCGATTACACGAAGTACGTCCGCCAGTACGGCGCGACGATGAGCCTGGAGGACTTCGTCAAGAATGTCTGGTCCGCCCCAGACCGGGCGAAGAAGAAGCGGCGCCCTAAGGCCATGGAGGACTGGTTCCGCACCTTGGCCGATCCGAAGGCGCAGGAGATCTGGCACGAGATCCAGCGCCAGCGCGCCAAGCGAGAGACGGAGCTGCAGCAGGAGCTGTTCAAGCAGAAGAAGCGCCAGGCCGATGCTGAGCGCGCACTGCAGACCAAGGTGACGAAGAAGGCGCTGGAGAACCTGCGAATCTCGACCGACATTATCAGCAAGCTGAAGCTGGACCTGGACGACCTGCAGCGGACCGAGCCTAAAGACCGCGATGCCCGCTTCTTTCCGGGCAACTACGCGCCGGTGATCGTTGTCGAGGACGGGAAGAAGGTCATCAAGCCGATGCGCTACCAGTGCCGGCTGCCTGGCTGGACCGAAGCGCTCGAGCGCAAGTTCCCGGGCACCTACAACGCCAGGCGCGAAAGCATCCCAAAGACCTGGGACAAACTGTTCGGTCTCCGGCATGGCGTTATCATCGTCAGTTCTTTCTTCGAGAACGTGGAGCGCCACAGCATGGAGCACCGCGAGCTGGCCGAGGGCGAAAGTTCAGAGAACGTCATTCTGGAGTTCCGGCCAAAACCCGAGCAGGACATGGTAATCGCCTGCTTGTGGAACGAGTCGCTAGACGGAGACGAGGCGCTTCTGTCGTTTGCCGCCATCACCGATGAACCGGCGCCTGAGGTGGCGGCTGCCGGGCACGACCGCACGATTATCCAGATCAAGCCTGAGAACATGGACGCTTGGCTCACTCCTGAGAGGAGGTCCATCGAAGAACTGCAGGCGATCCTAGACGACAGGCCTCATGCCTACTACGAGCATGAGGTGTCTATGGCAGCTTGATCTAAGCGGACAGTAGTCAGCCCGTAAAGGTTCCGAATGTCTGAATTGTCAGTCACGTCCGTTCGGTCTGGCGTGAAGCAAGCACTCATCGACGCTGTGGCCGCGACCGATTGAGCCACGCTACGTTTTGGCAGGGTACCTCTCCCGGGGTCGGGTCCTTGGCAAGCCAAGCTTGAGTGAATTACCAAGAGCTATCTCTTGAGCCGACGCCTTGCCGTAGTTTGCCCATAAAGCGGAACCAGATAGCCAAGCTCTTCCCGTGACTCTTGACATGGCGCGCTGGTGGACGTCGCTTGATTCTGATGGCGAGTGAAGCCCTTTGGGCATGTCTTGACGCAGGCGTCTCAGATCATCGGCCACCAGTCGCCTTTTCTACCTGTGATATAGAACCTCCAGCCGAACGCCTCACATCCCCACTGTGCAGGGGAGCTGATCGCTTCTAGCTTAGAAAGGATCGCAGGGTCGATACCATTTGCGCTTAGAAGTTCTGCGGGGTGACCGGCGTCGAACTCAAGCCTTGCGCGAGAGCTGCCCAAAAGCACGAGCGCGCGTGCCCACGACTCGTCTGGGAAGCTATCTCCCAATCCATTCTTTACAATTCCATTCAGCCATATGCGGGCGGCAACGAGATTCTCTTTCGGACAACCGGCGAAACCATAAATGTTTCGCTTCACATCCTCACATCTGTTGAACAACCTCTGTGCTGTGCCATGCGACGACAACGCATTACGCAGCGCACCCTCCATAGCCGCGGCAGTCGCTTCGATATCGTCACGATCAACAGTCAACTTCCGGATCTGCGCACGGACCTCCTCCGACACATCATCAGGACTATAGAAAGTTCTATACAGCGCGCAATCGGCAACCTCGAACGTATGAGAAAGAACAAGTTCGGACATAAATATCAGGCTTGAAAGATGGCCCTCCTTCGTCACACTGCCGCCGTCGCCATCCAGTTCAGCACTCAACAACTGCGTTCCCGACAAGGTTTCAACACGCAGCTGCTTTCTGCTGCAAATGCAGCGAATTGGCACCGAAGCCAGATGGAAGGGCTTGCGATTGTGTTGAATTCGAAGCGGGGGAAGCGTTTCCCGGTCGAGCTGCCTATTTCCGAAGACGAGCATCATTTCCTTGCCGGATGCAGTCAGCCCTTCATGTGAGTCAGGCTCGAAGACACCAAGCTCCTGCAGTTCATGGATGACCAGCTCTCCACTTGGATCCGCAAACTTCTCAGCTACGGCGCTACTATTGGCAAGAGATTCGAAGAAGGCGACCCGTCGTGAGATATAGCCACATATAGCTTCAACCGCTTCCTCGGTCGAGCTACGTTTTTCAAAGATCAGGGATGCAAGCTTGAAATCGCAGAAGAAGTACACATAAACTAGCTTCAGGAACAGTGTTCCGTCATTATAGTGGCCTCCGGACTTTCCGAGTCTAAATATTGTCCACCACTGTCGTACGTCGTGATATCCGAGAAGATAGTTGACAGCATTCAACCCCTTTGTGTTGAACATGCGAAGCTTCTCACTAGAGAAGCACTTGAATGAGCGAAGCTCGATCAACATCGCAGCGACCAAGTGGCTCTTGCAGCCTTTCAGCAAACTCGGCATGTTGCGTGTCGAACGACTGAAGAGCAGGGGAAGCAGCTGATGGGGTGGGATTGGCGACTGACTTTCGGCCATCGGCAACACATCGAACTCTCCTAGGAGAGCTGCGCCTTCGAAAATTGGCCTCAAAAGGTTCAGGAGGCAGCCGTATCGGACAACCAGATCGATTGCTGCCGTCTGGTCACCTGACTTCATGTACTCGCAAGCTGCCATCTTGGCGAGCGCAATGCTCTCGCCCACCATGGTCTGAAAAAACCAGTGGTGAACTGCCTCATGAATAACCTTAGGCGCACAGCTTACCGGGAGACGATTGGTAATGAGGAAGGCAAGCTCCTCATCGGTCAAACCTAACTTAACAGTATTAGTGAAGAAGTTTGTATGGGCGTTCTCGAGGGAATCTACCCACTCAGGATCGTTCTCATGAAAAGTGGACATTCCTCGCTCCAGCAAGAATCGCAGCGATCGAGTAGCAGATGCCCTACGACGTCGGCGCCTGAACTATCCCGTTCCCCACGTCCTCAGGGTCACTCAGTGGGTCAAGCTTGGCGAGCGATGCCATTCCACGAATTCGATCTCGAATTAGATGAGCCTTCACGTTTGGATTGGATCTCCTCGCCTTCTCCATCAATAGAGCCGCAATGCCCGCCACATGAGGTGTTGCCATGCTCGTCCCGTCCATTGCCTCGAGTCCACCACGATAGGCGGCCGAGCTAATGTCGATTCCAGGAGCCATCACGTCTACACCCGTGTTCGAGAAGGGAGCTAGTTCAAACGGCTGACCGGGGCCGACGGCACCGACGGTAATGAACTCTGCTCGGCCTCCTGCGGGTGCGGTGGCTGCAATGGTGTGCTTCGGACGCAAGCTTTCATTTCCGGCAGCTACCACCATCACCACATCACTGCGCGTCGCCTCGACAGATCGACCGACCGCCTCGAATAGCCTCTTCGTATCGAGCATGTCCTGCATGACGATGCTCAGAGCCGCTGGCCGACTATGGCCATACCCGAGTAGATCATCGAAGTATCGCACCGAATCGAACCCCACCGACATAGAAATAACGTTCGCGCCGTTCTGAACCGCCCACTGAATCGCTCGGACAATATCCGCAGCGCTTCCGCCATCTTTCCCGATGACCTTCGCAATGAGCGCTTTCTTGACACCTCGCGCAACTCCAATCCGGCACCCATCCACATCCCGTCCAAAGATGGTGCCCGCACAGTGGGTGCCGTGACCGTCCTCATCTTCGTCTGCGTCTGACGTGAAGTTCTCGCACCAGAGGTCCATGCCTTTGAAAGCGGGGTGGTCCCGCTTGATTCCTGTATCTAGGACAGCCACCACCACGCCATCACCACTTAGGGCTGTCACATCTGCCCCAATGGCTTTGATCCCCCAAGGGATTGCCGCCTTCTTGGGTGGTCTCGCGGCAACGGGTCGAAGAAGCCGCATTGGCGCTGCTCTTACAATTCGATACGTTAGTGCTTGTCGGGCCACGGCTTGGGCGCCCGCGGATGAGAGCTGCTCATCCGAGACCTCTAGGTCAGAGATTCTTACGCCTTCATCGCCTGGTGTGTTGGCAAAGACATCAAGATCGTGCAGATTTCTGCGCAGCACCACATATCGAGATGTATCCACGGATGCTCTCCATGTGTTGAGTACTCAGGATTTTGCGATTTCCGCTCTCAGGGGCTCGGATGCCAGTCTACGAAGTATCGCCGGTGGCGTAAGTGCCACGCTCTTGGTTGTTGCCGCATGCGATCGGGTGCTCACCGGTTTGGCGGCATCAAGGAACGACTGCCTGACCGCAGGGTTTGTCGCTACATGGAAAGCGACCTCGTCCATCAGCGTGAAAGAAGCCCGCTTGCGCGACGCTGCGGCGGTGCGGCCTGTTCCCCCAGTGCCTTTACCGAGCAAGGCTTCAGAAGCTCGTGCTAACTGCTCCGAACTCAGTTCGGGAAAATAGGGACGGAGTGCGTCCAGTGCCCTTAGCCCGAGAGTTCGCTGCGGCCGAGCGGCTGCCCTAAGTGGTGCCGCGCCTAGAGCCGGAAGTGGTAAGGCCAAAAGCTTCTGTGCGTCCAGCAACCCTGGACCATAATTGTTAGTGTCCCAACCTGGAATTCGGGCCGCACTTCCTTTCAGAAGAGAAAGGAAGACGGCGGCTAACCTGCCTTGATAAGTGGCTCGCAGCTTGGTTGCTCCGTGATGGGATAGCCACAAGGCGCATGCCCCCGCTACAGTGGCAACCGCGTAAGAGGTACCAGAGCTTCGATCCACCGAGAATGGAGGCGTGTCGTCGATATCCGATTTGGCACGCCACACAGATTCGCCGGGCGCGGTAATGTCGACAGAGGATCCGCGAGCGGAACCCTTCCAAGGCTTCCTGTTCGCATTGCAAGCTGCGACTGCCACAACGTTGTCAAGTTTTGCCGGGTAGACGACCCAAGGCCATTGGTTTCCCGCCGCGGCGAGGAGAATGAGTCCGTCTCCCACGACATGGTCAACCGCACGCTCCAGAGAACGACCAGCCCAGGGTCCGCCGAGACTCATGGAGACGATGTCGCATTTCTTCTCGCGCGCCCAGTAAAGTGCCTTTACCAAGTTGGAGAAGTCAAAGTGCACAACGGAGTTCGAGACGCGAAGCGGGATCAGTTTGGCGGCGGGTGCCACACCAAAAACCCTCGGACTGTTCTTTGTGTCGCTTATGATGACACTTGCTGTTGCTGAGCCGTGACCAGCCCCACTCTGCATTGGATCTCTGGGATCTTCCGCGTCATCTTCGAAGTTGTAGCCTAAAGAGATCAATAGTCTTGAACTGACTACCTCAGGATGATCCGTATATCCAAGATCTGGGTGACCAACGATCACACCTTCGCCGGTTGCGCCAAACTTGGTCCATGCGGCTTTGATCTGGCTTTGAAGGATGCTCCAATCGGCCGAAGCTGATCCCGGCAGGTGCCTATCACTTCCTCCACTGCGCGCACGGGCCCGTGACTCTGGTGACGGTTGAACCGCGAACTGAATCGCCGGCTCGGCATCTGCAACGAGATCGTGCTCACTTAGGATATGAACTGCTGCCCAAGCTCGCTGCACCGTTGAGGTTGCGCTACGGCGAACTGGAATGAAAATATCGGTGGCACCAGATCCAATCAATTCGGCGCCATGTCGTGGCCCTACCAGTTCCGCAAACTCCGGGACATCTTTGCGCAACTGTCTGATGATCTTGCGAATCGTCGCCTGATCTGGGACGTAGCCTACATCGACTATCAGTCCTCGTACCTCGTACTGCGGGTCTTGATCGTCTGCTGCCATGTCTCACTCCCATTCGTTCGGACTGCCATGTAGCCAAACCGGGCAGGACGTGCGACGAGCTGGAAAGAGAAGGCGGATCAGGCTGGCGACGTAACGTTCAAACCCCCGCTCGCAAGTCTTGCCCCGCCCCCTACTTTCGTCCGCTCCCCGAAAACGTGAACCATCCACTGCAAGAACGGCCTGCCGCCACGGTGGCGGCCACATGTTTAGGACGGTTACCTGTGGCACGGGCCTACTCGCGGGGCAACCGTTGGGTGCATAACGCGGTCGAGCGGCCGTATTGACCCCACGATGAGCGAGTAAAGCCCCAAGAACTGGGCATCACGCTCCTTCACTTCCCTGAACACGACAAGGATTTGCCGCCGGTCAGCGGTGACCTCTCCGCTGTGCCTGGACTTGGCGCCCGCCAGCTCGCTCTTTCTGGGGCCGCCATCAAGAATTGGAAGGCTTAGAAAGGTGCGCAACCGGCCCACGGAGGAAGAAACGACTGCTTCAGTTGAATAGATCTCCCAATGAGGACGATCGATAGCCGCCGGCGCCGGTAAGCGTCAGCTGCACTAGCTCGCTCGGCGCCCGCGACATCGGGTGGGATCTCAAGCAAAGCTGAACAAGGGCGCTCAGGGGCAAGGAGCCATAAACCACTCATTTCTGGCTATCTTTCCGCCCATGGCCGCTGATCGCCTGTAAGAGCACAACGTCTTCGGCGGTCAATAGCTCCTCCCCAGTGGCCGGGTTGAATATGCTGCGCTCTCTCTTCAGTCCAAAACTAGCGAGATGCCGGGTGTCGATGAGCTTTCTGATCAACCGAACGAGATCCTCATGGCTAGCCACCTCGCGCAGGCCTGAAGCGATCTCCAGCTGATCACTATCGTCGCTCTTTGAGCCCAGAGCTTCATTGAGGGAGATTGCGCGCATCCTCTTCATGGAGCTCGTCAATCCAACTATGATCTCCTCGCTAGCTTTGATACGAGCCTCAAGCGCCTGAATGTACGCATTGACATTTGGGTCGCTCGCCGGTCCCGCTCGCCGTCCATTGCCACTTTTGAGACCAGGAAGATCCAGCTCCCCCGCACGCAGCTGAATGTACAACGCCTTCAGAGGCTCGGTTCGCTTGTTGCGTGTAATCGATTCTGCAGAAGGACCGCCGAATCTCTCCTCGCAGCGCCTACCAACTACGGCCACATAGATTGGACTGGATGAGAAGACCGTGCCGCGCTTGGACTGCGCGCGCGCCTCGTCAGAAATCTCGTCACATATCAGCTTGATTCGCTCGAAAGAGCGCTTCAATCTAGGATCTGTCTGCGGATCCGAAGTTACGTGCCTATAGAGATCGTCTGAGGTTTTCCAGTTCACAATTCGGCTCAGTCATTTCTCAATTTGCTTGAGGGGCGTTGATGGAAGAGCGAGTACTCCGGAGAGGAGATTTCCGTCCGCCTCGATCGACCGGAATGTAGCGGCAAGCTGCTGCAGGGACGACGCGAGAATCGGGTCGCTTGACGAATCGATGTTGCATGCAATCGCTTGCATCCTCTCATACGCAGACGCCGTAGAGCACGCATAGTGGGCACGAAAAAGATCCTCCAAGGCCTGCGCGACTAAGTTGGTCAGTCGCCTCTCGCCCGCGTCTGGAACTCCAATAAGGAATGGCTCTACACCATGCTTCGAGAGAATAACGTTGATCATGGCTCTGATCTCCAGAACTGGGGCATTTGCGTCGTTGGCGAGACCAAGCATTTCTGCCGAAAGACATAGCTCCTTCAGCAACCGGAACTGGTTACTCCGCTCAACAGAGATCGAGATGCCGGCTTCGCTTGTTGCGACAAGGCCGCCCCCTGAGTTCCCGTGAGCACGCTTGCCTTCGCCCCCCTCCGCCGCTGCCTGTATGGACTTCAGAAGTAGCCTGTATCGTCCCCACCAGTCCGAAAGTTTCGGCTCAATGAGCGCGTCCAGTTCTTCGGTACGCGACTGGAGCTCCCTGTGTTTCTGGCCGAACTGAGCATGATTTCGCTTCTCGCGAAGACATTTCTCGCGCTCAACGCCCAACGCTCTGAGCTCGTACATAAGCTGGTTGCACTTGTGCGCCTGTCCATAGATGAATGCAACCCCCGTCAGAAAGTATCGGCAGTTGCCACAGGACCGCGGCCCCCCTTTAACCGGACCTCCGGACTCATCTCCCTCCGCACATCGCGTCCCAGGGCAGATTCCGTCACCGTACCAAGCCCACAAGCCCGTGCCCTCTGCCATAGCCGAGTATGCCGCAGAAGAGCCTCCCCCGAACTCGTTGGTAATGAAGAGACGCTCCAACGCCCCTTCTCCGAAGACCTCACGTAGAGCCTGCGGGGAAATAGGCCTATCGCTGTCCAGGAAGTGCAATAGCGCTTCAACCTTCTCATCGGAATTGCTCGGCTTTGCATCCGAGACCCAGCGCTGCAACCTGCGCCTAATCTCAATCGGATTGGAAGACTCGTAGTGAAGCGTCATCGCAATGGATGCGTGGCCCGCAATGTACCTGCTGATTATCTCTACGGGTACACCTTTCAAGAACAGGTTTGTTATCCCGGTTACTCGAAGCGAGTGAAGATCGTGGACCGCGCGGACATCGCCCCGGATTTGCTCATTCTTACTCTTTACGAGGCGCAGATGTACGTTTCTCGTCTTGAGTCTGTTTTGCGCTTCGAGACAAACTGCCGACCACGCTGCGTCAATCTTGCTTCTAGAGATTGGTCGCGTGAGACTCGTCAGTCGCGACGCGTCCTGGAAGAGGACATGATAACTTGGGAGCAAGTCCTTCAGCTTTTCTTGTACGTTGAAGTCGTCATCCGATAGCTTAACTGGCTGCGTGTGTACTACTGTCGAGATGAAACTACACCACTGCCTCTGTAGATCCAGTACTTGGTAGAAGGATTCGTTCGGCCAAGGAACCAGAAAACCCTGATTGACTTCGGGGTTCCACTGCTGCGTCTTGTTGGTTGTCACATACAGTCCGACGCAATCTTCTGCCCCGTCTAGGCTGTCGGATACGGGCTGAAAAACACCCTCTTGTCTACCTGGCTCCGCCTTCTCATCAACATTGGGGACCAACCTCCCCTCAGATATGTCCCATATGTACTCATCTCCCGCGCCCGAGTCCAACCATCTGACCTGGAAACTTCGCAGGGGAATCTCGAGCATGGTGTATAGGGCCAGCGCCCTTGTTGGCTGCCAGACCTGAACTGATTTTTCGTCGTACGGCCTCTCGTATGGCCATCGACCAGAGTGTTGCTTGTCGATGATGATCCAATCAAGCCTGAACTCTCTGACTGCCATTACCCACCGGAAGGTCGGTTTGCCAACTTCATCCGGCTCCAGGACGATACCTTTGCATAGTTCGATAACGTCAGCGCCAATTGCAGATCGATGTGTCCTCTTGGGGGTATGGGACTTCCAGATGCTGTCCTGCGGTGAAACGGGATTGTCGACGCGGAGGCGACCAATCAGAGTACTGTCGGCCTGGATCATAGCCAGATTTTTTTGGCGAAGATGCTCCATTACCGTCCTGAGCTGATTGACGGACATCGCCTTCGTAGTTGATCGAATTGGTTCTCCAAGTGTTGCTGTTGTCTCAGATTTGCTTTCGTCCAGGAAAGCTCTGAATGATTTCCTGGAAGCTGGAATCGGTCTCTCGTCGCGGATATCGAACTTCGACAGATTCTCTGGCGACGGCCTTGGGTGCTCCAGGGACAATAGCCAACGAAAGAAGAATCTTGAGTTGACGTATTCACTCGACTTGTAGGTTTTGTAGCTTGCGCCAATTGCCTCTTCGTAAAGCGCCGTCCATTCAGTGAGGCTTGGATCTCGTTCCAAGACCCACTTTAGACTTCTGGTGCGTGGGGCGTGACTCCGACTTGAGAGCGGAGGTTGAGGAAATGTCGCGGCACCATATTTGCTCTCGTAGGCGCGCCTCACGTCGTGCCACCACGTGTACGACTTGAGCCCCATAGATCTTGTTGCGGTTAAGAGCTCGGGCGAGATGTCGCCAATGTCACGTACCGTCGTGCTTAGAAGGAACCAAGGGATCAGTGAGCCTGTGCTGTGTTCTTGAGTTCTCGCGCTTCTTCCCACATCCGCGCGATGAGCTGTCGCTACACGCACGATGTCAAGGTCGAACATCATTGGATTGTTCGTAACTTTCAGGAGATAGCCAGGCCTGATCGCCTTACCTGTACTCTCCGCGGCTTCCTTCCGGATGAGTTCGCTGAATGGCAAACTGTAGAGCAAGATGTCGCGACGCCAAAGCTGACTAAGTATTAAGTGAATTGTCTGTTTGAATTCACTGCCGTAGATCAGATCTCCCCCAGGCTTCCCCCTGTAGGCCCCGTGAATCGTTACATAGCCAAGCATCGAGATCAGAAGGTTGATGCGCTCCGCCACATCATCTGTTTCTAGGGCCGCCTCTAGATGGAGGCCATCATGTTTACTTAGCACATGCGCCTGTGTCGCCTCTACGGCTTCTTCGTACGTCCTTGGCCTTATCCGTTCCCAGAGCTCTCTCTGCTCTCCCAGCGTCAATTGCGCCAAGTACGCTGTGTGGCGTGGATCCCCTCGCGCATCAGAAGGAAATTCTGTTACTTTCTTGCAGAACCAGCGATGCTTCAAGTAGTCGAAGCGCAAGGAATCGCGTAGATTTTGTAACGAGAAGGCGCGTAGAGTTCTGCTGTCTTTCGCGCTCTCCATCTCCTGCATCCGACGCAGAGTTATGCTCAGGATGATTTCTTTACGAAGCTTGCTCCACTCTTCTTTAGTCGGAGTTCGAAGTAGCAAAAATTTTTCGGGCGAGCCATTTAGGTAGACATCTCTCTGACTCCCTAGACCCGTGGTCTTGATGAGCTTACTGGTGTCAGCCGTGAGGTACCTAAGTTCGCTCATATTCACACCCAGCTTGAGGGAAACGACGGCCGTGAGTAGCCAGTTCGCTCGACCGGCACGTCGGAGATATTCCTTCTAATCGTCGCGGAGCTAATGTGAAAGTAGGTGTCAGTGCTAACAATAGAACCATGCCTGAGCATCCTCATGAGCGACTCTTGATTGACCCCGATGATGTCCGCAGCATAGAAGCCATAGTGGTGCCGGCAGGAGTGGGGCGCGCAAGATATGCGAGCCCTCTTAGCAGCCGCCTCGAACGTCTCATGTGCGTTTGATAGGCTTAATGGAAGACCATAGTTTGTCGGGTCCCGCTTCCGGATATTGAAAAAGAGATATGGGTGGCACATTCTTCCGCTTAGCAGCACTCGCTTGTGGTCCTCAAGATATTGCTCAAGAAGCGACCTGAAGTACGCTCCCACAATCGCTTCTTCGATCCAGATTGCGTACCGATAGGCCGGATCTGACTCCGACAGGGTCATACCCTTCCAACCCGAGTATTCGCGGTGTCCTCGTCCGAGCTCGTTTCTCGGCAATCGGGCATAGCGGTTTGCGAGGAATTCAGACCGGCGGAGGGCACTCCCCGAGTCATGGGCTTCATGTACGAGGCCGAATGATGGATGCTCCAACCTGACTTTCGCTGCTCGCGTTCCTGGGAACATCTGAGTAACGTCACCGACGTACAGATGAAGCGGCTCCGAGACTCTCATTCCCGCATACGCCATTAGAAGAACTAGCATCTTGTCCCTTGGATTCCGGCAACCGAGTTCCACAAGCTCTATCGCCTGGGTCGGCGACAAGTACTTTGGTCTCCCTCGCGCGACCTCTTGTCCGCCTCTTCGCGCGTTGGTCGAGAAGCGACGTACGCGTGGCTTTCTGCGAAGGCTCTTTAGATGGAGCATTGCATCCGATCTACCCGCCGACCGCGCGGCCGAGTAGTAGCGAGCGACTTCGACTATCCGATCTTCTTCAGGATTTATGGGAGGTAGCGACAGTTGCCGGTGTACAAAGTCTGAGTACCTGTTGAGTGCCCGTAACTCGTTTTGGATCGAGCTTGGCAAAACTCTTTTCCAGTAAAGTCCAACCGGGTCGGTGCCGTCAGGAGCTACTGTTCCTCTGAATCTTGCATCTGCAAAGTCGCAAACCAGCTGATGGAGATCGTGGCCGCCGAGTGGCGTGTCTCCTTTCATAGCAATGCAGAAGCTATAGAAGGCAGCGAGCGCTCGGAGGTGATGCTCTATTTTGGAATCTCCCCAACCTTCACGATCTAGCGACCTCGCCCAGACCGCTGCGGTCGCGCTAGGCAAACCATTCTTAAGAACAAGAAGTGGGAAGAGCCCGCCATTCCGCTCCGCAACAGGAACGTAAATGATCCTCCATGGGTAGCTAGGCTCGATTAGAAGCTTCACGCAAACGCCTCGACCGCCTTAGTTATTGAATTTTCTGCACCGAGCCGGAGAAAGGTCAACAACCCTGCTCATCCTAAATGAGGTGTGGTGACCCCCCACTAAGTGGCCGCCATGAATCCGTGCCCATGCGGATGGGCGGGCGACCCAAGCGGTCGCTGCCGCTGCGGGCCCGACCTGGTCCGGCGTTACCGCAGCCGACTGTCGGGCCCGCTGCTGGACCGTATCGACCTGCATGTGCACGTACCGCGACTGCCGCCGCATGAACTCCGGCCCGATGCGCCGGACGGCGAAGGCACGGCCGCCATCCAGGCCCGCGTCGTCGCCGCGCGCGCACGCCAGCAGGCGCGCTGCGGCAAACCGAATGCGCGGATGGGCCAGTCGGAAACCATGGCCCATTGCCGGCTCCAGGCACGCGACCAGGCCCTGCTCGAGCGTGCCGTGGAGCGCCTGCAGCTATCGGCCCGCAGCCTGCATCGCATCCTGCGCGTGGCGCGCACCATCGCCGACCTGGCCGGCAGCGAGGCCATCGCCACCGCGCACGTGACCGAAGCCCTGGGCTATCGGGGACTGGATCGCGGCAACGCAGCATGACCTCCGGCCACGGCGGCGGAAGATACGGTGTGGTCTACTCGGGTCACACCTCGTGCTGGCGGACGTCCTGTCCGCTGTTCCCACTTCGCCACCCTGGAGTCCGCCCATGCGCCACCCCGCATTCCGCCTCACGCTGCTGGCCTCGACTGTCGCGTTCGCCCTCGCCGCGCAGGCCGCGCCGTCCGCCGCCGACCGCATCGCCGGTACCGAACTGATCGCGCGCGACGCGCTGTTCGGTAATCCCGAACGCGCCAACGTGCAGATCAGCTCCGACGGCAAGTACCTCAGCTGGGTCGCCTCCGTCGATGGCGTGCTCAATGTCTGGGTCGCCCCGGCCGACAACCCGTCGCAGGCCAGGGCCGTCACCCAGGACAAGGCGCGCGGCATCCGCAACTACTTCTGGTCCTACCAGCCCGACACGCTGCTGTACCTGCGCGACAGCGGCGGCGACGAGGACTTCCATCTGTATGCCGTGGACCTGAAGACCGGTCAGGCAAAGGACCTGACACCGTTCCCGAAGACCACCGCCCAGGTCGCCGGCGTCAGCCCCAAGCACCCCGGCACGATCCTGGTCGGCATGAACGACCGCGACGCGCAGTGGCACGACATCTACAAGGTCGATCTGGCCAGCGGCAACCGCACGCTGCTGGAGAAGAACGACGCGCAGATCGCCGGCTACATCGCCGACGCCGACTACACCCTCAAGTACGCGCAGCGCTCGCGCCCGGACGGCGGCGCCGATGTGCTGCGGCGCGGCGCCAACGGAGCGTGGGAGAAGTTCGACGACATCCCGTTCGAGGACGTGCTGACCACCAGTCCCGGTGGCCTGACGCTGGACGGCAAGACGCTGTACTTCACCGATTCGCGCGGCCGCAACACGGCAGCGCTGTTCGCGATCGACGTGGCCAGCGGCACGCGCACGCTGGTGCTGGAAGACGCACGCGCCGACGTCGGCGGCACGCTGGCCGACCCGGCAACGGGCAAGGTGCAGGCCGTGTCGGTGGATTACCTGCGCGACGAGTGGAAGGTGGTCGACCCCGCGATCCGGGCCGACCTGGAGAAGCTGGAGGCGATCGGTCCTGGCGATGTCTCCGTCAACACGCGCACGCTGGACGACAAGACCTGGATCGTCGCGTACTCGGCGGCCGAAGCGCCGCTGGTCTACTACCGCTACGACCGCAGCGCCGGCACGCTCACCAAGCTCTTTTCCGCGCGCCCGAAGCTGGAGGGCAAGCCGCTGGTCCCGCAGTGGCCGGTGGAAATCGCTTCGCGCGACAACAAGACCCTGGTCAGCTACCTGACCCTGCCGCGCAGCGCCGACGCGAACAACGACGGCAAGGCCGATGCGCCGGTGCCGCTGGTGCTGCTGGTCCACGGCGGCCCATGGGCGCGCGATTCCTATGGCTACGGCGGCTACAACCAGTGGCTGGCCAACCGCGGCTATGCAGTCCTGTCGGTCAACTTCCGCGGCTCCACCGGCTTCGGCAAGGACTTCACCAACGCCGGCAACGGCGAGTGGGCCGGCAAGATGCACGACGACCTGATCGACGCCGTGCAGTGGGCGGTCAAGCAGGGCGTCACCACCCAGGACCAGGTGGCGATCATGGGCGGCAGCTATGGCGGCTACGCAACGCTGGCCGGCCTGACCTTCACGCCGGATGCCTTCGCCTGCGGCGTGGACATCGTCGGTCCGTCCAACCTCAATACCCTGCTCAGCACGGTGCCGCCGTACTGGGCCAGCTTCTTCGAGCAGCTGGCCAAGCGCATGGGCGATCCGCGCACCGACGCGGGCAAGAAATGGCTGACCGAACGCTCACCGCTGACCCGTGCCGACCAGATCAAGAAGCCGCTGCTGATCGGCCAGGGCGCGAACGACCCGCGCGTGAAGCAGGCCGAGAGCGACCAGATCGTCAAGGCGATGCAGGCCAAGAACATCCCGGTGACCTACGTGCTGTTCCCCGACGAGGGCCACGGCTTCGCCCGGCCGGAGAACAACAAGGCGTTCAACGCGGTGACCGAGGGCTTCCTTGCCCAGTGCCTGGGCGGTCGCGCCGAACCGATCGGCAAGGACTTCACCGGTTCGAGCATCAGCGTGCCGGTCGGCGCGGATGGCGTGCCCGGGCTGGCCGAGGCACTGAAGGGGCATACGCAGGAAGTGAAGAAGTAAGCGCGCACCTTCTTCCCGCAACGTTGAAAGAAGAAACGCCGGCGAAAGCCGGCGTTTCCTTTGCTGCATCCTTGCGGGCAGCGGTCAGGCCGCCTTTTCCTTTTCGTAGAACTGCTCTTCCTCGGTCGAACCCTTCAGCGCGGTGACGCTGGAGCTGCCGCCCTGGATGACGGTGGTGACGTCGTCGAAGTAGCCCGCACCCACTTCCTGCTGGTGCGAGACGAAGGTGTAGCCCTTCTCGCGTGCCGCGAACTCCGGCTCCTGCACCTGTTCGACGTAGTGCTTCATGCCCTCGCCACGCGCGTAGTCGTGGGCGAACTTGAAGGTGTTGAACCAGTTGATGTGGATGCCGGCCAGGGTGATGAACTGGTACTTGTAGCCCAGCGCCGACAGCTCGTCCTGGAAGCGGGCGATCTGCGCGTCGTCCAGGTTCTTCTTCCAGTTGAAGCTGGGCGAGCAGTTGTACGACAGCAGCTTGCCCGGGTGCTTGGCATGCACCGCCTGGGCGAACTCGCGGGCGAAGCCGATGTCCGGCGTGCCGGTTTCGCACCACACCAGGTCGGCGTATGGCGCGTAGGCGACACCGCGGCTGATCGCCTGCTCCAGGCCGTTCTTGACCCGGTAGAAGCCTTCCGCCGTGCGTTGGCCGGTGACGAAGGGCTGGTCATTGGCGTCGAAGTCGGACGTCAGCAGGTTGGCGGCTTCGGCGTCGGTGCGGGCCAGCACGATGGTCGGCACGCCCAGCACGTCGGCGGCCAGGCGCGCGGCCTGCAGCTTCTGCACCGCCTCCTGGGTGGGCACCAGCACCTTGCCGCCCATGTGGCCGCACTTCTTCACCGCGGCCAGCTGGTCCTCGAAGTGCACGCCCGCCGCGCCGGCGATGATCATGTTCTTCATCAGCTCGTAGGCGTTCAGCACGCCACCGAACCCGGCCTCGCCGTCGGCGACGATGGGCAGGAAGAAGTCGATCGCGTCCTTTTCGTCAGCCTTGCCGTCGCAGATGGCCTTCCACTGGATCTCGTCGGCGCGCTGGAAGGTGTTGTTGATGCGGCGGACCATCGTCGGCACCGAGTCGTAGGCGTACAGCGACTGGTCGGGGTACATGGTCTCGGACGTGTTGCCGTCGGCGGCGACCTGCCAGCCGGACAGATACACGGCTTCCAGGCCAGCCTTGGCCTGCTGCATCGCCTGGCCGGCGCTGATCGCGCCGAACGCGTTGACGTAGCCCTTCTTCGCCTCGCCGTTGACGAGCTTCCACAGCTTCTCCGCGCCACGGCGGGCCAGGGTGTACTCCGGCTGCAGGCTGCCGCGCAGGCGGACGACATCCGCGGCGGCGTAGTCGCGCTTGATGCCGGTCCAGCGCGGGTTGCTGTCCCAGTCCTTCTGGATGGCGTCGATCTGCTGTTGCTTGGTGCTCATGGCGATACTCCGTGATGGGGGTACTTCAGTTCGGTGCGGATGACATCGGAAGACGTGATGGGGAGGGCTCAACCAATCCCGATTCCCCATTCCCGACTCCCGGCTTTCGATCAGTCGATGCGGTCGTACGCGGGCAGGGTCAGGAAGTCGGCCAGCTCGTCGGCGCGGCTCAGGGCGTCGAGCAGAGCGATGGCTTCGGAGATGCGCTCCCCGCCCGGCAGCCGGCTGTGGTCGCCCAGCTTCGCGGGCAACGCGGCCAGCGTGC
>Ga0056912_1000667_pt1 | contig 22530 bp, 18 predicted proteins | sample EBPBio232013_DNA_FD_55028 | JGI IMG/M metagenome (GOLD analysis project Ga0056912, IMG submission 55028) | Wastewater treatment Type I Accumulibacter community from EBPR Bioreactor in Madison, WI, USA - Reactor 1_5/23/2013_ DNA | ecosystem: Engineered > Bioreactor > EBPR > Anaerobic-Aerobic >... | reverse complement strand
AAAGTGCGCCCGGTCTTGGCTCTAATCGCTTGCACTTCCTGTTTGCTTCTGGCCAGATGCGGTGCAAAAGGCAGACTAATCGTCAGGAAGGGACTGGTTTCGGTCATTCCATAAAATTGAATGTAGTCACAGCCAAATACTTCTTCCAACTGCCGCACTGTATCTGGTGCCACAGGAGACCCAGCGGTCATCACTGCTCTCAACTTAGAATAGGAATACTCCCAAACTTTGCCGGAGTTTAGCAAAGCATTAGCCATGGTCGGTACTAGGGCAGTAATAGTGACATTCTCAGTCTCTATCAACTTGAGGGCATCGTCGGCTTTAAAATAGGGCATAAACACATGCTTACCACCTACCCAGGTAATGGCATAAACAGCCCAAGCATCTACCAAGTGGAACATTGGTGCTATGTGCGCCCAAATGTCTTTATCGGTCAACTGCAGTTCGGCGATAGCACCTAATGCGTTGCTGGCCACATTGCCATGTGTGAGCATGACGCCCTTAGATTGGCCGGTGGTGCCGGATGTGTAATACAGCTGAGCCAAGTCTTCGCTATAAAGTTCAATATCTAAGGGTTCGCGGCGCCAATAACTCATAACGAAACCTTCGTAATGAGTGCTCTTTACCGTTGTCTGAGGAAGGATACCGGGTCCGAGCCAGGCAACTAGTTTGAGATTAGTTGTACCACCGGCGCTCTCAAGATCTGAGAGCATTGTGGCGGCAGTTGAGGCGAAATCGGTGTGACAAACTAGAATCTCGGCTCCGCTGTGCACCAATATTTCGCGCACCTCTTGTTCTGAAAGGCGGAAATTGATTGGCGCCAGGACGAGACCCAAGCAGCTGGTGGCATAGTAGAGTTCGAGATACTCAACGCAATTTGGCGCCATGCAAGCAACCACTGAACCCTTGGTCAGCCCGAGGTCGCGAAAGGCATGAGTCAACGAAGCAACTCTTTGACCTAGCTCGGACCAAGATAACCTTTTCAGACCATCTACACAGGCTTCACGATCAGGCCAAAGTTCTACAGCTCGGCGCAACGAAATTGCCAGATTCACAGGAGTACCTCTTTGAAATTCACCAACACCCGGGATTCCAAAGGCAGTATATACACTTATCAGTAGGGGCAGCGGTACAGCCACCTTATCTTAAACAAGCCTCCTGGCAACTCTAACTTCTTACATTTTGATTACCGTTTCGGCTAGCTCACCTAAGTGGGTGGTAATCTCGGACGCAGTCTGAATTTTTCAGCACCAAATTTGAATTAAACAAAGCTCATTTCGAATAAGGTAGAGGTTTCATGGGACAGGTAATAGACAAGACTTATAACGGGCTGAAAGTGCCCCAGGGCGAGAAAATCACTTTTAAGGACGGTAAACCGGTAGTTCCGAACAAGCCGATTATTCCTTTTATCGAAGGTGATGGAACCGGCAGAGACATCTGGAAAGCCAGCAAGCGCGTTATTGACGCTGCAGTTAAGAAAGCCTACGGCGGTGAGAAGGAAATCGCCTGGTTTGAAGTATTTGCCGGTGAGAAAGCTCACGACAACTTCAAAGAGTGGCTTCCTGAAGACACCATCTCAGCTCTCAGAGAATTCGGCGTAGCCATCAAAGGTCCCTTGACCACTCCAGTTGGCGGCGGTATCAGAAGTCTCAACGTCACACTCCGTCAGATCTTCGACCTTTACTGCTGCGTACGTCCGGTTCGCTACTTCCAAGGCGTTCCTTCACCAGTCGTAGCCCCCGAAAAGCTCGATGTCGTTATCTTCCGTGAAAACACCGAAGACGTTTACGCTGGTATCGAGTATCCAGCAGGCTCTGAGGATGCTAAGAAGCTTATTGAACTGATCGAATCGCTTCCCGGCGCCAAGAAAATCCGTCCCGACTCAGGTATCGGTATCAAGCCTATCTCTGAAACCGGTTCGCAAAGACTTGTGAGAAGAGCCATCGAGTACGCCATTCAGAGAGGACGCAAGTCTGTCACCATGGTGCACAAAGGCAACATCCAGAAATTCACCGAAGGCGCCTTCAGAGATTGGGGCTATCAAATTGCCGAGAAAGAGTTCTCTAAAGAAACAGTTTCAGAAGAAAAACTCTGGGCTGAAATGGATGGCAAACTGCCTGCCGGCAAAATTCTCATCAACGATCGCATTGCTGATTCGATGTTCCAGCAGGTTCTCACACGTCCCGATGAATACTCCGTTCTCGCCACAACAAACTTGAACGGCGACTATCTATCAGACGCCTGCGCCGCCCAAGTCGGTGGTCTGGGTATCGCTCCCGGCGCCAACATCGGCGACAACTGCGCTATTTTCGAAGCCACCCACGGTACCGCTCCGAAGTACGCAGATAAAGATGTGATCAATCCTGGCTCGGTCATTCTCTCTGGAGCAATGATGCTTGAGTACATGGGCTGGGGCAAAGCCTGCGACCTCATTCATGAGTCGATGGCCAAGACCATTCAGCAAAAGAAAGTCACTTACGACCTCGAACGCTTGATGACAGGCGCAACCAAACTCAAAACCAGCGAGTTTGCCGATGCCATCATCGAGAACATGGGCTAATTGACCCTTTAGTTGGCTAATCAAGAAAGGCGGGTCAGTTTATGATCCGCCTTTCTTTTCTAAACTAGTGAAGAATACAGAGGTAAGCCTTGAGCTTAGCTGGAATAAAAGTACTCGACTTTACCCATCTGCTACCCGGCGAAACTGCAAGCACCTTACTTGCCGACATGGGTGCCGAGGTTCTTAGAATCGACAGACTGAAACCTGGTCTGAATGAGAACCTACCACCGCTGGTGGCTGGGGAAAGTCTCTATTATTGGAGCATGCATCGCAACAAGCGAAGGCTCAGACTCAATCTCAAGAAAGAAAAAGCAATAGAGATAGTGAAGTCACTTGTCCAAAACTGCGATGTAGTCATCGAAAATTTCAGACCCGGGGCGATGGAGCGACTCGGTCTTGCTTTTGCCGATCTCAAAGCTATCAACCCGGCGCTTGTTTATTGCTCTATATCGGGCTACGGCAAAGAGTCGAAATGGAAAGATCGTCCGGGACACGATCTTACCTTTGTGGCAGAAGCCGGCATACTAGATGAAACAAGGGATGAAAGCGGTATACCGGTTGTGCCAGGTGTCTTCGTTTCAGACTATATGTCGGGTGTTTATGGAGCACTAGCAGTAGTATCAGCGCTTTTGGAGAGAAGCACGACGGGTCGAGGCAAGCATGTTGAAATAAGTATGTTCGAGAGTGCACTTTCAACCCTTGGAGTTGTCGCCACTGCCATGCTGCACCCATCTCAAGCGGGCAGAGAACGAGAGACCCGGTATCCTGAAGCTTTGCCAAACCATAGGCTCTATCGCTGCAAAGATGGTCGTTATCTGGCAGCTGCCCCGGTCGAACCACAATTCTGGCAGATCTTTCTAGAGAAAATCGGACGCACTGACTTGCTTGGTAAGCATCCACTCAAAGACAAAGTCTTTTTGATGCAGCAGATTGCTCCAGAGATCGAACGCAAAACCCTTGCAGAATGGATGGAGATTTTCAAAGAACCAGACTGCTGTGTTTCACCGGTCAATACGGTCGATGAAGCTTTGGACTTCCTACCGGAAGGCAGGCAGAGAGTAATTAGCGAAATTGATCATCCAATTTTAGGAAAGCTTTCACAAATGAAGAATCCGATATATCAGTTATATCGAAACAATGACGAAGCACCTGATGACTTCATTTGTTTAGATACGAAGGAAGAAGCAAACCGGATATTGCGCGCCTTGGGTTATGGCGATGAAGAGCTTTCGCGCCTGCGTGAGGATGGCGTGATTGAATAAACAATAGCCAAGTAAAGCCAATCAAAGCCGATTGTAAACCATCAAAATCAAGGCGAATCTTAGTATACTTAGGTGGTATATTCATTTACTAAGTGAGCTTGTCCAAATTGAAGGGCGGTTACTGCCACGTCTCGTTGCTCAATTTTGTCTTTTGCCTAGTTGCTTTTTGCCTGCAAATTGCCACAACCCCTCAGAGCGCCCAAGCGCAGGATGGTCCCAAGCCAGAGCTGAGACCACCTCTATCCGCCAGTGTCTACAAGCTGACGGTGACAATAAATGAGGCGGTAGAAACTGCCAAGAAGAGATATCCATCGCTTTCTCGATCTGATAGCGAAACAAAACTCGCAGGTCACGAAATTGCAGTGGCAAAGACTCAATATTTACCCCGTATGGATATGCTTCTGCAAGAAGCTAGGGCCACTCAAAACGTAAATGCCGGTACCATTCTGCCTCAGTTTTTGAACGTCATCCCAATTCAGTCTGGACCAGGGGTGAACACCTCGAAGTTCAGCAGCATATTCAACTCAAATGCCGGCATGAATTTTTCATGGGAGCTTATTGATTTTGGTAAGCGTAAAGCTAATGTCACTATCGCTAGGCGAGGGCAAGACAGAGCAAAGGCTTCTTACAATCTCACTAGTCTTGATGTTGAGACCAGAGCAGCAGACAGTTATATCAAAGTGTTGATGGCCAAAAAGCAGATTATGGCTTATCAAGCCACTCTTGAAAGAATGAAAGAATGGGCAAAGGTGGTGCACACACTCTGCGACAAAGGCCTTAGACCTGGTGTAGACGCAGCTAGAGCCGATGCCGAAGTATCGCTTTCAAAAATAGCCCTGATTGACGCAGAAAGAGAAGCTGAATTGGTGGAGCAGGATCTAGCCGAAGCTATCGGTATGGCCGGTTCGCTCATAGCCACTGTCGAGGGTCCGCTTCTGGCTATGCCTCCCGAAGCTCCTAACTTTAGAACTTTAGGCGATCTTTCCCGTCACCCTTTAGCCCTGCTTAGATCAAATGAAGTAGAAGTTTCGAGGGCCAAACTGCATTATCTTGACCGCTCCTGGTATCCCCACCTTTGGTTGGAATCGGCTATCTGGGCCAGGGGCTCAGGGGATAAACGTATCACACCGCCTGTGGCGGCAGGTATTTTGCCAAAGAACGCTAACTATGCAGTCGGCTTTACTTTGCAGTTTCCGATCATGGATTACTACAAAATAAGAGCGCAAAAGTTTGTTGAGCGTTCTTCAATACAAGCCAGGCAAGCTGAATATGACCTGGCTATGCAAGAGCTGATTAGGCAAGACGCTAAAGCCAAGATCATGCTCGATAGAGCCAAGGAAGTGGCAAGAGAAACACCAGTCTTGGTTGAAGCGGCAAGAGAAAATGAAATCAAGGCCAGAGAAAGATACAGAGTAGGGCTGACCAATGTGGTGGAAGTAGCTGAAGCTGAGCGCATCAGAGCCAAGGCAGAAGTAGAGGATGCCATTTCTAAGGCGCGAGTCTGGCAAGCCATGCTTGCCACGGCTTATGCTCATGGTGACATCAAGCCTTTTCTCAAGCTTGTAGAACTATCACAAAGACAGGGAGGAAATCCCTGATATGTGGCTGCAGATATTTGCCATGAAGAGACCGATTACTGTCATTGTGGCAGTAATAAGTATCATGCTTGGATCCATCTTTGCCATTACATCGATGAAGGAAGACATCTTCCCCGACCTCAACATGCCTGTAATTTATGTGGTGCAAGGTTATGGCGGCATGGCTCCAGACCAGATGGAAGGGTACATAGTTTCAACCTATGAAGTACACTTCCTTTATGTTCCTGGGGTAGATCATATCGAGTCGCAGACTATTCAAAACCTGTCGATGATGAAGGTCTATTTTCATCCGGGCACCAATATGTCTGAAGCGCTTTCGACCTGCGTAGCCATGGTGAGTAGAGCCCGCACCCTGATGCCGCCGGGCACACTTGAACCTTTCGTATTGCGCTTTGATGCCGGCAGTTTGCCTGTTGGTCAGCTAGTCTTATCGAGCAACACAAAAACAATTGATCAACTGCAAGATCTTGCCTTTGTTAGAGTAAGACCCGAACTTGGAACCATCCCCGGTGCCTCGGCGCCTCCGCCCTTCGGGGGTAACGCCCGCACAATTGTTATCAGTGTCGATTCAGACAAATTGCGCAAATTCAATATATCTGGCGACGCCATCGTAAACGCTTTGGCCACGGGCAACAAAGTTGTACCAGCAGGTAATGCCCGCATCGGAGACTATCTACAGATCACGCCCATCAATACAGACTTACCTGATATTCACCAGCTCGACAAGCTGCCAATCAAGATGGGAGCGGGTCCAACTGTCTTTATGCGCGACGTGGCCGAAGTAACAGATGCAAGCGATATTCTAGCCGGCTATGCTCTTCACAATGGTAGGCGCACAGTCTATGTCCCGGTTGTTAAACGAGCCGACGCTTCTACTATTTCGGTAGTAAATGCCGTAAGAGAGCATCTACCCATAATGCAAAAGCTCCTACCGGAAGACGTGACAATAAGCTATGAATTCGACCAGAGCAAGCATGTCACTGATTCAATTAAGGGGGTTCTCAACGAGGGACTTTTAGGGGCAATACTGCCTGGTCTGATGATCTTTCTTTTCTTGCGAGATCTCAGAGCCACTCTCATTGTGGTGACCACCATTCCATGTGTATTGCTGGGAGCTTGTCTGTCACTCTATATCACTGGTCAGACCATCAATATGCAGACCCTTTCAGGTCTGGCACTAGCTATAGGCATTCTTGTAGACGAGGCAACAGTCGATATTGAGAACATCCACGCCCATATGGCAAGGGGTGAACCTGTAACGAGAGCCACATTAAAAGCAGGCTTTGAAACCAGAGTACCTCGCCTATTGGCAATGCTTTCCATTATTGCTGTATTTGTACCGGCCTTTTTCATGACCGGAGTGACCAGGGCGCTCTTTGTGCCGCTATCTCTGGCTGTTGGTTTTTGCATGGTCTGGTCCTTTTTTATGTCCAGCTCATTGGTGCCTGTGATGGCGGTTTATTTAATCAAGCACAAGAAAGCTGAAGAAGAAAAAGAAGGATTTTTCTCGCATTTTAAAAATGCCCATGCTGCTCTGGTTGCAAAACTAATGCAATGGAAAAAAGTGATCATTCCGGTTTATCTGATTTTCTTTTCCACTCTCAGCATTTTTCTCTTCTTTCAAATAGGACGCGAACTCTTTCCTGATTCTGACACCAACGAATTCAGAATCCGTATGAGATGCCCCACCGGCACGAGGGTGGAAGTAACCGAGCAAAGAGCCAAACAAATGCTCGATCTTATTGCAAGAGAAGCTGGACCTGGCAATGTTGAAGCTACCTTAGGCTATGCCGGACAGCAACCAGTACAGTTTGTCATAAGCTCGGTTTTTTTGTGGACTAGCGGTCCGCATGAAGCAGTTATAGACGTCAGCCTAAGAAAAGAGGCCAATATTGAACTGCCTGCTTTCAAAGACAAGTTGAGAGAAAAGTTCAAAGAGGAATTACCAACAATATCTTTCTCTTTCGAACCAGGCGATCTGGTCAGTCAAATTATGAACCTAGGTTCGCCCACACCGATCTCAGTAATTGTCAAAGGTCCGGATTTGGAACGCTGCAAGGAGCACGCCGGCAAGATCAAAGAAGAAATGGCAAAAATCCCCTATCTGCGAGATTTGCAATTTGGACAACCCCTTGATTATCCCACCGTCAATATAAACATCGATAGAGAAATGGCCGGTCAGTTTGGACTAACTCCGGCTAAAGTGGGTGACGCGCTAGTGCCCGCCACATCAAGCAGCCGCTACATACTAGAAAACTTCTGGATGGACAGAAAAACCGGTGTAGCCTATCAGGTACAGGTTCAAGTGCCACAAGAACAAATACAATCCCTTGAGGCACTGAAGAACTTCCCAACCATGCTGAGTGATCAGCATGAGCACCCTCTTCTGCGGGATCTTGCATCGGTAACATTCGGGCATTGCGCCGGCGAATACGACCGAGACAATATGATGCGACTGGTGTCACTGACAGCCAATATCAAGGGGATGGACCTTGGCACTGTCGGCAAATTAGTTGAAGATGCAATTCATAGAGCAGGTAAGCCGCCACGAAGCGTGCGAGTCAAGCTGGCAGGACAGGCTCCGGTCTTAAATGATACTTTCTCGCACCTCTTCCTCGGGTTATCGTTGGCAGTGGTGGTGATTTTCCTAATGCTCACCGCTTACTTCCAATCACCTAAGCTGGCGATAGTTGTTCTTTCTACCGCACCATCTATCGTTTGCGGTGTCCTTGTCATGCTTTACCTGACAGGCACCACCCTCAACATAGAATCGTTTATGGGCGCGATCATGTCGATTGGTATCGGAGTAAGCAATGCCATCTTGCTGGTCAACTATGCCGAGATGAGCAGAATAGAAGGTAAGTCTGCCGAAGAAGCAGCTCTGCATGGAGCCCAAGAAAGACTAAGACCGATTTTAATGACCTCTATAGCTATGGTATCAGGGATGATACCAATGGCCCTCGCTCTCAGTGAGGGCGGACAACAAAGTGCCCCGCTTGGACGCGCCGTTATTGGCGGGCTTACAATGTCTACGTTGGCGGCATTGACTGTTCTACCGCTATTTTTTGCCGTAGTGCAAAAGCATAGTTCGAGAACCTCGCCTTCTATACACCCTGACGACAGAGGAGAATGAGACAAAAGCCGTGAAGAAACAAGCCATAGTCTTACTCTTGATTCCTATTCTAGCCGGCTGTCAGAGCAAGGGTGTAGAAATTCCTGCTGCTAAGCATGAGTCGATCATTCAAAAGGTACCAGTGGTTAAGGTATTGAAGCGCTCGCTTTTCAGAATTGATGAGTTGCCCGGCGAAATTCAAGCCTATCAGGATGTGGCGATCTATCCTAAAGTGCCTGGCTTTATCGAATGGATAGGAGTAGACCGGGGTTCTATAGTCAAGAAAGGTCAGATTATGTGCCGTCTGACTGCACCAGAGCTAAAGGCCCAACAAGACGAATATCTTTCAAAATCGAGATCGATGCAGAACGCCCTCTTTGAGGCACAATCACGACTATCGGCGGCAAAGGCGGCCCTACTGGAAGCCAAAGCTCAGTTGGCAGGCGATAACGATACATACAAGCGAACCAAAGAAGCCTCGCTGACGCCGGGTGTCATTGCTCCCAATGATGTCATCGTGCTTGAAGAGAAAGTGCAAGCGGACAAAGAAAGGGTGAAAGCCTGGGAAGAGAATGTACAATCTGCAATGAATGCCGTTAAAGTGACTACAGAAAGCCTGGCAGCCTCAAAAGAAGCAAGCGAGAATTACAAAGATATTGCCGACTATCTGATTATAAAGGCGCCCTTTGACGGCTATGTCACTGAAAGGAATATGCATGTGGGCAGCTTTGTCGGACCTCTGGGTAAAGGTGCTTATCCACCAATTATTAGAGTGCAAGAGCTAGGTCTTTTGAGGATCATTACCCCGGTGCCGGAGGCAAATGTAGCTGGTGTAGTGCCTGGAGCTCCGGTGGAATTTACAGTCTCCACTCATCCTGGTGCCAAGTTTGTAGGCACAGTCGCAAGACTAGGAAATTCTCTCGAACAAAAAACCAGAACTATGCCGGTGGAGCTAAACTATCTCAACCCGCAGTGGAAGATACTGCCCGGCATGTTTTGCCGCGTTCTGTGGCCCACCAGAAGAGAAAAACCATCACTATTTGTTCCGCCCCAATCAGTCGAGACCAAATCAACCCTTTCGACATTTGTCTGCAAAATAGAAAACGGCTTGACCAACTGGATACCAGTAGAGAGGGGCGAAATGATGAATGGACTAACTGAGATTTTCGGAGACCTCAAAGAAGGTGACCTAGTTGCCAAAGACTGCACCGATGCCTTGAAGCCAAACACCAAAGTGGAAACTATCTTGTCCGAGCCAAGCGAGTTGGAACCAAGAAAAGTTTACGAAACTCATGGCACCATTTATCACACGCCTGATGCCGAAAGGCTGGAATTGCAAAAAACAAAAACTTCGCCGATAGTCGAGCAACAATAATTGAGCAACAAGAGTCGAGCATCAAAAAAAGTTCGCCAAAACTAGTGGCTTACCTGTTTCTTCCATGCCTCTAGCAAATCTTTGTCAAGAAACTTGTCCAAAAGACCACCGTCTTCAAGATATTGAAGGAAGGAAGCAACATCTGGCACTTTCTTTACCTCATGCCTATAAGTATGCAAGATAAAGACATCAGGAAATCGGTATGTTTCAACCGTGAAACCCTTGGAAATATCTTGAATTTTCTCTTTAGACAAAGCCAGTCGATCGCATACGACACCGCCTTTGACATCTCTCGAATTAAGCATCATCTGACACATCATGCCAAAATCCCAAACCCCATCATAAATTGGCGCCCAATTAACATAACGCGGACAGCCCACCAGAAAGATAGATGACTGCTTACTAAAACTAGCTTTGTTCTGCAATAAGGTCTCGATGACAGTGCGCTGCAGCAGCCAAGAGACTTGCCATTGCTTAGCCGTGACAAGGTCGGCCAGGCAATAAAAACTCGTCAAAATGAACAAGAAGCCGGCTGGCAAAACAGTAGATAGTTTTGCCAGTAATGAATTACCTCGCTTGAGAAAGACTTCTCTCAAAATGACTGTCAAATAACAAACCAAACCCGAGAGCACCAAGGAACCGCCAAGTCCGCCACCGGTATTGACCCGATTGAAGATGCTTTCAATGAGCGGGTGATACTCCTTATTAAGCCCGAAGATAGAATAAGAACAGAGTATTGCTATTAAACCAACCAAGATAGCTCTCAAATAAGTCTTTTTTGCTTGAACAAATGACTCGGCTTGGGTTTCATCGCGCAACACCAGAAAGCTCAATGCCGCAAAAATTAGACCCAATCCCATCATAGGCAGAAGAGTACTTAGACTGGAGAGATAACCTTCAAGCCAAATTCGCTGACCAATTTCGCTAAAGAGTTTGGGTCCGAGCTGAATATTGAGGCCGTCTACCAAGGTGGAGGCTATCTCGGCAATGTCAAAAACCGGCACATGCACCAAAGGTTGGACGAACATCGGAATGAATATCTTCTGATAGACAACAAAGGCAAGCACAGGCAAGGCAAAGAAAAAACCAGCGAGAAAAAACGACTTAAATCTCGCACCTTTGTTTGGTGCTGACTTGGCAAGAATGAGAGCGTTGAAAGCAGCAAAAGGTAAAAAAAGTTCATAGTTAAAAATGCCTGCTGTAAAACTTAGCCATGAGAGAAAGACAAGCAGACGACTGCGCCTTTTGACTGATGTAGAAAGATCGGCTAACCAGAGACTAAAGGTAGAAAAGAAGAGCGATAGCGAGACCGAATTGCACATTACCCAATAATGGGTAGTGTCGTGGCGGGGATCCAACAATGCCAGACTGGCGGCAATGAAGGCTAAGCCCCTACTCTCGAAGAGTCTGACCAGCAAGAGATAAAAGAAGAAAATAGCCAGCACTTCAAAAAACGCATAAGTAAAGTGGTATCCAAAAGGTTCAACGCCGAAACAAGCCTGCATGAGAGGAAACTGCAAGGCTTCGACAGGTCGCATGGCCACTCTGCCGTCAATAAAGAAATAATAGGAAATTTTGGCAAAAATATCCTGCGGCGCAAAATGCAAGTAACCGAGCATTGTCCAGTCATCTAAATAGAAACCGGTATTGCGGAAAGTTCTTCCAAAAACAGCCAGCTCAAGAAAGGCAAGCCAAGCAAACATCAGTACAGCATGGCTATTCTTTAGTTTCTTTAGAAAAGCAGACATCTTAAGCGAAAGCCGTCAAGAACCGTCACCGACAACGGTTTTCTCTGCAGAGAAAGATCCAGTCTCATTTAGCTTCAAAACCAACTCATCAAGATTTGTACTGTGTGATCCCTTAATCATCACACAATCACCGGGAGCAAGCAGTGATCTCAGGCGATCAAAAGCCTCTGCTTTATCGGCACAGGCGAAAATCTTAAACATAGCGCCACTAGCACCTTTGGCAATGAGAGAAGCCTCCGCACCAACGGTAAATAGAAAGTCGACTGCTTTATCTCTAAGCCACTGCCCAAGCTCGAGGTGCAGTGGATCGGTATAGTCACCCAGCTCTGCCATTTTAGCTAGCACGACAAACTTGCGCTTATTTTGGAAATTACTAGAGGTAAGAATGGCATCAACGGCACAGCGCACTGAATCGGGATTGGCGTTATAGGACTCATCCACGATGGTCAGTCCGTTCGCAGCCTCTATAACATTGCCGCGACCTTCGACTGTGCTCCAACAAGCCAATCCTTCTTTGATTTGGGCAACTGACAAACCAGCCAGAATGCCAGCCTTGACGGCACACCAAGCATCGCGCACCAAGTAAGAGCCATGCGCCTTCACAAAAAATCGCTCGCTATGATCATTGATCTTAAGTGAAAACTCGGTGCCTGAAGAAGTAACAGCAGTGATCTCGACCTTGTCAGAGTCGAAATCATAAACCCTGCCAGAAAAGACTTCTGTGCAGGCGTTTCTCACCAAATCGGACAACTCTCCGCAAATGGCAATGCCGCCGCGCTTCTCCAGGTTGGCATACAATTCGCATTTTGCCCGGGCAATATTTTCTTTACTGCCCAATAACTCAATATGGGTGGTACCGACACCGGTGATGATACCGAGATCAGGCTCGCCGACTCTAGCCAACTCATCTATTTGACCGAGCCCCCGCATGCCCATTTCAAGAATTAAATAAGATGTCTCTTCGGGCATTGAAAGAATTGTTAGGGGCACTCCAATTTCATTATTCTGATTAGCCAGTGACTTATGCACGCCTTTGCCAGAAGCCGAGAAGACACAACCGACCATCTCTTTGGTAGTGGTCTTGCCCGATGATCCTGTTATCCCAATCACAAATGGTTTATGCCTACGACGGGCATGCAAGGCAATAGCTTGATAGAACTGCAATGTATCAGGCACTACCAATAGTGCCAGCGCTGTTGAGCCGATCTCTTGTCTGACAGCCTCGATTTGACTTTTCTCTACTATGGCAAGAGAAGCGCCTCTTTTGGCGGCTTCCATGACGAAACGATGCCCATCAAAGCGCTCTCCCTTGAGAGCTAGATAAAAATCTTGGGCTTCGACCTTGCGAGTATCAGTAACCACAGGCGCCAAGAAACCAGGCGCACTGGCACCACCAGTGAGGACAAGCTCAGTTTCGGCTAATCCGCTAAGCTCAGTAACGGAAAACTTCAGCACTTAATCCTTCTTGGTCACTTTAGACCACAAATTACCAAGCCAACCACTCTTTTTATCAGCGCTTACTTCTTCCTGACTAGGCGTCTTTACTTGCGCTGTGTCAGATGGAAGTTCCTTAAGAACTTCATGAAACTCTTGTCCGGTCTTGATGCACATTTTCATCGCCAAGACGCACTGCGAATTATTGATTATTCCGTCTACTACCAAGCCTTGACCTTGATAGGCGGCTTGGATCAAACGCTTCTCCACCATTTCTTTGGTGAGAATGACCTCGGCGATAGAAACGTTCAGCTGCCGTCCCAACGACTGAGCTCTATTGAAGTTTTCACCGGTAAGAGCGCCCGACTGTAGAAGTAATTCCAGCACGCCGGTTACTTTCTCGATCTCGTCTTTACGTGAGGCTCTTTCTTCGATGATTACATCAATGCCAACTTTGCGGCTATTTGCCTGCCTAAGGATGTCGGCGGCCTGCAGACCGCTTATTTGTCCGCTCGAAACCATCTCTTGCAGGCGCAGACTTTCATCAACCACTCCAGGAGCGATCATGCCAGATTGCACTAGGACTTCGCCTATCTTCTGATTTTCATTCAAGCCGATTTCAATGGCTGAAATCTTGTCGCCTTCAGTAACCAAACCAGCCTGGGTAAGCAAATCTCCAAGTTTGACTGACTCTTTCTGCCCTTGCCGATAGGCACCGGCATCGACAAGAGATTGCTCTAGGGACTGCTGCTTTCGAGCGGCACTCTTAAGACCGTTAATTGCCTGCTCTTCTGTGATTTTGCCGTCTCTCATCAAGACCTGGGCAGTAAGAGCCGACTGCAAAAGATTGGAGGATATGGCTCGATTGAGAACCAAGCAACGTCCAAGGGGAAGATTATTCTCCTGCGACTGCCAGAGCGCCTGCTCTAAAACTGATTTGTCAATCAATCCAGATTGCACAAGCAGACTGCCTAGTTCACCAAAAGTACCAGACTGCTCTTCCATATCGGCGGGAGGAGTCCAGCCCAGTCTGCGAAAAGCCTCGTCGAGAGGAATCTTGCCCTTGACCGAAACGTTTATTACTTTCACGCCGAAATCAGCGGATATGACGCTATTGCGGATGAGACCCTGAACGTAAAGAGCAGTCTCAACATCACTCTCAGAGAGCTCACCTATGGTCATAAGCACGCGGCCAACTGGTGTCTGAGAGTTCTTTGATATCTTCAGAGCTTCAAGCAATACTTCCTGTCTGATGACGTTAGCCGCCACCAGCAGCTCGCCAATACGCTTAGGGGGTACGCGTCTACCAGATATTTCCATAGTTAGTAGTCTAGCAAAATTGAGGGGTTTTGAACTCGAATAAGAGCCACTATTGCGGATCGAACATGACAGCAAAGCAGATTAACCGTAGTTCATGATGACAAAGAAAAGAAGCAGACACCAACTCGTTACCGAGTTGATGCCTGCTATTTAGCCAAGTTTTCTAAGTTTCTAGGTATCTAGCAATTAGTAGTTGTCGTCGTAAGGAACAACAAAACCTTTGCCCTGGAAAATCATGCTATGGCTGCCGCTGTGGGGGCTAGGATAGCCGATGAAGCCATGCTTCATGCCATAACCTGCACCGTGCAGCAAGCCATAGGTGCTGCCGCCGAGCAGTCCGATAGGACCACCAGTCACAGCTCCAGCTACCATCTCGTAGACACCATCTTCTTTGCCGAGGTTGCGAGCAACCATCTTGGTTCCACCGATAGCACCTTTGATGCCATCTTGGAAGGCAGCAGTGGGAACGTCCCAAGCAGTAGTCACGGCAGCCGAGACCACGCGGCAGGGGAAGTACCACATTTCGTAGATCACGCGAGCGGATTCAGGACGCTCGGGGTACGCCATACTGGGCGCATTAAGACCGACTAGCAGTCCTGCAGCAGCCAGCAATGACGACAGAAATTTCTTTTGCATTATCCTCACCATCTTCCTAAAAGTGATTCGCTAAAATCGATTATTTCTCTTCCATAGTCAGGAAGGACCAGCGGCTGAAGGGTTTTTCCCAGCCTTTCTTCCAGCCGTGGAAGAAGCCGCGATAAACACCATGAGCGCTACCCAACACCAGACCGGTGGAACCACCAATCGGAACAGCAGCCATGCGCTGACCCCAACCTTTTTCGTCGCCGAACTTTTCGGCTACGTGGTTGGTGCCTTTGAGGAACCAATGGTAACCATCATCGATCGGACCGCTGACAGCACCGGTGAAAAGAGCACCACTGACAGCACCGACGGTACGAACCGGAGCTTGCAGCACCCAGTTGACCGGTTTGGCTTCGTAGTCGATAGCTTGAGCTTCCGGAGCTACTGCCGGAAGATAAGCAGCGGCCACGAGAGCCGAAAGAATTAGCTTACCTAGAACTTTTTTAGTCATTTTTCCCACCGTTTCTAATTTCTAAGACTAAGTTGGGGGTGCCCGGCATCACTTGGCATATGCCGGGCAACTCTTCCTTAATTACTTCTCTTCAGTTACCAGATAAGATTCTGTGCTGAAGGGCTTTTCCCAGCCAGTGACAAAGCCGTGACGGGCTCCGGTGATGGCACCGTAGGGCATACCCCATACGAAACCAGTCGGAACGCCGATTACGAAGGCGGCCAAATTCTGACCTAGACCTTTTTCATCACCGAATTTCTCAGCGAGGATACGCTGAGTTTTGTAGGGCATGCGCCAGAGAGAGTTCACGAGAACACCCTGAGGAGCGTCGAACACACCAGCGGTTACGGAACCGAAGAAGCTAGCAACGCTGCCGAGAGGGCCGTCGGCGGCCATCGAGGGCATTGCAGCTCCAAGGGTCAGCACCGAGGCTGTCACAAGAGCGAATACTTTGTTTTTCATTTCCTTACCACCTGGAGTAGGAGGATGGTTCTGAGAGAACCACCCTCTCAATTCCCAACATTGTTTTAGAAGCACACCATTAGTATCTAATTTAAATACTCAGTTGACCAACTATGAAGTTAGTCTTCTTTGAAGGTGAAAGCTTCTTTGCTGAACGGCTTTTCGAAGCCGGTTTTCATACCGTGCCAGCCGCCGTCGAAGCAGCCATAAGCAGCTCCGCCAACGATACCGAAGGGTCCACCAACAAGGGCACCAGTCCACTGTTGATACATACCATCTTCGTTACCGAGCTTGCCGGCTACCCACTTGGTGGACATGATGGCGCCTTTGGTACCATCTTTAACCGCACCGAGGGGAACACCAACTACGGTGCCTACACCAGAACCAAGAACTCTGACAGGGAACAGGCAAACTGTTTTGAATGTGTCGTCATCGGCATACGAAGGAGCGACCATTGTGCCAACCAGAGCCGAGGCTAGTATGAAAGAGGACGCTAACTTTTTAAGCATGCAAATCTCCATCTCTTAGCTTTCGTGTTTTGGAAATCATTTTTCGAATGATTTGACCAGACCTGGACCAACTCGGCCCGAGACCAATCCCCATTTTACTCATTTTCTCCGAGAGGTCCATATTTAATGACTCGTATTTTTGTAGTAGGCAGAGTGAAGAGCGGAACTGTTGTGCGTTTCGGGAATAATATCGGCTTGTAAAAAGTTTGTTGGATAGAATACACTTTCCAAGCGGTATATCGAATCATGAGCCTTATGCCCTTCTCTCAAATATAGAGCCAGTGGGGATCTTCAGACTTCCGGGCATACTGACAAGCCTGTCGCACCAAATACGGTTGCAAAGCAGCGGTTGTCAGGTGCATTTTCGCCCCGGGAACATATTCCAGCCCATCCACGTCTGATTATATTTCGTTCAGAAAGGGAATGAGGCACCATTTTCAGTGGCACCTCATTCCAAATCTATAAAGCTACCTAGTTATCTTTAGGTGCGAAAAGCATGATCTGCCACTCCAGCATGCTCAGTTCGGTGCCATTTTGACACCTGTCTGCCGAACAAGATTTTTGAAAAGGAAACAGCGATAACTGGAACCCAATGTCCGTACACATAGGCAGTCACAAAGAAACTCTGTGTCATAGCCTTTAGCACCGAAATTGGTGCCCGATAAATTCTCATTGCTATGAAGACGTTTATTTGAGTGGTTACGAAAATACCGAGGGCGACAAGACCAAGAAACTTGCCATAAGTAGGTACACCGGAGACCAGATTGATGAACTCAGATGAAATCTGCAGCAGCATCAAAGCTGGTACCACAAAGTAAACAGTAAACACCAAGGTGTCTAAGCGCTCAACCAGAGAAAGCCTGAAGGGCGAATTGAGAGGAAAGATATAGTCGAGGTAGCGTCTGATGCTACCCTCAGCCCAGCGCCTACGCTGGCGGATCAAAGACTTGAATGTGGTTACAGCTTCTTCCCAAACAATTGCCTCAGAAGAGAATCTAATATCCCAGTTGTTTACCAATAGGCGCATCGAGAGATCTAAGTCATCGGTAATAGCTTTGTTATTCCAGCCACCGACATCGACCAGAGCTTGACGTTTAACTAGTTGACCATTACCGCGCAGTTCTACAGCACCACCGATGAGGTCACGAGAAACTTGGAAATAAGTATCGAGGGCGTACTCGGTCGCTTGGCACTCGACCAGAAAGCCCTTCTGATGTTTATACATTCGCTTTTGAGCCTGAACAGCCCCAACATTCTCAGGCTCAAGGTCAGGCAAAATGCGCTTGAGGAAATCAGGATCAACATAAGCATCGGCATCAAAAACTGCAATCACTTCACCTTTGCACTGAGCCAAAGCTTCGTTGAGAGCTGCTGATTTACCGGGGCAGGAACCGGGCAATCTATTGATCACTTTCAGGCGAGGAAACTCAAGTTGCAGCTTCCTCAAAATATCAGGCATCGAATCATCCGAAATATCGTCGATGACCCAAAGGTTATAGTTCTCGTAATCGAGCTTGAACATGTTACGAACGGTGGTCTCAATTACTCGAGATTCGTTCTTTGCAGAAATCAAAATATCAACAAAAGGCTCATAAGCCTTCGCCGGCAGCACAGATTCAACCGACCTGACGGCTTGCGCTCGCCTGCGAATGCGAAGGCGGTGACGACTTTGGGCGGTCAAAAGCCAAATGCTGTGAGTCGCCATAACTAAAATCAGACCGCTAAGAATGAACAAAATCTCCGGACCGGTCACAAAGAGGTCTATAGCCTTGAGCGCCGCCCAGACCATAACTATGAGTGATAGAAGGATTATTCGGTTCCGCATAAGAATCCAAGATAGTAGTCGCCAAGTTATAGTCTATTAGATTCTGGCAACCTGGCAACCTAATATAACTGTCTAAGTATTACTTTATATAGGCAGTTCTATCGCCAAGAGCTCCAGTAGTTGGGCTTGAAGAGCAAAACGCCTGATAAATATTATAGCGGTCTAATTACCTGCCTTGCCAGTGCCAGCCTTTTTCAAGTCAGAGGACGTTCTGCCGTGATTAATCAAGCCAACAATCAAGGTAGGTACCCCAATAATAAGCAGGGTGGTAGAAACCCCGCCTGGCAAATTATCCGCCGAAACACCAGCGAGAAGCACAGGGATTGTCGAAGCCGCCGACATAGCAGTATTTTGAGCTCCGAATACTTTACCGCGCAATTCTTCCGGAACGGCTGCCTGTAGCAGTGACTGGGTCGGAACGGCCACAAAGGCGCAAGAAGCACCAATGCAAGCGGCCACAGCCAAAGGAACTGCGATGAGAGGACCATGGAAATGCAGACCAGCCAAACCAATGGCAGGAAACAACAGATCTTGGATGAAGCCAAGGCTACCAAGCATAGTCATAAACAGGCCTAGCAGACTGAATCCTCTGTAGGCGAGAAGAGCGGGAGAAATATGACTGTAGTAGTGCCCGACCAAGAAATTGCCCAGACCCATGCCTATGCCGGCAGCGGCGACTATATAGCCGAACTTTGAAGCCTCCAAGTTCATTACTTGCTGAGCCAAGGCTACTGCAATAATGTTGAGGGTGATGATTGTGGAAAAGAGAAAAGTGATCTTTAAAATTGCACGAAATACGGTTTGATTGTTGGCTATGTAGGCGATGCCAAAGCGCAACTCTTCCCACCAGACATCGGGCTGCTCTTTGCCTCGTTTGTTGTCGGTAATCTGCAGTACAAACAAGCCAGCTAGAAAAAAGGTAATTGCCACCGCATATGGAGCTTTACCGATACCTGTGGCCGATACCACCGGTTCACCGATAGCAAAACCAAATCCGAGAGCAATCATCATAGTAGTGAAGAAGAGTGAGTTGGCGGCATAAAGCTCTTCTTTTTTTACCAACCTTGGAATAGATGAAGACTCAGCCGGAGCAAAAAACTGCGAACCAATTGAAATCAGAAAGGCAAGAGAAAAGGCCGCTACCGGCGATTGCTTTATATAAGGAAGAGAAACTAGACAGACAAAAATTGCTCGCGCCATATTTGAGAGGCAGAGAACCATTTTATTGGACCATCGATCTACATATACTCCTGCTATCGGGCTTAGCATTACAGCAGGTATAGTAAAGGCTACATACAGCAGGCTAGTTAGCTGGGCAGCGCCGAAATGTCTACCAGCTATGGTGGCATTCTCATTAGCCGTCAAGACTGCGACAAACAATACAAAGACAGCCCTGTCTGCGAACTGCGAAAAAATCTGCGCAATCCACAGACTCATGAACTGCCGATTTTTGAACAAACTCTTGAAGGCGTTGGTACCGGCAGCCTGGTGGTCTTGCTCTGTAGCTGGTGAAGTCAACTATTCCGCTTCCAGATCTTCATCGTTGCTGTCGGCATCATAACCTTTAGCAACGCCTCGCTTGGACGACTTGAAGAACTCGACTATCTCCATCACCTCTGGTACAGCCTCGTACTTCTCAATAACCTTTTCGATCGCCTGAGTGTTATTCATGCCTGATCTATAAATCAGTATGTAAGCCTGCTTAATCGCAGATCGTGTCTCAGCCGAAAACTTCTGGCGACGCATGCCAACCAGGTTGACGGTGCGGAATCTAAAGGGTCGACCATCGCAAGTTGCATACGGTGGAATATCAAGTCGAGAACCAGACAATCCAGACAACATAGCCATGCGACCGATGCGAACGTGCTGGTGAAAAACTGTGGAGCCTGCCACAACAGCATTGTCTCCAACCTGGCAATGTCCGGCGAAAGTAGCATTGTTCGCCAAGATTACTCCGTTACCAAATCGACAGTCATGAGCGATATGACTGTAATTCATAAAGAAACAGTCATCACCGATGGTGGTGAATCTATCGCCGGTCCCTCTATGTATAGTGACATATTCTCGAATCTGAACCCGATTTCCGATTATTACACCCGTTGGCTCGTCTTTGTAGCTCAGATCCTGAGGCTCTAAGCCAATTGACGCTCCGGGGAAAATTCGGCAATTTTCACCAATCTTGGTGTATCCGTCTATTATGGCGTGGCTGCCGATTCTGGTGCCTGCTCCTATCTCGACATTCGGACCAATTACCGCATAAGGATCAACTTTGGCGGTTTCATGGACCTTAGCACCGCTGCTGATGATGGCAGTGGGATGGATCAACGACTCGTATGGCATCGCAATACTCTCTTTAGTTAGTGAACCAGCAATTTGGGGCGAGAAAAACTCAACAATCTATTTTTTGACCATAGCGAAAGAAATCTCTCCTTCGCAAGCAACCTTATCTCCAACCTTGGCACAGACCTTTACCTTGCCAAGCGGGCCTCTAATCTTTAAGAGTTCTACTTCCAGATCAAGCCGATCGCCAGGCACAACCATATTTCTGAATTTGATACCGTCCATGCCTGTGAAGACTCCAAGCATTCCTTTATATTCGTCTTTCACCAAAAGAGCGACACAGGCCAACTGGGCTAATGCCTCAACCATCAAAACACCCGGCATTATTGGTCTACCAGGAAAGTGCCCTTCAAAAAACTGTTCATTAGCGGTCAGATTCTTGAAACCTTTTGCGCTCACACCAGGTTCATAATCGGTGACCCGGTCCACTAACAAAAATGGATAGCGGTGAGGCAAAATCTCTTTGATCTGATTTATGTCCATCTCACGGGTGGCAGTTGCTGTCATTCTTGAAAGTCCTCAAAGCGCAGTCCTAACTACAGAATTGAAAAGTATAGCGCCTCAACCGGGGCTCCTGATAATTCAATGAAGTAATCTTTGCCCAAATGGTTGTCAACTTTTCTGTCACCTTGGTCCCGGTTCATACTTCGTTCACAGGGTTTCAAGTAGTATCTAGAAGTGCTCGACACTTTGTATCTAAACCGGCACAAGAATCTTGACCATCAGGAGAAGGCGCTCATATGAAAACCGAATGCCAAGATCGAACAATCCAAGGTGATGTTTTTTTTGCGCAGGCTGAGAAGCTACAGCTGGCGAAGACATGTCGGTCACAGCCTGCAGCCTTCGATTCAAATCGCATTGAAAAGGCCGTGAAGGAGATTCTCATTGCTATCGGTGAAGATCCTGAGCGGGAAGGTCTGCTAGAGACCCCCTCCCGGGTTGCCAGGATGCTTAAAGAGCTCACGGAAGGACTCCATAAAAATGAAAAGGAGGAGCTTTCTTGCCGCTTCCACGAAGAAAAAGCTGGAGTCGTATTAGTAAAGGACATCACATTTTCTAGCACCTGCGAGCATCATATGCTTCCTTTCACCGGGGTAGCACATGTAGCTTACCTTCCTAAAGAAGGACAGATAACTGGACTGTCCAAGCTAGCCAGAGTTGTCGAGTGCGTTTCTAAGAGATTACAAGTTCAGGAGAGAATGACCTCTCAGATCGCTGACGCGATTGAAACCACCCTTGACCCTCTTGGCGTGTTTGTAATGGTAGAAGCCGAGCACTCCTGCATGGTTCTCAGAGGCATAAAGAAACCAGGTAGCCTGACAGTTACCATGGAAAGTCGAGGCGTATACAAGGAAGACCAAGACTTGAGAAGGGAACTTTTGAGTCTGGTTACCAGGGCTTAAAGTTAATTATCCTGCTGTAACGCTTTGCCAGGTACAAATTGCGGTTGCCAATAAAGAATTGCCGCTAAACTTAATGGCATGTCTCAAGCTGATGATTTGCTAGGAAATAAGGAGGGAGGAAGCCAATTCCGCCTTACTAGGCGTTCGTTTCTCTCCAAAACGAGTCTCTTTTTAGCCTCCTTGGGCGCCCTCTCTCTTGAATCCGCCTTTGATTACGCCTGTGCAGCAAATTCTGGAGATTTCTCTTTTGCCTTTATCGAAGGCGTGCATCTATCTTCTGGAATTCCAGATAACGTCAAGCTCCTTGCCGAGAGCCAACTTTTCTTGCAAAACGCTTTGAAGACAGTATCAGAACAGGCTGTAGATTTTGTTCTCTTCGGCGGAGACCAAGTCGAAAGTCCCGGCAGAGACGATACCTTTTGGCAGCTCTTCATTGATGTTGTTCAGGTTCTCAACTGCCCCTGGTATTTCGTCTTTGGAGAACAAGAC
>Ga0056912_1000604_pt1 | contig 25094 bp, 19 predicted proteins | sample EBPBio232013_DNA_FD_55028 | JGI IMG/M metagenome (GOLD analysis project Ga0056912, IMG submission 55028) | Wastewater treatment Type I Accumulibacter community from EBPR Bioreactor in Madison, WI, USA - Reactor 1_5/23/2013_ DNA | ecosystem: Engineered > Bioreactor > EBPR > Anaerobic-Aerobic >... | reverse complement strand
CAAAAGCTGCTGATGTGTCTTGTCAATCGATATAAAAAGTTCGTATTTACCGTAAAATGGGGCTTCCAGACCAAGTTCTGACACATTTCCTGTGTAATCCAACTCGTTCCTGCCAAACTCCAATGCGGATATCTTTATTTTCAACGCAATTGTCCAAAAAATCGAACTACAAATATAAGAACCCAAGACCATTATTACAAATAATTTATTGAGATCACTTGTAATAGCTATGAGCTTTGAACTATGATCTATGAGCTGAGACATACGAGCCCTTGTGGCGACATATGGGTAGAAACACAACGACCAATTAAATAAAAGCCCTTGTGGCGACATATGGGTAGGTGACGCAGATACACGCAGATTAAACAGATTAACGCAGAGTGGCTTATGGTTACACGGATTTCACGGATTAAACACGGATCCCACGGATGGAAGAATGGAACACGGATAAAACCGATTTAACGTGCCGAAGGCATCCCTTTGGGAGATTGCCACGGATTTTCAATCTGTATTGTTTATTGACAAATTATCATAATCTGAAAAGGAGCGACAATCGTCCCCGATTGTCCTACCGAAAAACCCAAACAATCTGAAAAGGAGCGACAATCGTCCTCGATTGTCCTGCCGACAAAACCCAAACAATCTGAAAAGGAGCGACAATCGTCCTCGATTGTCCTACCGACAAACTCTCATAAACTGAAAAGAGGTGACAATTGCACAATTATTCAGGCGAATGTCAACTGTGTTTTCTTGACTTATCTCTTTCCGTTTCTTCCTCCAACCTGAAAGCAACAATTTTTTGGATAAGCTCGACCGGAAGCGGTTGACCAATTGGGAATTGTATCGTGCCTTTTGAACACTTCCATTGCTTCAATTCCTCTGCGAAGGTTGCCACACCCGAGGCTCCGGGGAAAAGGCTGACATGATTTTTGAAAGCTGCAAAATACACAACCACCCGCCGGAGACGAAAAGCGGGCATGCCATAACTTATACACTCCGTTGTTCCCGGTGCAGCTTCAGAAATTATTTCGCGCAGCGAACGAAGCATTTCCTTTGCTTTCTCATCAGCTTCAGAGATATACTGATCTATCGAGGAGAGGTCTTTTCTCAAAATCGGAGATCCTTTAGTGATTATTAAAATTCGTCTGCCCAAAATACGAATCTAGGGGTAAAGATAAAACTGTCGTAGCCGGAACAGCCACAGAAAACCCCCTCTCAAAGCGGGATAGATATTGTGGCCAACCATACACATAATCCCGCGATTGTTCATTCCCGTTCTAACAAAATATCTTTAAACCACTGCAGTATCCCAAATCAAAGCCCTCAATAACATAAAAAAAAGGGGTCACCCACATCAAAGATGACTTTAACAACTTCTCAAAAACAAGTGAAGAACGGCTAAACAAACGGCTTAAAGACCAAGGTAAACCGGGCGTGAAATTTTAGGTAAATGTTTAGATTTGAACTTCAATTAGATTTATTTTTTGCACTGGACAGAGTACAGTTGATAATTTAATGGGATAGTGTTTTATTGAAGAATTGAAAACCAGAATTACCAAAAACACAAAAATAATCATAGATAAAGTTGATTTATTAGAAACCTTTGAAAATGAAAAAATTTAATCCTTATCGTAATATCTTCTATTACTTCAGAGGAGCTCACGGTTCCAATAGAATAGCTGAGAAACAAATTGAAGATAATACTACTAAAGCATTGATAAACACATTGGAATACTCTAATGTTGAACTTCTCTATCATCTTCTAAAAAATCTAAATATTCCGTTTGTCACAAACCAGATTCCCAATTATGATATGCAGGTTTCTGAACTTTACAGCCGACCTGATGCACAGATCCAAATAGGCAAAACCGATTATTATATTGAAAGTAAAGTGCAGGCTCGGTTAGAAGAGAAACAGATCAATAATCATCTGGCGTCAATTGGAGAATCACATCTAATTATAATAACTCCTCGCTATTCTGATCTGAGTGTAGTCAACAAAATCTCCGATTCTCGTCTGAGGTTTATTACCTGGGAAGAGATTTATCTTATATTCAATAAATATTTAATGAACAGAAAAAAAGTCGAGGATAATTTCATCATTATTCAATTTCTTAAATACATGGAGAACATTGGTATGGCACCGTTTAATGGATTCACAAAAGAAGATTTTGATTCCTTTTTATATATTGATGACGATCCAAAGAAAGAGATAAGATCAATAGTAAAGCAGAAACTAATAAAATATCTGGATGCAATTCAGATGGAAATACAATCCATTCCATCGTATAAAGGATTGAAAGTTGAAGTTGGTAATTTACAAGTGAAAAGTGATCACATTTGGGGAACCTTGTCTGATGAAACTAAATCCAAAGTTAATGTCCCCCATTTTAATTTTGTTCTCGATAGGAACACCTTTTCAATCGGCTTCATTGTAGAAGGCAAAACCCCGGCTGATAGATTTTACCAATATGTTAATGCAAAACCTTACACTCTGTTAGAGTTGTTAAGCAACTTGCCAGGATTTCATTATGAACTCCAAAAACGGGAATTTAAAAGAATAAGGACTTATGATAATATTCCGGTCGCATCGGTTAAATGTGGTGTGGATATTAAGTTTGATGATGTCGTTTTTATTCAAAAGAAGGCCGATCAATACCCATTAATCCTTACCTGGTGTCACTTCAGCTTTGAACGGGACGATAAAATATTAAACTCAAAAGACTTTGTTAAGACTTCGATTGATTATTTAAATCTGTTACGACCACTGTATGATTTTTCATTAGGAAAATAAATAGAGATAGAAATTAAAGGAAGCAAATTTTCAGCAGAATGTTCTTTTGGATCCTATTCACGAGTATTAAATATTAAGGTTTGTAAGAAAGTAAAGTTTCATAATATTAATTGACTAAATTTGGAGATTCCAAAACATCAGAATTCTTCATTTCCCGTTGCTAAAAATGTGGAAATATATAGAGTCTTGTTAGATATTCAAACACCAAACGGAAGAAAACCCATCCAAAAGAACGATAGGTATTGAGACTATTCAATCAGGCAATACATTAAGTACCTCTGCCGGTCTCATATGATATCTCGGAGCCACCACGACCTACCAGAGCGAAGCACTGAACAGCATCAAACAAGAAGTCACCCGAATCAAAAATGACTTCAATAACTTCTCACAAACCAGTGAAGAACTTGTTAAACAAATGGCTGAAGGATGAAGGGAGACCTGGGATGAAGTTTTAGGGTGGCTTATTTTTTTCTTGGACCCTTGAAGTCGATTAAAATTGACTTCTTGGGTCTTGTTTTGAAAACTTTGGTTTTATAATAGCTTGTACTGGTTCACCAAAAAGTGGAATAATTAGTTAATTAAGATATTCACCATTTCGAAAATATTTCTCTGAAATCTTGAAAGTTGAGCTGCAAACAATTTATTTTTCCCTCTTCGCTTGAAACAATTTTAATAAAATCTAATCCGCATCACTAAAATTCTACTCCCCCCTGAACGCCCTCTGAAGCTGTACCTGAAAATTGTCCTCCAGTTCCTGCAGCTGAGATTTCATTTTTTGTTTTAACAATTCAACACTGTTTACGATTAACGAAAACTTGATTTGAGTTTCAAATGAAGGCTTGATAAATTTAATTTTTTGAAATTCACCTTTGGTTAGTATTCGCTTCATTCCGTTAGTTGCATGATTTTGAATATGGACTTTTGTCATTTTCAAAAGCCAATAAAAAAATAGTGAATTCATGTCTGAATTAGGTTCAATCGCATTTATTTGTTGGTTGAAGGAGACCTTCCTATCTGTGATTCCTGCTCGTCCGATCGATTCTATGCTTCCCGCAATACATGCAACCAAAATAGAATTGGGATTTACAAATCTCGCCTTCGATAAACCACTTTCTGATAAATACTCTGTTGCCTGTGTGATAAAAGTCTCTTCCAAAACAATATTATCTGTTTTGATCCATTCAATAAATCGAGGAGAATAGTTTGTTGGGTCATCGCGAGGAGGTGTATTTCCTGTAATCACTTTTCCAAGTTCATTTAATTGCTTCTTCCCCCACCCCTTCGGATTACTCACCGGATCCCCAAATATATCCAGGAAAACTGCTTTGATATAATCATCCAAATGCAAAATTGCCTGTTTTCGTTTTTCAATGAGTGATTGAGCCAGATCAAGAATTTTTATAACATTCCTTTGAAATTCAATCGGGAAAATTGGGAGAATTATATTTTTTATATATTCCTTTGAAATATGCTTTAATCCGGCTCCCTTAAATCCAAGTTCGAGAATATGAACATTTCCATAAAGATAATAATATATAAATTTTGTTTCAACAGAATCTGTAAACTCGGGTTTTAAGTATGCAACTAAACAATCCGTCGAAACTGAAAATTGTGAATCATTGAAGTGAATACTGGCATTTCCCCCTGTTCCAAATATCAGACTTGGGGTATTAAATTGAGCAGTATTCAGATATTTTGATAATGTTGAACTTGAAGTATAAAATGGGAAAAGACCTGTGTCCAAACCTTCTCCAGCTTTGAAAGTTGATTTATTATTAAAGTTGAAAATTTCAGCAAATTTAAAGTGTACTATCTTCATAACTTCTTCAACTCATTAATCCCCAGCAATATCTCATTTTCAAGAGCCTCAATCTTAGCCAAAATTTCCTTCGGGTCTTGATAAACAACATCTTTATGTTCTGCAACCTTATACCTGTTGATGCTTAAATCGAGGTCGTTATTTTCGATTTCTGCTTTCTCGACATAGAAAAATTTACTGCCTCTGTCATTCTCCGTTTGTTCAGTTCTTGAATTCCACTTTGATACGATATCGCTCAGATCATTGGCATCAATTTTATTCCTTTTGTCATCCAGACTGTAGCCATCAGCCTGCATGTCATAAAACCACACGTTTTCAGTAGTACCACCTTTGACAAAAACCAAAATGGCGGTACTCACTCCTGCATAGGGCTTAAATATTCCGCTCGGCATCGAAATAATCCCCTGAAGTTCACAATCATCAAGTAGCATTTTCCTCGCCTGTTTGTGGGCATTACTCGAACCGAACAAAACACCGTCAGGAACAATAACCCCAGCCCTGCCTCCAATTTTTAAGGAATTGATGATTCTGTTCAAAAACAAAAGCTCCGTTTTTGTGGTTTGCAGCGATAAGGAATCGTTGATATCTCTCTTGTCAATGCTCCCCTTAAAAGGTGGATTTGCCATGATAACATCGTAAATCCCGTCCTCATTATAGTATTTGGAAAGTGTATCTTTCTGTTCAATATTCGGACTTGAGATACCGTGCATCATAAGATTCATCAGAGCGATGCGAACCATGCTTTCATCGGCATCATAACCGTAAAAAGTCTTCTCCTTCAGATGCGTCCATTGTCTTTCATCCGTGAGTTTGTCGCCGAGCAGACCACGCACCAATCCGTTTTCGTCAACCTGCTGATTCTGCTCACTCGTAAATTGTGTGATGATATGTTGATATGCACCCAGTAAAAAGCCTGCAGTTCCTGCTGCCGGGTCGCAGATCGTGTCGCCCAGCTTTGGGTTTACCAGTTCACACATAAGTTGAATAATATGTCTTGGAGTTCTGAACTGCCCCAGTTTACCCGCAGTGGTAATCTCGGAGAGTAAAAACTCGTAGAGGTCGCCCTGTGTATCCTGAAAGCCCTGCCCTTCCATCTGTTGCTTTAAAATCTCTTCAAAAATTTCATCGATAATTGATACAGCTTCAACCAGGAGGGACGGCTTCGAAATGATAAAAACAGCATTGGCCATATATTTTGCAAAAGGAGCATCATCTTTCCCCAGTTTTTTGAGGAACGGGAAGACATTATTTTGAATATGGTCGCGCATCTCTCCCCCCTCCAGTTGTCGAAAATGGCTCCACCTGAGAACCTCTTTTTCACCTTCAAAAAGGGATTGATAAGATTCGCCCGTAAATTCCGAATCCTGTTTCTTTTTAAGATCAAGTTCATCCAGCCGTTTCATAAACAGCAGATATGAAATCTGTTCGATGGCGGTAAGAGGATTTGCAATTCCCCCGCTCCAAAGTTTATCCCATAGACGGTTGATTGATGATTTTAGAGTCTGATTAAGCATAGTTTAAAATTCTGTCCGTTAATTGTAAAATTTCCTGTTGCAGTTGATGATCGAACAATCCCAAAAAGCCGTTATTGTGGAATTTTGTGAATGGTTCGGATACCAGATCCTTTTTACTCAGTTCCCCATTTTCAATGATAAATGATTGAAGAGTCTGAATAAACTGAATCTGTTTTGTTGTTAAATTATTGTGTTCGGCAATAAAAGCGTCAAAAGCGGTCGTCACTTTTTGCGGGAACGATACCAATCCACTAACCCCCATGATATATTTAATAAGGTCGAGAAATTTAACTTTTCGTGCTTCATATGCCTTTTGTAAATTTTCCTCTGTGGGGTAAGGATCATTTTCCTGTAAGGTGGCAGCGAGCTGGTTTAATTCTTCATCTGTAATGCTTTCACCAAGTTTGATCTTGCGAAGCACGGCATTTTTTTGTTCAAGGTTTTTGATAAGAGCCTCCACACGATCACGGTATTTTTGCACGGTGATTCTTCCGTGACCGGGACCAAACTTGATATATCGTTTTTCATGTGTAACATCCTCCAGATCGAGTGACACCTGGTTTTGTTTTACGGGGTCCCGCAACTTCATCAACGGACCCAGTTTTTCAATCAGGAGATTCAATTCCGGTTCACCCCCTTTTTGCAGATAACCATCTGTCAGGACGGAATTGATCAGATCCTTCTGATTTGCCACCACATTTACACTCAGGGGAAGATCAGCAACCATTTCGATTATTGCTTTTGAAGTTCCGGAAAGCTGATTCTCTCTTAACTTCTTTTCCTGTTTTTCATCAATTTTGGCGATTGAATATAACAGCACCTTCAATTCGAAATACATCGCATCAAAATCTTCACCCGAACGGGTACGCATCAGGGGAGCTATCTCCTTCTGCAGAAACTCGGTTTTTTCTTTTGTCAGGTCTGACCAGTAATTATCGTCGATCCGGTCAAGTTTCGTTTTTGCATCAAGGATTACCACATTGTTCTGGGGCAAGGAGGCTATTTCAGCTTTCAGCCTGTTTATGCAATCTTCAATGATCGGGGTCTTTTTTAACGACTGAGCCAAAGTCAGTTTTTGAAGCCGGGTTAAAAACAGTCTGACGGGTAACGGAATGGATGGTTTCTCAGTTACCCCGCCGGGCTCAATCATAAAGTAGTCAAAGTTCCCCCAGCAGTCGATTATCAAAAACTTCTCTTTTGTTTTGCACCAGGGTTTTATCTTTTTTGGTTCGAGAAGGCGGGTTCCCCGTCCGATCATCTGCCAGAATTTTGTATATGAAAAGACAGGCTTGGCAAAAACAAGATTGACCAGTTCCCTGACATCAAGACCTGTATCGAGCATATCAACACTGATTGCGATGCGGGGGAAGTTTTTATTCACAAATTGATCGAGTAATCCCCCCTTGCCGTAAACTTTTGGGTCCTCAGATACAATTACTTTTGCGATCTCCCCTTTATATTCGGGAAAGAGGTCATCAAAAACTTCCCGAAGCCGTTGTGCATGCGCAATTGTCATTGCAAAAAATATCGTTTTCCCAGGAAGAACTCCGCTATCGTCTTTTATACACTCTTCCATAAATTCCCTGACAATCAGGGTATTGGTACCAAGATTTGTAACACTCTTCTCGATTTCGGTACCTTCGAAATTAATCTCCTCGGGTTCTTTCCCGGCTTTGAGTAACCGCTTTTGATCCTCAATCGAAATTGTCTCTTTTCTGATCCCCTCTTTTAAGAATCTCGTTCTGATTTTCAGAACCTCAAAATCGCAGAGATAGGGAGGATTGTTTTTTAATGCCTCTTCATAGGAATACGCAAATGTCGGGAGTCCGTCTTCACACTGAAAAAGTTTAAATGTATTCCGTTCAAGAGCATCTTTTGGGGTGGCTGTTAAACCGGTTTGAAGGGCATCAAAATAATCGAATATGTTTTTGTAAACATTGTAGATTGACCTGTGACTTTCGTCGGCAACAATCAAATCAAAAAAGAAGGGACTCAGCCTGTAATCGTCATCTTCAATGATATTAAGCATTGTCTGGTAGGTTGTCACATAAACTCTCCGGTTTGTGACAAATTTGGTTTCACCCCTCTGAGGCCAAAGGGGAGCATTGGGGAGATATTCCCTGAATGCATCAAGTGCCTGATTCATCAGGGCAATTCTGTCAACCAGAAATAAAACTCTTTGCACCCTGTTTGTCCTCATGAGAACATCAATCATCGACACACAGGTACGGGTTTTTCCGGTTCCTGTTGCCATAACCAAAAGAAATTTCCTTCTTGCGTGGTCGATACCTTCAAATACCGAACGGATCGCCTCAATTTGATAAGGTCTGCCACTAATCTCAGTATTTATAAGTTCTTTGGAGAGAGGTTTTTCATGTTCCCGCAGGAACGATAACCTTTCAAGGTCTTTTTTTGTAGGGAATCCATAAACTTTGCGTGGAGGGTATTTCTCAGTATCCCAGAAATAGATGTCATTGCCATTGGTGTAAAAAACAAACGGCAGTTTACCTTTTAGTTGAGCCTGAATGTTTTTTGCGTACTGCTTTGCCTGTTCCTGACCAATTCTTGCATCACGGGAGGATTTTTTTGCTTCAACGACCGCCAAAGGATAACCGTCATCACCGAGAAGAGCATAGTCAGCATAACGATGCCCGTCATACACATGCCCATCTTCCTGTACGGAATCCGGGCTTTTGATCTTTATATCCAGTTCTCTTTTGACTTGGGCAGGATTGTTTACATTCCAACCGGCTTTGGCGAGCCGATGGTCAATTATATCCTGGCGCGTTTTAGCTTCGTTCATAATAAAATTCAATAATTTAGATTCTGCTAAATTATGAATATTGTCGGAATATCCAAACTACACCAAAAGCAAATTACAGGTTTAATTTCTTTTATTAACATGTTCCGGGCAGAAAAAGCGATTCTTAAAGGTCACCGATTGTGACCTTAGAAATTTGACTTATAAAAATCAGTCATCAAATCAGAAGTGTGGACTTTGTTATAATCACATTTCTGAGACCATTTGTAATATGTGGGCCTGATTATCCATTCTCTATATAAAACAGAATCCATAAAGAGTGAACTGCTCTGAGGTGAAATGGATATTTCAAAATATATATGTTGCCATAATTCATAGGTAATTTCTTATATTTCGGTAGAATAGTGGTGAGATTTATGGTCAATATCCTGATGTTTTTCTGAAAGTCGCTGAATCTTATAAGATTATCACCAATTTAATTGACAATATAAATTAAAATCTGTTTTACAATTTTTATCGGAGATTATATGAGATTTTTTTACTTTTTTATGGTTTCCATTTTCTTGTTAACCGTAATAATTTCAGCCCAAAAACCGAATTGGATTAATTACTCACATGCCGGTAATGTCAACTCAATCGCCGAGGAGGGCGATTTGTTGTGGGTTGGAACAGGTGCTGGTCTGGTCAGATTCAACAAAATTAACGGAGAGACGGTTTTTTATAATAAAGCGAATTCGGGGCTGCCTGATGATAATATTACTTCAATCCGTATTGATAAAAAAGGTAACAAATGGATTTGCTCAACTGGTTTAGTAACGAGATTTGATAATACAAACTGGAGAGCTTATTTCCTTCGAGAGTTTACCCGTACTTCTGTTGCCATAGATTCGAAAGGAACAGCGTGGGTTGGTGCTGCATCCGGATTAAAAGAAGTTGTAGGGGGCATACTAGTCGCATGTCCAGATATTCAAAAAGATGATTTGTTGGATGGTGGGGCCACTATCCTTGAAATTGATAAAAATGACAACCTATGGATTAGGAACAAAACCTATATTGCGAAATACGATGGTAGTAGGTGGACAAAATACATCATTAATTCAACCGATTTTACAGATACTTATGGTTCTTTGCTTATCGACAAAAGAGGTGATAAATGGATCAATTCAAATAGTGGTTTTGCTAAATTTGATGAAAAAAAATGGACTTTCCACAAGGCACCATATTCGAAAGAAACTAACTTTCGAATCTCTTCATTCTCGACGGATAAGAATGGGAATATTTGGAGCATATCGGGTAAGGTGCTTATAAAATTTGACGGTAAAAACTGGACGAAATTCAATTCGACCAATTCAAGTTTGTCGCATGCAGATTTTACAAGCATTATGATTGATAAAGACGATATAAAATGGGTTGGGACTGGGGATGGTAAACTTCTTAAATTTGATAAATCTAATTGGTCGGTATTCAATGTCTCTAATTCCGGTTTACCTTCAAATTCTGTGTCCTCAATTTTAGCAGATTTTGACGGAATTAAATGGTTTGGTACCGATAAAGGACTAACCAAATTCGACGGCAAAGAGTGGACTAATTATACAACAGATAATTCAATGTTACCATCTAATGTTGTTACCTGTATGGCTTTGGATAGAGTAAATAGTAAATGGGTAGGTACACAAAATGGGCTCGCCAGATTTGACGGAAAGAATTGGAAGGTTTACAATACCTTGAATTCTAAATTATCTGATACCGCCATCTTGGCAATTGCAATTGATAAAAAAGGTAATAAATGGCTGAGGACTGAGAAGGGGCTTACCAAATTTGATGACACCAATTGGACTGTTTATAAAATGTTCATTAAAAGTAATGACTATTCTTACCGGAGTCTTTGTATCGATAGCAAAGACGATATATGGACACTCTCAGAGAGTGGCATCGCGAGATTAACACCCAAAGGGTGGACTGAATACAAAATTTCTGAAGGGTATCCCTGTTGTCTTGTAATCGATAACGAGGATAATATTTGGGTGGGGACAGCAAGAGGTCTCGCAAAATTTGATGGAAATAATTGGGTCTATTTTAATTCTTCCAATTCATTGTTACCTGATGCTTTCGTCACAACGATTGCAGTTGATAAAAAAGGTAACAAATGGATTGCCACACTTTTTTGTTCAATGGGTTGTGATACTGAACTTTTTAAATTTGACGGAATAAAATGGACGGTTTATAATAGTGAAAATTCCGCAATTGGATCCGGCGATATCTCTAAGATAACAGTAGACCAAGATGGTTCGCTCTGGTTAAACGCGAATGGAATATTAAAATTTATTGAATAATATTAAGCGGGTAAACATTGTATATTCAATATTTAACTTTCTTAAAAATAAGTCCATTCTCTAAAGTTGACACCAATTTCATCAACTGCTATGGAGCGGCTTTTTGTATATCAGCAGCGGGGATTCCAGTTGCGGACAAAACGACATTCGGCACGACCTTTTTGTTTTTTTGTGAAATCCAACATCTCGGGATAAATATTTTCATCCACTCGCATCAGCTCAGAGTAATTTTTTATGCCTGCTGAGTTTAAACTTACTGATATTGTGTCAATTAGTCTAACATCCAGGGAGTGATTTAGCGGTGATCTATCACATCTCTTAGACAACTGGGAATACGAGGGTACATTCATCTATTCTCTATATAAAACAGAATTCATAAATAGTGAACTGCTCTAAGGTGAAATGGTTACTCCAAATGGATATTCCAAAATATATATGTTGCCATAATTCATAGGTAATTTCTTATATTTCGGTAGAATAGTGGTGAGATTTATGGTCAATATCCTGATGTTTTTCTGAAAATCGCTGAATCTTATATGATCATCACCAATTTAAATGACAGTATAAATTAAAATCTGTTTTACAATTTTTATCGGAGATTATATGCGATTTTTTTACTTTTTTATGGTTTCCATTTTCTTGTTAACCGTAATAATTTCTGCCCAAAACCTTAAGTGGATTAATTACTCACATGCCGGAAGTGTCAATGCAATCGCCGAGGAGGGCGATTTGTTGTGGGTTGGAACAAGCGGTGGTCTTGTCAGATTCAATAAAGTGACCGGGGAATCGCTATTTTATAACAGGGCGAATTCAGGTTTGCCTCAAAATCATGTCACATCAATCTGTGTTGATAAAAAAGGTAGCAAATGGATTGGCACATTCGGTGGTTCAGTAGCCAAATTTGATAATAAAAATTGGAGTCTTTATTCTGATGAGTATTCGACTTTTGTAACCTCCATGGCAATCGACTCAAAAGGAACTGTCTGGATTGGCACAATTTGGAGCGGGTTATACAAAGTTGATGGAAATAGATTGATTTCATTCTTTGAAAGAGACGGGGATCCGCCTGTTAATCAAATCCATTCAGTTGCAATTGATAACAAAGACTTTGTATGGATTGGAGGTAATGAGGGTATCGCAAAATTTGATGGCAAAAAATGGATTGCGTTTAAAGGAAATCCCGAAAGCACATTACATATAGATAAGAACGGTTACATATGGATTGCTTCAAAAAATGGCCTGGAAAAATTTAATGGCAAAAAATGGGTTTCCTACGCATCTCCCTTTTTAAATGAGACAACTCATTCCTCTTCCATCGCAATAGATCTTAATGGTGGTATATGGAGCTGTACAGATACTATGCTTATGAAATTTGATGGAAAAAAGTGGCACAACTATAAACCGTCCTCCGGTCTCTCTCACGGGGCTTTTAATTATATTATGATCGATAAAAACGATGTTAAATGGGTTGGAACTGTGGATGGTAAGCTTGTAAGATTTGATGAATCAAACTGGTCAATCTCCGAAATGTCTAACTCGGGTGCGCCTCCAGATTTCGTCTCGTCAATTTTGGTCGATAATGAAGGAGTCAAGTGGTTTGGTTCTGAAAGTGGACTTACAAGATACGACGGTAAAGAGTGGACTACATACACCAAATTGAACTCAGAATTGCCATCCAATGCTATTACATCTTTGGCAGTAGATAAGCAAAATAATAAATGGGTTGGTACACAAAACGGGCTCGCTGTGTTTGATGGTAAGAATTGGAAGGTATACAAAACATTGAATTCCGGAATACCCGATACAACCATAAGGTCCATTCAGATTGATGAAAAAGGTAATAAATGGATTGGTACAGAAAGTGGACTTACCAAATTTGATGGAGCAAATTGGACTGTTTACAGGAAAGAAGACATCAATTATGGCTATAATTTCTCTTACATTTGGATAGACAGAAGAGGGGACAAATGGGTTATGATGGCTGATGGTATTGCTCGATTGAAAGGTAACTCGTGGACTGAATACAAAGTTTCAGATGGGTTTACCCGTTGCCTCGCAATTGATGATAAGGATAATCTTTGGGTGGGTACAAGTGATAAAGGACTCGCTAAATTTGACGGCAGAAATTGGACCTTCTTGAATTATTCTAATTCCGGATTACCCGATAAAAATGTAACTGCTATTGCATTTGATAAAACAGGGAACCAGTGGATTGCTACCGCAAGTGACGAATTACTACCGAAGGTTTCTCTCTCAAAATTTGACGGAACCAACTGGACTGTCTATAATAGTTCTAATTCAGCAATTGGGTTTTATCCGATCTACAATATTACTATAGATCTGGAAGGTTCTTTGTGGCTAAACACGGATGGAATATTAAAATTCACTGAGTAAATTTAGTTATATCAATATTAGCTATCTTAAATATTTTCGCACTATAAATAAGTCCGCTCCTTCAAGTTAACACCAATTTCATCAACTGGTATGGAGCGGTCTTTATTCTATATTTCCATTCGATCAGGATGTCCGATTTCCCCGGATTTCATACTGTCCTTTGTTTAAAAACATAATTGGGATCGAAATCGAATTGACTGAGTTCATTTGTCGTATTATCGATCATCGCCCTCCCCCACACCTCCCCCCTCCATCATCCCCCCAAAAATAGTTATATTTGGAATTGTTCAAAAAGAGATTATTTCAACCGGTTCAATTGTAAAATGAAAAAGCAAAAAATATCCAACTGGGGGAGATTCCCCTCGGTTGAAGCTGAAATTTATGACCTGAGAGACGAGATTCGTGCCCGGCAAAAGATGAAAATTCTTAATCCCGTTATAGCCCGCGGGCTTGGCAGGTCTTACGGCGACAGCTCTCTCGGTGAAAACATCATTTCGACCGTCGATTACAACCGTTTTATATCTTTTGATGAGTCTTCGGGTGTTCTGCGGTGTGAAGCCGGAGTCTCGTTCGCTGACATTCTTGAGGTTTTTATACCAAAAGGGTGGTTTTTGCCGGTCACTCCCGGGACAAAATATATCACGGTCGGCGGAGCAATTGCCTCCGATGTCCACGGTAAGAATCACCACAAAGAGGGTTCTTTTGGCGACCGGGTACGGGAGATGAAGATAATGGTCGCTTCGGGTGAAGTGCTCCTTTGCTCCCCCTCCCAAAACGAGGATCTCTTTTTTGCTACAATCGGTGGAATGGGGCTTACGGGTCTGATACTCGAAGTGGAATTTGCCCTGAAGAAAATCGAAACTTCCTTCATCTCGCAGGAGACACTTCCCGCTGAGAATCTCGAAAGGGTGATGCAGCTTTTTAACGATTCGAAGAAATTCACTTATTCGGTGGCATGGATCGACTGCCTTGCAAAAGGGAAAAATCTGGGGAAATCGATCCTCTACCTCGGTGAGCATGCACCTTTATCCACCATTGAAGAGACGGTTTTCAAAAACACCCCCCTTTGGTATCACGGAAAAGGGAAGCTCGGGGTCCCGTTCGATTTCCCCTCGGGTTCTCTCAACTCTCTGACGGTTAAAATGTTCAACGGACTGTATTACGAAATGAACAAACTGAAAGGAAACGGCATCGTCCACCTTGATCCGTTCTTCTATCCCCTTGACTCGGTTAACAACTGGAACCGCATCTACGGCAAAAAGGGCTTCCTGCAGTATCAGTTCGTACTTCCGTTGAATAAAAGTTTTGAAGGCATGACAGAAGTGTTGCAGACCATCGCCAAAGAAGGGAGAGGTTCGTTCCTCGCGGTACTTAAACTTTTCGGAAGGCAGGACTCCCTGATCTCCTTCCCGATGGAGGGTTACACTCTTGCCCTGGATTTCCCCATAATGCCCGGATTGATGAAATTCCTCTCAAAACTTGATGAAATTGTCCTCAAATATGACGGCAGATTCTACTTCACAAAAGATTCACGCCTGAAAGCAGATGTTTTTAAAAAGGGTTACCCTCATCTGAACGACTTTCTCGAAATAAAACGAAAATATGACCCGCAAAATATCTTTGCATCAACACAATCAAAAAGGCTGGAGTTGACATGAAATTTGTTCTAATCATTGGCGCCGGAAGCGGAATAGCAAAAGCTACCGCTGCTGAATTTGCAAAAGCCGGCTACGGGCTTTTTCTCGCCGGGCGAAACATGGACGACCTAAAGAAAACGGCTTCCGATCTCGCCATCAGGCACAACATAGAATCAAAAGCCCTCCATTTTGATGTACTCGACTACGACTCCCACAGCTCTTTTTTTGCGGGGCTTGACCCCAAGCCCTCCGTCATTATAACCGCAGCGGGACTTCTTGGTGATCAGGCGGAAGCCCAAAATGATTTTACAGCCGCCCAAAGGACACTTGATACAAATCTTACGGGTCTTGTAAGCATCCTGAACATCGCAGCGAACCACTTCGAGACTGAAAAAAAAGGCTCGATTATCGGTATCTCAAGTGTGGCAGGTGACCGCGGAAGAATGAAAAACTACATCTACGGTGCCGCAAAAGCAGGTTTTACTGCATATCTTTCGGGTCTCCGGCAACGACTCCACAAAAAAGGTGTTTTCGTTATGTCCGTTCAACCGGGCTTTGTAAACACCAAAATGATCGAGGGACTGGAAACTCCGAAACCCCTTACCGCACAACCAGAACAGGTGGGAAAACTGATCTACAACGGCTGGAAAGCAGGAAAACCGGTGATTTACACACCCGGCTACTGGCGATTAATAATGTTCGTCGTCAGATCGATTCCCGAAAGAATTTTCCAAAAACTCGACCTGTGATTTGTGTTACACCCCTCTTATGGTGCAAATTCAAACGGTAAAATTCCTTAACTTGTTGTTTCAATTTATTCGAAATTTTTAAAGCATAGAGAAAATGAGAGAAAACTATCTTGTATTTGGCAGTCCCGTTATCGAACAGGAAGAAATTGACGAAGTAGTAAATACATTAAAGTCGGGTTGGATTGGAACGGGTCCAAAAGTTGCACAGTTTGAAGAGGAATTCAAAGAATATGTCGGAGCAAAATATGCAATAGCAGTTGCAAGCTGTACCGCAGGGCTCCACCTTAGCGTTGTGGCTCTCGGAATTAAAGAGGGTGATGAGGTAATAGTACCCGCCCTTACCTTCGCAGCTACCGCCAATGCAGTTATCCATTCAGGTGCCAAACCCGTTTTCGCTGATGTTGACCGCGATACGATGACTCTCGATTTCGACGATGTAAGACGCAAGATAACCTCCCGTACCAAGGCAATTATCCCCGTTCATTTCGCGGGAAGAGCCGTGGACATGGATAAACTCTATGAAATTGCCCACGAATATGGTATCCACATCATCAACGATACCGCACATGCGATTGAAACAGAATTCAAAGGGAAAAAGATAGGCTGCTTCGACGACATTTCCAGCTACAGTTTCTATGTAACAAAGAATCTGACAACGGGTGAAGGGGGAATGATCGTTACAAACAACGAGGCAATTGCAAACAGATTAAAAATTTATGCTCTCCACGGCATGAGCAAGGATGCGTGGAAACGGTTCTCGGATGACGGCTACAAACATTATCAGGTGGTATTCCCCGGTTTCAAGTATAACATGACAGACATTCAGGCTTCCCTCGGAATTCACCAGCTTCGGAAAGTGGAAAGACTCCATCAGCGGAGAGAGGAGATTTGGAACACTTACAATGAAAGATTGAAACATCTCCCTCTGATTCTTCCTGCTCCGGCTGACCCTGAATCCCGGCACGGGCTCCACCTCTACATTATAATGGTGGATGACACTAAAACCACGGTTACCCGTGACCAGCTCATCTTCGAAATGCACAAAAGGAAAATCGGTACGGGTGTACACTACCTCGGTCTCAACTGGCATCCATTTTATCAGCAGGAATTCGGCTATAAAATAGGCGATTTCCCGAATTCTGACTTCATCTCGGCAAGAACCCTCTCCATCCCCTTCTCTGCCAAACTGACAGATCAGGATGTAGATGATGTTGTCGAGGCACTCGAGGATATTCTAAAACAAAGCTAATTTTCGTAGTAGTAGGCACCAAAAAGGCGGATAGCGGGGGCTCCCCGTGCGTCCTTTATTTTTAGTCTTACTTTGGTTACTTCCGCCGGCGTGTCAAGTTTCAGTATTCTGGACCTTCCAATGGTTGTCCCGTCAGCGAGGAAAATCCAGGAGCCGTTCACGAAGCCCTCTATTTCGAATCCCTTTACCCTTTGTCCGTATCTTATGGCTTCCTCTATCCTGAAATAGTTGATTCGCTTCGAAACCCCCAAATCCACTGTAAGATCGGCTTTTACAATTCCCCGCTCAGTCACCCAAAAAGTCGACCTGCTTCCGTCAATCGCCATTGCCGGCGAGAAAAGTGTATCATCAATTCTCGAATTGCTTGCTGTCGCAGTTCCGCCCCGAAGAAGGTTGGTTCGGAATATGTCATCGACTATCCTTCTGAAACCGAGAAGACTGTTTACATCATTGTCATGAAAAACTCCTGCCGGTGTCGGCGGAACATTCAAAAGAAGCTGGCTGTTCCTTCCGACTGATTTCAGGTATAAATCGGCGAGGTACTGAGGTGTTTTCACTTCATTATCCTGATAATCATGATAAAACCACGCCGGTCTGATCGAAACATCACATTCCGTGGGCCACCAGACACTTACATTCGAAATGCCGTGGTGTGCTGGATGTGACCAGGTAAACGACCAGTCGGTCTCGGAGCCGAGTCCGTCCTCATTCCCAACCCAGCGGATATCGGGACCCATAATTGCCATCAACGATTTTGGCTGAAGTGCCTTTGAGAGCTCGGCAAAACTCAACCAGTCAAATTTGGGATGATCGATCAACGGATTCCTTCCAAGATATCCGTCCACCCAGATTTCACCCACATCACCGTAACCGGTACACAGCTCACGGGTTTGTGCGCGGTAATATTCGTTGTAGGCGGGAGTGCCGTAAACTTTTGAATTCCTGTCCCACATCGAAAGATAATATCCAAACTTCATTCCCTGGGCTGCACATTCATCCGCAAACTCTTTTACCACATCTCCCTGTCCACCTTTATAAGGACTGTTTTTTATTGAGTGGCTTGTTTGCTCAGTCTGCCAAAGGCAAAATCCATCGTGATGCTTGGCTGTCAGAATAAGGTACTTGAATCCGGCTGCCTTGGCTACAGAAACCCACTGTTTCACATCAACTTTTGAGGGATTAAAGAGGGCAGGGCTTTCATCCCCCTCGCCAATGTCCTTGCCCGTAAAAGTGTTCATGCCGTAATGAATGAACATGACAAGTTCGGCATCCTGCCACTCAAGCTGCGCTTCGGAAGGGACGGGATATACATTCTCGATACCCGGAGAGGAAACGGTATCATTCCTGTTCGGAATCTCTTCGGTGACCGGTCCGACAGCCGAATTATTACACGATATAAAAAGCAGTGACAGCAGGGAAAGCAGTAAAAATTTTGAGGTTCTGGTTTTAAATCCGGATAACATCGATTGTTCTAATTTATAAATTGAATGAAGGAAATATATAAATAATGTACTCCTTAAAAAAGCGAAAAACTTTCAGAAGCAGACAGTGCCAAAACTCCTCTCTCAATTTTTAGCTCACAAAATAATTATATTGCAGTTTGATTTAAATTTCTTTTTATCCAAGACCTAAATTTGAAAACAACTGAAAATAAAATGACTGAAGAGCGAAAAATTGAAATGCTTGATATCCTGGTTGTACTTGTCAGGAAAAAATTCCTCCTCTTTTTTGTTGCTGTTCTGACAGCAGCACTGGGATACCTGTCAGTCTATTATTTTATAGATGAAAAATTTGAATCCACCGCTGTGGTCGTTCCTTACGAATCAGGGAAATCGGGAGGAATGTCTTCCCTGCTGAAAAACATTTCGGGCTTGCCTGTCGGTGGTCTTTCGAATCTCGGCGGCTCCAGCTCAAATCTCGACTTTTACCTTACAATCGTTTACAGCAGATCGACCCTCACCGAAGTAATCGATAAATTCGATCTCCGCAAGGAATACAACCAGAAATATTTTGCCGATGTACTCAAAAGGGCGATTGAGGACATTTCGGTAATCAACAACGACGACCTCTCCGTCTCGGTTGCCGTAAGGAACAAAGACCCCAAAAAGGCTGCCGACATTGCGAATTATATTGTGGATATCCTGAACAAAAAAGTGCTCGAAATAAACACCCGCAAGACAAAAGACAACAGGATTTTCCTCGAAAAAAGATATAATGAAGTGGTGACAGATCTCAGGACTGCGGAGGACAAACTTGAGTCATATCAGAAAAAAAATGGCGTTTTTGAGGCAGAACAGCAGGTGAAGGCGAGTGTCTCCGCCTTTGCCGATCTCGAAATGGAACTCGCCAGAAAACAGGTTGAGTATGAAACAGCCGCAAAAATGCTCGGGGAAAACACCCCTTCCGTTACAAATCTTAAGGATGCCCTCGCTGCTCTCGAGAAAAAAGTGAATGACATTAAAAACGGGAAAAACGGGAAATCTGTCCTTATTCCGATGGGTTCCCTCCCCTCAAAAGCGATTGAATACTTCCGTCTTTACAGGGATGTCAAAATAAATACCGAGATGCTGGAGTTCCTCCTCCCTGTTTATGAACAGGCAAAATTTGATGAGCAAAAGGAGATTCCCGTCATCCTCTCCATCGACAAAGCCGTGCCTTCAGATAAAAAAGTGTACCCTCCGAGGATGATTTACGCAATTTTTATCTCCCTTTTCGCTACCGGAATGGTGGCTTTTGCTCTCGTGATGAAAGAAGTCTCCGGAAATGTAAGCGACCCTAAAGTTAGATTTGTCCTCCGCAATCTCTTCTCGATCAGGAGAAAAGAAGATTAAAGACGACACTTATCCGGGGTTGGCGAGCGACTTTAAGACCAACTTCTTTCTCGTCGGTCTCGCTCTGCTGGTGATCATACCGGTTACCTTCGTACTCGGTAACATGGGTGAAAAAAGAACCACTCAGGTCATTCTTCTCGGTCTGCCGTTTCTGCTTCTGGGGTTCCTGAATTTCAGATTCGCACTCGTGATTTTTATAGCATCGCTTTTCATGGATATTTTCCCTTACCTCCTGATCAGTCTCTCATTCGTGATAATTCCGTATCTCGTGATGGTGTTTGCTGCAGTCAATAAAGGTTTCCGGTTTTCCGAACTGAAGACGCCCTTCCTTACTGTCACAATCTTTTTTGTCCTCTTCCTTATTCCGTCGTTTTTCAACAGTCTCGCAAAGACAAACGCCGGAGTAAACATGTTTATGTGGCCCGGCTTCATCCTCCTGTTTACACTTCTTGCTGTTGCACTCAGAGATGAAGGACACATCAACTTTCTTACTAAGGCATTCCTGGCATTTGTTTCAGTCAATGCACTTTTTGCCATTTTTCAGGGAATTACCACCGGAAGAAGAGCCTTCGGTTTTGCAGGCATTATGTTCGTCGATATCCTCGGGATTGCGATACTCATCGTTTTTATCCTTCTTCTGCATGCAAAAGGAAAATCAAAAGCAGGATATGGCATGCTTTTCGCACTTTTAGTGGTTGCAATGATATTCAACAAAACCAGAAATGTCTGGATAAATGTTGCGTTTGTCATGTTGATTTCTTTCATACATGTTGCGGTGAAGGCGAAATTTCTGCAGGTTGACAGAAAAAAGATCATCCGTTACGGCACCGTTTCTCTTCTTTTTGTCGTCCTTTCTGGTGGACTGCTGATCAGTTTCTATGGTACAAAATTTTTCAGAATCGAAGAGAAACAAAAACTCTCCGCCGAAAGTCTCGAAATTGCAGATGTCAACAATTCACTCGTAACCCGTTACTTTATCTGGAGTACCGGATACAACGGATTTGTCAGCAATCCGGTTTTTGGCATGGGCATCTACTCCTTCGCCTATTCATCACAGTTCTACAATGAACTTCCTGACAACATCTACAAAAAATTTGTCTCGGGACTTACACTGCATCAGGGATTTTATTCAATACTTGTGGAAGCCGGCATTTTTGGCTTCACAGGTCTGCTGATTTTCCTCACCGTTCTCTTCCGAAAATCGAGAAAAGTCTATTTGAAAGCTGAGAATACCCCCCTCTTTCTGCACGCATTCATTGCATTTTGGGTTTTAATATACATAATCACCTCCCTGATGTTTACCGATGCCTGGTTTTGGGGAAGAGGGATTGTGATGTGGGGGACGGTTCTTGGTGTTATCGCGGCAATAAACAATATTATAAGCAGGGATGAGGGAACCTCTCTCCCATGAGCGAAAAACGGGACAATCTCTGGCTGGCTGCTCACTATATTTTAACAATGATTGCTTCACTCGTTTCATTGAAGTTCAATCTGATGAACTTCGGAAGCGATATTTTCGGGGTCTGGGTACTTATCTCCTCCATCTGGGGGCTGAGTAATGTGGTCGATCTCGGTTTCGGGCTCGCACTCATCAGAGCCGTTTCGAAGGAGCGTGACAACCCCACTGTGTTGGGGAAAGTAACCTCAACAGGTTTCGTTTTCTTTTTCCTCTTTGGATTTGTAATTCTCTCAATCGGGTTTCTGATCGGTAACTACTACTATATAGAAAATCCTTCTCTCATCAACGGCTCCATTAAACTTTCTGCGACAAATACCAACCTGCTGCTTGGTATCTTTTTCTATGTCAACTATATCTCCACCTTTTTCAGATCTGTTTATGAAGGGCTGGGGAAATTCATATTCTACAGCAAAATAGCCATAAGCTACAGCCTGCTTACTCTTTTGGCTGCATTTTTTTCGTGGCTTTTTGCTCTGGATATTGCGGGACTTGCAGCCCTGATGCTGGCAGCAGCTACAGTTCAGCTCTTACTTCTAGCAACTTTCAGCAGAACATCAAAGATGCTCCCCGGATTCAAACCGACAAACTTCAGTTTCGACATTTTCAAAGGGCTTTTCAGTTTCAGTATTGGAGTTCAGGGTGCTACAATTTTGGGAACTGCAGTCGATCCCGTCCTGAAATATATTATTGGCAGCGGACTGAATGTCTCTTTTGTAGGATATTATGACATAGCGAAACGGTTCTCGCAGGCATCATCGGGACTTTTCTTTGCAGCTTTCAGAACCATCTACCCAAAAGCGGCGAGAATCGAAAAAGAAGAGGAAAAGGGGTTCCTCCTCAACGAAGTTCTTTCCCTCTCCAAAAAAGGAATTCTGTACGGCGGTCTCGTCTTCATGGCGGCTTCTCCCCTTTTTGCTGCCATTTTTATCTATTTCTATTCTTCACCCCTCTCATACAACATTTTCCTTCTACTCACACTTGTTGAGTCGGTAAATCTCTTTGGATATTCTTATTATTCAATGTTGATGGGAACGGGGAAAGCGAAATTCCTTGCACTTATCCAGTTGATTAACCTGATTGGAGTTGCAGTTTTCCTCTATTTTGGAATTAAAATAACGGGCTCCTACACAGGAATCGCCGGATATGCACTTACCATAATTCTTGGAAATTTCTTCATGCTTTCGTGGATAAAGCATACGGTCGATTACTCCCGACTCCGATATCTTCTGGATGCGGGAGGAATTAAACTGATTGCCCAGTTCGGGATAATATGTGCTGCTTTCATGGCTCTTTACAATCTGGAGTTAAATCCATTTTTCATTGCTATCGGGCTGACTGCTGCGTGGCTGATACTTTTCGGTTCAAACCTTAAAAGTCTCATTGAAATTTTATCAAACCTGTTAAAACCGGCAAAACAAGGTTAATTTTGGCAAAACATAAATACACAGTATCCGCTGTAATATCACTTTTCAAAGGTGAAAAATTTATCAGAGGCAGAATCGAAGACCTTCTCACCCAGACCCTCGGGAAGGAAGTTGAGATTATAATTGTCGACAGCAACTCTCCCCAAAATGAAAAAAAGATTATCGATGAATATCTCCCCGGGAACGACAATATTAAATATCTCAGAACTCCGGAAACCGAATCGATGTACACATCGTGGAACAGGGGTATCGGGCTGTCGTCAGGCAGGTACATAACCAATGCAAATGTTGACGACCGCCTGGCTCCGTATGCTCTCGAAAAACTTGTCGCCGAAATCGAAAAGGATGAAAAAACAGGTCTTGTCTACGGTGACTATTTTGTCTCCCCCGTTGAAAATGAATCGTTCGATGAGGCATCCCGGAATGAAAGAACAATCCACATCACCGACATGTATTCCCCACTCAGGTTGTTAAACGGCTACATGTGCGGACCCCAGTCACTCTGGCGGCGGGAAGTTCACACCTTCCATAAAATTCATTTTGATGGCTCTTTTGAAGTAACAGGCGACTACAAGTTTGTGGCTGATGTAAGCAAAGTGTACGAAATCAGAAAGATTAATGCCAATCTCGGTGTCTATTTCAGATCACCAGCGGATGAAAACAAAGAATACCAGAATCTTGACAAAACCATACACGAAGCATTTAAGATAAAGCTGGAGCTGATTAATCACTTCCTTGATAATAGTGTTATCGACTCAGATTCCGGTGTGACAAATTTAATGCGGCTTTTTCGTTCTCTCCCTGTGAGAATTTCAGCCCTGATCTGGAAAATATCAGCAGACCCGGTTATCAATTACGAGACCATCTACTGGATAATTGCAGTGTCAGCCGAAAGAGAAGGTGATTACAAGACTGTGAAAAAAATTATATCCCGATTCAAAAATTTCCCAAAAGCGGTCTATATCCAAAATTATGAGAAATATCTCATTGCGAAGGGGGTAATATGAGCGAAAAGATTGGCGTCGGCATCGTTACTTACCAGCGGCAGGAGTTTTTCCGGAATTTGTTTGTATCCATCCCCGCTTGTGATGAGCTTGTGGTCGTGAATGATGGAGCATCATATCCTGCCGAAGCATACAGCGGAAGAAAAGCTGAAATAATTCAGCACAAAAAAAACAAGGGTGTTGGCAAATCTAAAAACGATGCAATGAGATACCTGCTGGAAAAGGGATGCAAACACATATTTATACTCGAAGATGATATCGTGATAAAAGACCCCTCCGTTTTCGAAAAATATATTTCCGTTTCCAAAAAAACGGGTATTCAGCACTTCAACTACGCTTATCACGGTCCCCTCAACAAAAATGAGGACGGTTCACCAAAGACAAGAGGTGTGGCAACCTATGACGGGGAACCTCTCGTTATTTTAAATGAACACATCCCCGGAGCTTTTTCCTACTTCACAAGGGAAATTCTCGAAAAAACCGGATTGATCGACGAGTGGTATTACAACGCTTGGGAGCATGTCGATCTCACCACAAGAATAACCAAACTCTCCGCCCACACCCCTTTTTGGTGGTTTGCGGATATTTACGGCAGCGACCTGCTGATCGGCGATCAGGACCAGGACCTCTCCAAAAGCTCCATCAGAAAAAATAATTTCTCTTTTATGTTTTGGTTTAGAATATTTTCCCGCTACTACCGGCTGAAACACGGGTACATCCCCTACAAAACACCCGATTCCACTCCCGAGGAAGTGGAAGAGAAACTAAAGAACATTTTTGCCAAATATTGCAGTGGTAAAACCCTCCCTGAGATAAAAATTTCCACCTCCGGTTGAAGGTTCACCTTAAAAATTACTGATACTCAGGTCAGCCAAAAAGTTTGATGTTACTTCCCGGACTTTATTTTCATCGATCCTAAAATTAGCCTTTTTCATCTTTGCCACTATTTTATCCCATAGTCCAATTTTTTTAAAATATTTTTTTGTATATCTTGACATTAATTACAAAAATTTTTAATTTAATCCCAGGATATAATTAAACACGGGAGAGCGATGTAAAAGCAGGAAATAAAATAACCGGGACAAAAATTGTCCGGTTATTACAAGTTATCCGGCAGGATGTTCAA
>Ga0056912_1000589_pt1 | contig 25684 bp, 29 predicted proteins | sample EBPBio232013_DNA_FD_55028 | JGI IMG/M metagenome (GOLD analysis project Ga0056912, IMG submission 55028) | Wastewater treatment Type I Accumulibacter community from EBPR Bioreactor in Madison, WI, USA - Reactor 1_5/23/2013_ DNA | ecosystem: Engineered > Bioreactor > EBPR > Anaerobic-Aerobic >... | reverse complement strand
AAGGGCGAGACTGTTTCGTCACCAAGAGAAAATGCTTGTCCGACGCCTTTGAAAGTCTCGGACATGAGCATCATATGTCGATATTCTGATTTTGCTGGCTCGCAGACCATAAAGGGAATGCCGTATCGCCATAGCTGACCCACTAGATAGAAGCAAGTGTTTGTCTTACCGCCGCCGGTTACCCCGCAGACGATGGTGTGCTTTTGCAGCGCGTCTACATCGATGTAATAGAGGTTACCTGTGTCTTCACCACGGTCGAGAATGTTGCCGATGGCTATCACCCTGTTGGGGTCTTTGGGCGGAATTTCGGCTAAGGAAAATTCAGCTGAACGCCTGATCCTAAAGCCCGGCATTTCGCGTTTGGGCAGATGCACAAACGCTGATAACATGCGCGAGTTAAGTGGTGAGAGAAAACGATATTCCAGCAATTCTTGGAAGTATTCGCCTTCTCTTTTTGTGCGCAGCAGTCCGAATTTTTGGATATGATCAGACAAGCCCTCCACTTCGTGAGTGCGCAAAGGGGTAGGCCGACTTGTTTCATCAACATATGTGGCACGAAGCAGCGATTGTAGTCTGACGAATACATCTCGTTTGGGGGCGAAGAAATAAGGCACGGTCAGCCACATGCCTAAAGCTGTGCCGAGCTGAATGTGCTTTAGGTAAGAGTCTTGCAGTTCGAGATAATACTTGATTTTTCGCTTTTTCTCTGGGTCTTCGTTTTCTTGCGCTCGTTGAATCTGATCTACTACCGCTGTTTCTTCCCGAGTGACATTTTTACTTGGTATCGGCACGGCCAAGATAAGCATGCCAAATTCATTGCCTTGCAAACCGGCTGCCAGTCTCTCTATTTGTTCCGAGTCAGTGGTATCACCGGCAGTTGATTTTAAGGCTGGTATGCCTGTGACAACACCGGTATACTTCGTCATCGGCTTGATCATAGTATGCATTTCTTCAGCCGAAAATGGCTTTTTAAATACATCGACGCCGCCATAAACGCTATGCAAAATTGATTTGAGGCTGTTATAGCAAATACTGGATGGATCTGTGCCAGGTTCAGTTGTTTCGACTGCGCTGGGCAGCGATATACCCATATAGTAGTGCACACCGCTTTTGTCGCCGAGTACCAAAAAGGCTAAGTTCGCTTTCTGGCTGTGCAAGCCGGTGAGAGCATCTTCCATAAGGTACATGCGCTTGGGCGGCTTGGTCGGGTCAGGATCTTGCTGGACGTTCTGACCCTGCTGCTGTTTCTCTCTCTCGATATCCCATGAACGCAGAATTCCGTCGACGCGCACGAAAGTTAAGCCTGGTATAGGCCAACTTGTCAGAGAAGCCGGATCGACCGGTTCAGACTCTAGATTGTCAAGGTCATAGCGTCTGAGATCCGCTATTCTCTCTTCCCAAATACTGCGACTATGTCCATCTTGAGTCATCTTAGTCTCTTTGACTGTGGGGGTTCCTTAAGTAACTTAAGTTTAGCAACAGCAAAGCCAACTGTCAGTCGTCTCCGTTATCCGAACTTTCAGATCTTTTGCTTGCTCCGGCGTGCATCTTGTCAATTAGTTTCTTCTTGATCTTCGATTCGGGTATGTCGTCAAAGGTATGCGACTTCAAGTTGAATAGACCAGCTTCGGCGCCCATGCGATAGCAGAAGAATGTCCTCTCTTCTTGTCTGACGATTTTGTCTATGTTCAGTTTTTCTTCGTCAGAGACAAGTTCGAACTGAGGCGCGGTGTTGACTGGGTTGAAGATGTTCGACATGGTTTGGTGTTTGACTTTTCGTCCATCAATAGGGAACATCTGCGGACCAAGCAAGTCGCCGTCTTTTTTGGAAAGAGCAAAGGTACACAGTGTGCCGATATTGATAATCAGCTGGTTGCGGAAGTCTTCAGGCAGATGTTGCAAACTCTTTGTGACGGCGATGAGACCGATTTTGAATTTCTTGGTTTCTGATGTGATTGCCTCGATTGTATTTTTCTCGATGAAGTTATCAAAGTTATCGAGATAAAGAGACACAGGATTGTGAGCCTGTTTATTGCCTGTGGTGGAGAGGGTCAAGCAGGCTTGCTTCACCCCTGAGACAATGAGCGAGCCCAAGAGATTGGCGTCTTGTCCGAAATCACCTTGAGGAATGCGGACAAAGAGAATTTTCTTCTTGGTGACTACATCCATGATGTCTAAGTCGCCTTGCGGCTTGGTCAGAATCGCTCTGATTCTGGGATTGGAAAGCATTGGGTTGACCCGGTTGAGGATAGGCTCTACCCAGGTGATCCACTGGTCTGTTCTAGCTAGTTTCTTATATCTGCCCCACTGGTCGAGCAGTGTAGAGAATTCGACGCGCTGATTTTTCTTCTTCTCGATATTTTCCAACAGTACATCGCGGAAGTCGTTTTCGTTCAACAAAGTAGGCAGGTCGATTAGTGTCTTATTGTTGCCTATAAGTAAGAGAATGGCGTTTCTGAGAATGTCGGCGGTCTGTGCGTTCCATTGGCTTTGAGAACCAGGCGGCTCTGTATAGATGGCTTTGAAGCCGTCGACTATTGAAGCTGCCGCTGTCTGCAAATCGCCCATGTCAGGCAGATTGAGTGGGTTGTAGGCAAAGCCGCCTTTCTTGTAGGTGGGGTCAATTAGAATGACCCGCTTAGCCATCTCTCGTCCTCTTGGATGAGCCGAAATCCAGGCTATCATCAAATCGACCAGCGAACCATCTGAGTCGACCACTACCACAGCGCGATCTTCTGCTTCTATGTCGGTGGCGAGCATTTTTGCCACCAGTCTCGATTTGCCTTTGCCGCCTTGACCCAAGATCAATACGTGCGGGTTGACCTTGCGCAAATCCGGCGGAATGGCTAAATCTTTCACCACCCATGGCATGGGGAACCACCACTTCCACTCCACTCTCTGTCCCAAGGGGAGACTGCCCTTTTTGACTGGTTTGGCAAGCTGAGCTTTTATTTTATTGTGCTGAGCCTTGACCTGACTGGGAATGTATTGTTGCTTGTTCCAAATATTGATCAGACCGTTGGGTCCAAATAGAGTGAAGGTGCCAGTGATGAAGGCTATCCCAGCGCCTATCGCTACAATCAAGCCGTTCTTCATCATAAAGGTGATGATGTTGAATTTGCCGCCGTCCTCAGGGGCTGCACCACTACCGCTTCCGCCAATTCCCATTGAAGGCAGTTGCGATATCGTACCGCCTTGTTCAGGCTCGATTGGCTTCTGCAGCATCGCTTGCCATTCACCGTTCACCATTTGTGGTTCTTGGCGATTAAGACCGAAACGTCCTCTTGGCGATACCTTTTTGAATTGCCACTGACCGGCGGCAGTCAAAGGGATGCGCTCTAGAAAGAGCTGCCCTCTAAAAAATATAGGTGGTCCAAGCGGTCTTTTGTTTGCATCTAAGAATTGTTTCTTGAACTGCATTACCGGCTGACCGTTTTCCATGGTCAGGTTGCCCTTCAGCGAAAAACGACCGACCTTTTGGTCGACACCGATGCCATCTAGCTCGGCACCCTTTTGCCTGATCTCGATAATGTTTGGATAGCTATTGCCATTCTGAAAGGCGTTCAGAACCCAGCGCCCTGAGACTTTTGGCGCTTCCGCCACCAAACCGCCAAGTGGGTTGCCCAAGCCTGGTTGCCCTGTCCCTGCAGTCTGCGGTGCCTTTAGCAATGTAGAGAAGTTGCCGACAATGTGAAAGATGGCAAAGGCAAAGAGACCAAGCACTCCGAGGCTTACTGCAATCACTTTGATGTCGACTGGGAAGCCGCCGATACTAAATGAGCCACCTTGAAATTTCTCTCTCAGATTCGATTTTTCGTCATCATCATCGTCATCGTCTTCATTGCCGCGGCTCTTTCTGGCTGCGGCAGGACGGCTTGCTTTTTTGGCGGCTGGTCTTTGAGTGGGCTTTAGCGAAGATGGGTCACCGCTGAAGGAACGACGAGCTGGAATCGCCTTTTCTTCTGCTGTTTCATCATCGTCGTCATCGTCATCGTCATCATCTGATTCTGAGCGGCGATTTTTTTTGATTACCGACTTGGGCTGAGCCTTTTTTGACTTGGCTGAACTGCTCTTTGTCGGTCTTCTTCTCTCATCATCATCTCTATCGTCTTCATCTTCGGAATCATCAGAATCATCTGAGTAGCTGTCGCTTGCTTCCACCGCTTTAACTTTCTTATTGGCAGTTTTCAAAGCTTCTCTCTCGTGGGTGTCATCGCTGTCTTCCTGCTCTCTCAGATCATGCGAGCTGGTCTTGTAGTTTCCCGATTTGGAACTCTTTGATAGAAGACTTTCAAAGCTTGAATGTGGATCGTCGCTGCTTGCCTTTTCCGCTGACTCACGTAGAGGCTTGCTACTGGTGCGGACTTGGTTGGCACTGCCGGCTTGGAAAAAGTCAAAGGCTTCGGCTGTGGCTGGAGTCGGTACTTTATAGGTGCTATTTTCTGCTTTCTCGACCCTGGGTCTGTTTTCTGCAGGACCAGCCACCTGCGGGCGAGCATTCTGTGCCGGTACTGCAACTGGAGCCGGAGCCGGTTCTGCAATATGCTCTTTGATTTTGCTGGCTTCTGGTTGTTCTATCCTGGTTTTTTCTTTGAGCTCTGCCACAAAGGGACTCTCGGTAATATTCTCGGCTTTAGCCGGTGAGAAGTTGGCGAAATCAGGCGGTGCCGATGACTGCTCTTCCTCGGGGTCCATTTTTAAGGCTTTTAGATTTTGAGTATCGAAAGCGTCTTCTTCTCTTTCTTCTGGCTCGGGAACAAAGACTTCCACCGGGTTCTCCGAACGGGCCGGGGCCACTCCCGCCAGTTCTTGATTGGTTGCGGCTGCTCCGGCAAAGAAATCACCGCTTGCTGCCGCCGCAGCTACACCGCCCAGAGTCCCCAACAGCGCAGCGCCGCCGACTTTGGTCTCGGACCCGAAAAAGTCTTGAGCCTGTCCTTCTTCTTGTCTTTGATTGGAGCGCTGGGCTGCAATCATTTCATCATCTGAGCCGCTGGAAGTACCGCCAAAGGTTTCAAGAAACTCAGCGGCAAAATCATCTGTACCGTAAGAATCGGAGTCGCCGAAGTAATTACTGGGTGCCAGAGCGTTCAATTGTCGTCCGGTGACAATTCTTTCCAGTATCAAGCGGTCAGGCGCTACAGACACCACCATGGGAGCAACCGCCCCAGCCATCGTAGAAATGAGAGTGGAAGCCGCTCTCGCTTGGACCGCTCCGCAGTTGGAGCAGTCTGTACTTTTCGGTTTGTAGACTGCACCGCAGGCCGGGCAGATGTTGATGTCCACTTTGAAGCTCCGAAACAGGACCTACCTTAATTAGTACCTCGCCCTGTCTAATTATTATCTTGATATATCAGACAGTCCCCTGCTGGTCTTGCCATGCCAGGGACACCGTTTAGTGTGTTCTTTGTTGAGCCTGAACTCAATCTCTGACTAGTAATTTCTTGTCTACACGGCGAATGTTACAGATATCTCATCTCGTTGTCAAGCATGGCAGCGATCTTCCCTTGCCCGACCCTCACGGGTATATACTAGGAATTGCAGGGGGCGGGGGTTTGAAGTCTTTGGCCCCTTGGGTACATATTCATAAGATGAAGTAAGCATTGGAAACTTGGAAGGGTTACTAGATGGCTCGCGAGGACAAGGGGAGCGCTGCCGGATCTAATCAAGACATCGCTTCTGGCAAGTCGGGAGAACAGGACGCCGGCTCTCTGGCTGCTAGGCGCGCACGCCTGCGTGGTTCATTGTCCAAACAGATAGCCCCGCCCGATCCCTATGTTCCAAGTCCTTTCGAAAGTAGCAAGACTGAATCCGCTGCCGATCATAAAAGCTCTGAAAACAGCTCCGAGAACAGCCCGGAAAACATTAGAGAAGCCAGTGTCGGCGACATTGGCGCCAGAGACGCTGTTGACGGTCTAGAAGATACACTCCCTTTGGAGAATGCCGGAGCCGCAATTGATCTGCCTTTGACTGATAACTTTCCAGTGCCCGAAGCTCCACATCAATCTTTATCCGAATCCGTAACTGAGTCTGTTTCTGAATCTATTAACGAGCCGGCTGAAGATGCAGTTGATCTTGTTAATGACGAAGTTTCACCCATGGCATTTTCTTCCTCTTCTGCTCTTTCTGCCGATATGTTTTCAGAACCAGAACCAAAGCCCGACAATAAGAAGGACAAGTCGGACAAGAGTGGCAAGAAAGAGAAGAAAGACAGCGAAGAGGCAGCAGCAGCTCCTGTCACTGTGCAGGTTGATAACAGCCAGGTCTTGGAACTTTTGAACAGTTTGGACCAGCAGATAGGAATTTGCTCGGTCAATCTTTCTCAGATTGCTAAGGCCGCCAATGAACAACTTGAGTTGGTGCGTAATCTGTCAGAGACCGTGCAGCATCAGGCTTTTGGTGAAATCGGACTGAGTTTGAATAGTTTGAGCGAGTCGATGTCGGCAGCCCTTGAACCGATGAAGGCAGTGGGCGAGTTAGTACCTTCCATCGATACTTTGGTTTCTACAATCGCCAGCAAAGATGAAGGCAAGAAAGAAGAACCGGCTCTTACCCCGGAGCAACTGGTCACCTCGTTGGCTGATCAGCTTAGTAAAAATCTAATTGATCCATGGACATTCAAATGCGCATACATGGCTGTTTTCCCTTCAGAGCAAGCCGCCGACCTGTTGCGCAAATTGGTTGATTTGTTGGGTACGCAGAAGTTGACCGGTGAATTATTCCGTGCTGCTTATGATGCAGTGCAATCGGCTGAGGCACCGCCTTTTTCTGCTTCTTCTTCTGTCGGTTCTGCCTCCGGTCCTTCACCAAATGTGGTGACTGAAATTCAGTATGTTCCAGATGAGACGGTGATTGCGCAGCTGGATGATTTGCGCAGGGCTAATGATGAACTCAAGGCTCGGATGGACCAAAGAGAGCTTGAGTTCTCGGAGCTTTTGCAGTCTAAAGAGCAAGAAGTTGTCGAAACCCAGGAGATGCTCAATTCTCGGTGGGAAGACTTTAGCAATCGCTATGAACAGCTTTCTGAGATGATGCGCGATCGCAATGAAGAACTCATAAAGAAAGAGTCTGAATTGGCGAAGATTCAGGCTGAAAAAGACCTTGAGATGGCTAAGGTGCAGTCTGAAATAGCAATCAAAGATTCTGAGATTACACAGCTAAAATCGCAATTAGAAGAGATGCGCGATCAGACAAAAGACATGGTGGCGGACCTGCAAAGACAGCTGACAAGCACTAAGCAGGCTATGGAGGAAGCAGCAAGATTGGCAGCTCCTAAACCGCAGACCAGCTTCTTTGATGCGCCGGCTCAGCCTGCCAATAATTTATTCAGTGCCGAACCCAGCCGGGAACAGCTATTTACGCCGGCTGAAAACTCGACAAATGTCAATATGCCGGCACCAAATCCGATACCGGCCCAAAATATCAGTCAACCAAATCCGGCAGCCATAGTTGCACCTAATTCTCTCTCGAACCCGGTACCAAATCCGATGCCAACCTCAGTGCCCAATTCTGTGCCGCAGCCTGGTGCTGGTATGGGGGCGGTTGGCGCTCCTAATTCTCTGGCAGTCGGTGCCAATGCTGTGGCATCTTCCGGTTTGGGCTCGGTTGCGCAGACTTTGGCTCCCACACCAGACCCCGTTGTGCCTAGTACTACCCCTGGTGTGTCATCTCAGGCCATCCCACGTCCTCAGGTGGCTGCACCTACCACCCCTCTCCCAAATGCCTCCGGCAGGCATGGTAGTGGTGTGAGAGCCCAGGTCTTTGAGGTGATTGTCAGGCAGGCTCTGGCTGGGGCGCCTTGGCGTGAGATTTGTGCCGGACCAATGCAGGTGAACGGTATATCACCCGACGAAGTTGAATCTGAAGTAAAGAGACGGCAAGCCCTGCTTAAGAAGTAAGCTTCCGATTAAGCAGGCAAAGAGTTATTTCGATTTGGCAGCGTCCATGGCCTTTTCGGTCTGCTTCCACTCTTTTACTATGGCGTCTAAGTTGCTCATATAGTGAAAAACTATTATGGAAGGCAGATGCTGAATCGTCTGGGTGAAAATAAAGAACATGACACCAATGATCACTGTCGTGCAGAGGGCCGTGAGATTGCGGCTGATGCGCATTTGCTCATCCAGCTTTTTGCTCAAGACATCCAGCTTGGCTTCCAGTTTTTTGATTTCTTTGTTTTCTTCCATTTAAAACTTCGCGCCCGCTTTTGAGAATTGAGTTCTTTGGTTCATTCCGGGCTAAACAAAATAGCACATATTCAGGTTTAGTGCCTTCAGCGCCTCTATTACCGCTTTGTCTTGGTCGGCAAAGACGGTACGTAAATCTATATTGACTGCTTCTTTTGAAACTGTGCCAATCACAGCTGGCGACTGCTTTCTCAATATAGTGGCCATTTCTTTTGCCGGCAGGTCTTTGCGCTTTGACTTCAGTTTCAATCCGGCGCTCGCTAAATTCTCTCCAGGCAGGCTGCCTCCTCCCATGGTGCTAAGGCTGTCTCCCACTTCTATTTGGTATTGCAGATTATCTACGCTTGCCAGTTCTGCCAATATATTTGCCGCTCTCTTGCGCAGCTCCTCCACAGTTTGACCAGCCATCTGGAAGACCGGCAAGTTCTCAAAGCCCTTGTTTAGCAGGTATTGACTGAGAGCGGCTTCCACCAGAGAGATGACTACTTTGTCGGCTCTCAAAGCTCTGTAAATAGGACACTTTCTCAGCTTTTCCACCAGCCTGGCCTTGCCGGCAATTATTCCAGCTTGCGGTCCACCCAAGAGTTTGTCGCCTGAGAAGAGCACCAAGTCGACTCCCGCCTCTAATGTCTCTTCTACTGTTGGTTCTTTCTTCAGTCCAAAGTTTGACAGATCAACGAAAGAGCCGCCGCCCAAATCATAAACCACTGGTTTGTCGTGCTTTTTGCCCAGGCTTATCATTTCGGTAAGACTGGCTTCTTCAGTGAATCCAATGATCTGGAAATTAGATTGATGGCATTTCAAAAGCATGCCAACATTATTGTCTTTTTGCAGAACTCTTTCGAAATCTTGAATGCGGGTCTTGTTTGTGGCACCGACTTCTTTTAGCTGTCCGCCTGAGGCTTCGATGACATCGGGCAGTCTGAAACTGCCGCCAATTTCTATTAGTTCACCCCGCGAGACCAAGACTTCTTTATCGAGGGCCAGCGCTCTTACGGCAAGCATGACGGCAGAAGCATTGTTGTTCACTACAATAGCGGCTTCGGCACCGGTGATTAGTTTTATCAGTCGCGTTATGCCCTTGGTCCGCTCTCCTCTTTCACCTTCTTCTAGGTCGAATTCTAGGTTGGAGTATCTTCTAACGGCTCTATAAAGATTGTGAGCGGCAAATTCGGGCAACGGTGCTCGTCCCAGATTGGTGCTCAAAAGCACGCCGGTGGCATTGATCACCTCTCTAATGCCCAGCGAGTCCATAGTTTCCTTCAACTTTTCAGCGCTGTCTTCGGCCAACTTAATGGCTAATTCTTCTTGGCTGAGTTCAGCTAGAGCCCCTGAGTGGCTTTGTGCTAGCGCCTTGATTGACTCCTTAACCAGTTCTTTCACGACAGAGCGTCTAAAGCTTTGCAGAGGCTCGGCCAGGGCTTTTTGTCTCAAAATAAGATCTATCTGCGGGGGTCTGAAAGTTTTCTCTTGAGAGAGCTTATTGGCTTGGCTTTCTGGTTTTGACACTTTGCACCGAATAATTAAAGTGGCTTTTCTCCTTAAATAATACTCCGCCCCTTGTCAGAAGCGTTTGAAAGAACCACAATTAGAGTATGTAGTAAATGATTCGACCGGGTTTTATTACTGGATTTAGTAATAGATTTGCCGTTTCTATTATTTCGATGAGCTGAGGGGCGACGCTTGTGGGCAAGACATTAAGAACCAAGACCTTATATCAAGATAAAGACTGGCTTGTGCAGAAATACGTCAAGGAGAAGCTCAGCACGGTGGAGATTGCCAAAATTTACCGAGAGACTGAGAATAAATGGTGCGATCCAAATACTATTTCTCGGTGGCTCAAAAAGCATAATATAGCCATGCGTTCTTTGGCAGAAGCCCAACAGAATCGGCACTCCACCGTTGCCACGCCGGCCACTCGCAAGAAACAGTGATTACGAATATTAAAGGCCAAAGCCGAAGCTTGCCCATCCTCCCATCATGCAGAGGCAGCAAGTGAGATATAGTATTACGTCTCTGCCCCCGGCCAGGTAGAAGAGGCAGTAGGAAAAGAACGAGAAGGCCGGCATCCAGAAGCGTCTATCTGCCTCACGTATAGCGTGTGCGCCCATGCAGATGCACAGAACCAGGGGAAAGCCGAAGAAGAGTACGTCGAATAGCATGATTTGTCCTCTAGTGGCAAAAGTAATCAATTCTGATGCAGTCGTCTATGGTGTAACCCGCATATAAAAGGATTTCGATGAATAGCGGCAAAAAACGCCCCCAGGGTGGAGGAAGCTCCAAATCAAGGCCGGGCCAAGGAAAAGGACGTTCTTTCGGCGGAAAGAAAGCAGGGGCTGATGACAGAAAGCCTCGTAAGCGTTTTGAAGACTCTGGGGATAAGCCGCGTAAGCGCTTTGAAGAGTCTGGGGATAAGCCGCGTAAACGTTTTGAAGACTCTGGAGACAAGCCGCGTAAGCGCTTTGAAGAGTCTGGGGATAAGCCGCGTAAACGTTTTGAAGACTCTGGAGACAAGCCGCGTCGGGCTTATGGCGAAGCGGGCGACAGACCGCGGAGACCTTATGAAGATTCGGGCGACAGACCGCGTAAGCGCTTTGAAGAGTCTGGGGATAAGCCGCGTAAACGTTTTGAAGACTCTGGAGACAAGCCGCGTCGGACTTATGGCGAAGCGGGCGATAGACCGCGGAGACCTTATGAAGATTCGGGCGATAGACCGCGGAGAACATATGGCGAAGCGGGAGACAGACCGCGTAAACGTTTTGAAGACTCTGGAGACAAGCCGCGTCGGACTTATGGCGAAGCGGGTGACAGACCGCGGAGACCTTATGAAGATTCGGGCGACAGACCGCGGAGAACATATGGAGAAGCGGGCGACAGACCGCGTAAACGTTTTGAAGACTCCGGAGACAAGCCGCGTCGGACTTATGGCGAAGCGGGCGACAGACCGCGGAGACCTTCTGAAGATTCGGGCGACAGACCGCGGAGAACATATGGAGAAGCGGGAGACAGACCGCGTAAACGTTTTGAAGATTCGGATAGCCCCAGAGATAGAAGACCGAGAGATTTTGACGATCGCAGACCGCGGCGCTTTGACGGTCCAGGAAGTGCAGCCGCCGATCTGGCTAACCTTGATGAAGAAGCTCCGCCTGAAAGAACAAGGGTCGGTAGATACGGCAGTCATTCAGTTACCGAGTTACCTTCATTCGATGCTGAGACCCAGGCTCAGGTTGATGCCGAGTTCATCTACGGCAGAAATTCTGTAGTCGCTTTTCTTGAGCGAGGTGAGGCTCCGGTCAATAAGATCTTTATCGCTAAAGATATAGATGCCGACAAGCGAATCGACAAAATCAATGCTTTGGCAAAAGAGAATGGCATTCCTACTGTGGTTTGCGATAAGGTCAAGTTGTCGACTCTAATTGGCGATCGTGACCGCCATCAAGGTGTGGTCGCGCAGTTGGCGGCAAGCGAATTTGTAGAGCTGCCCGATTTCTTGGACAGACTTGACGCTGCAAAGAAAGAAAGCGAAGAAGCCGGTCGTTCGATGGACGGCTATGTCATCGCAATTCTTGATGGGATAGAAGATCCTCACAATATCGGAGCCATCATTCGCAGCGCTGATGCTGCCGGCGTGAAAGCGATTCTTTTGCCTCAGAGAAGATCTGCCGGTTTGACCGCCACCGTTGCCAAAGTAAGTGCCGGTGCGCTGGCTAGCATGACCGTGGTGCGCGTGACCAATATTGTCTCTACGCTTGAAAAGCTCAAAGACAGGGGCTTCTGGGTAGCCGGTACCAGTCTTGAGGGCGAGTCGCTTTACAAGAGTGATCTCAAGCGACCTCTGGCTCTAGTTATTGGTTCAGAGTCTGATGGCATCAGTCGGTTGGTGGCAGAGCACTGCGATATGCTCTTGAAAATCCCGATGCAAGGCAGTGTTCAATCATTGAATGCTTCAGTGGCTGCTGGTGTGGTTTTCTATGAGATCGTTCGGCAAAACTCCTGAGCCTACTTGCTTGCAAGTTTGGTTGTAAAGCAATCTTCGTTACAAAAATTATATTAAGTTCCTGTAGCGAGATAGCCGCGTTCACGGGCTTTTGTTTGACACGATGAAATTCAGTTATGTAGAATCTGATTCTTGTCTCGTGCATGGGTGACCTTGCGCGCTTGCCGGTGTAGCTCAACGGTAGAGCAACGGTTTTGTAAACCGTAGGTTGCGGGTTCGAATCCCATCACCGGCTTATGGGCGGATGTCCGAGTGGCTAAAGGAGACGGGCTGTAAACTCGTTGGCGCAAGCCTACGCTGGTTCGAATCCAGCTCCGCCCAAACTTTTTGCTTGAAAGAGCAAATTTTGCATCTTAGCCGGATGCAAGCAAACCAAAACTAGATCCATAAGAAAAACTGGAGAATCTAAGGACTCCGGGTGAGTCCATACATAATTAGATGCGCGCCCATGTAGCACAGTGGTAGTGCACCCCCTTGGTAAGGGGGAGGTCACGAGTTCAAATCTCGTCATGGGCTCCATTTTTTTTAGGGTCTTGATCTAATTCAAGAAATGCCATTACCGCGTTAATTAAGGAGAGTAGAAGAGGATGGCCCGTCAAAAGTTTGAACGCAACAAGCCAAACGTGAACGTTGGAACGATCGGCCACGTTGATCATGGCAAAACATCGCTCACAGCCGCTATCACAATGACCCTCGCTAAGAAAGGTCAAGCGAAAGCTAAAAAGTACGATGAGATCGACGCTGCTCCCGAAGAGAAAGCACGTGGTATCACGATCAACACCGCTCACGTTGAATACGAAACCGACAATCGTCACTACAGCCACGTAGACTGCCCTGGTCACGCTGACTACATCAAAAACATGATCACCGGTGCCGCTCAGATGGACGGAGCCATTTTGGTTATCTCCGCCTCCGACGGTCCTATGCCCCAGACCCGTGAGCACATCCTGCTCGCCCGTCAGGTAGGCGTACCCCACATCGTCGTGTTCCTCAACAAGTGCGACATGGTTGACGATCCCGAGCTTCTCGACCTCGTCGAAATGGAAGCCCGCGAATTGCTCGACAAGTACAACTTCCCCGGCGACAAAATCCCCTTCATCCGCGGTTCTGCCTTGAAGTGCTTGGAAGGTGATGCCAAAGCTGAAGAAGCCGTACTCGAACTGATGAAAGCTATCGATGCTTACATCCCCACCCCCGAGCGCGAAATCGACAAACCGTTCTTGCTCGCTGTTGAAGACGTGTTCTCCATCACCGGCCGTGGTACCGTTGCCACCGGTCGTATCGAGCGCGGACAAGTCAAAGTGGGCGACGAAGTTGAAATCGTTGGTCTGCAAGAGACCCGTAAAACTACCGTTACCGGTGTTGAAATGTATCAGAAGACCCTCGACTCCGGTATCGCCGGTGACAACGTCGGTATCCTTCTGCGCGGCGTAGACAAAACCATGATCGAGCGCGGTCAAGTGCTCGCCAAGCCTGGTTCCATCAAGCCCCACACCAAATTCAAGGCTGAAGTCTACGTTCTCTCCAAAGAAGAAGGCGGACGTCACACCCCGTTCTTCCCTGGTTACAGACCGCAGTTCTACATCCGTACAACCGACGTGACCGGTTCCATCACTCTGCCTGCCGGCGTTGAGATGGTTATGCCTGGTGACAACGTCGCAATGGACGTTGAACTGATTCAACCCGTAGCCGTTGAAGAAGGTATGAGATTCGCCATCCGCGAAGGTGGACGTACCGTAGGCGCCGGTGTTGTAGCCAGCATCATCGCCTAATAGCGAACAAAGCAATAAAAAAGAGAGGTCGGAGTAATCCGACCTCTCTTTTCTTTTTCAATTTCAGCTTAGAATCTTCGCAATATATAAGCTTCCGCCGTACTTCCGGAACTTTCAGAACTATCTGAACTTTCTAGCTCAGCCACTTTTTCTAGATAGCTCTTAGATTTTTCTTTATCGCCCATACTGAGATAAAGCCAACCAAGGTTGCGCAGATCGGAGACCAATTCTGCTTCTGTCTTTCCTGCCTCTTTTGAAAGGGCAATAGACTTTTCTATAAGGTCGGCCGCTTCAACCAGTCTGCCCGTGTGAAATTTACACAAACCTAGCTCTTGATAGTATTTGGCCATCTCTAACTTATCGCCAAGCTGAGGGTTTTTCAAAAGAAGGTCCAGCGCCTTTTCAGCATAAGGAATGGCTGCTTGCCATTCGTGCAAATACATTTTGGCGTCGGCGATGCTGTAGTTGCAATCGGCTTCTAATTTCTTGTCACCAGTGGCGGTGATTTTGCCAAGGGCCTCTTGCAATATCTTTATTGCTTCCTGGTAAGAACCGTATCCCAATTCTGCTTTGCCGTGGCGAAGCTTTAGTGAAGCCATTTCTTTAGGGGAGCCGCTCTCTTTCTTTTCTTGCAAGAGTTCTTGGAATAGTTCAGTAGCCTTTGCGTAGTTCTCGGTTTTATCAAGACTGAGATCGGCTAGTTTTTCGGTGCAATCCAAATATCTTTTCTTATCAGTAAAGCCTCTGGCCAAGGGCCTCATTGCTGAAAAGATACCCACTGCTGCGTCGTATTCTTTGTCTTCGACGGCATCTAGAGCCGACTCTTCCATAAATTCATAGACTTGGGCGGGCTTGCTGCGGCTCTCTAGCTTATGGCTGATGGAGCCATGGTCGGTGCCGCCTTGTCTCTGCGTTTCGCTCGATAGATAGACCACCGAAGCCAAGAGAGCGAGGGTGACTATCAAGGACATAGTTATGATTGTAATGAGAATCGGCTTATTCACGGTCACTGCTTAATTTACTTAGTAAGAGCAGTCTCTATTTTAGTTGTAATTTTGGTGCACTTTCGCTGTGTACATATATAAAGTTGAAAAACGGCAATTATTAAGGCTTTGTTGAGTTTGCTGTATTTGACTACTTGGCTGAAACTCAAGCTGGCTCTTGTGTTGCAGTTGTTAAAGTTGACGTTTTATTCTCATTGCTATCCTGGGGATCTTTTTCGAGCGCCGGAAGCCCCTGCTGGTAAGGCTTTTGACTGTGCCCGCCAAACTTGGGGACAAGCAGTTGTCGCTTGACATCAAAAGGTGAGATAAATTTACTCTGAGCGACTATGTCTTATATGTACAATGTGTGGTTCGTTCGCTGGAACGGTCATCCCGTGCCGCCCTCGATTATAAGACGAGCTTAATGTTCGAGCTTGAAGCGAGAGGTTCTGGATGAGTTTCAGTCGTGCGGAATCTTGCGCCCTGTCTCGCGATATTCGAAAGACAAGCAAAAGATATGTTCTAGGAAGTTCTAGTAAGAACCAGGGAGTGACAGACGAAATGGCACGTGCCAAAAACCAAAAGACCGAAGGTGCACAAGGTACAGCAAAAGTGCAGCGTATCAGAATCCGTTTGAAGTCTTACGACCACAGGCTGCTCGATAAGTCTTCTGACCAGATTGTCGATACAGCCAAGCGCACCGGGGCTACCGTCAGCGGACCCGTGCCATTGCCGACCAAGAAGCGCGTCTATTGCGTATTGCGTTCACCCCACGTAGACAAAAAGTCTCGTGAGCACTTCGAAATCAGAGTGCACAAGAGATTGATCGACATAAATGATCCCACTCCCACCACCGCCGACGCCCTTATGCGTCTCGATCTCCCGGCTGGTGTGGATATAGAAGTAAAACTCTAAAGAAGTAAAACTCTTAGGCAGTAATGCTTTTTGATTAGCTCCAAATGAGAGCTCGAAAAGCGCAAAGCATAGAGATTTAAAAGGAACAGACGATGACATTAGGCGTAATGGGCAAAAAAGTTGGAATGACTCAGGTGTTCGATGAGAACGGCCTGGCTGTTCCCGTCACCGTGGTCAAACTGGGCGACAATATCGTCACCGAAGTGAAGACTAAAGATAAGCATGGCTATCAGGCTGTCCAAGTGGGCGGCTTCAAAGTTGCCGAGAAGAAGCTCAATAAACCTGAGCTGGGCGGCTTTAAAAAGAAAGAATTGGCTCCCATGCAGCCTCTTAAAGAGTTCAGACTGAAGTGCAACGATGCTTGTGCTTACAATGTCGGCGAAGCTCTCAAAGTAGAAGAGATTCTCTCAGCTGGAATGCGTGTGGATGTCCGTGGACGTTCCATCGGTAAAGGCTTCCAGGGCACAATCAAACGTTATAACGCCGGCCGCGGACCGATGAGCCATGGTTCTAAATTCCACCGCTCAATGGGTTCTATCGGCGCCGGCACCACTCCCGGTCGTGTTTTCCGTGGATTGCACATGCCGGGTCATATGGGCGACGACAATACCTGTGCTCGCCGCATCAAAGTTGTAAAAGTAGACACCGAAAAGGGCCTCCTTTTGGTCAAGGGATCTATCCCTGGCTGTGATGGGGCTCTTGTTGTTGTCACTCCTTCCAAAACCAAGTGGAACTAAATCAGTAAGAGAGAAGAAAAATGACATCCGCGCAAGTAGTAGATCTCAAAGGTAAGAAGCTCAGCGAAGTAAATCTCGCTGATGAAGTCTTCGCCATCGAGCCTAATCAGGGCGTTATGCACAGTGCTCTGGTCAGACAGCTCGCCAATGCTAGAAGAGGCAATGCCTCCACCAAAACTCGCTCCGAAGTTTCCGGTGGTGGACGCAAGCCTTGGCGTCAAAAGGGTACCGGTCGCGCCCGCGCTGGTTCCATCCGTTCGCCTCTCTGGGCCGGCGGCGGTGTGACTTTCGGTCCCAAGCCCCGCGATTATTCCATTTCGATGCCCAAGAAGATGAGAGTGCTGGCACTCAAATCAGCTCTTGCCGCTCGCGCCGAGAATCTCGTAATCGTCGAGAATTTCGATGGTCTCAAAGAAGCCAAAACAAAGCAGTTCTGTCAGATTCTCAAAGACCTCGGTCTTTGCGAGAAGAAAGTACTGGTAGTGCTCGACTATGCTTGCGAGACCTGCGCCAAAGTCGAGTTGGCTGCTCGCAATATCGAGGGTGTGAAAGTAATCCGTGCTTCCAACCTCAACGTAAAAGATTTGCTTCACCATGAAGTGTTGCTCACCGACGTTCGCACTCTTGAAGTTATCAACACACGCTTCAAGTCTTGCAAGAGCGAAGGCGCTGCTGCTCCGGTGAAGGAAAAAGCTCCTGCCGAGAAAGCTGTGAAGGCGAAAGCTGAGAAAGCTCCGGCTAAGGAGAAAGCTGAAGCGCCCAAGAAAGCCGCCAAGTCTGGCGAAGAAAAGCCGGCCAAAAAAGCAACCAAGGCCGATGGTGCAGCTCCTGCTAAAAAATCAGCCCAGACTAAGAAGGACGCTTAAGAGATGAATAAAAGACATTCTGAAATCATCATTCGTCCGCTGATCACAGAGAAATCTGCTGCTCAGATGGAAAAAGGGCAGTACACCTTCGAAGTCGCCAAAAACGCCAACAAGGTGGAAATCGCCCAGGCGCTCGAGCAAATCCTCAAAGAACTTTATCCCAAGTCCAAGAGCGAGATTGTCTCGGTAAATACATCTGCTATTCGCGGCCGCTTCAGAAGAAGCAAGCGTCATGGACGCGCCCCGAAAGATAGCAAGAAAGCGATAGTCACCATATCTGGTGAACCGCTGGAGTTGTTCTCCGCCTAGGAGAGAGCTCCCACAGTTAAGGGAAATTGAAGGCTCTTCAAAAGAACTCATAGGAAAAGAAAATGCCTACCCGCAAAGTGAACCCAACCTCAGCAGGACGACGCAATATGTCGCTCGCCGATTTTTCGGAGATCACGACAGACAAGCCCGAAAGAAGCCTGCTTCGCCCCCTCAAGTCGACCGGTGGTCGCAATAACCAGGGGCGCCTGACCGTCAGACATAAAGGCGGCGGTCACAAAAAAGCCTACCGTGTAATCGATTTCAAACGCGATAAGCACGATGTACCCGGCGAAATCAAAACCGTTGAGTACGATCCCAACCGTAACTGCCGCATCGCACTGGTGCAGTATGTAGACGGTGAAAAACGTTATATTCTTGCCCCTCTCGGCGTTAAGGTCGGCGACAAAGTTATGTCCGGACCGGCTGCTGAAATCAAGAACGGCAATGCTCTTCCTCTGCGCGCCATCCCCTTGGGTACCATGGTTCACAACGTTGAACTGACCCTCGGTAAAGGTGGTCAGCTTGGTCGCTCTGCCGGCGCTCAGATTCAGCTCCTCGCTAAAGAAGGCAAGTATGCCACCCTGCGTCTGCCCTCCGGTGAGATGCGCATGGTGCACATGGAATGTATGGCCACCATCGGTCAGCTCAGTAACCCTGATGCTAAGAACGTGCGTCTCGGCAAAGCCGGTCGCAAGCGCTGGATGGGTATCAAACCGACCAACCGCGGCGTTGTTATGAACGCTGTCGACCACCCGCACGGTGGTGGCGAAGGCAAGTCTCCTATCGGTGGCAAGCCTCAGACTCCGTGGGGCAAACCGGCAATGGGTTACAAAACCCGTCGCGGCAAGCATAAGACTTCAAGTCGTTTCATCGTCAAGCGCAGAACCAAGTAGGAGGATACTGTGTCTCGATCGCTTAAAAAGGGACCGTTCGTTCATCCCTCACTCATCAAAAAAGTTGAGGATATGAACAAAAAGGGCGACAAACGCGTCATCAAATCTTGGTCGCGCGCTTCGATGATTGTGCCCGAAATGATTGGTCACACCATCGCTGTATACAACGGCCGCAAACATGTTCCTGTCTATGTCACAGAACAGATGATCGGTCATCGTCTCGGAGAGTTTGCGCTCACCAGACATTTCAAAGGTCACGCCGGCGGTGATAAAGCTGCCAAAAGGGGTTAAGTCTCATGGAAAGCAAAGTTTGCGCAAAATGGGTACGCATGTCACCGCGTAAGGTGCGCCGTGTAGTCAATGAGATTCGCGGTAAGGAAGTGGCTAAAGCTCGCGTCATGCTGAGATTTATGCCGTACGCAGCTGCCCGCGTGGTCGAAAAGCTTCTGCACTCGGCCGTATCCAATCTCGTACACTCCGAGCAGAATCCGGTTTCCGAAGGGGAAGCGGACAAATTCAAAGTGGTAGAGGCTTTCTGCGACCAGGGTCCGACCATGGAACGCTTCCAGCCTCGCGCCAGAGGACGGGCTTATCCCATCCTTAAGCGTTCCAGCCACATCACTCTCAAATTGTCCGATATTTAGTCAGTAACCGGTAAGCATCTTATTTAGAGGAGCTAGTAAGTTGGGTCAGAAAGTAAATCCTGTTGGTTTCCGCGTCGGTATACACCGGGGCTGGTCTTCTAATTGGTTTGTCAATAAGAAAGACGTCGCACCGCTTATCGAGGAAGACCACAGAATCAGAACCTTCCTCAAGAAGGAACTCACCGGAGCCGGTGTCTCGAAAGTAGACATTTCTAGAAAAGCGGATCAGATTCAAATTGAAATCTTCACTGCTCGTCCCGGTGTGGTAGTAGGCAAGGGCGGCGCTGGTATCGAAACCTTGAGCGCCAAGATTCGCGGCATGATTAACCGCCCTGGTCTGGATGTGAAAATAAGCATTCTTGAAGTCAATCGCGTCGATCTCGAAGCTAAGCTGGTGGCTGAATCCATCGCTCAGCAGCTGGAGAAGCGTGTGGCTTTCCGTCGCGCCATGAAGCAAGCTATGCAACGTTGCATGCGCGCCGGAGCTGTCGGCGTCAAGATCATGGTGGCCGGCCGTCTCGGCGGTGCTGAAATCGCCAGAACCGAGTGGGCTAAAGAAGGTCGTATTCCGCTGCAGACTCTGCGCGCCGACATCGACTATGCCACCGCTGAAGCCACTACTCTCATGGGCATCATCGGAGTCAAAGTTTGGGTATTCAGAGGTGAACTCGAGCCCGGTCAATGGTCTCCGCCCAATATCAAGTCTCAGTCTGAGCGTTCCCAAGAGGGCTCTCGCGAAGCGAGAGGTCCCGTCAAGTCTGGTCGTAGATCCAGGAAGGCAGGTTAAGAACAATGCTAATGCCCAAGCGAACCAAATATCGCAAGCATCAGCGTGGCAGAATGTGTGGCGCTGAATCCAGAGGCGTCGAGGTGCAATTCGGCGACTACGGACTACAAGTTCTGGAGCCCGCCTGGATCACTTCCCGTCAGATTGAAGCCGCTCGTAAAGCCATGGTGAGAAGTGTAAGACGCGGCGGCAAAATGTGGATCCGCGTATTCCCGGACAAGTCGGTCTCTAAAAAGCCGGCTGAGACCCGTATGGGTTCCGGAAAAGGTAACCCCGAGTTTTGGGTAGCCGTGGTCAAGACCGGTCGTGTCATGTTCGAAATGTCTGGTGTAGCTCAAAAAGATGCTCATCACGCTCTCGAGCTGGCCGCTCAAAAATTGCCGGTCAAGTGTCGTGTTGTCGAAAGACACGCCGGAGGTGCCAAGTAATGAAAGTCAAGGAATTGAGAGAGCTTTCCAAAGAAGAGCTCACCGGTCGCATTGACGAAGCTAGAAAGAGCCTGGTGGAACTGAGATTCCAGCTGGCGATGAGAAAGCTGGAGAATCCCGCCAGAATCCGTACAACTAAGAGAGAGCTGGCGCAGATGCTCACCATCATGACCGAGAAAGAAGCCGTCAAAGGCTAACTTTCAGAGCAAGTTTAGATAGACAGTAAAGAGTTAAAGGCTAAGGGGTCGAAGAAATGCCAAGGAAGGTATTAGTCGGAAAGGTTGTATCCAACAAAATGGATAAGACCGTTGTGGTAGCGGTAGAAAACCGTTTTCCGCACCGTAAGTATGAAAAGCAAATGGTAGAGACACGCAAATTCAAAGCCCACGACCCCGAGAACAAATGTCAAATGGGCGATGTGGTGCGTATCGAAGAATGTCCTCCTGTCTCCAAAGACAAGAAGTGGCAAGTAATCGAAATCACCGGTCACTCCATTTCCAACGCTGCAAGTGAGGTGTCCAGCCAATGATTCAAGCACAGACAAGACTTACCTGCGCAGACAACACCGGCGCCCGCGAACTTATGTGTATTCGCGTTCTTGGTGGCTCCAACAAGAGATATGCCTCGGTTGGTGATGTCATAGTCGGTGTCGTGAAAGATGCTCTGCCTAACATGCCGGTCAAGAAATCAGATGTGGTTCGTTGCGTCGTAGTGCGTGTGACCAATCATGTCAAACGTCCTGACGGTTCCACCATCAGATTTGACGACAACGCCGCCGTCATCGTTCAGAAAGACGGCAACCCCAAAGGTACACGCGTTTTCGGACCGATTGCTCGCGAACTTCGCGACAAGAACTTCACCAAGATAATTTCATTGGCTCCGGAGGTGCTCTAACTATGACAGCCAATTCGACTGAAGGTAGATCGAAAAGATTCACCAATTCAGCCATCAAAACCAAAGTAAAGATGGGCAACAAGGTGGTTGTCTCGCGCGCTCTCGTCAAGCCTGCCGCCACAAACCTCGTTCCTCATATTCACGTCAAGCGCGGCGACCTGGTCATGGTGATCTCGGGTGCTCGCACCCGCACCAAGAAAGACGGCACCAAGCTTGAAGGTGACAGAGGCAAAATCGGCAAAGTTCTGAAAGTATTCCCCAAAACCGGCAAAATCGTCGTCGAGGGTGTAAACATTCAGACCCGCCACCAGAAATCTAAGGCTGCCTATGGCGGTCAACAGGGCGGCATCATTAAAGAAGAAGCTCCAATCTTCGCCTCTAAAGTGATGCTCTACTCCAACGAGAAGAAAAAGCCCGTTAGAGCCGAAGCCCGCAAGACCCTGGGTCTTGAATAATCTATAGATTTGAAGACGACAAAGACCGTCTTCATAGAAAACAGGAAAAGAGAAATGCTGGACATCAAAGAACAATACGAAAAGCAAGTCAGGGCACACCTGACCAAGCAGTTCGGATACCAAAACGAAATGCAAGTGCCGCGTGTGGTCAAAGTCGTGATCAACATGGGTCTTGGCGAAGCGGCCAATAATGCCAAGGCAATCGACAGCGGCGTGAAAGAACTGGCTACCATTGCCGGTCAGAAACCAGTAGTCAATCGCGCCCGCAAATCAATCGCTACCTTCAAACTGAGAAAAGGTCAGCCGGTTGGCGCTTCGGTCACACTGCGCGGCAAGCGCATGTATGACTTCCTGGCCAAACTTATACACGTGGCTCTGCCCCGTATTCGTGACTTCCGTGGACTTTCTTCCAAGTCTTTCGACGGTCGCGGCAATTTCTCGGTGGGTATCAAAGAACAGCTCATCTTCCCGGAAATCAACTACGAGCAGATCGATGCGGTGCGCGGTATGGACATCTCCATCGTCACCACCGCCCCCACAGACCAGGAAGCACATGCGCTTCTGGCTGCAATGGGTATGCCGTTCAAAAAGTAATTCGTCGTAAGCAACAAACAAACTAGGAAAAAGGTCCAAGGAGAGGAAAGCACAACGTGGCTAAAACATCCATGATTGACAAGGAGCACAAGCGCCAGGTAGAAGCCGCCAAAGGCAAATACCCTAAAGTGCGCTTGCACAACCGCTGTCGCATTTGCGGTCGTCCGCGCGGTTATTACCGCGATTTCGGACTCTGCCGTCTATGCCTGAGAAAGATGGCACATGATGGTTTAATCCCTGGACTCACCAAATCTAGCTGGTAGGAGATAGCAAATGCCGGTCACAGATCCAATTTCGGACATGTTCACACGCATCAGAAACGCAATCCGCGTTCAAGCTTCGGCAGTGGAGATGCCCGCATCGAAACAAAAAGTGGCGATCGCCGAGCTTCTCCGCAGAGAAGGCTTCATTTCGTCGTACGAGACAAGAGCTCTGGGTTCGCCCGAGCAGCGCATGCGCATTGTTCTTAAGTACGGCGGCAAAGGCGAAGTCGTGATTCAAGGACTCAAACGCGTAAGCAAACCGGGTCTAAGAGTTTATAGACAAGCCAACAAAATGCCCAGAGTATACGGCGGTCTCGGAATCGCCATCGTCAGCACCAGCCAGGGGCTGATGACCGACCGTCAGGCTCGCAAGAGCAACCTCGGCGGCGAAGTTGTCGCCGAAGTGTGGTAAGGAGTTAAGCAATGTCTCGTATAGGTAAAGCACCAATCACAGTGCCCGCCGGCGTAACCGTGCAGTTTGCCGACAACAAGGTCTCGGTCAAGGGACCCAAAGGTCAGCTCACCAAAGAGTTTCGTCCGGAGATTGCCTTCAAGCAAGAAGGCGACACCATCACCGTCTTGCGCAAGTCTGAAGACCGTTCGGTCAGAAGCCTGCACGGACTGAGCCGTACTCTTTTGGCCAATATGGTCAAAGGTGTCTCGACTGGTTTTGATAAGACCTTAGAGATCGTCGGCGTCGGTTATCGTGCCTCCATGGACGGCAAGAAGCTCGTCATGCAGCTCGGTTACTCGCACTCGGTGGAAATTGATGCGCCCGAAGGCATAACCATTGCCGTTGGTAAGGGCAACGTCATCACCGTCAGCGGTGCCGACAAACAAGCTGTCGGCGACATGTCTTCCTTCATCCGTGGTAAGAGACCGCCCGAAGTCTACAAAGGCAAAGGCGTTAAGTACCAAGGCGAATACATTCGCAGAAAAGCTGGTAAAGCCGCTGGTAAGAAGAAGTAAGCCCCCGATAATGGCAAGTTCAAGTATCCCTGCGTAGCACTGAAAGAGGGCCAGCGTTGGGAGAAACAAAAGGGCAAAGGACCCAGAAGAAATGATCAATAAACAAGATAGAAAAGCCAGCAGAATCACACGTCATAGACGTATTCGTCGCCGTGTTGAAGGTTGCAGCGAGCGTCCGAGACTTTGCGTCTATCGCTCCAACAAGCACATTTATGCTCAGATCATCGACGACAGTGCAGCTGCCACCTTGGTATCGGCCAGCACCCTCGACGTAGATCTCAAAAAAGATGCTCCTAAGAGCTGGAATGTTGAGTCTGCTCGTGCCGTCGGTGAGCTTATCGCTAAGCGCGCTAAAGAAAAAGGTATTGAACAAGTGGTATTTGACCGCGGTGGTTATATCTATCATGGTCGTGTTGCCGCTGTGGCTGAGGCTGCCCGTGAAGCCGGTCTCGATTTCTAGTATTCGATAAAAGAGGAAGAGGTTACTCCTAGATGGATAAAGAAGATAAGGTGGGCGGATTCGAGGAAGCTCCCAGTGCAGCCGGTGATGGCGTACGTCGTGGTCGTCGCACCTCCAGCCGCGAGTCCAATCGCCGTTCGTCCGATGAGACCAAGCGCGAGCGTGTCGAATCTGAATGGGAAGAGAAAATCATTCAAGTTCGCCGCGTCACCAAAGTGGTCAAGGGCGGTAAGAAACTTTCCTTCCGTGCAGTTGTCGCTGTAGGCAATGGCAAGGGTCAGGTTGGTATCGGCGTCGGTAAAGCCGCTGAAGTTATTTCCGCCATTCAAAAAGGCGTCGTAGACGCTAAGAAATCTCTGGTGAATGTGCCGCTCGTCGGCAGCACAATTCCTCACCAGATTGTGGGCAAGCGTGGTTCATCCCGCATCTTGCTCAAGCCCGCCGCCAAAGGTACTGGTGTCATCGCCGGTGGTGCAGCCCGCGCCATTCTGGAATTGGCCGGTGTCGGCGACGTGCTCTCCAAGTCACTCGGTTCGCGCTCTCCGCTCAACGTGGCTCGTGCCACCATTGACGGTCTCAAAGGTCTTCGTACCTTTGAAGAAGCTGCTCGCCTGAGAGGCATCAGCATCCGCCAGCTCTTCGCTTAATCAAGCAAGCTAAGTCAACCTAATAAGGGAATTAGTCATGTCAGCTATACGCATCAAACTAACAAGCGGTCTGGTCGGCAAGCGTGAGGACCAAGTAAAAGTGGTTCGCGCTCTCGGTCTTCGTAAGTTCGGCTCTGAAGTCGTTCATCAAGACAGCCCCACCATCCGCGGTATGGTCAACAAAGTCAGTCACCTGATTTCTGTTGTTCCCGCCGAGACCAAAAAATAAGTAAGAACAAAAACTACCGAGTTCCAGTGCAAATCTGAGATTTTGCCGGGGCGTAAGGTAAAGGAGAAGACAATGCAATTAGACGAACTGAGACCTCAAGAAGGCTCACGCCGTAACAAAAAGAGAGTCGGCAGAGGACGCGCCTCCGGCCACGGTAAAACCTCTACTCGTGGTCACAACGGACAAGGTCAGCGTTCCGGTGAATCGAAGCGCTTCGGTTTTGAAGGTGGTCAAACTCCCCTCTTCCGCAGACTGCCCAAGATTCACAACTTTGATCAAGTGCCCGGCCGTGATTGGGTCGTAGTTAATGTCGGCAGTTTGAACAACTTGCCTGCCGGTTCTGAAGTTACAGCCGAATCGCTCTTGTTGCATAAAGTGTTGCGCAAGCCCACCGATTCTCTGCGTATTCTCGGTAATGGCGAACTGAAAGTGGCGCTCAATATCAAAGCTCATCATTTCTCTCAGGGCGCTATCGACAAGATTCAAGCCGCTGGCGGCAGCTACGAAGTATTGCAGCCTGCAGCTCCGACCCGTAATCCTAAAAACAGAGACTAGTGCGCAAAATCAATTTGCCGGGTAGTCAAGTATGACCCGTTTCCGTTTAAGTAGTTTCACCTCTGAATTAGGGGGAAATGAAATGACGGAGACGGGTCTAAAAT